>Ga0209471_1000718_pt1 | contig 21064 bp, 19 predicted proteins | sample GraSoiAngelo_128_FD_185885 | JGI IMG/M metagenome (GOLD analysis project Ga0209471, IMG submission 185885) | Grasslands soil microbial communities from the Angelo Coastal Reserve, California, USA - 14_0927_12_20cm (SPAdes) (version 2) | ecosystem: Environmental > Terrestrial > Soil > Grasslands ...
GAGGATGATCTGACGCATTCCGATGGCGATGCAGAGGCAGGCGATCGAAGTGAAGATGCGATAGGCGCCCCAGGTCTGCATTTCGCCCAGCGAGACCGTCCAGTCGAGCGCGCGCGGGGCGGGTACGCCGTGGACGTCGTTGCCGAAGAGCGTCCGCTGCAGCTCGTTGAAGAGCAAGACCAGGCCATAGGTGAGCAAGACCTGGGAGAGGTGGTCGCGGCGATAGAGTCTCGAGATGGCGAAGCGCTCCACCGCCCAGCCGAGGGCGAGCATCACCGGCACGCCGAGCAGCACCGCCCAGATCAGTCCGCCGGTGCGCTCCGCCAGCCACCAGGCGAGATATGCCCCCAGCATGTAGAAGGAGCCGTGCGCGAAATTGAGGACGCCGAGCACGCCAAAGACCAGCGTCAGGCCGCTCGCGACGAGAAAGAGCAAGAGCCCGACTTCGATCCCATTGAGCAGCTGCAGGGCAAAGAGCGAAAGCGTCATTTCCCCAGGTTGCAGCCGGCGGCGGGATCCTCGGCGCCCTTCTGTGCCACTCCGAGGACCACCTGCTGGCCGCCTTTCACCTGGCGCAGGTAGATGTCCTGGACGGGATTGTGCGCCTTTGAGAATCGGAAGGCGCCGCGCGGGCTGTCGAGCCGCACCGACTCCAGCGCGGCGATCAATTCCTTCTGCGCGCCGGTATCTCCCTTTACTTTGTCGAGCGCCTGGGCGAGCGCCTGGATTGTGTCCCAACCGGCGACGGCATAGACGTCGGCGTCCCGCGCGGTGGCCTTCTTGAAGGCCTCGCGAAATTTCTTGTTGGCGGGGTTGTCGAGAGTCTCCGCGTAGTGGAGCGTGGTCTTGATCCCTTCGGCCGCGGGGCCGGCCGCGCCGAGCACGCCTTCGGTGAGGAACCCGCTGCCGTAGAGGGGAATCTTCCCCTTGAGGCCGGCGTCGGCGTAGTCCTTGACGAACTTCGCGGCTCCCGCGCCGGCGAAGAAGACGAAGACGGCGTCGGGCTTGAGCGATGCGATCTCCGACAGATTCGCCTGGAACTCGGTGTTGGGGAAGGGAACGGCGATCTCCTTCACGATCGAGCCGCCGCCTTTCGAATACCCTTCCTTGAAGGCGGCCATCGACTCCTGGCCGAAGCTGTAGTTCCAGAACATCAGGATCGCCTTCTTGTGGCCCGCCTTGAGCATCACCTCAGCGCAGGGATAGGACACCTGCCAGTTGGAGAAGGAGGTACGGAAGACGTTGGGGGCGCAGAGCGTGCCGGTGACGGCTTGCGCGCCAGCGTTGGTGACGATGGTCAGGGTCTTCTCCTGCCGGACGATTTGCATCATCGCCATCGCCACGCCGGAGTGGACGGGGCCGGTGAGGATGTCGACCTTCTCGCCCACCACCAGCCGGTTGACGTTGCCGGGCGCCTTGGCGGGATCAGACTCGTCGTCGACCTGCACCCATTCGATCTCGCGGCCCCCGAGCTTGCCGCCGTGCTCGCGTGCGGCGAGCTTCATCGCGTCGGCGATGTTGACGCCGAGCGCGGCATAGGTGCCCGAGAAGGGGAGCAGGAGGCCGATCTTCAGCTTGGCGCCGGCGGCGGCGCGCGCGCGGGGCGCCGCCAGCGAGCCGGCCGCGAGCGCAAGGAGCGAACGGCGGCTGAGGGAAGCGGACATCGCGAAACCTCCGGTCGAGGTGCGCTGCCGCGGGGGAGGAAAACAGGTCGCGCCGCTCCCGTCAAACCGCTCGCTCGAGCCGGCCTGCGAAGAAATGGCTCACAGGTCGAACACCGCGGAAGCCGCCAGCACCAGGACCAGCGTCACCACCGTGATGGAGAGCTCGGCCAGCGCGCCGACCACGAAGGGGCGCAAGCCCTGCCGCTTCAGCTCGCGGAAGTCGGTCTTCAGTCCGACGCCGGCGAAAGTGAGCAAGAACGCCCAGCGCGAGAGGTTGGCGAGGCTGGCCATCTGCTGCGGCTGGAAGGCGCCGGCGGTGGCCAGCGCCGAGACGAAGAGGAACCCGAGCACGAACTTGGGGAATTTCTGCCAGACGAAGGCAGCCTTGCTCTTGACCTCGTGCGCCTGTCCCCGCGACGCCCAGTAGAGCGCGTAGGCGAGGACGACGAAGCCGATCATCGCGTTGCGCGTCGACTTGGTGAGCACCGCCACCTTGCCCGCGGCGTCGGAGAAGATGGCGCCGGCGGCCGCCGCCTCCGCGGTGTTGTCGACCGCGAGCCCCGCCCAGAGGCCGAAGGATCGGTCGCTCATGTGCAGGAGGTGGCCGATGGCCGGATAGGCGAACAATCCGAAGGCTCCCAGCGCGAGGATCGCCGCGATGGCGAAGGTCGCGTCGTCATCGTCGGCCTCGATGGCGCCCTTGGCGGCGATGATGGCGGAGACGCCGCAGATCGAGGAGCCGATGGCGAGCAGGCTGGTGAGCTTGGGCTTGAGCCGGAACCAGCGGCCGATCACAGTCATGATGGCGATGGCGACCACCAGCTCGATGCCCACCAGCAAGAGGGAGATGCGGCCGAGCTTGAGGACGTCGCCGAGGAGAAATCGCGCGCCGAGCAGCACGATGCCGGCCTTGAGCCAGAAATCGTAGGTGGCGATCCCCGGCTTGAAGATCTGCGGCACGCCCACGGTGTTGGCGACGATCAGGCCGAAGACGATGGCCCAGAGCACGTACTCGATCTGCGGCAGCGCCAGATGGTGCGCCTTGCCGTAGTCGCGCAAGAGCTGCTCGGCGAGCTTGCCGGCGTAGCCGAGGGCAACGAGGAGGGCCACGCCGGGCAGAAGGCGCAGCACGCGGCGCGGAATCGCCAGTGGAAGGGGTTCGATCGCGATCGCTTCGCTCATGGAATGATCACCAGGGGATGTTCGGGAGGATTCCCGCCTTCACCAGTACGACCGCCGCGAGAGCGGCGATCACGGCCCACCAGTCGTGAGAGATCCGGCTTCGGTTGCTCATTGTCTTGATCCTCTAAGCGGCGCATTCGCCTTCAGTGGTTTCGACAGCAAAGGACTTGTCCTCGCCGAGGTCGACGAAGTCTTCCGGCCTGGCGTCCTGCGGCTCGAGCTTGTCCAGATCGGCGAGGAGCGCCCGCACTCGCTCCGGCTCGAGGCGGGCGAGGAATGCTTCCGGCGCTTCGCCGGCGCTGCCTTCCTGCGCGTAGAGATCGATCAGCCGCGCGACCGCCTGCGGCACGCGCCGCGCCGGAAGCTTGGCGGCGAGCCGCCCGAACTGCGCCTGCTCCGTTCCGAAACCGCCGCCGAGATAGAGATGGTATTGCGGCACGGCCCGGCCACCGACCTTGCGCACGGAGCCCTGCAGGCCGATGCCCGCCACGTAATGCTGGCCGCAGCCGTTGGGACAGCCGGAGATCTTGATCGAGAGCGCGTCGGCGCGGCCCTCCAGCGAGCGGGTCAGCTCGGCGGCCATGCCGCGCGAAGCGGTCACCGCCAACCGGCAGGAGTACGCGCCGGGGCAGCTCGTCACGTCGGCGGCGGTGCGCGCGCCGGGGAGCGCGAGCCCCGCGGCGTCGAGAGCGGCGTGCAGCGACGCGAGATGCTGGCGCGGGACGAAGCGGAGGAGAAGATTTTGCTCCAGCGTGGTGCGCACCTCGCCTTCTTCGCTGAACTCCTCGGCGATCTCCGCCAGCGCGAGAAGCTGGGCGGAGGTGAGATCGCCGAGCAGCAGGCGGACGGTGACGGCGACGCGGTCGGGCTGCCGCTGGACGCGCACGTTGGTCGCGGCGAACTGCTCGAAACCGGGCCGCGGCGTCCTGGTGCGCGGCGCGACCTCACGGCGCGGCGGGGGAGGAAGCGGCTCGGCGGCGATGTCGATCTGTTCGCGCTCGCGCCGGTACTCGGCGAGGAACGCCTCCGGCCCGATCGCCTCGATGACGAACTTGAGCCGCGCCTTGTGCTTGTTCTTGCGATCGCCGGTGCGGTTGAAGACGCGCACCACCGCATCCGCGACGGCCAGCACCTCTTCGGCAGGGACGAACTCGTGGGCGAGGATCCCGTTGCGGCGCAGGGTGGAGAGGCCGCCGCCGATGGTGACGCGGAATCCGCGCTGGCCATCGCGCACGCGGGCGAGAAAGCCGATGTCGTTGAAGGAGGCCCCGACGCAGTCGTGGCCGCAGCAGCCGCCGAAGGCGATCTTGAACTTGCGCGGCAGCGTGGAGGAGAGCGGGCCGCGCAAGAGATGGCGGCTGACGGCCTCTGCCCAGGGCGTGGCGTCGAAGGGCTCGAGCGCGGAGGCCCCCGAGAACGGGCAGGTGGTGACGTTGCGAACCGAGTTGCCGCAAGCCTCGCGCGTGGTCAGGCCGGCGCTGGCGAGCACGGCCAGCGCCTCGCTGCTCTCGCCCAGCGGAATGAAATGGAACTGGATGTTCTGCCGGGTGGTGAGATGGCCGCGGCCGGTGGAGAAGCGGTCGGCGACCTCGGCAAGTGCGCGCAGTTGCCGCGGGGCGAGGATCCCTTGGGGAATCTTCACCCGCACCATCATCGCCTCGCCTTCCTGGCGCTGGCTGTAGACCCCGTTGACCAGGCGGAATGCCTTCCAGGCGTCGGCGGAGATCTCGCCGCGCTCGTAGCGGTCGAGAGTCTCGATGAATGCGTCGAGGTCTTTCTCCTCGGCGAAGCCGAGGCGCGCGCGGCCGAGCGTGCGGGAATCGAGCAACGTCATCGTGCACCTCCAGAGAGAGCCGCGGGCGCGGCAAGCCTTTCCAGCTGCGCGGCGACGTCGACGGTGGCGCCGACGACGAGGACGCCGGGCGCGCCGCTGTCGACGTCGGCGCGGCCCAGCTTCGCCAAGGTTCCGCGCCAGGTGTGCGCTTCGCGTCTCGAGGCGGAGAGCAACACCGCTGCCGGCGTTCGCGCGCTCCATCCGCCAGCGAGCAGCGCCGTGGCGATGGCGGCGCGAGAGCCGAGGCCCATCAGCACGACCACCGTCGCCGCGCCGGGCGGCAAGGATTGCAGTGCCGGCCGCCATGCCTCGGGAGCATGGCCGGAGACGACCAGGAAGGCGGAGGCGAGGCCGCGGTGGGTGAGGGGGATTCCGCTCAGCGCCGGCGCGGCGAAGGCGGAGGAGACGCCGGGGACGATCTCGCAGGGCACTCCGGCGGCGGCAAGCGCGAGAGCTTCTTCTCCCCCGCGGCCGAAGACGAACGGATCGCCGGACTTGAGACGCACCACGCGCTCGCCGCGGCGGGCATGGCGGATGAGCAGCGTCTCGATGGTCCGCTGCTCGATGGAAGGACGGCCGGCGCGCTTGCCGACGAAAGCGAAGCGCGCCTGCGGCGCGTGAGCGAGCGCGGCGCGGTCGACGAGCGCGTCGTAGAAGACGATGTCGGCTTCGCGCAGACGCGCCACTGCGCGGAGCGTGAGCAGCTCGGGATCGCCCGGGCCGGCACCGACGAGGGAGACAAATCCGCGCGTCATCGCTGCAGCTCCTGAAGGGCGCGCAAGAGGGCCGGCCGCCGCTCGCCGGGCGGCGCCGTCTTGCGCAGGTTTTCGGCGAGGTCCAGCCAGCTGCCGATCTCGTTGGGCAAGAGCCGTTCGAGCGCCTGTCGGAGAAGAGCGGCGAATGCCGGAGCGCGGCCGCCGGTGGAGACGGCCACGATGACGTCGCCCTTGCGCACCACGCCCCCGAGAAAGACGCTGGCGGCGTCGCGATCGTCGGCAGCGTTGGGGAAGATGCGCCGCTCGAGCGCTGCGGCTGCCACCTGCCGGTTGATCTCGGGCGGCGCGGCGGCGACGGCGAACCATTTCCCGTCGAGATCCGCCGGCTCGAAGGCGCGCTGGAGGAGTTGCACGCCCGGGCGGCGCAGCTCGCTGCCGATCTGCGGCGCGACGACGGTGACCCCCGCTCCAGCGGCGAGCAGCGCCGGGAGCTTGGCGGCGGCGACGTTGCCTCCGCCGACGAGAAGGACGGCGCGGCCCTGGAGGCGAAGAAAGGCGGGGAACAGATCGACGGAAGGCACGGCTCCTGGCTCCTTTGCACGGACGGGAACTGCATCGCAGTCCAGGTGCGCCGGAGCTCAGAGCTGATGGGGCTTGGTTCGCCTCAGGCTCGCGCGCGCACGCGGCTCGAACAGCCGGTGCAACGACAACACGCGCAAGCCAATGGGGCGAACATGGTCAAAACTGCTAACAGCCGGTGCGCGAGCTGTCAAGCGACAGCGGCGAAATGCGCGATCGGCGTCGTCATTTCCACACGCGCCGGTCGTCGAGCCGCGGAGCGCCCGGCGGCACGCTGCCGATGCGGACCTCGCCGCGGATCTTCACCGCCTCGCGCAGCGCCTCGGAAAGCTTCGCGGCGTCGAGCGATGTGCCCTGGGCAAGCTCGACGGTGTATTCGAGGCGATCGTGGTGCTCCTCGCGCGTCACCACCGCCTGGAAGCGCGCCACCGCGGGAAATCCCTTCATCGCCTCTTCGATCATGCTGGCGCGCACGAACATGCCCCGGACCTTGATCGCGTCGCCGACGCGGCCGAGAAGTCCCTTGAGCTTCGGCGCGGTGCGCCCGCAGGGACAGGGTCCCGCTTCGGCGGCAAAGGCGCTGACGTCGCCGGTGGCGAAGCGGAGCAAGGGATAGTCGGCGTCGAAAGTGGTGCCCACCACGTGGCCCGCCTCGCCGGGCGCGGCGGGCTTGCCCGTCTCCAGATCGAGAATCTCGACGATGCACTCCGGCTGCAGATGCATCCCATTCTTTTCCGGGCACTCATAGGCCAGCACGCCGAGGTCGGCGGTGGCATATCCCTGCAGCACGCGAATGTTGAAGCCGGTCTCGAGCTCGCTGCGCAGCGATTCGGGAAGCATTTCCGCCGTGGCGAACGCCACCTCGATGCTCAGAGGCAGGTTCAATTCGCGCCCGCGGTGGAGCAGGGTGCGAAGGAAGCTGGGCGTGCCGGCATAGCCGGTGGCGCGGACGTGCGAGGCGACTGTGACTTGCAGATCGGTCGATCCGGTGCCCGCCGGAATGACGACGCAGCCGAGGCTGCGCAATCCGGCGTCGAGCATGAATCCGCCGGGCGTCAGGTGGTAGGAAAGCGTGTCGACGACGATGTCGCCGGCGCGAAATCCCGCCGCGGCGAATGCCATCCTGAACCGCCAGTAATCATCGGCGGAGCCTTGCGGCACAAAGGTGGGTCCGGGCGAAGCATGGATGCGCTGCAGCCGGCCTCCGACGAGCAGCCCCGCCCAGGGCGGGTCCGCGGCCTGCAGCGAGGCGAGCGCGTCCTTGCGAGTGACGGGAATGCGCAGCAGATCGTCGAGCGAGCGCACATCCGCTGGCCGCAAGCCGGCGCCGTCGAGCGCGCGCCGCACCGCCGGCGCCTTCTCGTACGCGGCGGCGACCGTGGCGCGGAGCCGCTCCAGAAGCCAGGCGCGATGCGCCGCGCGATCGAGCATCTCGAGCTTGCGGTCGAACACGCTGCTCGGACGCATCGCTTCTCCTCTACGACAGCCAGCGCTTGCGCCGGCGGTAGGACTTGATCGCCTTGTAGCTCTTCTTGCCGCCGCCGCTCAGATAGAACTCCTTCACGTCCTCATTGCTCTTCAGCTTCTCCGGCTCACCCTCGAGCACGATGTGCCCGCCCTCCATGATGTACCCGAAATGCGCGATCGAGAGCGCGAGGTTCGCATTCTGCTCGACGAGGAGGAAGGTCGATTTCTCCTCCCGATTGATCCGTCCGATGATGGCGAAGATCTCCTGCACGAGCAGCGGCGAGAGCCCGAGCGACGGCTCGTCGAGCAGGATCAATTTCGGCCGCGCCATCAGCGCGCGGCTGATGGCGAGCATCTGCTGCTCCCCTCCCGAGAGATATCCGGCCAGCCGCCCGCGGAGATCGCGCAGCCGGGGAAAATAGTTGAAGCACATCTCCCGATCGCGCTGCAGCTCCGCGCGGTCGTGCCGGGTGAACCCGCCCATGGTGATGTTCTCGTCGACGGTGAGGTCCTCGAAGACGCGGCGGCCTTCCATCACCTGGAAGATGCCGCGGCGGACGATCTTCTCCGGCGGCAGGTCCTCGATGCGCTGGCCTTCGAACTCGATCGCGCCGTCGGTGACCTCGCCCTCTTCGGCCTCGAGCAGCCCGGAGATGGCCTTGAGCGTCGTGCTCTTGCCCGCGCCGTTGGGGCCGAGGAGGGCGACGATCCGCCCTGAAGGGACCTGGAGCGACAGTCCCTTCAGGACGAGGATGACGTCGTCGTAGATGACTTCGACGTTCTCCAGGCGGAGCATCTGATCAGAGTCCGAGCCACTCCGGCTTGCGAGTCATGTCGTACTCCTTCACTTTCACCAGCTTGCCGCCCTTGATGATGTAGATGGGGGTCTTGGTGGAAGGCCGGTGATCGGTCGCCGTGTAGGTGACCGGATTGGTCAATCCCCCGAGATCGAAGTCCTTGAAGGTTTCCAGGGCCGCCTTCACGCCGGGGCCATCGAGCTTGTTCGCCTTGTCGGCCCGCTTGAGCGCCTCGCTCCACACCAGCACGTAGGTCCAGCCGCGCACGTAGATGGCGTCATGGGTGTCGTCGGGATGGTTCTTCTTGTGGAAATCCACCAGCCGCTTCATCCCCGGCACGTTTTCTCCGAAAGGAACGTGCGGCACCACGCCCGTGACGCCCTCCGCGGCTTCTTTGGCCACGGCCAGAAGCGACTCGCTGAATCCATATGGATTGCTGCCGAACTTGATGTTCAATCCCAGCTTCTTCGCATCCTTGAGCACCGTGGAAACGCCGGTCGTCGTCACGTTGATGTAGACGTAATCGGCGCCCTTCTGCTTGGTGTTGAGGAGCTGGCTGGTAGCGTCCTGGAAGACGCCGGGCAGCACTTCCTCGTCGACCAGATCGATGCCCTTCTCCTTGCAGAACTGCCGGCCCGCTTCCATTGGAGACTTTCCATACGCGTTGTCGCCGTAATAGAAGGCGACACGCGGATTGCGCGATGTGTCCTTCCAGTCGTCCTTCACCCAGCTGAGCCAGGCGCGGAGCTGGTCGGAATAGCTGGGAGCGACGAAGAAGTTGTAGGGCGTCTTGGAGGGATCGGTCAGGTGCGCGGAGAACGAGGCCGAGATGTAGGGGATCTTGTCGGCGTTGACCTGCGTCTTGAGCTGCTCGGTGTCGCCCGTGCCCCAGCCGTTGATCATGATCACCTTGTCGTCGCCCACCATGCGCTTGTAGGCGGCGACGGCCTCCGGCATCTTGTATCCGTAATCGACGTCGAAGAGGCGGATCTTCTTTCCATTGATTCCGCCATTCTCGTTGGTCCATTCCACGCCGTCGCGCACTCCCTTGGCGAAGGACTTGCCCACGTCGGAAGTGACGCCGGTCAGATCGAAGAGCCCGCCCACCCTGATCTCCTGGGCGGATGCGGCGCCAGCTGCTACCACCGCGAGGATTGCAGCACGAAGGAACGTCATTTGTACCTCCTTCAATAGGAGAATGGATACAGTTTCCAATACGCCTTGATGCGATGCCAGCGGGCCGCCATGCCGTCGGGCTCGAAGATGAGAAAGAGGACGATGGCAAGGCCGAAGACCCCCAGCTTGAGCGAGGCGAAGAGTTGCACCAGCCCGGGGAACGAGCCGGCCAGGGCGCCGGTGAGGAGCCGCAGGGCCTCGGGCAGCAAGGTGATGAAGATCGCGCCCAGCACCGAGCCGAGGATGCTGCCCAGCCCGCCGATGATGATCATTCCGAGCTGATCGATGGCCACGCCGAGCGGGAAGTTTTCCGGGCTGATGATTCTTGCCTGATAGGCGAGCAATGAACCGGCCACGCCGACGTAGAAGGAGCTGACGGCGAAGGAGAGCAGCTTGTGGCGGAAGACGGCCACGCCCATCACTTCGGCGGAGATGTCCTGGTCGCGGATGGCGACGAAGGCCTTGCCCACCCGCGTGCGGAAGAGGTTCTTGGCGAACCAGAGCATCGCGACGGTGGCGGCGAGAATGGGGAAATAGAGCTTGCGGTCCTCGTCGAAGGCGTAGCCGAACAGCTTCGGCGGATCGATGCCGATTCCATTGACCCCGCCGGTCATCGATTCCCAATGGACGACGGTGAATTCGACGATGAAATGCGCAGCCAGGGTGGCGATGGCGAGGTACAGACCCTTGAGCCGCAGCGAAGGAAAGCCGAAGATCATGCCGACCAGGGCGCTGATCAATCCCGAGGAGGGCACCGCGATGAGAAAGGGCACCCCCCGAGCGGTCAGCGCCGCGGTGGAGTAGGCGCCGACCGCGAGGAAGGCCGCGTTGCCGAGCGAGATCTGCCCGGTGAACCCGGTCAGGATGTTGAGCCCGGTCGCCGCGATCACCGCGATGCCGATGCGATTGGTCACGTCGAGCCAATAGCCGGTGGCGAGGAGGGGGAGGAGGACGAGAAGCACGAGGAGCGCGGCCAGCAGCCCGCGCGCGAGCGCCGAGTCGAAGATCGCCATGTCCTCGGCATAGGTGGTGCGGAAATCGCCGCAGCGCAAACCGGCCTCCTCAGACGCGCTCGATGCGCACCTTGCCGAACAGTCCGTAGGGCTTGACCATGAGGATCAAGACCAGCACGACGAAAGGCGCCACTTCTTTCACTCCGCCGCCGAAATAGGGATCGAGATAGCCGCCGGAGAGGTTTTCCAATACCCCGATGATCAATCCGCCCAGGATGGCGCCGCCGATGCTGTCGAGGCCGCCGAGGATCACCACCGGCAGCGCCTTCATTCCGATCACCGCCAGGGATCCGTCCACTCCGCCGCGCAGCGCGCCGAGCAGGACTCCGCCCAGCGCCGAGACCACCGCGGCGATGCTCCAGGAGATGGCGAAGATGTGCTTCACCGAGATGCCCATCGAGAGCGCCACTTGTTGGGAGAAAGCGGTGGCGCGCATGGCGACGCCGACGCGCGCGAAGCGGAAGAAGAGCGTGAAAGCCAGGAGCAGCACCGCCGAGCTGACCACGCTGAAGAGATACCCGCGCGAGACCGGCAGAGGGCCGATCTGGATGGGAGAGCTCTCGAAGAGCGCCGGAAAGGGATGGGTATCGGTGCCCCAGATGCCCTGCACGATGGCGCGCAGGATGCTGGAGAGGCCCAAGGTCACCATGATGACGGAGATGATCGGCTCACCGATCATCGGCCGGAGCACCAGCCGCTCCATCAAGAGGCCGAGGAGGGTGGCGCTGACCACGGTGAGCCCCAGCGCAACCAGCAAAGGAACGCGCGCATTCTCGAGGATGGCGAGAAAGAAATAGGCGCCGATGAGGAGGAACTCTCCCTGGGCGAAATTGAGCACGCCGCTCGACTTGTAGATGATGACGAACCCGAGCGCGACCAGCGCATAGATGCTTCCGACCACCAGGCCGTTGATGGTGAGCTGGAGAAAGAAATCCATTACAGGGCCCTCACCGCCAGGTCGGCCTGGATGCGCGCTCTCTTGCCGTCCTGGAAGCGGATCTCGGTGTCGATGGCGATGTGGTCGGCCTCGCCGTAGAGAGCGGAGATGATCCCCTCGTATCTCTTTTCCACGAAGGCGCGGCGCACCTTGCGGGTGCGGGTCAGCTCCTCGTCGTCCGCGTCCAGCTCTTTGTAGAGCAGGACGAACTTGCGGATGCGCGCCGCTTTCGGGAGCGTCTCGTTGACCTGGTCGATCTCCTTCTGCACGAGATCGTAGGCCTCGCGCTTGGAGGAGAGATCGGTGTAGGTCGTATAGGAGATCTTTCGTTTCTCCGCCCATTTCCCCACCGTGCTGCTGTCGATGCAGACCAGCGCGGCGAGGAAGGGACGATTCGTTCCGACGACGACGGCTTCCTTGATGTAGGGAGAGAACTTGAGGCGGTTCTCGATGAACTGCGGGGAGAAGCGCGTGCCGTCCGCCAGGCTGAGGACGTCTTTCAGTCGATCGAGCACGACCAGGTGTCCGTCCTCGTCGATGTGGCCGGCGTCGCCGGAATGCAGCCAGCCGCCCTCGAGGGTCTCGCGCGTCGCTTCCTCGTTCTTGTAGTAGCCGGCGAACACCGCGCCGCTGCGGGAGAGGATCTCGCCGCGCTCGTTGATGCGCAGCTCGGTGCCGGGGATGGGCTTGCCCACGGTGTGGAAGCGGATGTCGTCGGCGCGGTGGATGCAGGAGATGCCGCTGATCTCCGTCTGCCCGTAGATCTGCCGGAGCGGAACTCCGATGGCGTGGAAGAAGCGAAAGACGTCGGGACCGAGCGCTGCGCCGCCGGTGGAAGCGCTGCGCAGGCGGCTCACTCCCAGTCGATCTTTCAAGGCGCGGAAGAGGAGCAGCCAGGCAAGTCCGTAGAGCGCGCGCCAGAGCAGGGTCGGCTTCTCCCGATTGAAGCGGAACTCCGCCAGCCGATATCCGACGGTCATCAGCCGCTCGTACATGAACCGCTTGAACGGCGTGGTGTCCATGATCTTCACCTGCACCATCGAGGTGAGGTTCTCCCAGAACCGGGGCGGCCCGAAGAGGATGTGCGGGCCGATCTCGCGGATGTTCTCGGCGCTGGTCTCCGGCTCCTCGGGGAACTTGATGGTGAACCCGAAGGAGAGCGCGGTCGCGACCGACATCATCTGCTCGCCGATCCAGGCCAGCGGCAGGAAGGAGACGAACTCGTCGTCCGCGAAGCGCTCGTCGACCTGCGCGAGGCTGCCCGCCATGGTGAGCAGATTGCGGAAGCAGAGCATGGCTCCCTTGGGGAAGCCGGTCGTGCCGGAGGTGTAGCAGATCATCGCCAGGTCTTCGCCCTGGCCGCGCGCGACGCTCTCGGCGAAGCGGGCTTGCTCCATCTGGCGGCCCCGCGCCTGCACCGACTCGAACGACATCAGCAAGGGATGCTTGTATCCGCGCAGTCCGCGCGGATCGGAATAGATCACGCCTTTGACTTTGGGCAGGCGATCGATCATGTCGAGGATCTTGTCGACCTGTTCCTGGTCCTCGGCGACGACGAAGACGGCATCGGAATGATCGATGACGTAGGCAACCTCGTTGAGGTTGGAGTCCTGGTAGAGGCCGACCGAGGCTGCGCCAGCCGCCTGCGCAGCCAACTCCGCCATCACCCATTGCGGCCGGTTGTCGCCGAGGATGGCCACCTTGTCGCCGCGAGCGAGGCCCAGGCTGACCAGTCCGAGCGAGAGCTCGCGGACGGCATCGCGATACTCGCGCCAGGTGGTGGTGTGCCAGATGCCCAGCCTCTTCTCGCGCAGGGCGACCTTGTCGGGATGCCGCCCGGCGTTGCGCTCCAGCAATTTGGGAAAGGTGTCGAAGGCGGGCTCCATCACGCTTCCGCCCCCAGATACGCGAGCTGCACCTCGCGATTGCCGCGCACGAGGGCCGGCTCGCCCTCGGCGATCTTCTTGCCGAAGTTGAGCACGTAGATGCGATGGGAGAGATCCATCACCACTCCCATGTCGTGCTCGATCATCAGGATGGAGGTGCCCTTCTCCTCGTTGACGTCGAGGATGAAGCGGGCCATGTCCTCTTTCTCCTCGGCGTTCATCCCCGCCATCGGTTCGTCGAGGAGGAGAAGCTTCGGCTCGAGCGCGAGCGCCCGGGCGAGCTCGACGCGTTTCTGCAAGCCATAGGGCAAGGTATGGACTATTTTCTTGCGGATATGCTCGATCTCGAGAAAGTCGATGATCTCCTCGACCACGCGGCGCTGCGCGATCTCCTCGCGCCGGCCGGGGCCGTAATAGATCCCCCCGGCGAGAACTCCCGTCTTCTGGCGGAAGTGGCGGCCGATGAGAAGGTTGTCGAGCACCGTCATCCCCTTGAAGAGCGCGATGTTCTGGAAGGTGCGCGCCAGGCCCAGCCGGGTGCGCGCCGCGGGCGCGAGGCGCGTGATGTCCTGGCCCTCGAAGTGGATGCGGCCCACCAGGGGGCGGTACACGCCGCTCACGCAGTTGACCAGGCTGGTCTTGCCAGCGCCGTTGGGCCCGATGATGGCCACCAGCTCGCCCGCCCCGACCTGCACGCTGACGTCCTGGAGCGCATAGACGCCGCCGAAGCGCAGGGAGACTTGCGCGATCTCGAGGCGCGCCATGAATGGACGCTGCAATACCAGACTGTCGTCGGAGGCGACAAGCCGTGACGCGCTGGAGGAGCCTGGAGAGCCATGACGAATGATGCAAAGCACAAGAGCCGCACGCTGACCGAAGGTCCCGACCGGGCGCCCGCGCGCTCGATGCTCAAGGCCATCGGCTTCAGCGCCGAGGACCTCGCCCGGCCGCTGGTCGCGGTGGCCAACACCTGGACCGAGACCATGCCCTGCAACTTCCATCTTCGCCGCCTGGCGGAGAAGGTGAAGGAGGGCATCCGCGCCGCGGGCGGCACGCCCATGGAGTTCAACACCATCTCCATCAGCGACGGCGTCACCATGGGCACCGAGGGGATGAAGGCCTCGCTGGTGAGTCGCGAGATCATCGCCGACTCGATCGAGCTGGTCTGTCGCGGACATCTCTTCGACGCGGTCGTCGCGCTGGTCGGCTGCGACAAGACCATCCCCGGCGCGGCGATGGCGCTCTTGCGCCTCGACCTCCCGGCGCTGCTCCTCTATGGCGGATCGATCGCGCCGGGGAAGTTCGCCGGCAAGGACATCACCATCCAGGACGTGTTCGAGGCGGTGGGAGCACATGCGGCGGGAAGGATCTCGCTGCAGACGCTGAGGCAGATCGAGGAGTCGGCTTGCCCCGGCGCGGGAGCATGCGGCGGCCAGTTCACCGCCAACACCATGGCTCTCGCCACCGAGGTGCTCGGTCTCGCGCCGGTCGGCTATGCCACCATTCCCGCGGAGGACGCGCGCAAGGACGAAGCTTCGCGCGCGGCCGGCGCCCTGGTGATGGAGCTGCTCCGGCGCAGCGCGCGGCCCCGCGCCACCGTGGGCCGTTCTTCTTTCGAGAACGCCATCGCGACGGTGGCGGCGAGCGGCGGATCGACCAACGCCGTCCTTCATCTGCTGGCCATCGCGCGCGAGGCGGGCGTGCCACTGGAGATCGGCGACTTCGACGCCATCAGCAAGCGGACTCCGCTGATCGCGGATCTCAAGCCCGGCGGCCGCTTCGTAGCGGTGGACTTCGACCAGGCGGGCGGGACGCCGCTCTTCATGAAGCGGCTGATCGATGCGGGCTTCGTGCAGGGTTCGGCGCGCACGGCCGACGGGCGATCGTGGAGCGAGCACGCCGCCACGGCCCGCGAGAATACCGGACAGGAAGTGATCGTGCCGGTAGCGCGGCCGCTCAGCCCGAGCGGAGGCCTGGTGATCCTGCGCGGGAACCTGGCGCCCGACGGATCGGTGGTGAAAGTGGCCGGCCATGTGCGACCGCGCCACCGCGGGCCGGCACGCGTCTTCGATCGCGAAGAGGACGCCTTCGCAGCCGTGCGCGAAGGGCGCATCGTCGCGGGCGACGTGGTGGTCATCCGCTATGAAGGGCCGCGCGGCGGGCCCGGCATGCGCGAGATGCTCGGGGTCACGGCTGCCCTGGTCGGCCGCGGGCTGGGCGAGTCGGTGGCGCTCCTCACCGACGGCCGCTTCAGCGGCGCGACGCGCGGTCTGATGGTCGGACACGTCGCGCCGGAAGCTTTTTCCGGCGGGCCCATCGCCGCGCTGCGCGATGGCGACATCGTCTCCATCGACGTCGAGGCGCGCCGGGTCGACTGCGAGCTCACCGCCACCGAGACGGCCGCGCGCCTGCGCGACTTCAAACCGCCCCCGCCCCATTACAAGAGCGGCGTGTTCGCAAAATACGCGGCGCAAGTCTCTTCCGCGTCGCAGGGGGCGGTCACGCAATAAGCGCGCGCCGCCGGCGAGGACGGGGTAACCTCGGAGCATGCACCTGCGGCAGCTGCTCTCTTCCGCAAACAAGACCCGCCACCTGGTCGTCGTCTGCGTCGGCGGCCTGGCAGCTGCCGCCACACAATCGCTGGCGGTGCTGGGGATCGGCGCCTTGGCCTACGGCGCGCTGGTCGCGATCGACGCGCTCAGCTCGCCCGAGCTCGAGGAGGAACCGCGCCTGCCCAAGCCGCGGAAGGTGACCGACTGGGCCGCCCGCCGCGCGGTGGAGTCGATGCTGGCAGCACGCCGCGAGCTGGACCATGTGCTACAGCGCAGCTCGGATTCGGTGCGGCGGTATTCGGGGATGGCGCTCGCATCGGTGCCCGAGCTGGAGGCGCGCGCCGCCCAGCTGGTGCGGCGCGCCTGCGAGCTGGGCAGTTTCCTCGACGCCGTGAACATTGAGACGGTGCGGCGCGAGCGCGACGATCTGAGCCGCAAAGCCGCCACCGCTCGCGACCCGCAGGCCCGAGCGCAGTTCGAGGAGGCCTCCGCCTCCTGCGAGGCGCGGCTGCGGACGCTCCATGAGCTGGCGGAGGCGCGCGAGCGTCTCGAAGGGCATCTCTCGCGGCTGGTCGCGATCTACGAGTCGCTGCCAGCGCGAATCGTCCACCTGCGCACTCTCGACGCGCAGGCCGCCGACAGCATGTCTGGCACCGTCAATCAGGAGCTGGATCGGCTCAACAGCGAAATGGGTGCGTTCGAGCAGTCGCTCAAGGAGCTTTCCACCCGGGTGCCGGGATGAATGGCAAGCCGAGCCAGCTGATCACGATGTGGTCGCGGACCGTGGCCGCGCATTGAGGCGCGCTCGAACGATCAACATCGCGCCGAACCAGCCGAAGTAGAAGGAGAGCAGCGCGAGGGCCGAGGCGACCACCGCCGCGCTGGGGAAGCCGGCCCGGTAGAGCACGACGAAGAGGTCGAGGGAAAATCCCGGGCCGAGGAGTGCCAGCGCGAGGAGAACCATCCGGCTGGCGAAGGTGCAGAAGCGCTCGGTGTCTTCGCCCTGCTCGACGATGCGGTGGTAGGCGGCGGGCGCCATCAACACGATGGTGGCCAAGGCGATGAACGCCAGGCTGATGAAGTGCACGACGCGCACCCAGCCCGGCAGCGTCTCGAAAGTGTTCATCAGGACCATCGCCAGCTGGAAGCCGAGCAGCGCCTGGGCGCCGGGGATCACCACCCGCGACTCGGTGAGCACTTGCACGATGCGGTGCTGGAGAGGGGTCTTCTCCATCTTCTCCTCCGGCTCGCGGTGGGGCTTGTGCGAGCGGTGCGCGAAATGGCCGTACCAGAAGGCGAGCGCCGCCACCAAAGTCGCCGCAGCCGCGGCCGCCCCTCCGGCAGGGCCGAGGATCCGATCGCCGGCGACGCCGACGTCGAGCGCGAGCGAGATGCCGAAGGGCAAGAGCGCCGCGCGCATCACCGTCATCACGAAATGGTGGAAGCGCTCGGTGTCATGTCCTCTCTCGACGATGCGGTGCCGGGCTGCCGGCAGGAAAAGCAGGCCCAGGGTCAGAAGCAGCGCGGCGAGTCCGCCGATCTCGCAGGCGCGGTCGGCGGCGGGCAGGCGCTCGAACCCCTGCTCGAAGAAGGCGCGGTACTGAAACCCGAGCAGCACCTGTGAGCCGAGCACCAGGATGCGCACTTCGTCGAGCGAGTTCTTCACTTTCGCCGGCAGATCGGGCATCCGGCGAAAATCTGATCACCCGGGGGCGGGGCGGCATGGCCGGCCGTCTGGTAGAAGTCGGCGGCGAAGGAGGCGCGAGATGGACGTCGAGCAGCTGATCGCCTGGGACTCCCTGCTCACCGATGAAGAGCGGCTGGTGCGCAGCACGGTGCGCAGGTTCGTCCAGGAAAAGTGGATGTCGCGCATCGTCGCCGATTACGAGGCGGGACGATTCGCGGTCGAATTGATCCCCGAGCTGGCGCGGCTCGGCCTGCTCGGCGCGAATCTCGAAGGCTACGGCTGCGCCGGGATGGGCTCTCTCGCCTACGGTCTCGCGCTGCACGAGCTGGAGGCCTGCGACTCCGGGGTCCGCTCCTTTGTCTCCGTGCAGACCAGCCTCGCCATGTTCGCCATCTGGAAATTCGGCTCGGAAGCGCAGAAGCAGAAGTGGCTTCCGGAGATGGCGGCGGGGCGCGCCATCGGTTGCTTCGGACTGACGGAGCCGGAGCATGGCAGCGATCCCGGCGGCATGGAGACCAAGGCGCAGCGCGACGGATCGGGATGGACCCTCAGCGGGCGCAAGCTCTGGATCACCAATGCGCAGCTGGCGCACCTAGCCATCGTCTGGGCCCGCGGGCCGGACGGGATCGCCGGCTTCATCGTCGAGCGCGATCGGCCGGGCTTCGCTTCCGGGGACATTCCCCACAAGCTCTCGATGCGCGCCTCGGTCACCGGGGCGCTCTTCTTCGACGGCGTCCACTTGCCCGAGGAGAACCGCCTGCCCGCCGCGCAGGGGCTGAAGGCGCCGTTGGCCTGCCTCGACAACGCGCGCTTCGGAGTGGCGTGGGGAGTGCTCGGCGCCGCCCGCGCCTGCCTGGAGATCGCGCTCGGCTACACCCGCGAACGCAAGCAGTTCGACGCGCCCATTGCCGCCAAGCAGCTGGTGCAGGCCGAGCTGGCCGACGTCGCCTCCGAGGTGGTCAAGGCCTCCTTGCTCTGCGTCCACTTCGCGCGGCTGAAGGAAGCAGGCAAGCTGGACCCGGTGCACACCAGCCTGCTCAAGCGCAACAACTGCCGCATCGCCCTGGAGGCGGCCCGACGGTGCCGCGCGCTGCTCGGCGCCAACGGCGTCGCCGGCGAATTCCATGTCATGCGGCATGCGGCGAATCTGGAGTCGACCTTCACCTACGAAGGCACCGACCAGATACACACCTTGTCGATCGGCCGCGCGCTGACGGGCTTTAGCGCCTTCTAGAATTGAAGTAGTTGAACGAGATCGCCAGCGCCTTGCGCACCGGCATCGTCAAGCCATAGAGAGCGAGGGCGCCGAGAACCAGGCCGACGCGGTAGGCCTCGAGATTTCGCGGGGGCAGCGTGATGAGGACGACGAAGCAGAGGCCGGTGAGAAAAGCCGTGCTCAAGTACATGAACGCGAGCGACTCGCCCCGCGGATCGTAGAGGTGCCCGCAGCTCGGGCAGGATCGGTGCTCCGTATAGGTCCACCAGCGCTTGAAGATCGGGCCCTCGCCGCAGCTCGGGCAGCGCAGGCGGAATGCGCGGCGGATGAGTTGCGAGATCCCCATGCCCCTTGGACGCTCGAGGCCGCCTGCGAGATTCGCGCCCACGTCTGCTAGCCTTGCCGGCATGCGGCAGGTCGAGGTGGTCATCGTCGGCGCGGGAGTGGTCGGCGCCAGCGTCGGCTGGCACCTGCGGCAGCTGGGTGTCCGCGACGTCCTTCTGCTGGAGCGCGAGAGCGCCGTCGGCCTGGGCAGCACCGGCCGCGCGACCGGAGGCTTCCGCGCGCAGTTCGGCACGGAGATCAATGTCCGCCTCTCGCTGCTGTCGCGCGAGAAGCTGCTCCGCTTTTCCGACGAGACCGGGGTCGATCCGGGGCTCGCGCAGCGCGGATATCTCTTCATCGCCGGGAGCCGCGAGCATCTCGCGCAGCTCGAGGCCGCACAGCGCATCCAGCGCGCGGCCGGTCTGACGGAGGCGCGGATGATCAGCGCCTCCGAGATCGCGCAGATCAATCCTCATGTCGACGTCGGCGGCGCTTGCGGCTCGGCTTTCTGCCCCAGCGACGGTTTCATTCGCCCGCTGGAGATCCTCCGCGGATATCTGCGCGACGCGAACGTGCGCACGGGCGCGCGCGTGGTCGGGCTGCGGCGCGGGCGCTCGGGACGGATCGAGTCGTTGCGCACGCAGGACGAGGAGATTTCCGCCGGCTGCGTGGTCGACGCTGCGGGCGCCTGGGCCGGGGAGGTTGCGCGCCTCGCGGGCGTGGACGTGCCGGTCGCGCCGTTGCGCCGGCAGGTCGGCTCGACCGTGCCCTGCGACGCGCTGCCTGCGGAGATGCCGATGACGGTGTGGACCGAAGACGCCTTCCACATCCGGGTGCGCGACGGGCGTGTCCTTCTCGTCTGGCCGACGCCCGGCGATCCGCGCGACCCATGGTCGACGGCCGTCGATCCCGAGTGGCTCGCGCAAGTCGCAGCGAAGGCGAAGGCGCGCGTGCCTCGCCTTGGGCCCGTCGCCGTCGATCCTGCCCGGTCGTGGGCCGGCCTCTACGAGATGTCGCCCGACAAGCATGCGCTGCTCGGGCGCGCGGCGGAGTGCGAGAATCTCTTTCTCGCCAACGGCTCCTCTGGGCATGGCGTGATGCACGCGCCGGCGTTGGGGCAGCTTCTGGCGGAGATCATCGTCCACGGCGAGGCGCGCTCGCTGGACGTGCGGGCGCTGCGACCGTCGCGCTTCGTCGAAGGCGAGCCCAACGTCGGCGCCGCCGAGATGCTCTAACCCCAATGCTGATCAGTTAGCGCGTTGACCTGGGCGTTGACGTTCACGTTGACGTGAGGGTGGACGGCGACGGCGACGTGAACCTGGCCGTGGACGCGCACATTCTCCCGCTCACCGTGCAAAGCGGGAAGACCGCTCGGCCACGTCGCCGTCGCCGTCGCCGTCAAGGTCAACGACAACGATCACTCCCACGTCAACCTCAACGCATTGGGATTAGAAGAGCCGTTCGGCGGCCGCGGTGCCCGAGCGCACCACATCGGGAACGCTGACCCCATCATAGGCCGCGCCGGCGAGCTCGACGGGCGGCAATCCACGCAAAAGCTCCCGCGCGGCGCTCACGCGTGCGCCGTGGCCGGGCGAGTACTGTGGGATCGCCAGCGGATGGCGCACGATGCGCAGATAATTCGGATCCCGCCTGATGCCGAGCGTCTTCTGCAGATCGCCGCAAACTGCAGCGACCAAGCCCGCGTCGGAAAGCGCCGCTCGCTCGGGATGCTGCGCGCCGCCGCAGATCGCCGTGAGCAAGGCGTGTCCTTCGGGGGCGCGGCCGGGGAGCATCGAAGAAGGAAAGAGCGTACCGATGCCGTGCAAGGTCCCATCAGCGTCGAGCATGCCGAAGCCGCGCGGCAAGCCGTTCTCGCGGAAGCCGAGATGAACGACTGTCACGGGCGCAGAGGAGAAGGCGCGCAGGGCCGCTACCAGCCGAGGGGCAAACTCGCCCGCCAGGACGGCCGCGGCCGCGGAGGGAACGGCGAGCACGGCGGCCTCGAAGCGCTCCGGCTTCGCATCGACGTAGACG
>Ga0209471_1000720_pt1 | contig 21033 bp, 21 predicted proteins | sample GraSoiAngelo_128_FD_185885 | JGI IMG/M metagenome (GOLD analysis project Ga0209471, IMG submission 185885) | Grasslands soil microbial communities from the Angelo Coastal Reserve, California, USA - 14_0927_12_20cm (SPAdes) (version 2) | ecosystem: Environmental > Terrestrial > Soil > Grasslands ...
CGGGTCGTGAGCGCGCAGCACCATCCAAGCTCATTGGGCACTAGGAGTCTTAAGGGCACTAGGAGTTTTGAGGAAGGAGTCAACTGATGAACGGCAAGACCATGCATTGGGTGAACCGCCTCGCGGCCCTCGGGCTCGTCGTCGGGCTCGTGGCTGGGCTCGCGGCGGTGGGCAGCGCCCAGTCGGTGGGTGGCCAGGCGTACAGCACGTACGTCAACACGCCACTCGGTTCAAGTGGTCAGTCGCCACTGGCGGTGCTGCCGGCTGTTTCGGGCACCGACGGCGCCGAGGCGGACGCCGAAGGAAGCGCGCTGAACGTGGCGGGCGCCCTGTCGTCCGATTTCCTCAACAGCATCACGTCGGGTGAAATCGGGGCCGCAGAGGCGGGCGCGCAGAGCACGTCGAGCGCGGCGAGCGTGAACATCCTGAACGGACTGATCACGGCGGATGAAGTGGTCGCCAACGTCATGAGCAGCGCCGGCCAAAGCGGTGCGGTCAGCGACGCCGCCGGGTCGACGTTCACGAACCTCACGGTGGCCGGCCGGTCGCTCTCCGGCGATCAGGCGGTGGCTCCGAATACGAACGTCAGCTTGCCCGGAGTCGGCTATGTGGTGCTGAACGAGCAGATCCCCACCGGTGACGGTGTGACGAGCAGCGGCCTGACCGTGAACATGATCCACGTGTACCTGCAGAGCATCACGGGTGGGACCGTGGATCCGCTCACCGGCCAGGTGATCGGCGGTATCCCGACGACCACCGGCGAGATCATCGTCGGCTCCGCCACCAGCTCGGTCGGTCCCTGAAGCGAGGGGCCGTCTTTCGATCGTAGTGGGAGCCGTCCGGCTTGCCGGACGGCTCTTTGCATTCCCGGCTGAGACTCGCGCTACCTTTAGGATCACCGCCCATGCCCACGACCTTTACCCGCTTTACGAGCCCCCTCGGCGAGCTCGTACTGACCGCGTCGGACACCGCACTAAAAGGAGTGTTCTTTCCGCTGCCCCGCAACCGCTTGACACCCGAGGGGCAGCCGGAGTGGGTGGAGGACGACGGCAATGGGCCCGCGGGCGCGTTGCTCGCTCGCGTCCGCCGGCAATTGACCGAGTACTTCGACGGGACGCGCACGAGCTTCGACCTGCCCCTCGACGCCGCCGGATCGGCGTTCGAGCGAGGTGTCTGGAATCTGCTGCGCACCGTCCCGTACGGGGCCACCACCAGCTACGGCGAGCTGGCGCGCCGTCTCGGCGATCCGCGCGCGACGCGCGCGGTGGGCGCCGCCAACGGGAAGAACCCCATCCCCATCATTGTCCCGTGCCACCGCGTAGTCGGGGCGCGCGGCGAGCTCACCGGTTTCGGCGGCGGCCTGGATCGCAAGCGCTGGCTGCTCGAGCACGAGGGCGCGCTGCTGCGACTGGGAACGACGTAGCCCGAACCAACCGACCCCGGGCGCAAGCCCGGGGATGCCTCTGGCCAGGAGCCCTGCATGCCCGTCAAACGCAAGCCGCGGCGCACCGATCCGCACCGCGCCCTCCGCGACCACGTGCTCGAGCTGCTGCGGAGCGGTCACGCCCATGTCACCCTGCGGGACGCGATCGGCGATTGGCCGACCGCGCTCCGGGGCACCCGGCCCGCCGGACAGCCCTTCACGCCGTGGCGTTTGCTCGAGCACGTGCGCATCTCGCAGTGGGATATCGTCGAATTCACGAAGAGTGCGGAGCACGTCTCCCCGGAGTGGCCGGCGGGCTACTGGCCCGAGCAGGACGCCCCGCCCGAGGCGGCCGCCTGGGACACGAGCGTGGCTCAGGTGGAGCGGGACCTGCGCACCATGGAGCGCCTCGTGGCCGACCCCAAGACCGACCTGTTCGCCCGCATCCCACACGGCACCGGCCAAACCGTGCTGCGCGAAGCGTTGGTGCTCGCGGACCACAACGCGTACCATCTGGGCCAGCTCGTGCTGCTGCGACGACTGCTCGGCGCCTGGAAGAAAGACTAGGGCTCGCTCACCCGGCCGTAGCGCCCTGCACCTCGAGGCCCATTTCCTCGAGGAACGTGCTTCCCCCCGCCTCCATGCCGGACCGGCGCTCGACCCGCGTCAGGACCAGCCGCTCCCGCGCCCGGGTCATGCCCACATACAGGAGGCGCCGTGCCTCCTCGATCTCGGCCTGCCGCTTCTCGGTCGACTCGCGGTAGCCCGGGATCTGGTAGTCCTCGACCCCCACGATGTACACCCGCGAGAACTCCAGGCCCTTGGTCGAGTGCAGGGTGAGGAGGTTGACGCGATCGGGCGCGACCTCGACGCCCTCCGAGGTGGAGAGCGCGACACGCTCGAGCAGCCGGTCGATGCTGTCGGAGAGGGTGGCCGAGCCGTCGCCCTCGATCAGTGCCCGCAAGCGAGCGACCGCGGCGGGATAGCGCTGCGCCGCGTCGGGCTCGGCGCGGAGGCGCGTCATGAGCGCGCGCCCCCCGAGCCGCTCGATGACCTCGTTTACCGACGGGGCCGCGGTCCCGGTGCGCTCCCGCTCCATCTCGTAGAACTCCAGCGCATCGCTGTATCGCCCCAACGTGTGGAACTTCGCCAGCTTGAGCAGCAGGTCCCGCTCCGCGCTCGCCGCTCCCGGCTCCAATACCAGGGCCAGTCCAAGATAGTCGAGCAGGTTGCCCAGCACGGCCTTGCGCGCGCGAATCGCGCGTCGCCGCTCGAGCTCCCGATAGACCCGGGCGAGCGTGATCGCGTCGTCCAACGCGTGATGCGCCCGGCCGGCGTCGATCCCGAACCGCAGGGCGAGGTCCTCCAGCTTGGCGCTGTCGCGGGAGAGGGAGCGGGCGAGCGGCAGGGTATCGTAGAACACGAGGCTGTCCATCCCGGCCAGTCCGGCCGCGAGCCGGCGCAGCACGGGAATGTCGAAATGCTGGCCGTTGTGGGCGATCAGCACGTCGTCGCCGACAAAGGCGCGAAACTCGGGCCAGACCTGGGCGAACGAACGTGCGTCCCGGACATCGCTGTCCCTGTAACCGTGGATCGCGCTGGCCCGCGGCGAGATCGGTTGGTACGGCTGGACCAGCGTGTGAAAGCGGTCGACGATCTCGCCTCGCACGACCCGCGCGGCGCCGACCTCGACGACGCCGCAGGTAGCGACCTCGCCATCGGTCGTCTCGAGGTCGAACGTGACGTACCGTGGGAGGTTGTCGAGGTTGTCGAGGGAATGGAGGTTCTGAAGGGCCTTGAAGAGCGTGAGAGCGAGGCCGTGTTTGCCACCGTCGTGTGCCCCGATCACAACGTCCCCAACCTCCTCAACCTCCCTAACCTCCCGCCGCGAAGCGGCGGGGGACGGCACGTTCCGCACACCCGCCGCGATGAGCATTCCCCGCAAGGCGATCTCCAACCCCCCCCGTGGCTCGATCACGATCTCCTGCTCCGCCGCGATCGCCGCGGCGAGCCGCGCGGCGAGGGCCACGGCTTCTGGGATGTCGGCCGGGTCGGTGAGCTCGTCGTGCCGCTCCTCGAGCGCGTTGCGATACGGTCCCACGCTCTGCGACAGGATCTCATCGACCAGTGGCGGCAGGGCGCGGTGCGACCGGGGCAGGGCGCGCAGGTTCTCCACCTGATAGACGAGGCGCCACAGCTTTTTAGTATCCGGATCCTGCTGGGGCCGGCGGCGGGCGACGGTGCGGACCGCCGCGAGAAAGTCGCCGCCGTTCCCCCTCTCCGCGTTAGCGGAGAGGGGGACAGGGGGTGAGGACGAGAGCGGGAAGGGGGGTGAGGCCAGCACTTCCTGGAGAAAGTGCGGCGAGAGCACGCAGCGCGCGAACGCCTCGATCGCCACCTGATCGGCCGGATCGCGCACGATCCGCAGCGCCGCGATGACGTACTTGATCACGTCGTCCTCGACCAGCGAGCGGCCCCGCGCCAGCCGGCAGGGAATCCCCGCTCGCAGCAGCCGTCCCTCGAGGTACTCGCCGAGCTTGTGCCGGCGGTAGAGGACCGCGTACGCGCCCCATCCCAGACCGGACGCCGCGCGGTCGCTCCGGAGGTCCTCGAGCAGCCAGGCGGCTTCTTCCGCTTCGTCGCGGAACGCGAAGGCGCCCACCTCGTATGGCGATTCCTGTTCGGCGCTGAGCTGCTTCTCGAATAGCTGGGGATTCTGTGCGAGTACTCGCCGCGCCGTCTCGAAGATCTGGCGTGAGCAGCGACGGTTCTTGTCCAGGATGATGGGCCGCTCGATCCCGTAATCGCGACCGAACCGCACCAACACGTAGGGATCCGCTCCCGCCCAGGCGAAGATCGACTGCTCGTCGTCGCCGACCGCAAAGATGTTGTCGTGGGGCGCCGCGAGGCGCTTCAGGAGGTCGTACTGGACCGGGTTCACGTCCTGGAACTCGTCCACCAGCAGATGATCCCAGCGGGCGGCGATCGAGTCGGCGATGTCGCTCCGCGTGCGCAGCAGCTGCTCGGCTTTTGCGACGAGGTCGTCGAAGTCCAGCATGTTGCGGTGCGCCAGCCACACGGCGTACTCGCGGTACAGGCGCGCGTCGTCGTGCGTCAGCTCAAAGTCCTGCTTCTGGACGCGGTGCCGGCTGAACCGGTTCAGGAGTGATCCGCGCTGCTCGAGCGGCACGTGCAGCCGGCCCAGAATCACCTTCTGATACTGCTCGTCGGCGACGCCGAACCCCTTGCGCAGGCCCGCGGCCTCGGCGTGCTCGCGCAGGAGCGAGAGGCACAGCGCGTGGATCGTGCCCCGCGTGATGGCCTCCGCCCGGTCCCGCAGCGTGTGCTTCACCCGAACGGCGATCTCCTCGGCCGCCCGATTCGTGAACGTGACCGCGCAGATGCGTTCGGGCGCGACGCGCAGCGTGTCGACGAGATGGTTGATACGGGCGATGAGGCAGAACGTCTTTCCCGCGCCCGGTCCCGCGACCACAAGGACGGGGCCGGGCGGTGCTGTAATGGCGAGCCGCTGCTGCGGGAGGGTGTCGAGGGCCATGTAGGGAATCTACGAAACCGCGCGGCTCGCTTGGCTCGGCGGACACGCCCGTACTATCGCGTGCACCCGTCCGGCTGCATGTTCCGGGATGCCCCGGAACTCCTCCTTCACCCGGGCCGTCGTAACCATCCTGCTGACGGGCGTGCTCTTCACGTGCCGCGACACGCTCCCGCCACAACCCACGCTGCAGCCGAGCGCGGCGCCGGCGCCACCGGTCACGCTGGTCGGAGCGGGGACGGTGGCGTCGTGCAGCGCGACGGGGGGCGAGGCCACCGCGGCGATCCTCGACACGATCCCCGGCACCGTGTTCACGACCGGCGACAATGTGTATCCGACCGCGTCGCTGGTGAACTTTCAGAACTGCTACGGCCCGAGCTGGGGCCGCCACAAGGCCCGGACCCTCCCGACGCTCGGCAACAAGGAGTATGAGACGAGCGCGACCGCCGCCGATTACTTCAGCTACTTTGGGGCTGCGGCGGGCGATCCCACGAAGGGCTACTACAGCTACACCCTCGGCCCGTGGCACATCGTGGTGCTGAACAGCCTGATCCCGATGAGTGCGGGCTCAGCTCAGGAGCAGTGGCTCCGGGCCGACCTCGCGGCCACGCCGCAGCAGTGTACGCTCGCCTACTGGCACTACCCGCGGTTCAGCTCGGGCACGACGCACGGCAGCGCGCCGGAGACGCAGCCCCTGTGGCAGGCGCTGTACGATGCGCATGCGGATGTCGTCATCTCGGGCCATGAGCACAACTACGAGCGCTTCGCGCTCCAGACGCCCACCGGAGGGGCGGACCCCGTGAACGGGATCCGGGAGTTCGTCGTGGGGACGGGGGGCGGCTCGGGGCCGTACCCGTTCGGGACGCCGCTCGCGAACAGCGAGGTCCGGATCACGGGGACGAACGGGGTGCTGCGGCTCACACTGGGGGCCGGGACGTACGCCTGGCAGTTCATCCCCGTGGCCGGCAAGACCGCCACCGACGCCGGCTCCGGCTCCTGTCACTGACCGTCCTCTGGACGGTCCCCCCCACTCCCGGTTGCGCCGGCTGCTGAGCGTGGGCGCGCACGGATGTGACTTGCATCACCAAGCGAATGCGCGCTTGCCGAGCGCCCGTATTTCCTATATTGCGTCCCCGGTATCGAGGCATCGCGTGACGCAACCCACTCCACTCCCCGACGATTCCTGGGCGGTCGACGAGCGCTCCCTGAAGCTGTTCGTCGACCAGCTCAAGCAGCCGCCGGCCGACCGCGCCTGGTACGAGCTGCGGCGCGAGGCGGAGCGCATCGCCCTCGTTCCCGGATTCGACCGGCTGATCACGCTCGACGCCAACGCGATCAAGGAGCTCCCGCACCAGATCGACGTGGCCCAGCGTGTGCTGCGCGACATGGGGGGCCGTGCCATCCTCGCCGACGAGGTGGGGCTGGGCAAGACGATCGAGGCGAGCATCATCTACAAAGAGCTGGCGATCCGGGGGCTCGCTCGCCGCGTCCTGATCCTCACGCCCGCGTCACTGGTGGGCCAGTGGCAGGGAGAGCTCGAGGAGAAGTTCTTTGAGCGCTTTGAGACTCCGGCCGATCCCGACGACTGGCCGCGTGTCACCAAAGCGATCATCTCCCACGACCGGGCCCGCTCGCGCCGGCATGCCGAGGAGATCCTGCGGCACCGCTGGGACCTGGTGATCGTGGACGAGGCGCACAAAGTGAAAAGTCACCGCGGCGCGACCTACCGGTTCATCGAGAAAATCGAGCGCGACTTCATCCTGCTGCTGACGGCGACGCCGCTCCAGAACGACCTGCGCGAGCTGTACAACCTCATCACGCTGCTGCGGCCCGGCCAGCTCGGGACCTGGCAGGAGTTCAAGGCCGAGCACCTCGTCTCGGGCGACCACCGCCAGCCGCGCGACCCCGAGGCGCTGCGCGCGCTGACGCACGCGGTGATGATCCGGACGCGACGCTCGAGCGTCGCCCTCGACCTGAACCTGCCGCCCCGCCGCCCGCGTCACCCCGAAGTCAAGCTGACACGCGCCGAGGCGGACCTGTACGAGCGCACCACCGAGTTCCTGCGACGGCTGTATCGCGAGGGCTTCATAAAACCCGTCGAGCAGGAAGAGGCAGAGGACGGTAAGCGCCGCCGGCAACCCACCAAGAAGGGCATCCTGCAGCTCGCGCTCATCCACCTGCGGCAGCGGCTTTGCTCCTCGGCGCGCGCGCTCGCCGAATCGCTCCAGCACCTCGGTGAGGCCGAGCGCATCAGCCCCGAGTATCGCGCCATCGCCCGGCAACTGGCCCAGCGCGCGCAGCGCATCAAGACGCACGCCAAGCTGGACGTCCTGACCAAAGTGCTGAAGGAAACACCGGACCGCGTGGTGGTCTTCAGCGACCACCGCCCGACGATTCAGCTGATCGAGGAGCGCGTGAAGCAGCTGGGCCGCAAGCCCATCGTCTATTGGGGGGCCCACTCCACTGCGGAGCGGGACACCCGCATCCGCGACTTCCACCAGGATCCGCGCAGCGTGCTGATCGCGACGCGAGCGGGCAGCGAAGGACGCAATCTGCAGTTCTGCAACGTGCTCGTGAACTACGACCTGCCCTGGAACCCGATGGTGGTGGAGCAGCGCATCGGGCGGCTGCACCGCATCGGGCAGACGCGCGAAGTCCACATCGTGAACCTCGCGGCGGCGGGCACCATCGAAGCGTACATCCTCCAGCTGCTCGACCAGAAGATCAAGCTGTTCGAGCTGGTCGTGGGCGAGCTGGACCTGATCCTGGGCGAGTTCGGCGGCGCCCAGAAGTTCGAAGGCCGGCTCGCCGAAGAGTGGCTCGCCGCCGAGAACGAGGCGGACTTCGCGCGCCGCGTGGAAGGTCTCGGAGCCGACATCGCAACGAGTAGCGCCGTAGCCAAGGAGCAGGAAGCGCTCAACTCCCTCATCGCGCCGGACGACAACGCCATGCGGCTCGAGCGCCGGTTCGGGACGCTGTCGGTGCCCGGACGGCTGCGCCTGGGGCTCGGCACGAGCCAGGTGGTCAGGGCGCCCGGCTGGGACGGGAAGCGCCTCAAGCTCGGCCTGCACCTGACGGACGTGCTCGAGGCACTCGAGTCGATCGAGCCGGTGGGAGGCGCCACCACCACCCACCCGGCCGGCCGCCATCCCAAGTACGGCGACCTGGTACGGCTCACCGGCCTGACCAGCGCCGGGCGCGCGATCACGCTCGTGGCCCAGGTCGACCGCCTGCCGCTCGCGCTGGTGGACATCGAGGCTGACGCATGAAGCGCAAAGCCGCGCCCGCGCCCAGACCCACCCGCAAACCCCGTCGCAAGCCGCGGGCGGCCGCGCCTCAGGCCCCGGGGGACGTCGATCCCCTGGCGGGCTCGGCGCTCCGGCCGCTGCTCGAGCGCTACTGCAAGCTCGCGGGCGTGAAACAGGCCGCCCTCGGGCCCGATCACACGGAGCTGAAGCTACCGCCGGCCGAGCGCCCGTTTTTCAGAGACCGCGAGCGCGTGAGCGTGGCATTCTCGCTCGACGCGCTCGAGCGCGACCCGGAGGCCGAGATCGCCGTGCTCGGCAGCCCGTTCGTCTCTCAGGTGGTGGAAGCGATTCGGGCGCGGGCGGCGTGGCTGTCTCTCGGTTTGATCTCGTCCCCCCTCTCCCGAAGGGAGGGTGGGACAGGGGGTGAGGACCTTCGGGAGCGGGGCGACGAGGCGGTCGAGTTGCCCATTCCGGTTCGCGACGGTGTGGCGAAGCCGGTCGCGAGGCGGCTGGCCGTGCATCCGGTGGGGCGGCTCGCGGCGCGAGTCGTGCTGCGCGCCGGAGCGGGGGTGGAGGAGGCGGTGGTCGAAACCGACGTGTACGACCTGTCGGCCGGCGTCCCCGCCGATGCCGATGTGGCCGCCGCGTTCCGCGAGCTCGAGGCGGGCCGGGTCGCGCCCGCGGATCCGGCCGCGGTCGCGGCCCCACCCGTACCGGCGCGGGAGCCGGGTGAACTGCTGCAGCTACTCGTGAGCCATCTGCGGGCGCGGGCGGGGGAGCGCGTGGCGACGCGCCGCGCCGCGGCGGAGCAGGAGCTCGCCGCCGAGCTTGGCAGGCTGGACCGCTACTTCGAGTCGGTCTTGAAGGAGCAGGCCGACGCGGAGGCGATCGCGACGGTCTCGGCGCTGGCCGAGCGGCGCCGCGCGGAAGAGATCCGACGCAGCCAGGTGAAGGCGGTGGTGCACCCGCTGCAGCTCGTCGCAGCCGCCGTGTTGATGCAGCGCGCCGAGTGGCGGCTCGAATCCGGCCGGGGGCGCCGCGCAACGTTCGCCGCGCAGCGCTCGCTCAGCGGCGGGTCCGGCTGGTCGCTCACGTGTCCGCACTGTGGCCGCCCGCCCGCCGCGCTGGTGATCTGCCGGCACGACCACTGCGGCTGCGAGGCCTGCTCGCACCGCTGCTCAGTGTGCGCCGAGGACTTCTGTGCGGACCACGGGACCGCCGAGTGCCGGGTGGACGGCCTGCCGGCGTGCGACGAGCACGTGCAGGTGTGCTCGTCCTGCCGGCTGGAGCACTGCACCGCTCACGCCGGCGTGTGCGCCGAAGACGGGCACGCGGCGTGCTCCGCGTGCCTGGCGCCGTGCGGCAGCTGCGGCCGGGAGGTCTGCAACCGGCACGCGCAGCACAGCCACGCCCACGCCCCGAAGGGAAGCCGCCGCTTGTGCGCGGCGTGTATCCGGTACTGCGAGGGCGGAACCAACGAGCCGGTGGGCGTGGACGAGGTGGCGCCGTGCGTGACCTGCGGCAAGTCGGTGTGCACGGCGCATCAGGCGGTGTGCGCCGTGGATGGGCAGGTGCATTGCTCGCCCCATCTGCGGCGGGTCGACCGGTCGCGCCGCCTGGTGTGCGCGCGGCACCGGGCCGCCTGCGCTGAAGAGCCGGCGGCGCTGTTCGCGTCCGACGAAGTCGCGGCGTGTCCCATCTGCGGTAGGGGTACGTGTGACCTGCATCGCGTGTCATGCGGTTATTGCGGCCGCAGCGTGTGCAGCGCCGAGCTCGACGCCGAGTCACGCCGCTGCGTCACGTGCGTGCAGCTCGCGGCGGTGAGCGATCCCCCGGGGGCAGTGGTCACGGCCGCGTTGGCGGCGGCGGGCGGTGAGCCGCAGGCGTCGGCGCGCTGGCGGATGGCGCGCGACAGGAGCCACGTGGTGGTGGAGGTCGACCTGGGTCCGCAGCGCACCGCCGTCGTCACGCTGCGGCACGAAGACAACGTCCCGGACGGAGTGGTGCACCACTCCTAGGACGCCGGCTTCTCGTACTGGAACAGCTCGCTCGGCGTTACCCGCAGCGCGCCGCACAACCGCTCGATCGTGTCGGCCCGGATCAGTCCGAAGCGCCCATTCGGGCGGGTGAGCCGGTAGATCGTGTTCAAGCTCAGGCCGGTGAACTTGGCCAGCCCGTAGGGCGAAACCGCGCGCGTCTTGAGCAGTTGCCGTAACTGCAACCGCACCACACCCCTGCGACGATAGCGGACCTTCTGGCCGCGATACCGTGGCATCCTCACCCTCCTTGCGTGATATAACATCTTTATGTATTATAACACCAATCCGCTATACCATCTATAGCTGATATAGTACCGCACCACCGAGCGACCGCGCCCGCGACAAGGACCCGCAGCAAGGCCGTAAGGAGGCACGCATGGGACGCAGGCTGGACCTGATGGGACGGAAAGTGACGGACGTGCTCGCCAAGATGGAAGTGGGCGAGCGCGAGGAGGCGCAGCTGGTGCACGACGTCGAACCCAAAGAGCAGCTGGTGTTTACGGGTCCGGCGGATTGGACCCCGGACCAGGCGGAGCAATACATCGATTGGCGCATTCACCAGGTCGACCAGAACGTCGCCAAGCTGCGCCAGCAGCTCGACGATCAGATCGCGATGCGCCGGCGCTGGCTGGCCGTCACCGGCGGGCGCTCCAAGGTATCTCCCAGTGGCACGGGGAATGGCAACGGCAACGGCAATGGCGGCGGGCATGACACAGTCACTGAAGTGCCCTCCTCGAGTGGCATCTAGCGAGTAGACGGGGCGTGCGGGGGCCGGGGGGCGCGGGTTGGCCCCCCGGTGCTGCACCCTCCCCGTTGACACGGCCGCCCCGCCGTGCCACGCTACCTCCGCCGATGCGCCCTGTCAGTCACACCGTCATCCATCCCGTTCCGGCGCCGATCGAGCGCGTGTTTGCCGTGCTCACCGACCCGGCCCGCATCGCCCAATGGCTCCCGGGGTGTGCCGGGGTGGAGAGCCCCCGACCGCTGCGAAAAGGCGTGCGCTTCAAAGCCCGCTTCGGGAATCGCGAGACTGAGTTCGAGGTCGTCGACTTCGCGCCCCCCACGGCGTTCGGCCTGGTGGAGCGCGGTGAGCGCAACGGCTGGAAAACCCTGTTCCGGCTCGACGAGACCGCCGGATCGACCGCGGTCACGGTCAGAGACGTGTGGGCGCCCCGCTCGGTCATCGCCTGGCTGCGGGGCAGGCTGCGGGAGAAACGCCAGGTGGAGAGCCAGCTCGAGGCGATCCTGGCAAACGTGCGCAAGCTGTCAGCGGCGTAGGCCCTCGAACGCGGCCTCGATCTCCTGTGCCGGCTCGACCGGGGCGTCCGACAGATTCGTGAGCAGCGCCACCACCACATGGGAGTCCCGGTCTAACCCGAACACCGCCGTGCCGCCGACCGCGCTGCCGCCGTGGAACGCCCAGTGGTGCCCCAGGCTGTCGGTCCTCAAGAACCAGCCGATCCCGTACCCCGTCTCCTCGCCGGCGTTGGTCCGCTGTGAGGTGAACAGCAGGTCCAGCGTCTCGCGCCGCAGGAACCCGGGCGCCAGTAGCGCCGACCCGAACTTGACCAGATCCTCGGCGGTCGAGACGAACCCGCCTCCCGCCCACTTGTAGCTGTTGTCGACCGGCGGCGCGACGTGAGACGCGCCGCTCGAGTCGGCATCGTAAAACTGGGTGCGGTCCGAGAGGACGCTGTCGGCGCGGTCGGGCGCCGTGTGGGTGAGGCCGAGACGACGAAACACGCGCGCTGAGATGTAGGGGAGAAAATCCTCCCCCGCGGCGCTCTCTACCACAGCCGAAACGAGGTTCCAACCGTAGCTCGAGTAGGAGAACCGCGTGCCCGGTGGGAACAGGAGCGAGTCGTCCTGGAAAATCGCGAGCCCGTCGCGGACCGTGGCAAAGTGCCGGTTCAAGAAGAACTCGCGGTCCTTGTAATGCCTGATTCCGGCGAGATGCCCCGCGAGCTGCCGAGTAGTGATGGGGTATCCCTTGTCGGGGAAAGTCGGCACATACCGCTGGATCGGCGCGTCGAGATCGAGCTTCCCTTGCTCGTACAACAGGACGACGGCCGCGGCCGTGAGCGGCTTTGAGACGCTGCCGATACGGAACTGCGTGGCGCGCGTGACGGGTCGCTTGCGGGCGGCGTCGGCGTAGCCGAACCCCTCCGACCAGACAAGTGTCCCGTCGATCGCCACGGCGACCTGCACTCCGGGGATGTGCGACGAGAGCCGCTCGCACACAAGCGTGCGCATCCGCGCCACCGTCACCCGATAGGCGGCGGGCACGGCGCCGGCGCGCCGCGACATGCAGGGCGCCGCGTGGGTGGACCCGACACCGATCAGCTGCAGGACGATCAGGACGCTCGTGGGTCTCACCGCGCTGCCCCAGGGCGGATAGTTTGTTCTCATCACGGAGCCGTAAATGAAAGTCGGAAAGACGTTCTACGCCAGGAACCGCCGGGAGTGGCGCGCCTGGCTCGCGCGCCACCACAAGACGACACCCGAGATCTGGCTCATCTACTATAAGAAGCACAGCGGCAAGCCGCGCGTGTCCTACAACGACGCCGTGGACGAGGCGTTGTGCTACGGCTGGATCGATAGTACGCTGAAGCCGATCGACGCCGACTGCTATACGCAGCGCTTCTCGCCCCGCCGGCCGACCAGCCGGCTCTCCGAGATGAATCGCGAGCGCGTGCGGCGCCTCATCGCCGCGCGCCGCATGACCCGGGCGGGGTTGGAGCGCATCCGCCACGTCTTCGACCACACCAAAGACACGAAACCGCTCACCTGGCGGGTCCCGCCGGACATCCGCCAGCGCCTCAAGGCGGACCCGGTGGTGTGGAAGCGGTTCCAACGCCTCCCCGAATCCTACCGCCGAATTCGCATCGGCTGGATTGCTGCGGCCCGGCGCCGCCCGGAGATATTCGAGCAGCGGCTGCGGCACTTCATCAAGATGACCGCCCGGAACAAACGCTTCGGCATGGTGCAGTGAAGCTGAACGAGCTGGTCACCACGTCCCGCCAGGTGGCCGCAACCAGCGGGCGGCACGCGAAGATCGACCTGCTGGCTGCACTGTTGACACACGCGGCGGCGGACGAAATCGAGACCGCCATCGCCGCCCTGTCGGGCTCCCCGCGCCAGGGACGGATCGGGGTCGGATACGCGGCGCTCCGAGCGGCACGGCCCGAGCGCCCGGCGGACCGTCCGACCCTGGATCTGATCACGGTGGACGCGGCACTCGAGCGGGTCGCCCAAACCAGGGGCTTGGGGTCCGCCGCGGCCAAGGACCGCCTGCTGCGCGAGCTGTTCGCCCTCGCCACGGAGGAGGAGCAGGACTTCCTGTTCCGGCTGCTGATCGGCGAGCTGCGCCAGGGAGCCTTGGAAGGACTCATGGTTGAAGCCGTGGCGCGAGCGACGGCACTCGATCCCGACGGCGTGCGGCGCGCCGCGATGCTCGCCGGCGGCTTGGGCCCAGTGGCGCGCGCCACGCTCACGGACGGCGCCGCCGGCCTCGCGCGGTTCGGCCTGGAGCTGTTTCGCCCGCTCCAGCCGATGCTGGCGCAGGCGGCGGCCGACGTCGTCGCCGCGCTCGCACAGCTGGGCGAAGCGGCGTTCGAATACAAGCTCGACGGCGCCCGCATCCAGGTGCACCGGGCGGGCGACGAGGTGCGGGTGTTCTCGCGCCAGCTCAACGACGTGACGGTGGCGGTGCCCGAGGTGGTGGAGGCGGCGCGGCGACTGCCGCTGCGCGACGTCATCCTGGACGGTGAGGCCATCGCCCTGCGGCCCGACGGCACGCCCCTCCCGTTTCAGGTGACGATGCGACGCTTCGGACGGAAACTGGACGTGGAGCGCCTGCGTGCCGAGCTGCCGCTTTCGGCGTTCTTCTTCGACGTCCTCTACGCCGACGGCACGGTTCTGCTCGGCGAGCCCTATGCCGCGCGATTCGCCGTACTCGAGCGGCTCGTCCCTCCGGAGGGCCGAGTGCCGCGCATCGTGACTCGGGATACGCTCCTGGCGGGACGGTTTTTCGAGCAGGCGATCGCGGCCGGCCACGAAGGGCTCGTGGCCAAAGCCCTGGGGACCCGCTACGACGCGGGGGCGCGCGGGGCGGCGTGGCTCAAGGTAAAGCCGACGCACACACTGGACCTCGTGGTGCTCGCTGCCGAGTGGGGACATGGGCGACGTCGCGGCCTGCTATCGAACCTGCACCTGGGCGCCCGTGACCCGGATACGGGCGGCTTCGTCATGCTGGGCAAGACCTTCAAGGGCATGACCGACGAGCTGCTCGCGTGGCAGACGACCCGGCTGCTGGCGCTCGAACACGCGCGCGACGAGCACACCGTGTACGTGCGTCCCGAGCTCGTGGTCGAGGTCGCCTTCAACGACGTGCAAACGAGCCCGCAGTATCCGGGCGGCGTGGCGCTGCGCTTCGCCCGTGTGGTGCGCTATCGGCCCGACAAGCGCGCCGACGAGGCCGATACGATCGCGACCGTGCTGCGCACGGGCCACGCGCGCGATGGGTGATGCCGCTCGCGCGCGACGCCACGCGCGCGCAGCGGCGGGCGCTGCGGCTGCGCACCGTCCGGATCGCTCACGGCGCGTTGTTGCGCACGCGACACCCGGTCCGCGTTTTGCCCTAGGGGCTCCCAAACCCGTCGCTCCAGGAGGGGAGCCCCATGAAACGCACCATTTCCCGCAGCATGTCGGCGACAGCGGTCGCGCTGCTCGCCGTCGCCACCGCATGTAGTGATGCGCACGATCCACTGAGTCCCAAGCTGCAGGCCTGGAATCAGCCGCCACCTCCGCAGACCGCCGAGTTGAAGGGAACGGGCACTATCCCGGACCCGGAAGGCGGCCTGATCACCTTTAACTTCGACGTCACGCACGACGCGACTGGCACGCATGGGTCGTTCTTCGCCGCCGCCGCTCCTGGGGGGCTACCGGAAACGCTGACCGCGAGCTCCTTCACGTCGTTCACCGTCGGCTCCAGCTTTTGCGCCACCCCGGGCAACGGAGACCAGTTCGACGCCGCTGGCACGTTGGTGGAAGGCACCAACTCGTTCGACGTGAACTTCACCGTCAAAGCATGTGACAACGGGCCGCTCGGTACGCTCATGGACACGTTCAGCCTCGACATTCCGTCGCGGTTGTTCCACGCCGACGGCACGGTCGTGGGGGACATTCAGAAACAGTGAGGTGGCGCGGGAGCGGTTACGGCTTCTGGTAGAGCTTCGGGAACCGCTCCTCCAACCGCTTCAGCTTGGGCAGGTCGTTGTACACGATGTACGGGCTGGTGAGGTGGTGGGCCAGGTAGTCCTGGTGATACGCCTCCGCCGGGAAAAAACGCTCCAACGGCACTACCTCCGTCACGATGGGACGGGGGTACGCCGTCGCGCGCTCGAGCCCCGCGATCATCGCGACCGCCGCCGCGTGCTGCTCCGGCGTGCGGTAGAACACCACGGAGCGGTACTGGCTCCCCACGTCCGGCCCCTGGCGATCGCGCTCGGTGGGGTCGTGCGCTACGGTGAAGAACACCTGCAGCAGCTCCTCATAGGACACGTGCGCCGGGTCGAACGTCACCTCGACCGACTCGGCGTGGCCCGTGGTCGACGTGCTGACGATGTCGTAGTGTGCGGTTGCGGCGCCGCCCCCCGCGTACCCCGACACGACAGCCATCACCCCGCGCACATGGCGGAACACGGCGTCTACGCCCCAGAAGCAGCCCCCGGCGAACACGGCCGTCTCGCTCTTCTGGTGCGTCGCGCCGGTCTGGGCCGCACCCGGTGCCGCCGCCGTCGTGAACCCCGCGAGCACGAGCAGCGCACGCGCCCTCATGGCTGGCGCCATGTGGGCCGCAGATCTTCTGTCACGAGCTCGATCAGACGATTCACCATCCGGCCGTAGGCTTCCTTCGGGTCCTTGGCCCCGAAAAACAGCTGCCCGTCCACCAGCGCCACGTGGCCGACCTTGTCCGTCGCCCACGCACTCGAGCGCCACAGCGTCGCTCCGGAGCGCGTCGAGAGCAGGCGCACCGTGAGGTCGAGCCGCACGGTGGCGTCGAGGTGCGGGCTCACGAGCCCGGCGAGCCCGCCGCCGGCCTGGGGATTGGTGACCTTCAGGTGCCCCGCGAACACGGCGTCGATGTCGCGCTGCTTGCCCAGCTCCTGCGCCGCCGCGATCCCCAGATCTTGCTCGCCCACGCGCTTCACCAGCGAGTCGACTGAGCCGAGCTCGAGCACTTCCGTGCCGGGTTGAGCCGCGAGGATCTCTTCCGAGAACCGGTCGGTCGCGAACTGGTGCAGCGACCCCTTGGCGTTTTCCACGCTGAACGTGACCAGCCCCAGACGGCCGTACGGCTTCAGGTCGAGTCGTGCCGGGACGGGGACCGGAGCCGGACGGGGGCTGCCGCCGCAGGCGGCCGCCGACCAGAGCGTCAGGAGGGCCATGGTCCGGCAGACGATTGCCTTCACTGGTAGACTCCGCACATGAGGGGTGAGGCAAAGGTAATTCAGTGCCTCCGGCCGCGCCCGCTCTTGACCCGCCACCGGCAGGGCCGTACATCGATCGGCGTGATCTTCAAGAGCCCGTATCCCGACGTCGCGCTGCCGGACGTCCCGCTGCACGAATTCGTGCTCCGCAGGGCGGCAGCGCTGGGCGACAAACCCGCGCTGGTCGACGCGGCGAGCGGCCGCTCGCTGACCTACGCCGCGCTCGCCGCCGGCGTCGCGCGCGTCGCCGCGGGCCTGGCCGCGCGCGGCTTCCGCCCCGGCGACGTGCTCGGCGTGTTCATGCCCAACGCCCCCGAGTTCGCCCTCGCCTTCCATGGGACACTCGCGGCCGGCGGCGTCGTGACGACGATCAACTCCCTCTGCACCGTGCAGGACGCCGTGTTCCAGCTGCGCGATGCGCGCGCCCGATTCCTCGTCACCGTGCCCCCGTTCATGGACCGGGCCGGGCCCGTGGCGCAAGAGCTGGGAATCGAAGAGGTCTTCGTGATCGGCAGCGCGCCCGGCGCCACGCCGTTCGCCGCACTACTCGAGCACGACGCGCTGGTGCCGCGCGTGTCGATCGATCCCGCCGCGGACGTGGCGGTGCTGCCGTACTCGAGCGGCACTACCGGGTTCCCCAAAGGCGTCATGCTCACGCACCGCAATCTCGTCGCCAACCTGCTCCAGACGGACTCGGCGCACTCGCTGGCGGAGGGGGATCGCGTCATGGCGGTGCTGCCGTTTTTCCATATCTACGGGATGCAGGTGGTCCTCAACCTGTCGCTGGGCCGCGGCGCGACCCTGGTGACGATGCCCAAGTTCGAGCTTGAGCCGTTCCTCGGCGCCCTGCAACGCTACCGCGTCACACGGGCGTTCGTGGTTCCGCCACTGGTCCTGGCCCTCGCCAAGCATCCGGCCGTGGACCGCTACGACCTGTCGAGCCTGTGCGGCATGATGTCCGGCGCCGCGCCGCTCGACGCCGCGCTCGAAACGGCGTGTGTCCGGCGCGTCGGCTGCCGTCTCCTCCAGGGGTACGGCCTCACCGAGGCCAGCCCGGTGACTCACGCAAACCCGGACGAGCCAGGCAAGATCAAGCCCGGGACCGTGGGCGTGCTCCTCCCGAACACGGAGTGCCGCATCGTCGATCCGGCGACGGGCGTGGACCTGGGCATAGATGAGGATGGGGAACTGCTGATCCGGGGGCCACAGGTGATGCGCGGCTACCTGAACAACCCGGACGCGACGGCGGCCACGCTCGACCGCGACGGCTGGCTCCACACCGGCGACATCGGGCACGTCGACGCGGACGGGTACTTCACGATCGTGGACCGGTTGAAGGAGCTGATCAAGTACAAGGGCTTCCAGGTCGCCCCCGCCGAGCTGGAAGCTGTGCTGTGCGCTCACCCGGCCGTGGCCGACGCGGCGGTGATCCCCATTCCCGACGACGAGTGCGGTGAGGTTCCGAAGGCGTTCGTGGTCCTGAAAGGAGAGACGACACCCGCGGCGCTGCTCGCCTACGCAGCCGAGCACGTCGCGCCCTACAAGAAGATCCGGGTGATCGAGGTGATCGACGCGATCCCCAAGTCACCGTCCGGTAAGATCCTGCGACGGGTGCTCAAGGAGCGGGAGCGGGCAGCGGCGGTCAGTTGACCTTCAGCACCGCCTCGATGAAGCTCAGCGTCTTGGTCTCGACCCACTCCACCGATATGGCTTCGACCTTCATGGTGCCGATGCGGTCGCTGCTGGTCGTCACCACCCGGCCCTTGGCGGGGGATGGCTTGATGTCACGCGCCACCGCGATACCGCGGCGGGGATCGCATCGGAAGGTGAGCACCGACGTCAGTGCCGTGCCCGCTGGCGAGCGCGGTGTGAACGCGAGCTCCAGGCTGGGATAGGCGCCCGCGGTGGCGCTCTGGTCCTCGATTGCCGCTTCGTGCCCGGCATTCTTGAGCTCGTCGACGACGCGGTCGAGCACGGCGCGCACCACCTTCTGGAGCCGCTCTCCGCAGGCGCGCCGGCGCCGCTCGCTTTCGTCATGAACGGGCTTGACGTCCGTCCCCGCCGCCCCGGCCCCGCCCGTCGCCCCCGTCCCCCCCGCCCCTGAGCGCTCGGCATAGCCCTTCAAGAGCGCCCGCAGCTTCTCCAAGCTCTTTTCGCTCATGAGTCGTCCCGGTCGTCGCGAGCCCGCAGGAGATGATACGGCGCAGGGGCACTCGCGCGATAGGGGACCGCGGGATGGGGCGGGGTGGGCCTACAGGTTGAGCGCCTGGAGGAGCCGCTGCACGCGGGGCCACTCGCTCAGCGGCAGCATGTCGTCGTCCGATTCCAGGATGAAGGAGGGCTCGCTCACACAGCCGGTGGTCGTGAGCGCGGCGCGCTGCGCGCACACGAGGTAGGGGAAGACGGCGTCGCGGTGCAACACCCACACCGCCGAGTCGCCGGGCGCCGGGTGGGGCCCGGGGCCGAGCCGGAAGAACATCAGGGTCCACTCGTGTCCGTCGAACGCCCGAATGCGCGCGTCGTAAGCCTCGGTGTCGTCGCAGCGGCGCATGATGTGCGCGATGATCCCGCAGGGGGCCTCGTAGCGGATGTCGCGCTGCGCCCGGGTCAGCACGCCGGCCACGACGACGTCGGCCGCAGCGAGCCGCCCGGCCAGGACGTGATCGGCGGGAGGTGTGAGCCGCACTCGTTCGAGCGCGGGGTGATGGGAGACCGCGCAGGCCGAGAGCACCAGCACGACCACGCCTGCGGCCGCCCCTGTGCGTGCGCCGCTTGCGACGCGGGTGACGTGCCGGTGATTCGTGCTGTCCATGCGACCGACCTCAGCTCACTGTCTCCGTTTCAACAAGAAGCAAGAGCGGTGCCACTCGGGAGCCGACGCGGGCGGCCAAAAAGGTGTGGCGTGATTGCAGCATCGGCATGCAATGGGAGGAACCACGCCGGGTTAGCTGCGGTTACCCGGTGCGGTCGTCACGCACGTTCCGGTGTGTTTCACCGCCCACACAGGTTTGGGACCAGCATGACACAATCGGTCGACCTTCCGGTCGCGCACAGCGGCAGCTTTCTCCTGGGCGGCGAGCGCCGCGTCTACCGGCTCGGCTTCGGCGCCATGCGGCTCACCGGTAAGGGCATCTGGGGCGAGCCGCGCGACCACGACGAGGCGATCGCCGTGCTGCAGCGGGCGCTCGAGCTCGGCGTCACGCTGATCGATACGGCCGATTCCTACGGTCCGGCGGTGAGCGAGCGTCTGATCGCGGAGGCCCTTTACCCGTATCCCGGAGCTGGTGATCGCCACCAAAGGCGGGCTCGAGCGGCCCGGCCCCGACCGGTGGACACCGAACGGCCGACCGGAGCACCTGCGCGCCGCCTGTGAGAGCAGCCTGCGCCGCCTCAAGCTCGAGCGCATCGAGCTGTACCAGCTGCACCGCATCGATCCCGCTGTCTCGCTCGAGGATCAACTGGGCACGCTGCGCGAGCTGCAGCACCAGGGGAAGATCCGTCACATCGGACTGTCGGAGTGTCCGTGGCGGACATCGAGCGGGCTCGCCAGCTCGTGCCGATCGTCTCGGTGCAGAACCGGTACAACCTCGTCGAGCGCCGCACGACACCGGCGGCGCAGCAGGTGCTCGATCATTGCGAGCGCGCGGGCATCGCCTTCATCCCGTGGTTCCCACTCTTGGCAGGTGATCTCGCGAAGCCGCGCGGGCCCGTGGCGCGCGTCGCCGGACGATTGCACGCGACACCGTCGCAGGTGGCGCTCGCGTGGCTGCTCCGGAGATCGCCCGCGATGCTTCCCATTCCCGGCACGTCGCGGGTTTGCCACCTCGAGGAGAACGTCGCGGCGGCGCTGCTCGCGCTGAGCGATCAAGACTTCGGGGAGCTCGATCGGGGCTGACGGTTGCCACGCGCCCGCGACGGCGCGGTCGCAGCAGTGCGAGCGCACGCTGCTGCGCACCGGCCACGGCGCAGCCGCGCCGCACCGGAACCGCACGCGCGACCTGTTTCCACCACACCACGCATCGGTCCGATTTTTGCCCTCCCGACTAGAGCGATGTAGTGGCGACACGAAAACGATTACGGGGCGAGGGCACGACGATGGCACGCACGACCAGGTGGACATTGTGGGCAGCGGCGGCCGTAACGCTGATCGGAGCAGCCGCATGCAACGATTCGCAGAGTCCCAGGCCCCGAGCGCTGCTCGGCCTGCCGGACGTCGGCACGCTCGCCGTGACCGTCACGACCTCGGGCTCGAACACGCCGTCCGGTTACACCGTGATTG
>Ga0209471_1000721_pt1 | contig 21031 bp, 17 predicted proteins | sample GraSoiAngelo_128_FD_185885 | JGI IMG/M metagenome (GOLD analysis project Ga0209471, IMG submission 185885) | Grasslands soil microbial communities from the Angelo Coastal Reserve, California, USA - 14_0927_12_20cm (SPAdes) (version 2) | ecosystem: Environmental > Terrestrial > Soil > Grasslands ...
GCAGCGTGTTCAGCAGGTCTTCGACGCGCGTGACGCCGGTCTGCGAAATGGCTTCGCTGCTGATGCTCGTGACCGGGCTGACGGACTCGAGTTGCGCTTGCGGGATGCGCGAACCGGTCACGACGATCGTCTCGACCTGAGGAGCCTCTTCGGGTTTCACCTGCGCCACGGCAGGTAGGCTCGCGGTGGCGGCTGCGGCACTCAGCATGAGTGCGCGGCGCACCGCGCCACGGATCTGTCTGGTACTGGACATTGAGTTGCTCCTGAAGATACGGAACTGTTCGAGTGCTGGTCGAAGGCGAGTGTTTCGAGCCCCCGCTGGCCTATGCCCTAGAGCTTCAGGCCCAATAGCGTGGCGGGGATGTTAGGCAGCGACGCCACAGGGTGCAACCTTTTTGGAGAAAAAACAACAAACCAGAGGCGCCAGGTCCGCGGCCGCGGAACGCTCCAGATCGACCGCTCATGCCGTCAGAAGAGCCACTTGGACCGCACGCGTTCCCGGTCTGTTGCCGATACGCGACATACCAGTTCCTGAGTCCCTCCCGACAGCGTTCCGGCGGGACGTGCAAGAAATGGGACGGACGACGTTCCCAAGGGGCGCGCAGGGGTTATCGTAGAACCGTAATCGGGCAAGGCGGGTCTATGCTGGCCACGCGGGTTTTGCTCCTGCCGGGCGTGCTGCTCACAGCTATCGCGTCCGCGGCGAGTGCCCCCCCGGTAGTGAGTACCGGCTCACCGCCTCAACCTGCGGCTGACGCTACCCCGGGATCCACGGCGCCGACCGAGGATCTGTTGTTCGCTTCACCGACCCGGCTCGATCACATCGGGCGCATCGTCGCGCCCGTGATGGTCAACGGCCAGGGGCCTTTCAGATTCATCGTCGATACCGGAGCGAGCCGGTCGACGGTGTCGCCGCGGCTCGCCCAGACGCTGGGGCTCACGCCGGCCGCGGAGCTGCCGCTGAAGGTGAACGGGATTACCGGAACCGCCGACGTGCCCTCGGTTGCGATCCACCTCATTCAGGCGGGCGATCTGGTCATCGAGGACACGCGCCTCCCGGTGGTGTGGGCACCGCTGATGGCGGGCGCGGACGGCATCCTTGGAGTCGCCGGCCTCAAGGGTGAACGCATCTTCGTCGACTTTAAGCACAACCGCGTCGTCATCAGCCGCACCCGAAACGGCGGCACACCGCAAGGCTTCGACCGCGTCCCGGCGCGGCTGCTGCCCGGCGGACTGCTGGCGGTCAGTGCCCGCGTCGGGGGCGTGCGGGTCGAAGCGGTCATCGACACGGGCTCGGAGCGCACGATCGCCAACCATGCCCTGCGTGACGCGCTCGCCTGGCGGCGACGGAAGGGCGAGGTCGCCCGGGTCACCGACGTTTACGGAGCGACGACGGAGGTCGCCTCCGGACAGGTGGACAGGGCGCCCACCATCGATTTCGGCGGCGTCAAGATCTCCAACGTCACGGTGGTGTACGGTGACTTCCATATCTTCCGGGTCTGGGGCATGGAGTCGCGACCCGCCCTCATCATCGGGATGGACGTGCTGGGCACGGTGAACGCACTCGCGATCGACTTTCAGCGCTCCGAGCTCTACATCGACAGTGTCTTTCACATGGGCTGAGGGCCGCCGCCGCTAGGCGCGGCCCCGACGCTGCGCACTCTCGGTGGTCAGTGCCGTGAGTTCCGCCGATACGCGCTCGAAGACTTCCGACCAATCCCCGGGCGTACGCTGGCGAAACAACTTCATGGTCGGGTACCACGGGCTGTCGTCGCGTTCGATCAGCCAGCGCCAGTCCGGCACGGCCTGCAAGACGACCCAGACGCGAGCTCCCAGCGCGCCAGCCAAGTGGGCCAGAGCAGTGTCCGCGGTAATGACCAGATCGAGGCCCATCAGGATCGCCGCGGTCTCCTCGGCAATCTCACCGGGCCCCATGTGAAGCGGGTCGGTCAGTTGAGCGATCGCGCGGCTGAACTCGACCTCGGCGCGCTGTTCGGAGCCGCAGCCCTTCTGCAGCGACACCAGGCTCACGCCCGTTATGCGCGCGAGCGCTGCCGCTGCGGCGAGCGGAAACGAGCGCGCCTCCAGCGCGGCAAGCCTCTCCGCTTCGGGGTTGCCGTGCCAATTGAGCCCGACTTTCAGTCCCGGTAGCGCCGAGAGCCGCTGCGCCCAGGCGCGCGCCGGCGCGGGGTCAACGTGCAGGTAAGGGATGCCAACCGGGATCGTATCGAGCCCGGTGCCCACTGCAAGCGGCAGACTGCCGAGCGGGGTCTGCCGATCGAACGGCGGCAGCGGCTCCCCGCGCTCGATGAGCGTGCCGCGCATCGCGAGCGAGCCCAACAGCTGCTTGAGCACTGGCTGCACCTCGAACACCACCTGCGCGCCCTGTGCTTCGAGCAGCGGAACGTATCGGCAGAACTGCAGGGTGTCACCGAGGCCCTGCTCTGCGTATACGAACAGCGTCTTGTCGGCGAGCGGCTCGTCTCCCAGCCAGCGCGGCTGAGCGAAGCTGCGCTTGAGTCGGCGCCCCGGCTCGCGCTCGAGCCGCGCTTCGAAGAGCGGCCAGCCTTCGCCGAACTCCCCTGTAGCGAGCTTCAACACCGCCTTGCTCCAGCGGGCGCTCGGATCGTTGGGGTTGAGCGAGAGCGCGCGCTCGACGCTCTCGAGTGCTTCCTGGTAGCGACCGAGCCCTCGCAATGCATTGCTGGCGTTAATGTGGGCCTCGGCGTAGCCGGGTCTCAAACGCACCGCTCGAGCGAAGTCCGCGAGTGCCTCGGCGGGTCGGAACATGCGCACCAGCACCGCGCCGCGGTTATTGAGAGCCTCAGCCGAGTCCTGATTGAGGCTTACCGCCATATCGAAGCTGGCCAGTGCTTCCTCGCGTCGCTCGAGGGCGGCGAGGGCTACGCCGCGCTGAAAGTGCACGTCGAAATCCCGCGGGGTGAGCGCGAGCGCGCGCTCGAGGCTCGAGAGCGCCGCAGCGGGGTCAGCGAGCGCGAGGTACACCTTGCCGCGCAGGAGGTGCGTCGCCGCCGCGTCCGGCGCCAGCTCGAGGGCACGGTTGAGACTTGCAAGCGCCTCTGCGTGGTGCCCGAGGCTGACGAGCGCGAGCGCCCGGTTGTGGTGCGGCGGGGCTTCGTCCTCTCGGATCCCGATCGCACGCTCGAAGCTCGCCAGCGCCTCGCCGTGCCGGCCGAGTGCCAGCAGGGCGACACCTCGGTTGGTGTGCAGCGCCGGGTGCTGCGGTTGCAGCGCGAGCGCGCGGTCGATGCTCGAGAGCGCCTCGGCGTGCCGTCCCAGGCCCGCCTCCATGAGGGCGAGGTTGTGGTGGGCGTCGGCGTTTGCTGGGTTGAGCGTCAACGCCCGATTGAAGCATTGCCGCGCTTCCTCCGCGCGACCGGCGCGCTCGAGTGCTACGCCGAGGCCGTTGTGCGCCTGGTCGTCGGCAGGCGCAAGCCGCAGCGCCTCGGCAAAGCTCACTCGCGCGGCCTCGGTTCGGCCCAGATACACGAGCGCAGCGCCGAGGCCGCGGTGCGCCACAGCCAGATCCGGCTGCAGGGTAATGGCGCGCTGGTAATGCGCCACCGCTTCGGCGTGATGCCCCGCCCGGGTTAGCGTGGTGGCGAGATTGGCCTGCACGGACGCGTTGGCGGGCTCGAGCTGCGCGGCCGCTTCGATGAGGGTGAGCGCTTGCCTAAGGTCTCCCAGCGCGGAGACTGCGAGACCGAGCAGGTGCAGGGCGTCGCTATTGTGCGGCTCACGGGTGAGCACCTCGCGGTAGAGGGGGACGGCTTCGGCCAGGCGCCCTTGCTGATGCAGGGCGAGCGCCTGGGCCACGGTGGCAGCGTTGCCGGTCATCGTGTCCCGGCAAGTGGCTCCATCGCGGGGCGCGGCGCCGGGTAACGCTCCACCAGCTCGCCGAGGGCCTCCTTGAGCGATCCGAGCCACGGCTGGTAATGGCGCCATTGATCGACGCTGTCGGCATAGATCGGCCGGCGCACCTGCTCCGAGCTGATGGTGTGTACGATGCGGCGGTTCTCGTAGAAGCGCAGGCATTGCTCTTCGAACGGCAGCCCGCAGTAGTCGAGGAGCCGGCGCAATTCGCCCTCGGGGTCTGCGACCAGCTGCTCGTAGTACACGCGATGCACTCTCCCGGGGAGCGTCGCATCGAAATGCTCCATGAGCAAGACGTAGTCGCGGTAGAACTGCCCGAGCTCACTCAGATCGTAAGTGAATTTCTGGCCGCGGACGAAGATTTGCTTGTAGCAGGAGAAACAACAACCGAGCGGATGGCGGCGTGCGTCGACGATCGCCGCACGGGGAAACAGCAGATGAATGAGGCCGAGGTAACACCAGTTGCCTAGCATCTTGTCGATGAAGCGCGGCTTACCCAGTGGGCGCTTCGCCTGCACCTGTCCGAAGTAGCGCAACGCCAGGGTCTGGATCTCCTCGCTTCGCAGCGCGCCGACCCGCTCGAGAAAGCTCGACTCGGTAGGCGAGGTCACACCGGACAGCAGCCCAAAGGCGAGGGTTGGCAGGTCAAGTAGTTCGCGCGTGCCTTCGATCTGCGAGTGGCTGGCCAGCATCTGCTCGAGCAGTGTCGATCCGGAGCGCGGCAGCCCGACGATGAAGATCGGATCCGCGCGCGCGCTCCCCCATCCGGAACGCTCGGCGAAGAAGCGCTCGCTGTAGAAGGTTCGCCAGCGCTGCACTTCCGCGGTGATGATGCGCGGATCATAAAAGAACGTCGCACGCTGCAGGCGATTGCCCTGCGCATAGTGCTCGAAGGAGTCGCCAAACTCGCCGGCATCCTCGAGGCCCTTGCCGAGCGCGAACTCGAGGCGGATGCGCTCAGCGCCACGCACGCTGGGGAGCTCGAGTTGCCGCTGCATGGCTTCGAGGTCGGCGCTATCGAAACGGAACGTCTTCAGGTTGGCAAGGCTCGAGTAGGCGAAGCTCGATCCCGGTCTTACGGCGAGCGCCCGGCGGAACGTCTCGATCGCCCGCGCCTGCTCGCCCAGCTCCCGCAAAAGGGTGCCGTACACGATCCACGACTGCTCTTCGTCGGGGTGATCCGCGGTCACCTGTTCCATCAGCGCTAAGGCCTCGTCGCCGCGGCCGATGTAGCGCAGTCCCTCCGCCTTGAGGTTCAGGCAGTCGATGTTGCCCGGATCGCAGGCGAGCAGCCGCTCAACGTGCGGCAGCATTTCCTCGATCCGCTGGTAGCCTTTCAACAGGCGCGCCAGATCGTAGCGCGCCGCGGCATAGCCGGGCGCGAGCGCGAGGGCTTCGTTAAGGCGCCGCTCCGCCTCGACATCGTCGCCGAGTTGGGTGGCAGTGTTCGCGAGCAGCCGCAGCGCCACGACATCGCGCGGCGCCTGTTGCAGACGCTGCCGCAGCAGCGTATCGGCGACTGTGGGACGGTTGCCGGCGAGCGCGACGATCGCATCACTCAGCTCGGGGGGCTCGGGCGACAGCCGGTAGTAGCGCGCGTAGGCCCGGTCGCCTTCCACGGTGTCGCCGGCGACAAAGAGCTGCTCTGCAAGCTCCCGCCAAGCATCGGCGAGCCCTTCATCGAGCGCCACGGCGCGGCGGAACGCGGTCAGAGCTTCCGCATTGCGACCGGCGGCCGCATAGGCGCGCCCGAGCTCGAGCTGCCGGACGGGCGAGTCGTCCCGTGCGCTGGCGAGGGATTCGAGCAGCGCCGCCGCCGCCGCCGGATCACCGAGCTTGCGGCACGCGGTGGCGAGCAGCAGGCGCGCCGCGGGGTGCCCGGGCGAGCCGGCGAGGATTTTGTTTGCGCTCCGCGCGGCGGCTGCCGGATCCGATTCGAGCAGCAGCGAGGCGCGCATGAGCTCGAGATCGGCAGAGGCACTCGGTGTCAAATGCTGGGACTCCTCGGGGCTACGCGCGGCTACGGTACAATTGCTGAGAATACATTCAGGCGCCCTCGAGGACCCCGGTGAGCAGCACAGCACCCGCGCAGGCGGACGATGCCGCGATCGTCCGCGTACTGCAAGCCTCCAAGGCGGCGGCGGCGGCCGGACGGATGGCGGAGTCCGACCAGTTGCTGGCTCGCATTGCGCAACAGGCTCCCCACCACCCGGCCGTCCTCAACGAGCTTGGCGTACGCATGCTCGACCGCGGCGCCGCCGAGCAGGCCCATGCGCTGTTCGTGCGGGCCACCACCGCCGATCCGCGCCATCCCTCGCTGTGGGCCAATCTCGCGAGCAGTCTCAAGGCGCTCGGGCGGCGCTCCGAGGAGATGGACGCGATCGAGAAGGCGCTCGAGCTCGAGCCGCGGCACCTTTCTGCGCTGCTCATGTACGCGCAATACCTGGAAGAGTCCGGCAAAACGCGCGAGGCCGCGCGCGCCTACCAGAACACTCTGGCGAGCATACCTCCGGGATTTGAGACGCCGGACTCGATCCGCGACGCGCTGAATCATGCGAAGGCGCTGGTGGACGCCGATAGTGCGACGCTCGCCGCCGCCCTCGAGGAGCCACTAGCCGCAGTGCGCGCACGCCATGGCGGGGACCGCCAGCGGCGCGTCGAGCGCTGCCTCGACATCCTGATGGGCAAGAGCCGGAGCTTCCATTCGCAGCCGACCTGGATGTATTTCCCCGAGCTGCCGGCGATCGAGTTCTTCGAGCGCTGCGACTTTCCGTGGCTGGACGCGATCGAGGCGGCAGGCGATGAGATCCGCGCTGAGCTGATGAGCGTGCTGGTGGCCGACCGAGAAGGGCTGCAGCCGTACATCGACTTCCCCCCGAGCATGCCGCTCGATCAGTGGCGCGAGCTCAACCGCTCGCGGCGCTGGAGTGCATACTTTCTCTGGAATCAGGGGCAGGCGATCGCCGGGCATCTGGCGCGCTGCCCGATCGCGGCGCGGGTTCTCGAGACTGCGCCGCGCCCCCGCGTGGCGGCGCGGGCACCGACGGCGTTCTTTTCGATCCTCGATGCCAACACGAAGATCCCTGCGCACACCGGCGTCACCAATACACGCCTCACCGTACATCTGCCGCTGATCGTGCCGCCAGGCTGCGGCTTTCGGGTCGGCGCAACCACGCGCGAGTGGGAGCCCGGCAAGGCGTGGGTGTTCGACGACACGATTGAGCACGAGGCCTGGAATACTTCGGACACTCCGCGCGCCATACTGATATTCGACATCTGGAATCCGCTGCTGAGCGCTGCCGAGCGCGACCTGATTGCGACCGCCACCGAAGTCTACGGGCGCCACTACGCTTCGCTCCCCGATCATCAGCCGCTATGACGGACGGTTATCGCGCGATTCTCATCCTTCTGCCGCTCGGGCTGGCCGGCACCGGCCCTTGCGTAGCCGGCGCGGCGGCGGCGGCGGTCGATCCAGCCGAGTTCGCTCGCTGCTCCCGGATCGACGCGGCAGATGAGCGCCTCGCCTGCTACGACGCGCTCGGCCGGTCACTGAAGCCGCCGCCCGTCCCTTCGGCTTCCCCGTCACCCGCAGCGGATAAAGCGCCCGCCGCGGATAAGTCGTCAGCGCAGGCCGCGACCGCCGCTGGTGGTGTCAAGGCCTTCGGTCTCACCACGCACGAGCGGCCGGCGGCAGCGGGGCCGGACCTGATCCGCGCTCAGGTGGCGGCCGTCACGACGGATCGGCTCGGCAAGGCCCTCGTTCGCCTCGACAACGGACAGGTGTGGAGTTTCACCGCGCCGGAAGTGCTGCTGCGCGCGGGTGAGGTAGTGACCATCAGGCGCGCGGCGCTCGGCTCGTTCCTCATGACGACCCCGTCGCACCATACCTATCGGGTACAGCGCTCGGAGTAGCAGGCGGCCAGGCCTACGAGGGCGAGGCTACGGCGGCACCGCGTCGCCGAAGCGCGCGACCCACCGTGCGAGCGTCGACTGTACGGGCGCGAGCGCCTCGCGGTAGTGCCGCCAATGCCCGACACCGGAGCGGTCGAGGCCCCGTGTGAGCTGCGCGATGCTGGGGGTCGCGCGCTCGCGTCCCTGGACCCGCGTGGCGAAGGCGCCCATCTCGGGCGTCCATTCCAGACCGAGAAATTCGCAAATGGCGCGGGTTTGCCCGGTGAAATCGGCCACCAGGCTCTCGTAGCGTATCTCGTACCAGTCGAGCGCAAGGACCGGTCGTGCCCGCTCGGCAAATTCCATCACGGCGTCGTAGAGCTCCGCGGCGCCGGTGAGCGTCAGCATCTGGTACATCGCCGGATTCATCTGGAAGCGGCGTCGGAAGCAGCTCAGCACCACGTCCCGCGGATCGCGACAGACGAACAGGATCTTTGCATCCGGGAACAGGCGCGCAATCAGCGGCAGCTTCAACGTGTTGAGCGGATGCTTGTCGACGAAGACATTGCCCGAGACGTCGACCCCGCCCCGGCGCACGCGCTCCCAGTACGCCGTCCGCAGCACGCGAAGCTCGCTCTCGTCCGCGCGCGCAAGCGGCTCGAGATCGAGCGGCTCACGCATGAATCGCAGCACGCCTTCGGTCAGGAGTTCGTGCTCCTCGAGGCTCACGACGCGCGGGTGGCCGTCAAGGACTACCTCGAGGAAGGTCGTACCCGAGCGCGGAAAACCGATGAGCAGGACATGGCCAGCGGCCCCGCCGGTCATCGGTTCCGGCGCGGCGCTTGCCGTCCAACGGGGCGTGATTCCAGTGAACGCTGTTGCGAGCGACCGTGCATACACGAGCAGACTCGTGTCAGCTGTGAATCGCTGATGAATCCGTCGCAGTGCCTCGTTACAGTCGGTGTAGACGTTGAACGCCTCGGCGTAACGGCCGGCGGCGTCGAGCACGTCGCCGAGCAGGCCCTGCGCGCGGGCCCGGTCGGTCGCGCTGGGGCGCCGATCCGCAAGTAGCTCGCGCAGGCGCACCTCGGCCGCAGCGGTGGCCCCGTCGGCGAGGTCGGCCGCGGCAAGGCTCAGAATCCCCTCGGGAAAACCGGGTGCACGCGCGAGCAGCTGCTCGGCCCAGCGCCGCGCCTCGATGTGCTCGCCCCGATGGGTCGCGATCGAGGCCAGTGCCGCCAGCGCCGCGAGATTGCCGGGATCGAGCTCGAGCGCGCGCAGATGGCTCGCACGTGCAAGCCCCAGCGAGCCAAGCGCGATCAGGGCGTTACCCTTGTTGGCGTGCGCAAAGCCGAGCTCAGGGTGGTTCTTCAGGAGCTTCTCGACATGGTGCAGCGCGTCCGCGGGCCGGTCGACGCGCTGCAGATTGAGGGCGAGCGCATTGCGCGCCGGAACGTCGCCCGGCGCGAGCACGACCGCACGCTCAAGAAGCCGGACCGCTTCCTCGAATCTCCCCTCGGCCTCGAGACGCATCGCCGCCACATTGAGGAGCAGGGGGTGCTCGAACCCCTCGGCCAGCGCCTGCTCGGCGATGGCTGCCGCGCGAGCGATATCGCGCTCCTGGGCATGCGACGCCACGATGCGCAGCATCTCCTGGTCGGCTTTCAGGTCGCGTGCCACCCCTCCATGATGCCAGAACGCCGACGGACTCACGCCGGGGCCGGCGCACGGTGCCCGCCACGCCGTAAAAAAACGGCGGGCTGAAGCCCGCCGTAGCTAGTTCCGCTCCGAGGACCTAAGGCCTAGAACTGAGCCGTCATGTTGAAGAAGATGTATCGACCCAGCGTGTCGTAGGTGCCCGTCCAGGTGTTGTCGTTGCAACTGGTGTTTGGGCAATCAGAGAACGTGCCATTCAGGATGAGCGGCGGGTTCTTGTCCGCGACGTTGTTGACTCCCAGCATGAAATAGTAACTCTTGCCGATCGGCAGGGTCGCCGCCAGATCGATGTAGTTGTAATTCGGGATATGTGCCGTCGCCGGGTAGAACGTGCGCTTGAGCTGCGGGTCGGAGCTCGAGGCATCCACCGAGGCCTTGCCGACAAGGCGCCATCGGGCGACCAAGTCGAGACCCATCCAGGGGGTGACCCAGTCGGTCTGGAACAGGTGCCGCCACGTGGGCAGCGGTGCACCGCAGGTCGCACCCCAGAGCCCCGCGCAGTTGTACGACGCCCCGGTCGGCAGCGGCTGGGTCAGGAAGTCCTTGAGATAGGTGCCGGTGAGACCGAAGTTGAGCCTTCCTTTCCCGCCCAGATCCCAGCGATAGCGTGCCACCAGGTCGGTGCCCTTCGTCGCGACCTGGCCGATATTCTGAAAGGTGGCGGTCACGAACTCGTTGTTGTCGACCCAGAGTGTGCCGAGCGGTCCGCGGTGGATCAGGCCGCAGAGCTTCGGATCACCCGTATTCGCGCAGTCGCTGAGGATCGTGTTGGAGGACAGAGACGTGATCGTTTGCTTGATCTTGATGTTGAAGTAGTCGATCGACACGGCCAGATTCGGCACAGCCTGTGGCTGAATGACGAGGCCGACGGTGTAGGTATCAGCGACTTCGGGTATCAGGGTCTTGTTGCCGCCGACGTCCGTGTTGATCTGTGCGGCCGGGTTCACCAGGATGTGGCCGTACTGTGCCTGCGTGACCCCGGTGCGCTGGCACTGCGCCAGGTTGTACTGGGGGTTCGGACCCCAGCAGGGATCCGCAGTACCGCCCGAGCCGACTATTGCCGGCGAAAACAGCTCGTTCATGTCCGGGGCGCGGACCGCGCGGTTGTAGCCGCCGCGCAGGCGCACGTCCGCAATCGGCGCCCACTCAAGGCCGACCTTGTAGGTGTTGGTGTTGAACCCTAGCGTATAGCTTGAGTACCGGTAGCCGGCATCGAGCGAGAGCAGATACGCGCCCGGCCTCTCGTTGATGAAGGGCATGCGGAATTCAGTGAACCCTTCCCACACGTGGAAGAGCCCGTGAATCGCATTGGCGGCGCCGTTACCACCGGCGTCGAAGCCATTGGCGAAGATGTAGTCCGGGTTGAAGTCGTAGTCCTCCCCGCGATATTCCATCCCGATGTTGAAGTTCAGGCCGCTGTTGGCGATCGGCAGCTTGACGCCGTACTTGCCGAGGTCACCCGTGATCGAGGCATTAGTGATGTATTCCTTGACGGTTGAGGTCCAGCTCGACGGCACCGTCACATAGGCCAGCTGCTGTGCTGCGGTCGGCGGACCTCCGGGCGAGGAGGGACCGCCATACCCGGGCGCCCAGATATCCCAGGGCACGCAGTTGGGGTCCGTGCCGTTCACGCGAGACGCGCAGACCGCCCCGCCCACCGGCACGCCTGGGACCACAGGCTGGCCGTTCGCCTTGGCCGGGTTGGGAATCACGTCCAGCGCATTGGTGATCTGAGGATCACCCAGGAAGTTGCCCTCGACGTCCCGGAAGTTGACGAGGCCGGCCTGACCGTAAGCGTCGTAGGTCCATACGTCGTTGATCGCGCCCTTGACGCCCAGGACCTGTCGGAAAGCATCGGAGCTATAGTTGTCGAGGCGTCCGCCACCCTCGACGTTGCGCCGGGCGATCCAGATCTCGACATTATTGCCCGGCGGGAGACCGAAAGCGGCGTGATTCGCGGCGATGTTGGTCGGCGTGCAGATCGCCGCGACTTCCTGCGCGGTCAGCAGCGGATTGTTGCACTGGATGATGGGTTTGTGGACGAAGGCAAACGCGCCGCTCGGACCGTACTGCGCTTGGTTGGCGTTGCGCGAGTACATGGTCTCGCTGTAGAGGGTCGAGTACTTGCTCACGTCGAAGTGCAGGAACCCGCCAGCCGTCCAGCGGTCGTGCTGGCGCTGGAAGTAGCTGAGAGAGCCGTAGTTGTACAGGTCTGCCGGCCGCTGAAACGCCCGGAAACTGCCGGTGGCGGGATCGACCGCGTTATCGAGAAGCGACGTCGTCGTTCCCGCGACCAGCCCTAACAGCAGGAACCGGCCATGGGAGCTGGTCGAGGAGCCGCCGCAGGTGATGGGTTGGTTCGCAGTGCTGCCGCCGTTCAGCGTGCAGCCGGCATGGTCGTATTGGTACCCGACTGCCGGGGAGCTGTTGAGGAAGGTCGCGTAAACCGTCGCATTGCCCCGGCCGTCGGCGAAGTTCGACCCGGCGATGACCGAGAGAGTCCGGTTCTGCCCCGTGTTGATCGTGCTCGGCGGCGTCTGTGCGCCGAAGCTCGAGAGATAATTGAGGTCGGTCCGATTGTCGTTCTTGTGGTTGTTCCAACCATAGGATCCCCCGAACTTCACGCCCTCGTAGTGCGTGTTCAGCACGAAGTTGACCACGCCCGCGACGGCGTCAGCGCCGTACACGGAGGAGGCACCGCCCGTGAGCACGTCGGCGCGCTCGATGAGCTCCGCCGGGATCTGATTGATATCGGCGGCGTTGGCATTGCTGCCTACGGTACCGCCCACGCCACCCGGTTGCATGCGTTTGCCGTTGATGAGCACCAGAGTGCGCTGCGATCCCAGGCCACGGAGACTGACGGTGGCCGTTCCGGTGGAGCTGATCGAGTTGCCCGACTCCTGTTCCGCTGCGGCCTGCGGGAGCATGTTGAGCACGTCCTCGACGCGGACCAAGCCGGTCTTCTGAATGTCCTCTGAAGTCACGCTCGTGATCGGGCTGATCGAGATCTCGTTCGGCGCCTGCAACAGGCGCGAACCGGTGACGACGACCTCCTCCACGGGGGCCGCCGGTTGCGCGGGGGCTGTCTGGGCCAGCGCCAAAGGAGTCGCTGAAGTTGCCGCAGTCATGAGCGCGAGGCGAACTGCATTGCGCACGCATCGATTTGAATTCGTCATTCGATTAACTCCCCGAATTCGGTTCAGCCTGATTTAGCCGCACCCGCACGGCGTTGGCATAATCAAGTGCGGGAGTCTGCGACCACCCCCCCGCATCAGCTATTGCTTAAATGCTACACAGTGCCGTCGGCGCATGCAAAGAATCCGAGCCTCGTGGCAGGGCTTTCACCCGCATTCGAGGCTCGAGCATCCTTTTGTATCATCTGCGCAACATGCCAATTCGAGTTAGCGTGATGGAGCCTTAATCACCCGAGAAGGCATCCTCGTCACGCGAAAATGCCCGCTCGTGACTCGAAAATGACGATTCGTCCCATGAGGACGGCCGCTCGTGACGCTGGGAGCTCGCTTCGTCGCACGAAAATGCCGCTTGGTCGCACTGGAGAGGGGTCCATCACGAATAAGGCCAGCTCCTCACGCAAACCAGCAATTGGTGGCGACCGTGATGCGCGCACCTGCGCCGTAATAGGGCGCAACGTCGTGAAAGAGGTAGGAAGGGAAGACCACGATCTGACCCTCGACGAGGCGTAGCTCGATCGACCTCATTCCGAAAATATCGTGCAGGTGCTCGTTTGCCGGATCGCGGTACGCGTTCGCGCCCGGACGCGGGTCAAAGAGCCGGAGGACACCGCTGCCGGGCTGGTCGGCTGGAGTCTCGCCGGCCCTGACGCAGTACACGGCCGACCAGGAGGCCATCGGGTGGTTGTGTGCGACGAAGGAGCCGGCGTGGCGCGTGATGTGGAACCAGGTATGGTTGTGAAACTTGAGGCGCGCGAGGTCCTCGGCGCGAAGCGTCGTCGCCCGGAGCACCGTCTGCGCGACCGTATCGAGCATGAAAGTGCGCAGCTCCTGCAAGCAGGTCTCCGGCCAGCGAAACAGGTTGAAGCGGCTCTCGAATACCTCGTCCTGGGGGATGTGGCTCGGCATGGGATTGCGGTGCTCGTCGTTCTCGCGGGCGAGAAACAGCGCTTCGAGCTCGCGGTTCAACCGCTCGCACGGCGCGAGCCGCGCCTCGCCGAGCGGCACCGCGAATATCGGACTCAGCGTGACCGTCGGGCTCACCATGGCGGCATCCAGGCCTGCTCGGAGGCAACGAAGCGCACCCGCACGCTCACGACCACGAGCTCACCGCTCCCGCGCAGCATCGCAATCTCGTGCGTGATGGCGGAGGGGAACACGGCCATCTGTCCGGGGACAGGCCGCCAGCTACAGTGGCTCGGCCGGTAGGGGAGCCGCACACCGCCGTAGGTGGCGTCCTGAAAGCTGGTCCCTGGGCGGCACTCGTGCAGTCGAAGCATGCCGCTGTCGAAGCGCGAATCGGACGGAGGCGGAGCCGCAACGCAGTACACGCCGAGCCAGGAGCCGTTCGGGTAGTTGGTCGGCGGCACGCAGCCGTCGGGCCTGACGATCGTGAACCAGGCGCGCGCCTGCAGTCGCAACGCCGCGAACTGCTCGGCGCTGAACTCGCTGATCGAAGCCGCGACCCCGCTGACCCCCGATAAAATCCCGCGCATCGCTTGGCGCAACGGCTCCTCCGGCCAGTCGAGCAGGTCGTCGCGACTGCGGAAAGCGAGCGGGCTGGAGGAGGCACCTGCAGCACGCGACTCACGCGTCGCATGCTCCTCGAACAACGCGGCGAGAGCGGGATTCAGCGCCTGCGCCTCCGGAACGGTCACGACACCGAACGGTGTGGCGAAGATCGGCACCACGTGCGGCACGGCGCTGCTCACCGTGGCTCCGCCGTGCTCGCCCACGACCGCCCGGAGGCTCCTTCGAGGGTATCCGCGATCTGCGCCCTGAGATCAGTGAGGCTCACCATGTTGCGACCGACGAGGATACGACAGCAGCTCTGCGACGTCAGTGAGCGCACACCCACAGCTCAACCCGGGGGCAAGCCTCAACGGCGCGCCAGGCTGTCAGCCGCGGGTCCTGCGCCCGCAGCGCGCGCACGGCGTCCTCCTTGCCGTTTGCGTCGACCACGAACAGCGGCTCCGCGACCCGGGCGAGAAAATCCGGGGTTACGCTCACCGCGGACATCCCGTCCGGACGGTGCACGGCGATCGCCAGCCGTCCGCGCGCCCGCTCGAGGTCGCCCTCGCCAAAGAGCGATGCGGTGTGGCCGTCGGCGCCAAGCCCGAGGAGCCCGAGCCCGATGCGCACGCCGGACTTCAAGAGTGAGGCGAGCTGCCGCTCGTAGTCGGCCACGGCCTCATCGAGCGGCAGCTCGGTGCGAACCCGCTTGACCCCCGCCGGCGGCAGCGCGAGCGCATCGAGCAGCGCCCGCGTCTGGTAGTAGTTGCTCGCCTCCGAATCGGACGGCACGTAGCGCTCGTCCGAGTACACGATGTGCAGCCCCTCATCATGAGGCGGCGGTGTCTGAGCGAGAGAGCGGTACGCCGCGAGCGGCGTCGTGCCGCCCGCGAGCATGACCGCCGAGGGGCCGGACGCGGCGAGGGCCTGCGCCAGGCGCTCGGCGAGGGCCGCGTCCAGCGCGGCGCGCGAGGGGAAGCGGCGCGTCGTGAGAGTCGTCATGCACGCAAGCCTGGGCGTGGTGGTGACGGCGACCACTTGGTGCGGTGGGCAGGCGTGCGGGGTGCCGTGCGGGGCGCGTGGAATCGCCTACGAAAGCGGGTTTCGGACGGGGAGCTGCGGAAATCTGCTGAAATCCCGGTCCGCCGACCACAGCTCCGAAACACCATGATGCAGGCATAGTGCCGCAATCCGGGCGTCGTGGACCAGCGGGCCCCGGGCCTGCGCCGCGCGCGACTGCTCGCGCAGCCTGTCGAGATAACCCTCGCTTTCACTCAGCAACTGAAGGTTCTCATAGGCCTGCCACGAGTCGATGGCGTCGAATGCAACCGCGAGCGGCGTCGGATCCTTGAATATCCGCGGATGAGTGACGATGGCGAGAAACTCGTGCACGCACGGCCACGGTATCGCCCAAAATGCACGGCCGCGGCGCAGCCCATCGAGCAGCGCCTTGGCGGGAGTGTGGAAGGGACTGTCCGCGCGGTGAGAATAAACGAGCAGATTCGTGTCGATCGCAATCATGCCCCGCGGCCGCGGTAGATCTCGGTGCGGATCCGCTCCCAGTTCCAGTCCTTGAACTCCTCGCTGAGGCCGCCTTTCCCGTAAGTGACGAGCGCAGGCGCCTTCTGCAGACGGCGGCGCTGCCTGCCGGTCAGCACCATCCGCAGTCCAGTCTCGGTCAGGGCCCGAAACGTGGTCTTCTGCTCGCGCGCGAGACGCTGCACGCGCTCGAAGAGGTCGTCGGCTATCTCGATCGTCGTCTTCATCAGCCGATCGTATGCGATATGGCTACCCATATCACCGGCAGCACGGCGGTCAACGGCGGCCTGGGCGACGTGAGTTACCCGCTCCGCGGCCGCTCACCCACCTGCGCCCGCACTTCGAACACGCGGCCGCCGCGCAGCCCGCGCAGCGCAATGTTGCTGCCCGGCTTGCACCTGGCGATGCGCAGGAGCGCATCCTGCGCGTTCGCCGGAGTAGTCCCGTCGATGGCGAGCAGCAGATCCCCGGGCCGCAGGCCCGCCTGCAGAGCGGGACTGCCGAGGTACAGCTGCTCGATCAGAACGCCCGGCTGCGGGAGCCCGAACTGCCGCGCCTGCTCCTCCGGCACGTCCTGGGGGACGATCCCGATCCAGCCGCGGATCACCCGGCCGTGGGCGATGATCTCGGAGAGTACCCCGCGCACCATGTTCACGGGGATCGCGAAGCCGATGCCCTCGACCCCGAGGTTCTTGGCGACGATGGCGGTGTTGATGCCCACCAGCGCGCCGCTCGAGTCGATGAGCGCCCCTCCCGAGTTGCCGAAGTTGATCGGGGCGTCGGTCTGGATGAAGTCCTCGAGGGGCGCGATGCCGAGCTGGCTGCGGCTGGTTGCGCTCACGATCCCGTGAGTGACGGTATGTCTAAGCCCGATCGGATTGCCGATCGCGAGCACCACGTCCCCGACCAGAAGCTGATCCGAGCGGCCGAAGCTCGCCACCGGGAGCTGGGTGAGGTCGATCTTCAGCACCGCGAGGTCGGTGTCGGGATCCCGACCCACGATGCGCGCGTCCGCCTCGCGCCCGTCCTCGAGCTGCACGCGGATCGAATCAGCGTTGGCGATGACATGGTGATTCGTGACGATGTGACCGCTCTCGTCCACGATGACCCCGGAGCCGAGGCTGCGCTCGATGCGCTGCCGGTAGCGCGGCATGTATTCCCCGAACAGCTCTCCGAGCGAGGGGGCGAGCCGCTCGGTCACGAGCCGCGCGGTGTAGATGTTGACCACGGCGGGCGCGGCGCGCTGCACCGCGGCCGCATACGTGACCCGCTGCGGCGCCGGCAGCGCACGCTCGGCAGCCGGGGTGGCGGGCTCGGGCGGGCGCGGCGTCGCGCGAATCAGATCCGGACGCAGCGCGACGACCAGGAAGGCGAGCGCCAGCCCGCCGAGCACCGATCCGGCCACGAAGATCACTGCGCTCGCCGCGCGCTTCAGCATTGCTCGAGCTCCGGGAAAACCCGCGAAAGGGCGACCATCCTCCACGTCCGCGCCGCTCTCGTGCGGCCGGAGGGGGTGTTCGTTTGTGTATAATGCGCCGCCCCCCGCAAGGTACGAAATCGCGCCGCATGCGCTCCTCGTCCGCGCGGGCGCGCGGTGAACGGCAAGCGAGCGCGGGGTCAGGCGGGAGAGTGGTTGATGGCGGAGCACGCAGTCGTCGCTGAGGATGAAGTCGACCTGAGCCGGCGCAAATTCCTCACCCGGGCGACGATCGCGACCGGCACGGTTGGGGCTGTGTTCGCCACCGTTCCGTTCATCGAGTCCTGGAGCCCGTCGGAGAGCGCGCGGGCCCAGGGCATACCCGCCACGCTCGACCTGAGCAAGATCGAGCCGGGACAAATGACCACCGCGGTCTGGCGCCGCTCCCCGATCTACGTCGTGCGGCGCACTCGGGAAATGATCGCCCGGATCGCAGGTCACGACGCACTGCTCAAGGATCCGAACTCCGAGAATTCGATCCAGCCCCCGTACGCGCACAACGCGCTGCGCTCGCGCAGCTCCGAGTTCCTGGTGCTGGTCGGCACCTGTACGCACCTGGGGTGCTTGCCCAAGCAGCGCTTCAGCGCGGGCGAGCTGTATCCCAGCTGGCCGGGCGGCTTCTTCTGTCCGTGCCACGGCTCGCGCTTCGACCTCGCCGGCCGGGTGTTCTCGGGCTCCCCCGCCTCGACGAATCTCGTGGTGCCGCCCTATCAATACCCGAACGAGCACACGCTCGTGATCGGGGCCGACGAGAAGGGGGTGGCCTGATGGGCGTGAAGACCGCGACCGGCGCCCCGGCCCGCCTGCCGGGGGCTGACGCACCCGGCCGGGAGAGCCTGTGGGTCTGGCTCAACAAGCGGCTGCCGATCGGCGAGTTCATCGAGAGCCAGCTCATCGGCTACTACGCGCCGAAGAACTTCAACATCTGGTACTTCTTCGGCTCGCTGGCGCTGCTGGTGCTCGTCATGCAGCTCGTGACCGGCATCTTCCTCACCATGTTCTACAAGCCCGGCGAGCTCACCTCGTTCGACTCCGTCGAATACATCATGCGCGAGGTGGACTACGGCTGGCTCATCCGCTACCTGCACTCGACCGGCGCCTCGGCGTTCTTCATCGTCGTGTACCTGCACATGTTCAGGGCGCTCCTCTACGGCTCGTACCGGGCGCCGCGGGAGCTGCTGTGGCTCATCGGGATGCTGGTCTACCTCGCGCTCATGGCGGAGGCCTTCATGGGCTACGTGCTGCCCTGGGGCAACATGTCCTTCTGGGGGGCTCAGGTCATCGTCAACCTCTTCGGCACCATCCCCGGGATCGGCAAGCCCCTGGTGGAGTGGATCCGCGGCGACTACGGCATCGCCGATGCGACGCTGAATCGCTTCTTTGCGCTGCACGTCGCGGCCATACCGCTCGCTCTGCTCTTACTGGTGATGCTGCACCTGGTGGCGCTGCGCCAGACCGGCTCGAATAACCCCGACGGCATCGAGATAAAGGCCAGACTCGGCGCCGACGGCAAGCCCCTCGACGGCATTCCTTTTCATCCCTACTACACGGTGAAGGACATCGTCGGCGTGGGCGTATTCCTGGTGCTGTTCGCGCTGGTGGTGTTCTTCAAGCCCACCCTCGGCGGGCTGTTCCTCGAGGCGCCGAATTTCGAGCCGGCCAATCCCATCTCCACACCCGAGCACATCACGCCGGTGTGGTACTTCACTCCTTACTACGCGATCCTGCGCGCGGTGCCGGATCAGCGCATGGGGGCGCTCCTCATGCTGCTCGCCGTGGCGTCGTTCTTCTTCCTCCCGTGGCTCGACCGCTCGCCGGTGAAGTCCATGCGCTATCGGGGCGGGATCTCGCGCACGGCGCTCTCGCTCTTCGTCGTTGCGTTCGTCGCGCTCGGCTACCTCGGGCTCCAGCCGGCGACCGGCGCGTACGTGGTGCTGGCGCGCATTTTCACGGTGCTCTACTTCGCCTTCTTCTGGCTGATGCCCTTCTACACGCTCATCGATCCGGTCAGGCCCGTGCCCGAGAGGGTGACCTACCATGCGCACTGAGCTCGCCCCCGGCGCCCGCGCCGGGCGGGCTGCGGCTCTGCTGGCGGCGACCCTGAGCGCGGCGGCGCTCGCCCCCGGCGTGCGCGCGGAGGAGGGGGCGGGGAGCGCCGAAGGCGCCGGCAAGCCCGGCGCCGACTGGGAGAGCTGGCGTGCCGACAACGACGTCTCCGACACGGCCTCGCTCCAGCGCGGCGCGCGCAACTTCGTCAGTTACTGCCTCGGGTGCCACTCGCTCAAGTACGAGCGCTGGTCGCGCCTGGGGCAGGACCTCGCCATCCCACAGCGGCTGCTGCAGACGGATCTATTGCCGCCCGGTGACCCGCCGACCGAGTACATCCGGACGAGCATGCCGGCGGCGGATGCGCAGAGCTGGTTCGGCAAGACGCCGCCCGATCTGGCGCTCATGGCGCGCGCGCGCGGCGGCGATTATCTCTATCAGCTCTTCAAGACCTACTACGTCGACCCGACCCGGCCAACCGGCGCCAACAACCTGCGCTTGCCCAACATCGCCATGCCGCACGTGCTCTCGGAGCTCGAGGGGCTCAAGCGCGCGGTGTTCCGCGACGTGGTCCGGCACGGCGAGGGTGGCACGGAAATTCACGAGCAGGTGTTCGATCACTTCGAGCAGATCGCACCGGGGCGTCTCGGCGCCGCGGAGTACGACGGCTTCGTGCGCGACACGGTGAACTTCCTCGACTACGTCGGCGAGCCGACGCAGACCGCGCGCCGCGCTCTCGGCATATGGGTGGTGCTGTTTCTGCTGGTGTTCAGCTGGCTCGCCTGGCTGGTGAAACGCGAGTACTGGAAGGATGTCCACTGATCCTCGGGCTGGGCGCAGGCCGCGGGGCGCCTCCATGAGACGGATCGCGGGAGCGGAAACTTGTCGAGCAGACGATCCATCATGACGCTGTTTTCCGCGCCCAACGACCCGTGGAGTCATCGCACACGGATCGTGCTGGCCGAGAAGGGCATCAGCATCGACATCGTGAGCGTCGAGGCGGGGCGCTTTCCCGAGGATCTGCTCGATCTCAACCCCTACCACAGCGTGCCGACGCTGGTGGACCGGGACCTGGTGCTGTACGACTCGCGCGTCATCATCGAGTATCTCGACGAGCGCTTCCCCCATCCGCCGCTGATGCCGGTGGACCCGGTGAGCCGCGCGCAGTTCCGCCTCGCGCTCTATCGCATCGAGCGCGACTGGTACGGCCTCGCGCGCCAGATCGATTCTGAGCCGGACAAGAAGCAGACGGTGAAGCTCAAGAAGATCCTGCGCGACACCATCCTGCAGAGCACCGAGCTCTTCAAGGTGAAGCCGTACTTTCTGTCGGACGAGTTCTCGCTGGTCGACGCCACCATCGCGCCGGTGCTCTGGCGGCTGCCTCACTACGAGATCGAGCTCGGGCCGCAGGCGCAGCCGATCGAGAAGTACGCACAGCTGGTGTTCTCACGCCCCGCGTTCCGCGAAGGGCTGTCGGAGCGCGAGCAGGAAATGCGGGTCTAGACCCACATGAGCAAGATGTTGCCCAAGCGTCCCTATCTGCTGCGCGCCATGCATCAGTGGATCACCGAGTGCGGCAACACTCCACACGTGATCGTCGACGCCGGGCGCGACAGCACGGACGTGCCGCGCGCCTACGTCAAGGACGGCAAGATCGTGCTCAACCTGAGCGAGGGAGCCACTCAGCGCCTGCGGCTGGGGAACCACGCGATCGAGTTCGACGCGCGCTTCGCCGGCGTGATCCACCACGTGAGGTTTCCGGTGA
>Ga0209471_1000724_pt1 | contig 20990 bp, 19 predicted proteins | sample GraSoiAngelo_128_FD_185885 | JGI IMG/M metagenome (GOLD analysis project Ga0209471, IMG submission 185885) | Grasslands soil microbial communities from the Angelo Coastal Reserve, California, USA - 14_0927_12_20cm (SPAdes) (version 2) | ecosystem: Environmental > Terrestrial > Soil > Grasslands ...
GGTTAACCAGGTAAGACCCCAGCGAGACTAGCTGGTTGATAGGCCGCAGGTGTAAGACGGGCAACCGTTTCAGCTGAGCGGTACTAATAGGTCGAGGGCTTGACCATCTATCTCACTCCTCAGCGCTTTTGAGCGCACCGGGAGTTGATCGCGTGAACTGCGCGGTCCCTAAATACTTCTTCGCACCGCGATCGAAGAGAAAGACTTCGGTGACCATAGCGACGGGGAAACACCTGTTCCCATCCCGAACACAGCAGTTAAGCCCGTCTGCGCCGATGGTACTGGGCTGGCAACGGTCTGGGAGAGTAGGTCATCGCCGAGGTCTTTTTCTTTTGCCCGGAAACCGGAACGGGCTCCCCCCACCTGCCGGGATAATGGAGTCGAATGGCTGGTTGGGCGCGCTGGCTGCGGCCGTCGATCAACTGGCTGATTGTCTTCATCCCCGCGTCGCTGATCGCGGCATTGATCCGTCAGCCGGTGCTGACCTTCATCACGGCGGCGCTCGCCATCATCCCGCTGGCCGGGTTGCTCGGCCGTGCCACCGACCAGCTGGCCATCTGCATCGGCCCGCGGCTTGGCGGCCTGCTGAACGCCACCTTCGGAAACCTGACCGAGCTGATCGTCGGCGTGCTGCTGATCGCCGCCGGCGACTTCGAGGTGGTCAAGGCGTCGTTGATCGGTTCGATCATCGGTAATCTTCTGCTGGTGCTCGGCGTCTCGCTGTTCGTCGGCGGGCTGGGCCGCGACGAGCAGGCGTTCAGCGCCCGGGCGGCGGGCGTCCATACCGCGTCCCTGGTGCTGGCGGTTGCCGGCCTGGGCGTGCCAGCGCTGCTGATGGCCGCGTCGCCGAGCCTGTCCGCCGGCGCTCGCCAGGTCGTTTCCGCCGGTGTGGCGGGGACGCTCATCGTCCTTTACGCCGCCGCGCTGGTGTTCACGCAGTTCACCAACGCGCATCTCTTTCGCACGCCAGCCTCCAGCGAGCGGCCGGAATGGTCAAGGCGGTTCGCCTTCGGCGTGCTGCTGGGTGCGGCGCTGCTGGTCGGCCTCGAATCGGAGCTGCTCGTGTCGGCCCTCAACCCGACCCTTCAGTCGCTCAAGATCTCGCCCATCTTCGTCGGTCTGATCCTGATCCCGGTGATCGGCAACGCCGCCGAGCACGCGTCGGCCGTGTTCTTCGCCATCCGGGACAAGCTCGATGTCACGCTGGAGATCGCCGTCGGCTCCTCGACCCAGGTGGCGCTCTTCATCGCACCGGCCATGGTCTTCATCAGCCTCCTGATCGGCCGGCCGATGGACTTTGTCTTCACCGGCTTCGAAATCAGTGCCGTGCTGATCGCCACCCTGCTGATCGCGGTGATTTCTCGGGATGGCCACAGCAACTGGCTCGAAGGCCTGCAGCTGGCCGGCGTCTACGCCATCATCGCGCTGGCGGCCTTCTTCCTCTAGCTGTAGTTCCCACGGACGTTGTTGACAACTGACAGAGCCTCGCTGCACGGTTTGGGTGTCCAAATCCAGACCGACAGGAGGCTCTTATGGCTCATCGTAGGGCGAAGCTCACGGTGGCGGGGCGGGAACTCGTGGTGCGGCGGATCGTTGAAGGTGGCTGGCCGACAGTGCGGGTCGCCGAGGCGATGGGGATCTCGAGAGCAACGGCGTACAAGTGGCTGGCCCGATTCCGGACGGAAGGCCAGCCAGGGTTGGAAGAATCGCAGCTCGCGGCCGCGGCGGTCGCCCCGTCGGCTGAGCGCGGACCAGGTCAACCGGATTCTGGCCGCCCGGCGCCAGCAGCACTGGGGACCGCACCGGCTGGCGCCCGCGCTCCGAGTTCCACGCTCGACGATTTACGCCGTGCTGCGCCGGCACCAGTGCGCGCGCCTGCGTGACTTCGATCCCCCGACCGGCGCGCCGATTCGCTACGTGATGGAGCGGCCAGGTCAGCTCATTCACGTCGATGTGAAGAAGCTGGGCCGCATCCCACCCGGGGGCGGCCATCGGCTTTTGGGGCGGGAAATCGGAAGGCGGAACAATCCGAAAAGGCCTCCGCCTGGGAAGCGACTTCGTCCATGTGGCCGTCGATGACGCGACTCGGCTGGCTTTTGTCCGGGTCTACCGCGACGAGCGCGGCGTGACGGCCAGCCACTTCCTGCAGGCAGCCGCTCAATTCTTTGGCCGACACGGGATGCCGATGCAGCAGGTGATGACCGATTGTGCACGCTCCTTCCGAGCGTCCCGCTGCTTTCAGGAGGCCTTGCGCCAGCTGGGGGCTCGCCATCTCCTGACGCGACCCTATCGCCCGCGAACCAACGGCAAAGCGGAGCGCTTTATCCAGACCATGATTCACGGTTGGGCCTACACCTGCCTCTATCCGACCAACGACCTCCGTCTGGCTGCCCTGCCGCGATGGGTTCACTTCTACAATTCGCGTCGAACCCACACCGCGCTCGGGGGCAGAGCTCCGCTCACTGTTGTCAACAATGTGTGTGGGAACTACAGCTAGCGCAGCAGCTCGCGCCGGACCGTCAAGCGCTCGACGAGGTCGACCTTGACCCGCACGCCCAGGCCCCAGCGGGTCGGAACCGCGATGGTGCCGCCGCGCTGCAGGACGAAGGGCGGCTCGACGATATCTTCGGCCCAGTACCGATCGCTGGCAGAAATGTCGCCGGGGAGGCGGAAGTTGGGTAGCGTCGCCAGCGCAACATTGCAGGCCCGGCCGATTCCCGTTTCCAGCATGCCGCCGCACCAGACCGGTACCGAGGCCTTGCTGGCCAGGTCGTGGATCCGGCGGGACTCGGCGAAGCCACCAACCCGGCCGGGCTTGATGTTGATCACGCGGCACGACCCCAACTCCAGGGCTTGCCGGGCCTCGCGCGACGATTCGATGCTCTCATCCAGGCAGATGGGCGTGCGCAGCTGGCGCTGCAGGGCGGCGTGGTCGACCAGGTCGCCGGCGGTCAGCGGCTGCTCCATCATCAACAGCCCGAACTGGTCGAGCTGGGCAAGGTGGGCGGCATCATCGAGCGTGTAGGCGCAGTTGGCATCCGCCATCAGCGTGATCTCTGGGTAGCGCTGGCGAATGGCCGCCATGGTCGTCACGTCCCAGCCCGGCTCGATTTTGACCTTGATCCGGCGGTAGCCCTGCGCCAGCTGGGCCCCGATATTGTCGAGCAGCTCGTCGACCGTCGCCTGGATCCCGATGCTGACCCCGGTCTCGACGCGATCACGGACGCCGCCAAGAAACGTTGCCAGCGGCTTGCGTGCGTGCTCGGCGAGCGCGCCGGTGAACGCCATCTCGATGCAGGCCTTGGCCATGTGATGACCCCGAACCGGCGCGAACAGCGTTTCGAGCGCGTCGACATCCGCCAGCTCGCGCCCGATGATCGCCGGGACCAGGTACCCCTTGAGGATCTGCCAGGCGGTCTCGACCGTCTCGTACGAGTACCACGGTCCTTCGCCGGCGACGCACTCACCCCACTGGGAGCGCCCGTCGATCTCCAGCCGGACCAGCAAGGGATAGCGATCCTGCTGCACGCCGAAGCTGGTGCGAAACGGCTGCAGCAGCCGCATCTTCAGCACCCGCAGCTCGACGGCCTCGATTTTCATGACCCGCGCGCCATTACGTAGGCACCCTCGCGCCGGAAATCCACGGCGATCATGCCGGCGGAGAGCGCCGCTTCGAGTGCGGCCCGGCTCTCGAGCCGCCAGCGCTGGGCGAGCTCGAGACTCCGCTTCTTGACGGCCTGAAAATCCTGCGGCACGGCGATCAGGACGGCCGGGGCCGTCGCGAGGTCGACGGCCTCCCGGATGGGCTCGTCCCCGGCCAGCCGCAGCATCACGACCGGCTCACCGACGGGCGCTGTCGCCCTTGGCCGATCCAGCCACCATTCGGCCTCGAACCGGTCGGATGGCAGGCCACGGTTGAGCTCGTCTTCCATTTGCCCGTAGTGGTTCCGATCGTACAGGCGCGCGATGCATCCCAGCCGGTGGAGATTGATGTACGCGTTGCGGGCCTCCAGCGGATCGAAGGTCCAGGACACCAGCGGATAGCCGAGCCGCCGCGCGTCGTTACGCTGAGCCTGCTTGAGTTCGATGCCAATCCCGGCGCCACGGAGCTCGGGGATGACGCCGAGCTGATGCGAGCACAGCCGGAGCTGCCCGTCGCGGAGGCCCGCAAACCCGAAGCAAAAGCCAACCAGCCGGCCGTCGGGAAGAAAGGCGCCGTGCACCAGGCCACCGTTGAGCTGCATCGTGAGCAGCAGTTCGCGCGGCACCACGTTGCGCTCCGCGGCGCCCCAGATGTCCCGGCTCAGCGCCTCGCAGGCAGCGAACTCAGCTTGGGAGCGGGCGAGCCGCACCTCCACCTGCTGGCGAGCCGGCGAGCCGGATGACGGCGGCGGCACGCGCCACATCCTAACGCGCAGCGGCCCGACGCGCCGACGTCTTACTTACAGGTCCAGGCGCTCTGGCGACCGGCGTTGTAGAAGACGAGCGCGCCCCGAGCCTGGGCATACGGATCCCAGATGTTCTGGCCGGGGAAGTTGGCATTCCAGGTGGCCGGCATGAACTGGAACAGCCCGCTGGCGCCGCTGGAGCGATTGACGGCCAGCGGATTGTAATGGCTCTCGCAGTTGGCAACCCGCAGCGCCCAGCTCAGACCGGGGCTGTTGCCAAAGACGGCGTAGATGGCGGCCAGCCCGTCTCCGCCCGAGCCGGGAGGCGGCGGGATGAAGGCAGGGGCAGCCGGCTTGGCGGCGGGCGCGGGGGGTGCCGCCGCCACGATCACGGCGGGTGCCGGACGCTCCTCGAGCGCCGAGGCCTTGAGGATCTCACGGATCGGGGCATTGCGTGGCCGGACGGGCGTTGTCGATAGGAGGTAGCCGGCGTATTGAGCCGTCACCGCCCGGGCCTCCACGGGCCGTTGGGTCAGGACGGGGACGACCAGAACGAAGCCAAGCCCCAGCACCAGACCGTGGCCCACCAGGGTGATGGAGAGCTGCCGGCGACGAACCCGGAGGCGATCGACGACCTCGCGGCTGCGGCGCTGGAGGCGCCAGTAGCGGAGGACCGCCCGGGCAGCCCATTCAGAGACCACAAGATGGCGGATCCGCGCGCGGGTCAACCGCAAGATATGGGCATGAGCCTTCGAAACAGTAGCAATAACCCCTGTAACGTTCATGGAGCCTTCCCTCCGTCACCCGACGAACGTCAACCCTTCTGGTCCGTGGCGAAAACGGGAGGAAGGCGATTGGCTACGACGCGGCGTAACGGACCGTCGACCACCCTACCACAGGGGGTGGGCCCAGCGTCAAGTCGCCTAAAGAGCCTCGATCAGCCGCCTGAGGAGCTCGGTCCGATCGAGCCAGCTCTGAACCAGCAGGTGTTCGGCGTCGGCGTGCGCGCCGCCCCCGTCCGGGCCAAGCCCATCGAGGGTGGCGACACCAATGGCGGCGGTGAAATTACCGTCGCTGCCGCCCCCGGTGCTGGTCTCGCTCAGTGCAAAGCCAACCTCACCCGCGAGGCGCTGCGCCAGCTGGGCCAGGCGGATGGTGCCGGCGCTCCGCTCCATCGGCGGCCGGTCGACGCCGCCGCTGACGCGGAGGCGCGCGCCCGCGAGCGTCGGTTGCAGGTCGTTGATGGCGCGCACCACGCGCTCCGCCTCCGAGGCCCGTGCAAAGCGGACGTCGATCTCGGCCCGAGCGTGCGCGGCGACGACATTGGGTCGGGTGCCGCCGTCAACCACGCCGACGTTGATGGTGGTGCCGCTGGCCGGGTCGTTCAGCGCTCTGAGGGCCAGCACCTGGTGCGCCAGCTCCTCGATGGCGCTGATCCCTTTCTCCGGCTCGACGCCCGCGTGGGCGGCGCGGCCGTCGACCTCCAGGATGAAGTCGGCGATGCCCTTGCGGGCGGTCTTGATTGCGCCTCCGCTGGCGGCCGGTTCCAGCACCAGCACCGCCGCCGCCGTCCGGGCCGTCTCCTCGATCAGCGCGCGGGAGCTGGCGCTCCCGATCTCCTCATCGGAGGTCGACAGCACGACCACCGGCCGTTTCGGCTTGGCCGCCGTAAGCGCGAAGGCGGCTTCGACGATGCCGGCCTTCATGTCATAGCTCCCTGGACCGGTGACGCGGTCACCGTCGACCCGAAACGGGAGGCGCGCCAGGGTGCCTTCGGGCCAGACGGTGTCGTGATGGCAGAGGAGCACGATCGGCTCGACGCCTTCCCCAATCCGAATCTCCAGGTGGTCACCGCGGTCGGGTCGGCGATGCCGAATGGCGGTGACCCCGATCCGCTGTCGGAAGAGCTCGGCGACCTCAGCGGCGCACGCGTCGCACCGCGCCTTGTCGAGCGAGGGCGACTCGGCGACCACGAGGCCCTCGAGGGCGGCGAGCATGGCGGTCCGGTCGGGTCTTTGCATCAGGGTGCCGTCCATGCTAAAACAGGCGGGAAGAGGGGCACGCTGACCATGCGGACCACAGGAGGAGAAGGCCATGAGCGTACGCGCGCCTGATGTCGCCAACCGGATCGTGCTCGACGAAAAAGAGATGCCGACGCGCTGGTACAACATCCAGGCGGACCTCCCCTTTCCGGGAAGCCCACCGCTTCACCCTGGAACGCGGCAGCCGATCGGCCCGCAGGATCTGGCGCCGTTGTTCCCGATGGAGCTGATCAAGCAGGAAGTCTCCCAGGAACGCTACATCGACATCCCGCACCCGGTGCAGGAGGCGCTGCGACTCTGGCGGCCGACGCCCCTGATGCGCGCGACCCGGCTGGAACGGGAGCTCAAGACCACCGCGAAGATTTATTACAAATACGAAGGGGTCAGCCCGCCCGGTTCGCACAAGCCGAACACGGCGGTCGCCCAGGCTTTTTACAACAAGGCCGAGGGCACTAAGCGATTGTCGACCGAGACCGGCGCGGGCCAATGGGGGAGCGCCCTCGCCTTCGCCGCCAGGATCTTCGACCTCGAGTGCATGGTGTACATGGTGCGGATCAGCTATGAGCAAAAGCCATACCGCAAGAGCATGATGCAGGTCTGGGGCGCGACCGTCGTGCCGAGCCCGTCCGAGCTGACGAATGCTGGACGGAAGATTCGCGCCGAGCATCCGAACTCCACCGGCAGTTTGGGCATCGCCATCTCCGAAGCCGTCGAGGATGCCGCGACCCGGGATGACACCAAGTACTCACTGGGAAGCGTGCTCAACCATGTCCTGATGCACCAAACGATCATCGGCGAAGAGGCGATGGTGCAAATGGAGCGCGCCGGGACGATGCCGGACCTCGTGGTCGGTTGCGTGGGTGGCGGCAGTAATTTCTCGGGGCTCGCCTTCCCCTTCCTGCGCGACCGGCTCCAGGGGAAGACCCGGACCCGGTTCCTGGCGGTTGAACCGGACGCCTGCCCATCGATCACCCGTGGCAAGTACACGTATGACTTCGGCGACACCGGCGAAATGACGCCGCTGGTCAAGATGCATACGCTCGGCCATGGCTTCATCCCGGACGGGATCCATGCCGGCGGCTTGCGTTACCACGGGATGGCGCCGCTGGTCTCCGCGCTGGTGGATCACGGCTTCATCGACGCGGTGGCCTATCCGCAGCGGACGGTGTTCGATGCCGCCGTGCAGTTCGCACGGACCGAGGGCACGATCCCGGCGCCGGAGTCGGCCCATGCAATTCGCGCGGTCATCGACGAGGCGGTCAAGGCGCGCGAGCATGGCGAGTCGCCCGTCATCCTCTTCAACTTGAGTGGCCATGGCCTGCTCGACCTGGCGGCGTACGACGCCTACTTCGCCGGGACCCTGTCGGACGTTGCGCTTACGGAGACGCGCATCAAGGAACTCGTCGGCGCGCTGTAGACCAGGGGGAGGAGGCCCGGCCGGTCCCCTCCCGCTCCGTCAGCGGCGGCCACCCTCCCGGCCGATGGCGGCCATCCGGTTGCGATCCTGGCTCGATGCTTCGCCGCCCTTGCGGCCCGCGGCCCGCGCCTCTTCGGAGGAAAACTCGTGCGCCGATCCTTTTTCGTGGGCGGCCTTACCGCCCTTGCTGCCCGCCGAGCGGGCTTCTTCGGGACTGAACTCGTGGGCTGAGCCTTTTTGGTGGGCCGCCTGGCCGCCCTTGCTGGCGATCTCCCGCTGCTTTGCCTCATCCATGGAACCGAAGCCCCGCTTGCCGCTGACTGGCATTCTTTCGCCTCCTTTCAACTGGACGACGGCACGCAGGAGGATGGTGAGGCCCGCGAGCCACTGATGTTATTGCCGCTATCAATTTAGCTGACACGGTTGGCCCGCTGTCAAGCATCAGCTTGCAAACGGACGCGCAAACAGGCCTCGCTCACCCCGGCGAGGCCTGTAGCTTAAGCCAGCGATCCTCGGACGGCGGCGCTAGTAGCCGGCCGGCTCCCGGCCGCTGAAGAAGGCGCGCACCCTCTCCCCGAAGGTCGCGCGCGGGCGGTACGGCGCCGCGTTGCGCGAACGGTCCGGCGCGCTGCCGGCGCCCACCGGCTCGCGTTCCGGCGCGGTGGTCGTCTCAACCGGCTCGCCGGAGGTGGCCGCCACCCCGCGGTCCATCCCGTTGAGCTCGCTTCGGACGCGGGCATTCTCCTCGCGCAACCGCTGGTTGTCGCGACGCAAGTCGGTGATCGCCGATTCGCGCGTCGTGACCCGACGCCGCATCGAGCCCACGCGGACGCCGTGAACCAGGCCCGAGTAGACCATGTAGAGCAAGAGCAAGCCGCCGAACACGACAGCGGTCAGCACCACCGGGACCCAGTCGGGGACCGCGGACCAGTGCCATTGCCACAGGGTGACGTCGTGGGTGCCGGCGTTCCCGCTGGCGGCGTAGACGGCGACGATTCCAGCGGCGACGATCAGGAGCAGCAGGAATAGGATCATGGGCAATCCCTCCAGGATTTTCGATTGACTGATAACAATACAGATATCACTTTACCTGACACCGCGTTCACTTTACCTGACACCGAGTTCGGGGGTCAAGGCGGCGAACTTGGCTGAGCTCGTCATTCACCGGCTGGCGGCCGGTGACTGGTCGGCCTTCCGTGAGATACGCCTGGCGGCGCTCCGGGATGCCCCTCAGGCGTTCGGGTCGACGGCGGCCGATGCGCAGCGGCTGCGCGAGGAGGAGTGGCGCCGCAGCTTGGAGCAGCGGGCGGTCTTTTTGGTCGAGGTCTCAAGTCAGCGCGTAGGACTGGCGGCGGGCATTGCCGGCGACCAGCCCGGGGAAGCCGAACTCATCTCGATGTGGGTGGCTCCGGCCTGGCGCGGCCAGGGCGCTGGGGATCGGCTGGTGGACGCCGTGCTGGCGTGGGCTGCGGGCGAAGGCTTTCTTACCGTGCACCTGTGGGTCGCCCAGGGCAACGCCCGAGCCGAGCGCCTCTACGCGCGGCACGGGTTCGCCGCCACCGGCCGCGTGCAGCCGATGGGAGGGGAGAGAGTCGATCTTCTCGAGTTCGAAATGCGGCGCCGCGTGGGCTAGCGCAGGTCGCGGACGGCGGCGGTGCCGAGGAAGCCGGTGGCCAGGGCCACGGTCGCCAGCCGCATCGAATCGACGAGCCATCCACCGGCCGCGGTCAGGCTCAGCGTGAGCGCGGCACACAGCGAGCTGCAGAGTCCGGCGATCAGCCAGAGCGGCCAGCGCCGGCGTCCAGGCCAGGCCAACAGGACACACAAGATGAAGGCGACCAGGATGAAACCCCCCACCATCCTGGTCGCCATCGGCGTGCCCCCCAGGTCGATTGGCACCCCCACCGGTGACAGCCTACGTCGGGTCCGCCGTGACGGGTATCCCCCAGGGTAATGAAAGATCGGTGGCCGGCGATTCCAACCGGGGGAGGGAGAACGGGGGAGGGGAACGCCGCTAGATCAGATTCTGCCGGGAGGCGGCCGCGACCGCCTCGGCCCGATTGCGCGCATTGAGGCGGCTCAGCAGGTTCTCGACATAGGTCTTGACCGTGTTCTCGCTCAAATGGAGGCGAGTGGCGATCATCGCGTTGGAATACCCTTCGGCCACCAGCTCGAGGACCTCCTGCTCGCGGGGGGAGAGCCGGACGGCTGGAACGCTTCCGCTGGTCACCGGCGTGGCGAGCGCCCTGACGATGACCGGCCCGGTGCCAGGGCTCGATCCGTCGGGACCGAGGGCCGTCCCCTGGGGCAGCACACCGCCGACCACGATCCGATCGTAGGCCGCCAGGATCGCGCCCGCGACCACCATGATGAGGCTCCAGAGCAGCACGTCCCGCCCGTCAAAGTCCTGGCCGAGGAACGCCTTGAGCGCCGCGTGGAGGGCGATCATGCCGACGACGAAGATGCCGACACAGAGCATCGCGCCCTCCGCCCCGTCGTAGGCCACCATCCACACGATGAGGAGGATGTAGGCGGCATAGATGCTGGTGCTGGCCCCGACGCCGCCGAAAACGAAGAGCACCAGGAAGTAGCTGAGCGTATCCAGCAGCGTGAGGGCGCGGCCGATCCGCAGAATCGACTCGTCATCGGCCCTGGAGATCGCGATCATCCCCCAGGCGTTGTAGCTGGCGACCCAGATGAGAACCAGCGCCAATCCGATGGGCGAAATGGGCTTCACCGCCAGCGACAGGATTGCCGCAAAGAGCAGCCCCGGCCAGCGAACCACCGTTCCCAGCCGGGCGAGCCGGCGGAGCGATGCCGCGTTCAGACGCGGACGCTCGGCGGCATCGAGTCCAAGCAACGACAGCGTCCGCATGCCCCGACCTCCGCCCTGCCCCCATCAGGGTGGCCCCATTCTAGCGACGACTTGAGAGGCCGTAAAGACGCGCGTGCTCGTCAGTCGCCGATCAGGGTCCGAACCGTCCGGGTCGTCCAGTCCGCCACGACGATTCGGTGGTTGTTGGTATCCGCGATGTAGAGGCCATCGGCGCCGGCGCAGACCCCGGCCGGCTCGCGGAAGGCGGCCGATGGCCCGGGCCCGTCCGCCTTACCGGCGACCCCGCTTCCGAGCCAGCCGGCGACGGCACGGCGCTCCGGGTCTAGGCGCTTGACCTTGTGGTTGTAGCTGTCGGCCACGAAGAGCGCGCGGTCGCGGCCGGTGATCCCGAGCGGATGCTGGAGGCGGACGGCGTCGCCCTCTCCGTCCTGGTCGCCGAAGACGAACAGGTCCTCCCCGACCACGGTGGTGACGCGCCCGGTTTTCAGGTCGATGTCGCGTACCGCGCTCACCTCGGAATCAGCCACGTAGAGGTGCCCATCGAGAATGGCCAGACCACTCGACTGGGCGAACCAGGCCTCCGCTTTCGAGCCGTCGAGCAGGCCCTCGCGACCGGTACCCGCAAAGGGGGCGACCGTGCCGCGATCGAGGTCGAGCGTCCAGATCTGGTGTGTCCCGGCCATCGCGATGTAGAGGACGCGATCCATCAGCGCCAGGTCCCAGGGTGAGCTCAGCGGCGTCGAGGGGCCGGGCCCGCCCGTGCCCGCCAGCAGCGCCTGCTCGCCGGTGCCGGCCAGCGTGGCCACAATGCCGGACTCGAGGTCGATGGAGCGGATCGCGTGGTTTTCTGTATCGGCGACGTACAGGGTCGAGCCGGATCGCGCCATTCCCTGTGGTTGCTGAAACGCGGCCTCATCCGCCGGCCCATCGGTAAACCCTGGCACGCCGGAGCCGTAGCTCCGCCGGATGGCGCCGTCGAACCCGGCGGCGACGATCCGGTGATGGTTGCTATCGGCGATGAAGAGGGCGTCCGCGGTCGCCAGCACCTTGCCGGGGAAGCTGAGCGTGCGCGCCGGTTCCCGGATCTCTTCCAGCGCGATCGGCCGCGCATGAAGTAGGCCGCGCTCTTCGAACTCCTTCAACATCCCCGACACGACGGGATCGAACTGTTCGAAGGGCAACTCGCCCTCGTGCTTTCCAATGACGCGGCCCTCCGGGTCGATGAACATCAGGGTCGGCCAGGCGCGGCCGCCGAATTGATTCCAGACCGCGAAGTCACGATCATTGACCACCGGGTGATCAATCCGGTAGCGCAGGACGGCTTCGCGTAGGTTCGCGGTCTCCCGTTCCGCCGGGAACTTTGGTGAGTGAACGCCGACGATGATCACCTGGTCACCATACTTCCGCTCGATCTTCCGCAACTGCGGAAAGGTGTGCATGCAGTTGATTCAACAGAAGGTCCAGAAATCGATGATCGCCAGCCGCCCGCGCAGGTCTGCGATGTGCAGCGGCCGGGAAACGTTGAGCCAGTCGAGCCCATCGGGGAAGTCCGGGGCGCGAACCGTGCCGGCGTAGGCGTGAACGGCCATCGCGGTCAATGGTACCGACGCCGCACCCGCTCGTCTCCCTCCGAACGTTACAATATGACTAACACGATGTCTGCTAGTCGAGCTGGGCGGCTCTTGATCGCCATCGTCGCGGCTGGGCTCGCGCTGAGCAGCCGGGGCGCGAGTGTGACGGCCCTCACCGGTCAGCCGACGCGAGGGATAACGGCGGCCTTCGAGAGCACACCGGCGGCGGTCGAGAAGGCCGCGGTGCAGGCGGAGGCCAGCCGGCTCACGGCTGCGTTTCAGGCCGATCCCCAAGCCATGAGATCGTCGGCGGAGCAAGCGCTCGTGTCCGGGCGAAACGATGCCACCATCGCGGCCTTTCTCAAGCTGCGCTGGGCCGGTCGATTGAGTGCCGCGCTCGAGCGCTACGGTGCGATGCTTTCCTTCAGCGATGCGCCGCGGTTCACGCTGGCGGCGGCCGGCGTGCAGCATTACGCCACGCAACTGCACAGCGGCCTGCTGCACGATGGACCACGCCGGTTGATCATCGTCTCGGTGCAGGGCCAGCAGCTCGTCGCGTACGACGACGGCCGCGTCGTCGTCGATACGCCGGTCACGACCGGACGTCCGGCGCTCGCGACCGATATCGGGGCGATGCGGGTGCTGCGCAAGGACTCGCCGTGGACCATGCAGTCACCGTGGCCGAAGGGGTCGCCGGAGTGGTACCCGGACACCGTCGTTCAGATGGTGGTCTGGTTCACAAAGAACGGCGAGGGCCTGCACGACGCCAGCTGGCAACCCGCGGCAACTCTCGGACCAGGCTCGCAGTTTGGTCCCTTCGCGAGCCACGGCTGTATCCACCTCACGCCGGCCGCCGTCAGGCTCCTCTTCGATTGGGCGCCCATCGGCACGCCGGTGGTGGTCTACCCGGGCGACGGTTCGCCGCTGGCAAGCCAGGCGCTGCAGCAATCGGTCGACGCGCAGGGCAACCCGGTGAGCGGCATCCGCGGGCTCTAGCCCGGAACTTTTCACGCCGTTGCGCGTCGTAATCATCGAGGCTCGATGAAACGCATCTTCACGGCGATCGCGGTCACCCTCACGATGGCCGCCTGCGGCAATCAGCCTGCGGCACCGGCCGGAACTGGCATCCAGGGGGTGGTACAGTCCGGTCCCACCTGCCCGGTCGAGCGGATCAACTCGCCCTGCCCGCCACATCCGCTCGCAGCGACCGTGGTCGTGCGCGACGCGGCCGGTCACGAGGTGGCGCGCACGCACTCGGGTGCGGATGGACACTTCAAGCTGGAGGTGGCGCCCGGCACCTACACGGTGGTCGGGCTCACCATCGGGTCGAGCATGCTGCCGCGGCCGATTCCGACAACGGCGACCGTGACCGCAGGAAGCTACACGACTGTCACCGTCGAGTACGACAGCGGAATCCGCTAGCCCCCACCCTGCCCTCCCCAAAGGGGGAGGGGGAACGGCGCCCTAGTTCCCGATGTGCGCCGCGGGAATCGTCCCCATGCGGCCGCGACGGAAGTCGTCGAAAGCCTGGGCCAGTTCTTCGTGCGTGTTCATCACAAACGGTCCGTACCACGCCACCGGCTCGCCAATCGGCTGACCGCCAAGGACGAGCACCTCGAGGTTCGGCGACCGGCTTTCCTGCGTGAGGTCGGCGGTCAGGCTGATCACGTCGCCCTCACCAAAGGCCGCCAGCTGTCCGGTGCGGATGGGTGCGCGCCTGGCTCCAACGGTTCCGCGTCCGGCGAGCACGTACACCAGGCCGTTGAAGTCGCGTCGCCACGGAAGTCGCAGCTCCGCTCCCGGATTGACTGTCGCGTGGAGCAGGCTGATCGGCGTGTGCGTCACCCCCGGTCCCTGGTGGCCCGCGATCTCGCCGGCGATCATGCGCAGCAGCGCGCCGCCGTCGTGCGAGGCGAGCAACGTGACCCTGCTGGCACCAATGTCCTGGTAGCGTGGCGGCGTCCATTTGCGATCGGCCGGCAGGTTGACCCACAACTGGATGCCGTGGAAGAGCCCGCCGCTGGCGATCAATGCCTCCGGCGGTCGCTCGATGTGAAGGATGCCGGCGCCGGCCGTCATCCACTGGGTGGCGCCATTGGTGATCAGGCCGCCACCACCGGTCGAGTCCTGGTGCTGAAAGGTGCCGTCGATCATGTAGGTCACGGTCTCGAAACCGCGATGCGGATGCCAGGCGGTGCCTTTCGGCTCGCCCGGACCGTATTCCACCTCGCCCATCTGGTCCATGTGGATGAAGGGATCGAGCACCTGCTGGTCGAGCCCGTAGAAGGCGCGACGCACCGGGAACCCTTCGCCCTCCACGCCCTTGGGGGCCGTGCTGATCGCCAGCACTGGACGCTCCACGCTGCTGAGACGATCGAGGTCCGGCAGGCGGGGCAGGGTCAGGATGTTGTCGACAGTAACCGCGGGCATGACACTGCTTATAACTCGGCCACCGAGGTCGCTATTCCGCTAACGTCAGGGCGATGCGAATCGGCGTCATGATCGAAGGGCAGGAAGGGCTGACCTGGGACCGATGGTTTGCCATCGCGGACCGGGTGGAGTCGCTGGGCCTGGACTCGCTCTGGCGCTCGGATCATTTCTTCAGCCTGATGGGTCATCCGGAGCGGCCGGCGCTGGAGTGTTGGAGCTCGCTCACCGCGCTGGCGCAGCGGACCCACCGGATCCAGTTCGGTCCGCTGGTCAGCCCCATGACGTTCCGTCACCCGGCCCTGCTCGCTCGCATGGCCGCGGCCGTCGATGGGCTCTCCGCCGGCCGGTTGGTCCTCGGCGTCGGAGCTGGATGGAACGAGGCGGAGCACGAGGCCTACGGGATTTCCTTACCGCCGCTGAAGGAGCGCTTCGACCGGCTGGAAGAGGGCATCGCCGTGATCAAGGCGCTCTGGACGGGAGGCCCGGTCGATTTCGACGGTCGGTACTATCGGCTGGAGGGCGCTGCGGCGTATCCGCGCCCGGTGCAACAACCCGCCCCGCCGCTGCTGATTGGTGGCGATGGTGAAGTCCGGCTGCTCCGCATCGTGGCGCGCGAGGCCGACGAGTGGAACAGCCATGCACCCGGGCCTGATGCGTACCGGCACAAGCGCGCTCGGCTGGAGGAGCATTGCCGGGCCGTTGGTCGCAACCCGGACGAGATCCGGCGCTCCTGGATGGGTGGCGCGCTCATCGGCCGCGACGCGGCCGAGGTTCGCGAGAAAGGCGGCTGGCACCAGTCGTTTCTCGCGGCGCTGGCGAACGTCGCGCCCGAGGCCGCGCCCGATGAACTCCGCGGGCGGAGCTGGATCGTTGGGACGCCCGATCAGGTCTCGACCCAGCTGGAGGCCTTCGCCGGGCTCGGCGTCGAGCGTGTCATGTTGCAGTGGTACAACCTCGACGACCTCGACGGCCTGACGTTGCTCGCCCAGCTGAACCGGAACTAGCGCGGCGTCGCGCTCGCGCTCGCCGATGGTCCGGGTGTTGACGTTACCGTCGCGTTTGGCGAGGGCGATGGCGAAGCGGAAGGCGAAGCGGAGGTAACGGGCGATGGCGTTGGACCGGTGCTCGGCAAGGTGTGCGTGATGGTGCCGATGGTCGGCAGCTGCGCCGTCGGGGCTTGCGTTTGCGTCGGCGCATTCAGCAGCCCGTAGGCGAGCACGATGGCGACCGCAACCGCGAGCGCCGCCGGAATAAGATCGGTTCCTCGGACCCGTTCCGGACGCTCGCCGGTATTCTGGGCCGACTCGCGATAAATCTGTCGGAAGGGGGTCAGATGGATGCCCTCGGCGGCAAAGCTCGCCCAGGGCGCGCTGGCGAACACCCAACCCTCGAAGAGCAGCATGATGGCGAGGATCCCGGTGGCAATCGCCGGTGCCGCGATCAGCATCACGACAGCCCCGACGATGGTGGCCGCTGCGACCAGTGATTCAAAGGCCGACGACCGGATTGCCGGCCACAGCCGCCGCCCACCTTCTTTTTGCTTGGGGGTGCGCAAGAACGCGGCGCGTCCGCTCCAGAGCCCGCGCACCGCGGCCAGGGCGTCGACCCAGCTCAAGGCGAACCAGATTCCCATCGCCCGGAAGGCGTCGCCCCAGGAGCAGCGCTCGGCTCGGCGGAGCGCCCACAAGCCGCGCAAGACGCCGGAGGCAAGAAAGGCCAGGGGCACGATCAGCACGGGACCGGTGATCTCGCGGATGGGCAGGCGATGGTGCATGGCCGCGGCCACCGCAGTCAGCAGCAGGAGGGCCGTAAACCCGGCGGTCAGCAGATCGCCGAACCAGTGGATGCTTCCCAGCAGGTAGTTGATCCGCTGGGCCCATGTGAGCCGAAGGCGGTGGTGGGTGAAGGGCACGAGCTCTGACCAGTGCCGGCGGAGGATCTGGATCCCGCCAAGCGCCCAGCGAAAGCGTTGCTTCTTGAGTCCGTCGAATGTCAGCGGCATCAAGCCCTGGCCCCACGCCGTGGGCTCGTAGACTCCGATCGCTCCCTGCCCCAGCATGCGAAGGCTGGCGTCCGCGTCTTCCGTGATGATCGCTTCGTCCCAGCCACCGATCCCTTCGAGGGCGGAGCGGCGGATCAATCCCATCGTGCCCGCGAAGATGATGGCGTTGCGGTTGGCGCGCGAGGGCATCGACACGTCGAAGAAATACTTGTAGCTGTAGTAGAGGCCACGCAGGTAGCCGCTATCCTGCCAGTCGCGATAATCCTGCGGGGTTTGCACGAAAGCGACGCGATCATCGGCAAAATGACCGACCATCGCCGAAAGGAAGCCTGGCTTGACGATGTAGTCCGCATCGACGATGCCGAGGATGCTGACATCTGACGGCAACCGTCGCGTCGCCTCGTTGAGCGCGCCGGCCTTGTAGCCCGGCCACGGTTCCAGATGCATGAACTGAAATCGTTGTCCAAGCTCCCGGCACAGTTGCTCGAGTGCTCGCCACAATTTTGGATCTTTGGTGTTGTTATCGACGACCTGCACGATGACGTCCGCGTAGTCGAGTTTGGCGAGCGCGGTCAGCGTTTCGCGCATCACCTCGATGGGCTCGTTGTAGCACGGCACCTGCAGCGCCACCCTGGCTCGATAGGACGGATCGGCGACGTGCTCGATCCGCGTCCGGCGGCTGAACACGTCGAGGATCTCGAACAGGTAGTAGACGCTGAGCATCAACGCAAACGCCTCCATCAGCAGTAGCACGTAAGAGGCGATCACGCCAACCGGACTCAGCCGGTCGATGATCGGAAGGGCAGCGGCGTACGCGAGATAGCTGATCGAGGCCAGGAACACCATGGCGAGGGCCTTGGCCGCGAGCACGCTCCAACGCGACAACCACAGGCGAACCAGCAGCACGGCCACCGCCGCGGCGACCACTAGCGTCGTCCCCGCGGCTGGATCGCCCGTGATCCAGGCGGTGAGCCATCCGGTGGCGGCCATGATGGCCAGGCCGACCGGGACCCCGACCCAAGCGCGCGCCCGCACCAGCCCGGGAACCATCACGGCAATCGTCGTGAAGGCAGAGGCCAGCGCAAAAAACAGGGAAAGCTCGAGCAGCATCTACGTTTACGCTGCCATAACCCCGCGCGCTTGCGCTAGTGCGTGCTTGGACTCAGCCGGAGCCGTAGTTGATCATGATGTTCTTGATCTGGGTGTAGCTGGCCAGGGCCTCGACGCCCTGCTCCCGGCCGAACCCGCTGCGCCGGTAGCCACCAAACGGCAGGCCGATGCTGCCTTCCACGCTGTAGCCGTTGACCCTCACCTGGCCTGACTTGACCGCGGTCGCCACCGTCATCGCCTTACTCAGGTCCTTGGTCCAGACTCCCGTGACCAGTCCGTAGGGCGTGCCGTTGGCGATGGCGATCGCTTCGTCGAGCGACTCGAAGGTGGTGACGGTCAGCACGGGGCCGAAGATCTCCTCCTGCTCCAGGACCGATCCGCGCTCCACGCGATCGAGCAGGGTCGGCTCGATGAAGTAGCCCGCCGCGAGTTCGCCGTCCTGTGCCCGGGCGCCGCCGGTGACCGCCGTCGCCCCATCACGCGACCCCGCCGTGATGTAGCCGAGGACGCGACGCATCTGTCGCTCGCTGACCACCGGTCCCATGTCGGGGTTGTCGAGGCCGCGCCCCAACCGGATCGCCCTGATGCGTTTTGCCAGCAGGTCGACAAAGCGATCATGGGCCGTGCGCTCGAGCAGCAGTCGGGTCGGCGCGGTGCAGGTTTGCGCGGCGTTCTGCATCAGCGTGCTGGCCGAGGACGCTGCGGCGCGCTCCAGGTCGGCGTCGGCGAAGACCACGTTGGGGGATTTGCCACCGAGCTCGAGTGTCACCGGCACGACGTTGTCCGCGGCCGCCTTCATGATCGCGATGCCGGTGGGAACCGACCCGGTGAACGTGATGTGGTTGATGCCGGGATGCGATGCCAGCGCGGCTCCGGTTTCCCGTCCACCGGTCACGACGTTGAACACGCCGGCCGGAAGGCCCGCCTCAACGGCCAGCTCGGCGAGGCGGACGATGCTCAATCCCGCCTCGGCAGCAGGTTTGGCCACGACCGCGTTGCCGGCGGCGAGCGCGGGCGCAATCCCGCGGGACGCGAGGCGGAGCGGGTAGTTCCAGGGCACGATCTGAGCCGAAATGCCCAGCGGCTCTCGAAGCGTGAAGTCGACGAAACCCTGGCCGAGCGGAATGCTCGAGCCGAACACCTTATCGGCAACCCCGGCGTAGAACTCGAAATAGCCGGCCGCCGCAGCCACGTCGTCCTCGGCCTGGCGAAGCGGCTTGCCAACGTCCAGGCTTTCCAGTTCGGCCAGCTCCCGGGTGCGCTCACGCAGCAGGCCGGCCAGCCGGTTGAGCAGGCGGACGCGTCGCACCGGAGGCAGCCCGACCCACCCCTGTTCCACGGCCTTGCGTGCCGCAGCGACGGCGGCATCGACGTCCGATTTATCGCCCAGGGCGACCCGCGCGAAGACTCGCCCGGTAGCCGGATCGACGGCCTCGAAGGTCGCGCCCGATCGCGATCCGGTGCGCTGCCCGTCGATGAACATGCGCCCGTCGAGGGCGCTCAAGGCTGTCGTGCCGGAATCCGCCACCCCGCTAGCGTACTGGTGTCAGGGGGCGGTCATCTGGGTAAAACCAATGGGTATCTGAGGTCGGACAGCGGAGGAGCTCATCGGATGCGCACCGTTGCAACCTACCTGACCAGCCGGCGAAATCTCGCCGGATCGGGTCTGGCGCTGCTCGCCGCGGCGCTGGTCATGATCGATCCCGTCGGCCCCCAAGGCATCCTGCTCGTGATGGGCTTCTACCTGGCCGGGGTGGTGGCGGTGCGCGGAACCCCAAAGTTCCATCGACTGGGATTCGACCCGATGCAGCTCCAGCGCTGCCTCTCGGCGGAGATCGCCGCCGTTGCGGGGCGGGTCCCGCCGGACATCTGGATCCGGATCCAGCGGATCGAATTGACCATCCGCGCCGAAATCCTGCCGCGCCTCGATTGCCTCCCGCTCGGGGCGCCTGAGCTCTACCTGGTCGAGCGCACCGCGAGCGACTTCCTCCCCACGGCGGTTGAGACCTACCTGCAGCTGCCCGGCGGGTATGCGTCGTCAGCCGGGGCGACCGCCCACCAGGTCCTGGTCGACGAGCTCGACCTGCTCGAGGCGCAGATGCGGCGGGTCGCCGAGGCCGTCCACCGTGCCGACATGGACCGGCTGCTGGCACATCACCGATTCCTCGAGGACCGCTTCAGACGGCTGGACCTATCAGGATGACGTGGGGCGGCGCAAGACAGGCCGCATCGAAACCGGCAGCAACCTCCAGACGCCGAAGGCGAGCAGGAGCAGCAGGATGAAGGGCAGCACGAAGCCAATCACCACCAGCATGCCTCCGATGACGGCGACGAATGCCTGTCCCGCGGTTGCAAACGACTGTCCCAGCCCGCTGCGATCCCACAGGCTTGGCTGCACCGGCGCCGCCGCGACCGTGAACAGGTGAACGGTGATCGTCGAGTAAGTTGTCCGCTGGTCGAGGAAGCGGATGCGCCCCTCGATCTGCTCGATCTGGCCGGTGACGGTCGAGAGCTGGTTCTGGACCGCGATGCTGTCCGGAATACTCTGCGCGCGCCGCATCAGGTCGAGCAGGATCGCCTGCTGCGCCTGCTGGTTCTTGAGCCGGGACTGGAGGTCGACGTACTCCCCACTGATGTCCTGGCTCGTGACTTGCTGTTGGGTTGTCGTGCCGAGCTGGCGCAGCGCCGCAAGCGCCTCACTGTAGCTGGAGGCCGGAACCGCCACGACGACGGAGCCGGCATCGGTCGCGGCCGCGGAGGCGTCGCCAACTTGCGAGCTGACGAGGTAGCCGTTGAAGCGCGTGGCGATCGTGACCGCCTGGTTGTAGCTGTCCCAGAAGGCGCCGGACTTGATCCGGATCCCGAGCGTCGCGTCCTGGATCACCTTCTGATTGCCCTGGGCGGTGAGGACGGCGTTGTTCGCCGGCTGGCCGGCGGGTCCCGCCGAGCCGGTGGCGCTCTTGTCCGCGCTGGCGTAGTCCAGCGAGGTGCCGCCGCCCTGGGCCAGCCCGCCGCTCACGGCGTGGGGAGCGGGTGCGGCCGGGTCGGTCGAGGCCGTGCCGCAGGCCGCCAGCACCCCGCCCAAGATTCCGACGAGCAGCGCCAGGCGGACCGAGGCAGTTTTCATTTCGAAGCTAAGACGCGACGCGTCGGAAAAAGTTCCCGCCGCGGAAGTAAGCTTGAGCGGTGAGCCA
>Ga0209471_1000725_pt1 | contig 20957 bp, 20 predicted proteins | sample GraSoiAngelo_128_FD_185885 | JGI IMG/M metagenome (GOLD analysis project Ga0209471, IMG submission 185885) | Grasslands soil microbial communities from the Angelo Coastal Reserve, California, USA - 14_0927_12_20cm (SPAdes) (version 2) | ecosystem: Environmental > Terrestrial > Soil > Grasslands ...
CTTCCGCCGTCAGCTCCTTGGCGCTGACGATCATTACGGGGATGCCGGCGGCGGCGGGTTGGGCGCGCAGCCGCGCGACCATCTCAAAACCGCTCATCCCGGGCATCATCAGGTCGAGCAGCACGAGATCCGGTGGCGATTGCGCGATCAGAGCCATGCCCTCGTCGCCGCTCGACGCCGCGACCACTTCGGCTTGCTCCTCCTTGAGGATCTTGCCGAGCATGGTGCGTGCCTCCACGTCATCGTCGACGACGAGCACCCGCTTCCCGGCAAGCGTGGGCAACAGCCGGTGGATCTTGGCGATCAACGCGCGGCGGTCGTAGGGCTTGCCCAGGTAGTCCGACGCCCCCAGCGCGAACACCAGTCGCTGGTCTTCGACGATCGTGACCACCAGCACCGGGATGCCCGCGGTCTGCGAGTCTTCCTTGAGCTTCTCGAGCACCCACCACCCCGATGCGTCCGGCATCATGATGTCGAGCGTGATCAGCATCGGGCGGCTCTCACGCGCGAGTTGCAGCGCATCCGCCGCGTTGGACGCTTGCACCGTTCTCCATCCTTCTTGCTCGAGGTGGCGACAGATCAGCTGCCGGACGCTGACGTCGTCGTCCACCACCAGGATCACGGTCCCCGGTAGGCCCTGATTCGGATGACGGAGGGGACGTCGTTGGGCTGGGCCGACGGCCGCTTGTCCCGCCGCCCAGGCCGGCACCGTAAAGGTGAAGGTGCTGCCCAGGCCGGGCTCGCTCAGCACCGTGATCGCTCCGCCGTGCATCTCGACGAGCTTGCGCACGATGCTCAGGCCGAGGCCCGTGCCACCGTGCCGCCGCGTGCTGCTGCCATCACCCTGAACGAATTCTTCGAAGATGACCCGCTGCGACTCAGCGGAAATCCCGATGCCGGTGTCCTTGACGGCGATCCGCACCATGCGGCCCGAGGGCTGCCCGATGATCTCGATGTGCCCGCGCTCGGTGAACTTCACGGCGTTGGAGAGCAGGTTGATCAGGATCTGCTTGAGCCGCGTAGCATCGGCCTCGACTGCGGGTAACCCGGGGCCGAAACTGATGCTCTCCAGCACCGAGGTGACCAGGGCGGGCAGCTCGACCCGCTCTAGCGAAAGATCCATCTTGCCCGCCTCGATCTTGCTCAGGTCGAGGATCTGGTTGATCAGGCCGAGCAACGACTGGCCGCTCTTGTTGACTTGCAGGATGTCCTGGTGCTGGTCCTCGTTGACCGGCCCGTCGATGCCGTCGAGCAGGATCTGAGAGAAGCCGATGATCGCCGACAGCGGCGTGCGCAGTTCGTGCGACACGTTGGCCAGGAACTCGGACTTCAGCTTGTTGGCGCGGGCGAGTTCCTGGTTGGCGGCCTGCAGCTCCGACGTCCGCTGCGAGACCTTCTCCTCCAGCGTCTGGTAGGCGCCGCTGAGCCGGTGCGCCATCTGGTTGAAGGTGTGGGCCAGCGCACGTAACTCTTTCGCGGCAAATTGTTCGCGCACCTTGAGCGGGGTCACGAAGTCGCCCTGGGCGATGCGGCTGGCCGCGCGGTTCAGCTCGTCGACCGGTCGGGTGATCCAGGCGGCGCCGAGGAAGCCGAGCACCAGGGCGAGCACGATCGCCACCAGCAGCCATTCGACCGTGCTCTGGATCAAGGGTGTCAGCTCGGAGCGAAGCTCGGCGACCGGTTGCGAGATCCAAACCTTCCAGCCCACCACGGGGACCGTCGCGAAACCGGCGGCTCGCTGGATGTTGCCGTCAGGGTCGGTGTACCAGCTCACGCCAGTTTCCTGGCCGAGTGACTGCTGGAAGATCGCGGCTGAAGAGAGATCCTTGGCTTCGAGCCGCCAATCGTCGCGCGGATGCGCGATCACGCGACCACGGCGGTCGACCACCACTGCCTGGCCGTTCACGCCGATCCGGCTGTAGGTGGAGAGGCGCTGCACCTCCGAGAGGTTCACGGTGCCCGCGAGAAACCCGACCAGGTGCCGGCTCGCGTCAAGGATCGGGACGGCGATGACGACCGCGGCCACGCTCGAATCGCCGTTGGATCGGATCACGTCGGAATACTTGGGCCCGATCCGCCCCGGGTTGAGCACGTCCTTGACGTAGTTCCAATCGCCATAGTCGACACCGACCCCAGCCGGCGGCGCCGCGGCGACCGCCCGTCCCTTCAGGTTGGCAACGTAGAGCTGGAGCAACGCCGGTTGGGCGGAGTGGGCGGCAGCCAGCGCCTGGTTCAGGCGCGCCGGGTTGAAGCTCGAGTCGTTCAGACGGGGGACGCCGGCGTCGGTGTCGGACTCGACCTGGGACGCCGTACTTTGCAACGCCGCAGTCTGATCCAGCAGGTAGCCGTAAATCGCCTGCGCCAGGCTTTCCGCCATCGGCTCGTGCTTCTGCTGGATGCTGGCGTTCTGGGTTGAGAAGAGCGCCGAGATCCGCTGCGCGCCGAAGAAAACCAGGGGGCCGACCCCGACCATGAGGAAGCCGACGCTGATGTACCAGCGGAGGCTGTGCATTGAGGACCGACCGGCGTCGGCTGAGGGCGCGCCCACATCGCGAGTAACGGCTCGCCAAGATCAACTTTGCGCGGCCCGTGACCCTACGCCGTCACCGGATCGTTACGCTTGACCTGTGCCAGAGCTGCCGAAACCACGGATGACGGCGAAGGATCGCGCCCGCCTTGCCGCCGAGCGGCTCAAGGCGCTCTACCCGGCGGTCTCCGAACTCGAGCACACGAACGCCTTCCAGATGCTGGTCGCCACCATCCTGTCGGCGCAGACGACCGACCGATCCGTGAATTCGGTCACGCCCGCCCTGTTCGCCAGGTATCCCGACGCTGCCGCGCTGGCCCACGCCAATCCCGCGGAGGTCGAAGCGATGATCAAGCCCACCGGGTTCTTCCACGTCAAAGCCAAAACGATCATCGCCGCGAGTGCCGCCCTGATCGAGCACTTTCACGGAGAGGTGCCACCCCGGATCGAGGACCTCGTGACGTTGCCGGGCGTCGGTCGCAAGACGGCCAACGTCGTGCTGGGCGTCGCCTTCGGCATCCCGGGATTCGCCGTCGATACCCACGTCAAGCGGCTCACGCGACGCCTCCACCTGACCAAGAGCGCGGATCCGGTCAAGATCGAAGCCGAGGTGACGAAGATGCTGCCGCCGGAGGAGTGGACCGGCTTCAGCCTGCGCCTGATCCTTCACGGCCGCCGGATCTGCCTCGCCCGGGCGCCACGTTGCCCGGAGTGCGTGCTCAACGACTTCTGCCCCTCATCCACGGTGCGCGCCAGGGGCGGGCGCCGTCCCTTGACGGCAACCGCCGCCAGCGTAAGGTTGGGGCATGGCCGATCACCCGTCCGCAAGCGGCCCGGGCGACGCCCAGGGACCGGCCATTAGCCCGCCGTCTCGCGGCGCGCGCCGTCCGTCGATGGTTCTCGGCGGGCTGCTCGTCCTCATTGGCGCGATTCTGCTGGCCGGCCAATACGTGCGGGTCGACATCGGCCACTATGGCTGGCCGTTCTTCGTCATCGCCCCCGGGGTGCTGATCCTTTTCGTGGCGCTCAGCGCCAGAGGCGCGGTCAGCGAGGGTCTCGCCATCCTCGGCAGCATCGTGACCGTGACCGGTCTGATCCTGCTGGTCCAGGATGCCACCGACCACTACGAGAGCTGGGCCTACGCGTGGGCACTCATCGTCCCGGGCGCGATCGGCCTCGGCATGATCCTCTACGGGTTGATCGCCCGCCGCCCCGGCAACGTCCGCTCCGGGACGCGCCTGGTCGCCATCGCGCTCGTCCTCTTCCTCCTGGGCGCCGCCTTCTTCGAAGGCATCGTCGGCATCAGCGGCTACCAGCTCGACCACACCGCGGGCGTCGTCCTCGGAGCGCTCATCATCGCCTTGGGCGCCCTCATGCTGGTGCTCAATCTCACCTCGAGCGGCCGCCAGTCAAGGTAAGCGAACTACACTAGGCGTCGTGCGAATCGGCGTTCTCACCGGCGGTGGCGACGCGCCCGGGCTCAACGCGGCCATCCGGGGGGTCGCCCGCCGCGCCTTCCAGCAGGGATTCCAGGTCACCGGCATCAAGAACGGCTGGGCCGGGCTGCTGGGAGCGGGCGACATGGAGGACCTGACACCGGCCTCGGTGCGTGGCATCTTGCCGCTCGGGGGGACCATCCTTGGCACGTCCCGCACCAACCCCCTCAAGGAGAAAGGTGGCGTCCAGCAGGTCATCGGGCTGCTGCGCGGCAGCGGCGTCGACGGCCTGGTGGCGATCGGCGGCGACGATACGCTGTCCGTCGCGGCGGCCATGAGCGAGGCCGACTATCCGGTGGTCGGCGTCCCGAAGACGATCGACAACGACCTCTCCGTCACCGAGTTCTGCATCGGATTCGATACAGCAGTTGGGGTCGTCGTTGAGGCGCTCGATCGGCTGCACACCACGGCCTCCGCCCATCATCGCGTCATGGTTGTCGAGGTGATGGGTCGCGATACCGGATGGGTCGCAATGGTGGGAGGGCTGGCCGGCGGCGCCGACATGATCATCATCCCGGAGTTTCCCGCCGAGCTCGAGGCGGTCGTCGAGCACCTGCATCACCGCCGCGGTGAAGGCAAGGATTTCAGCATCATCGTTGTCGCAGAGGGCATGAAGATGCGGGCGCTCGAGCCGGCGATGGCGGTGGCAGCCGCGTCCGAGAAGCGGGACGCCTTCGGTCACGTTCAGCTCGCCAAGCAGGGCGTGGGCGATGCGCTCAGCACCCGGATCGAAGAGGCAACCGGTTTCGAGACACGGGTCACGGTGCTTGGTCACCTGCAGCGCGGCGGCTCGCCGTCCCCGGTGGACCGGATCTGGGCGACCCGACTGGGGGTTGCGGCCACCGACCTGCTGGCCGATCGCAAGGCGGGGGTGATCCCGATCCGGCGCGATGGGCAGATCGCGGTGGTGCCGCTGCGGGACGTGATCGCGGAAACCCGGCGGGTGCCCCGCGAGCTCTACGACCTGCAGCTCGTTTTCGGGTAGCTAAGCCCCTTTACCCGAGCGCTGGTGCAGCCGGCATCCGGGGGGCCGGCGTCGTGGGCCTCTGGCGCCATGCGGCGATCGCGAGTCCCCAGGTGAGCAGAATGACCGCCTCGTGGAGCAGGATCTGCGCCAAGGGATACGGATGCCCGTTCGGCCGGTTCGTAAACCCTGGCAGCAGAATCCAGGTGACCACGCCGATCACGGGTACGCCGACCGTGACCACAGTCAGCGCGTAAAGGAAAGGACGACTGACCCCAACTCGGCAAATCCAAACGAACCAGGTGGGCCAAAACCAGATCATGCCCAGCGCTGGCGTAAGGATGGTGACAACGTCAACCCGCGCCGAGTTCCTAAAATTCGGGAAAAAGGGAGAGTCCGTGATCCAGGGGGCGCCGAAAACGAGATGGTCGGCGATGGTTCGATGTACTCCTGTGACCACAATCAGGGTAGCCGCGATCGCGAAGATTGCGGTCAATGCAGCGAGTGTCACCCATATGGGTGCGGCCAGCCGCCGCAACGCGATGAGGCCGAGCACGACGGCGACCACATCTAACTCGGTGCACTCAACGGCAAGCCAAAAGCGTCCAGCAAAAACGTCATAGCCGCCGAGCAACGTTTCAGCGACGCTCAGCGTCCCTACGAGGCTGGTCAGGATCGCGATCGTGAGCAGCCGGCCCGGCTCGTGCACTCGTACGACAGTAACCGCGGTGGCGAGGCCAAGGGGAACGGCGGGGATGATGAACCAGGGGCCGTATGCCACGAGGACATATAGCAGGTCAGACAGCATCAGCTGATCCGGCGCTTCTGCCGGTACAGGGTCGCGTCCGCCGACGCCAGCAGATCCTCCGCGGTCTTGCCGTCCTGCGGGAAGTTCGCCAGGCCGAGGCTGACCCCGGGGATCTGCAGCAGCTCGCGGCCCGCCATGAAGCGGTGGCGGGTGATGCCATCCGAGATGCGCTGCGCTACGCTCGCCGCCGCCGCCGCGGGTGTTGCCGGCAGGAGCACCACGAATTCATCCCCGCCGTAACGGGCGACGACGTCCTCACCGCGGACCGCGTCCATCAACGCGTTCGACACTTCGCGGAGCAGTGCGTCGCCCGCGAGGTGGCCGTAGGTGTCGTTGATGCGTTTCAACTCGTCAACGTCCAGGAAGACGATCGAGAAGGTCTCGCCAGTCGCCGCGGCACGCGTGATCTCGTGCTGGATCCGCTCGAGAAAATGGCGGCGGTTGTTGAGGCGGGTCAGCGGATCGTGGCTGGCCTCGCGCTTGAGCGTGTCGTGCAGCTGGGCCACCTCGAGGCAGGAGGCGAGCTGGGAGCCCACCGCTGACATCAGGGCGACGTCCGCTTCCGAAAAGGCGTCGGCATGCTGGCTCTCGGCATTGAGCACGCCGACGACTCGACCCCGGCTCATCAATGGAAAGGCGAGCTCCGAGCGGGCCTGGTCGTCGAGTCCGATATAGCGCGGGTCCGCGTGGACGTCGGGCACGATGTGCGGGACCGCGTTCTTGTAGACCCAGCCGGTGATGCCTTCGCCGACCGCGATGGTGAGCCCGGTGATGTTCACCGCGTAGCCGCTGTGGGCGCCCACTCGCAGCTCGCTCGCATCGTTAACCGGTAGCAGGATGGAGACCATGTAGTAGCCCATCACGTCCCGGATGATGGTGACGATGCGGCTCAACAGCGTGTCAAGGTCGAGGACCGCCGTGGTCTCCTGCGCGATGCGATAGATGATGCGGAGTTCGCGCGAGTCGGCCACACTGAGGATGTCTTTGACGCCGGTCGGGGCCGAATGTGAGGCAAACAACTCGGCCATGAGCTGCTCGTACCATGGCGTCCCGCTGGAGGCCGCCTCGCGGCACATGGCCACCAGCGCCTCGGTTATGTTCGGATCGAGGTTGATCCCGGCGAATCGTGTCAACTCCACGAGACCCTCGGCTACGGTCTGCTCCGTTTTCGTCGGCAGATCGAAGGTGACGTTGAAGAAGGCATTGACGACCGAGATGATCCGCGTCTCGATCGGGATCGCCTCGGCCTTCAACCCATCGGGATAACCCTCGCCGTTGAACCACTCGTGGTGAGCGCGGACGATGGGCGCCAGGTCGGTGAGGGGCTTGAAGCGTTGCAGGACGTCCGCCGCGACCACCGGGTGCGTCATCATGAGCGCGCGTTCCTCGGCGTCCAGCCGGCCGCGCTTTCGCAGGATGCTGTCGGGTAGGTTGATCTTGCCGAGGTCCTGGAGTAGCGCCGCATAGCGCACGCGTCGCCGGCGGGCCGGGTCGAAGCCGAGGTGCTCCGCAAGTCGCTCCGCTAGCGCGGCGTGCTCGTAGGCGCGACTTCGGAGCGCCTCGCGCAGCTCGATCGCGCCGGCCAGGGTCAGCACCATGGCTTCTTCCATCTCCCGAGATTCCTGGAGGAGGCGCGCCGTTTCGATCGCCGCCGCCGTCTGGTTGGCGAACGCCATCATCGCCGGCAGGTCAGACTCGCGCAGCCCGGCACCGATCACGGTGATCGCGCCGATTGCCTGGTCACCCACCACCAGCGGTGCGGAAATCACGGCAGACATCTGCAGCAGCTCGCTCAGCTTTCGGGCGTTCGCGGACGCCTCGGGACGCAGGACCGTCGCGACCCGCCCGACCAGTTCGTCGTGGTCCCCGATGTACTGCGGTTTCAGCGTGGAGCAGGCCCGGTGGAGCACCGGGATGCGTTCGAAGGGGATGAAGCTGCCGGACTCTTCATGGCCGGTGAGCCTCGCGACCTCGGCGGGCGCGTGCAGCGCGTGGAAGTACGCGACGGTCAGCCCTTTCCCATCGGGCGTTGCATCGAAAAAACTCGTGGATAGCCCCACGTCGGCCAGGCGCGTTGCGACCGCCGCGAAGATACCGGACCGATCGAGATGCTGCAGCGCCTGCAGCCCCGCCTCACCCAACGCCTTGACGAGGGGGCTGACCGACGGTTCCGCGGGCCGGACGGGGTTGCTGTCACCGGCCATCTGCGGCAGGAACTGACTGAAGCCGGCCTCGACCAATCGCTCAGGGCGAAAGAACCAAACCCGGCCGATCTTCTCGCCGGGCAGCCGGCCATCGCGTGCCTGGCGTCGAACGACTTCGGGATGCCGGTGAATCGCCGCCGCGACCTCCTCGACCGAGAGGAGGTTGGGCAGCTTCATGGCGAGCGGCATCGCCGGTTGTGTGACGCGACGCTTCACTGCTCCCTGCAACGAAGGAAGGTCTTGCTTCCTACGTCTTATTGCCAGTGGACGCCCTCCCATCCGGGCCGATGCCCGAGCGTCGAACCATCCTCGTCACGGACGACAGCAGTGCCAATCGCGACCTGCTCTCCGGGCAACTCTCCAACCTCGGCTTCTGGACGGAAGCCGCCAACAACGGCGAAGAGGCGATCCGGGTCGCCCGCAAGCTCAAGCCGGACCTGATCCTGATGGATATCGAGATGCCGGTGATGAACGGCCACGATGCCTGCAAGCGGCTGAAGTCCGATCCCGCGACGGCCGAAATCCCGGTGCTGATGATGACCGGCTTCGACCCGCGGCCAGAGCGCGCCAAGATGGTCGAAGCGGGTGGCGATGACCTGATCGTCAAGCCGATCGCGCTTCGCGACCTGCAGGTGCGCGTGCGCGCGTTGCTGCGGCTCAAGGAATTGCGAAAGGACCTGGTCAGCACCCAGGCGAGCCTGCGCGAGCTCGTGAAGCGGGAAAACCCGACGGAATCGAAGGCGCCCTTCGATGACCGCGTGGCGCTGACCGCCCAGGCGCTGGCGCGGCTGATCGGGCTCGACGCCGAAGACCAGGAAGTCGCATTCCACGCGGGGCTGCTGCACGACATCGGGCAGATTGGCCTCCCGGAGGAGCTTCTCAACAAGCAGGGGAGTTTGACGCCGGAGGAGTTCGCCCAGATCAAGCAGCACACGGTCCTGGGCGCCGAGATCGCGGGACCGTTCCGCCCGGCGACCGTGCTGGCGCCGGCCATTCGCCATCACCACGAACGCTGGGATGGCGCCGGTTACCCCGACAAGCTGCAGGGGCCGGCTATCCCCATGATGGCGCGCATCGTGGCGGTGGCCGACGCCTTCCATGCCATGATCACCGACCGCCCCTACCGGCCGAAGAAATCGGTCGCCGAGACCCTCGAGATCCTCGCCGCCGGCTCCGGAAAGCAATGGGACCCCCGGTTGGTCGCCGCCTTCGCGACATCATCCCTGCCGCAGCGGATTGCCGGCGTCGTCGAGGGCGACCAAGCCAAGATCGCCTAAGGGCGCGACGCGGCCTGAGCCTCCTAAAAAAGAACCGGCCGGCCCGCAGGCCGGCCGATCACGGTTCAGAAGCGTTTCCGACTACGGGTTGTACTTGCAGGTCGCGGACGCGGGGACCAGGTTGCCCTGGACGGTTCCGGAGCCGTATCCGGCTTTGACGACGTAGGTGAACGCTTCCGTGGCGGGCGGCGCCTGGTGCAAGAGGTTGGCGGTGATCAGCTCGCCGATGTTGACGCCGTCACCGTTGGCAGGTCCCGGTGGCACAGCGACGTCGGCGACGCTGTCCGGGTACTTCAGGTTGTTGGTGTAGTAGATGTCGGCGGCGCCCTGGATGGTGGCGCCGTCGGTCTTCATCGCGTTGCAGGCGGCGCTGGCGTTGACACCGGAGATGTTGAAGAGAACGATTGCCGCCAGGATGCCCAGGATCGCGATGACCACGAGCAGCTCGACGAGGGTGAAGCCCCCCTGGCTGCGCTGTGAGCGGCGGCGCGCATCTTTGAGTAGTGCAAGAAGCATGGTTGGCGATTACCTCCTAGTTCACTGTCGAGATTAGGGACGGATTCTTGCGAGATTCGTAAAGGTTCCCTCAGCGGAGTAGCAGCTGCGTGACGGCGACCGCTACGGCGGCGACGGCCAGCACGACGAGAGCGAGCGCTGCCAGCGGCCGGACGCGGCTGCCCTTATGTGGCGGCGCGAAGTCGACCGCGACGTCGGGTCCGCGATCAGGCCGCGACACGCGTGTCACCTCCCTGTGACGGACTGAGGCGGTTCTTCCAGTGGCCCTGGCGAATCAACCCGATGCCGGCCAGGTGGGCCTGCCAGGGGAAATCCGCGGGCGTTTTGAAGACCGGCAGGGGAAGGACGACGTTGAACTCGAAGCGCTGCCGAGCTCGCTGCAGGCCGTCGTCCATGAAGGCGAAGCGCCCTCCCAGCGCGAGCGACGTGGCGGGCGTGATGGACACATCAGACGTGGCTCCCCGCATGAACTTGACGAGGGCGTTGAGCGAGAGCGACAGCTCGTCCAGCTGGGCATCGGCGTCTTCCGGTGCGGCATCGAGCGTGAAAGTTCGAAAGAACCGCGGGCGGCCGCGCACCATGAGGACCAGCGTTGCCTCCGCCGCGCCCCATTCGAGGAGCATGCCGTCGGACACCCCCATGCCGCGCGCCAGCGCCAGCGGCTTGAGATCCATCCGGTCGACCTGCAGGCCGGCGGACTCGACGGCCGCGACCACCGCGTCGATCATGGCTCGCCGCGCCGCGACCAGGTAGATGGCGTAGCCCTTCGAGTCGCGGCTTGCGTGCCACGCGAAGTAGACGTCGGTCGCCTCCATCGGCACCAGGCGGCGGCCTTCGAACGCGACGGCGCGGTTGAGCTCGCTGCCGGCCAGCCGTGGCAGCCGGAAATCGCGAAAGGCGGTCCCGGTCTCGGCGATCGCCACCCGGGTGCGGATGGCGGTGAACCCGCCGGCATCCAGGGCGCTGCGCACCGTCGTCGTCAGCAGGGGCGTCGGGATCCCATCCTCCATCGCCCCATCGGGAAGCAACACCTCGGCGTGATGGGTGAGGCGCCGGCCGTCGGCCTGGAGCAGCCTCAACTCTCGGGCGCCAAGATCCAGGCCGAGCCGGGCGGTCACTGGAACGATTCCCAGTTGATCGCCCAGCTGGCCTTCTTGCCGCCATTGGAGGACGAGATCTGGGCCGTCAGCGTGCGGTTGGTCCCGGTGGCCTGGACGAAGACTGTGTAAATCGGCTTGTTCGTCTTGCAGCCGACGGCCGCTGCCGTCGTCACGGTCACGGTGATCGTGCTCGATACGTAGTTGAGAAGAAAGGTCGTCGGAAGCGTCGGATTGCATCCGGTGCCCTTGGCTGCCGAGTCGTTGGTCTCGATGGCGTAGGCCAGGCCCGCGTCGAGGGCATAGGTCTCTCTCGTATCCGTGCGAACCCCGTTGAGGTTGAGGAAAGCACCGCTCGCCAGTGTCAGGGCCGCCCAGACGACGAGCAAGAAGGCTGCGACGAAGACGAGGATGAGCAGCAGTCCCTGGCCGCGCTGACCCGTCAAACGGCGCGGCATTACCAGCAACCTCCGGGGCGGTTGCTGACGTTGAACGTCGCGGCCGTCGCGCCGGTCGCCGACGGTTGAATGGTGACGGTGGCATAGCAGCCGGCCGCCGTGACGGTGACGCTGGTGATGCCGCGGGACGCGGTGGTGTTCACGCCGTTGACCGTGCGGACCAGGTCATTGTTGGTGTTGACGCTGTAGACGACGACGACAACGGGTGCCGATCCGTAAGTCAGTGTCAGCGTATTGGCGACGTTGATGGTCGTAGGTAGCGCGGGCAAGGCCGCCGCGCTGTTGAGGTCGCGAGTGAGCCAGACACTGGCGCCGCTGACCGCCTCATCGGCCGAAATCGCGCGAGCCTCGTTCGATACGGCGCGCGAGGCGACGAGGAAGGTCCCCGCCATCGCGACCCCGACGATGCTGAGGATCGCGAGTCCGACCATCATCTCGACCAGCGTGAAGCCCCGCTGGGACCGTCTCATGGCTGCACCTTGAGGAACTGGAGGGTCTGTTTCGCGTTGTTCGGTCCGGTGACGGTCAGCACCAATTCCTGCAGGCCGTTGTCGGCATTGCCGGCAGCGAAGGTCGTTAAGACCGGGTCGTAGTAGAGCGTTTGGTAGGAGAAGCCATATCCGGCGACGACGATGTTGCCGTAAGGTGTCGCCGCCGGCGTGGCGGAGTAAGCCTGGCTCTTGATGTACTCCGCGTCCTGGCGGGTGACGAGGTCGAGCACGGTTTCCTGTTGATGCCGCCGGGCGGCAATGGTGATTGCGGAGAAGGCGCCGAGAATCGCGACGATGATGACCGCCAGCAGGGCGATGGCCACGGTCGTTTCGATGAGGGTAAAGCCCCGTCGACGCCTCACTTGATCGCTCCCACCAGTCCGTACATCGCGGAGATCAGGGACACCGCAATGAAGCCAACGACCAGTCCCACTGCCACGGTCATCACCGGCTCGATGAGCGACGTCATGGTGCGGATGCGAAAGTCCAGCTCTTCCTCGTAGAAGTCGGCCGCCTGCTCCAGGTAGGTGTCGAGCGTTCCCGTTTCCTCGCCGACCCGCACCATCTGGGTCAGCATCGGCGGGAACAAGTGGGTCCGGATCAGTGGCCCGGCGAATCCTTCGCCGCTGGTCATCTGGTCGCGAACCGTCGTCAGGCCTCGCTGGAACACGGTGTTGCCAGTGCTCGCGATGACGGCATCGAACGTCTGGCCCAACGGCACACCGGCCTTGAGGACCATGGCCAGCGTTCGAGCGAAACGGTTCAGCACCGCCGCGAGGATGATCGGACCGAGGATCGGCGCCTTGACTGACAGTTGATCTTTGAGGTAGATGCCGCGCTCGGTTCGCAAGGTCACCACGATGCCGCCGGCGAGCGCAACGATGGCACCGCCGATGACGAGCGCCCAGTTGCGGATGGTGTCGACGACGCCGATCAGGATCCGAGTCGGCAACGGCAGCTCGACTTTGAACTCGGCGAAGATGCGCGTGAACGCCGGCAACGCAAAGAAGACCAGGATGAGGACCACGCCGGCCGCGACGACCAGGATGACGGCGGGATAGACCATGGCGGTGCGCACCCGCCGAAGCGTGCTCAAGTCCCGCCGCAGGTACCCGGCCAGCTGGGTGAGGGTGGATTCGAGGTTACCGGTCAGCTCCGCAACGCGCACCAGATCGATGTAGAGAGCCGGAAAGACCTTGGGATGCTTGACCAGGGCGTCGGAGAGGTTCTGTCCACGCTCGAGATCGGCGAGCACGGCGAGGATCACCCGCTTGAAGAGCGGCGACGCCGTTTCCTCGGCGATGACGCCGAGCGCCCGGCTCATCGGCACGCCGGCCCCGACGAAGGTCGCCAGCTGGCGGGTGAAGAGGATGATGTCGGCCTGCGAGATGTGGAAGAGGCTGGGGAAGTAGTCCGCCATCGTCTTCTTGGGCGGCGCCGGATGGATTTCGACGATCTTGAGCCCTTCCAGCCAGAGCGCCTGCTCGGCGGCGGCGGTCCCGGCGGCATCGATCCGGCCATCGCGCCGCTGACCGGTCTCGGTGTAGGCCCGGTAGGCGTAACTAGGCATCCATGTCCTCGCTTAGATGCACCGAGCGCATCACCTCGGCGATCGTGGTCAGCCCCTCATCGATTTTGGTCAACCCGGCCGACCGGAGTGTGGTCATGCCCTCGGTGATGGCGCGTTGCCGCAGGGCCTCCGGGGGAGCATCCCGGATCAGAAGCCGCTTAACGGCGTCGCTCATCCGCAATACCTCGAAGACGCCGATCCGCCCGTAGAACCCGGTGTGCGCGCAGAGGGAGCAGCCCGTTCCCCGCTGGAAGACTATGCCGTGGCCGCCGACCTGCCGATAGAACTCGCGCTCTTCTGGCGGCGGCTCGTACGCCGTCGTGCACTCCGGACAGATCCGGCGGACGAGTCGCTGCGCCAGCACGCCGCTGACGGCCGAAGTCACCATGAACGACTCGATGCCCATCTCGAGGAAGCGGTAGATCGCACCCACCGCATCGGTGGCATGCAGCGATGACAGGACGAAGTGCCCGGTGAGCGCGGACTGCACCGAAATCTCGGCGGTTTCCTTGTCACGGATCTCGCCCACCAGGATGGCGTCCGGGTCCTGGCGCAGGATGGCGCGGAGCCCGTTCGCAAACGTGATGCCGGCGAGGCGGTTGATCTGGATCTGGTTGACGCCTTCGAACGTGTACTCGACAGGATCCTCGATCGTCATGATGTTCTGCGCCACGCTGTTGAGCTCGTTGAGGGCAGCGTAGAGCGTCGTCGTCTTGCCGCTTCCCGTCGGGCCGGTCACGAGGATCATGCCGTAGGGCGACTTGATCAACCCGCGAAATGTCTGCAGCGCGGCCGCTGAAAAACCCAGCGTGTCGAGGCGAAGGATGGAGCGCGACCGCTCCAGCAGCCGCAGCACGACCTTTTCGCCCCAGATGGTTTCGATGGTGCCCACCCGGATGTCGAGTGGCCTCCCGTCCACGGTGGTCTGGATCTGCCCGTCCTGGCTGTGGCGCCGGTCGACGATGTCGAGGTTGGCAAGCAGCTTGACCCGCGACGAAATCGGTGCCGCCAGGGTCGCCGGAAGCCTGGTGGCGTCGTGCAGTACGCCGTCGATCCGAAAGCGGACCCGCAGGTGATCCTGTTGCGGCTCGATGTGGATGTCCGAGGCCCGTTCCTCGGCAGCCTGCGCGATGATCAAGTCGACGATCTGGACGACGGGCGCGTCCTGCTTGACGTCGGCCAGCCGGCGAAGCACCGGCTTCGGCTGCAGTGACTCCTGGAAGGAACGGACGTTTTGATCGACGCCGGTGCGTAGCTTGTAGGACTGGGTGATCGCGCGGTCGATCTCCGAGCGCACGCCGAGCAGCGGTTTGATGCGTTTGCGGGTGAGCACCTTGAGCTCGGCGAGGAGCGCCAGGTCGCCGGGGTCGACGGTGGCGACTTCGAGCACATCTTTGTCGAGGCGAATGGGGAGGATGGTGTGCTCTCGGGCATAGGCCTCGGGGATCAGCGCCAGCGCGTCCTTGTCGATGCGCGAGCGGGCGAAGTCGACCTGGGGCACGTTGAAGTGCACGCTGAGGACGGCGGCAAGCGCCTTCTCGTCGACCAGGCCCTGGCTGAGCAGCACCTGGCCCAGCGGCCGGTGTTGGCGCCGCTGCGCGGCCAGCGCATCCTCCAGCTGCGCGGGGGTCAGTAGGCCGTTTTCGAGCAGCAGCTCACCGAGCCGCTTCTCCTGGCGAAGTCCGAAGCGGCCCTCGGGTTGGCGTTCGACTGCGCTCACGCGACCTCGCGGACCGGTGCTTCCAGCTGGCGCCGGATCTCGTGCAGCACCTCAGGGGTGAAACGGAGATGGCGGCCCGGGGTGCGGAACGCCGGCTGGATCGCGCCGCGGTTCACCGCCCGGATCAGCGTCGATTTGCTGATCCCCAGCCAGCGCGCCGCCTCACTCGTGGAAAGCGCCGGCTTCATGACCTCTTCAACTGGAGCAAACGTGTCAACCGGCTCGAACCTGCGCCGCTTGCGAGCCGGCCGTCGCCCTATGCCGCCAGCCGGCGGAGCTCTTCGGGGTGCTGGGCGCGCGCGGCGGCGGCGCCGAAATCGACCAGGCCGGCCCGGATCAGCTCGCTCAGGCTGCGCTCCATCGTGTTCATGCCATCCTTGGCGCTGGTCTCCAGCACGTTGCGCAACTGGCGCGTCTTGCCTTCCTTGATCAGGTTCTGGACGGCGAGGGTATTGAGCAGGACTTCGAAAGCGGCGACCCGGCCCGGCCCGTCCCGGCGCGGCAGGAGTTGCTGGTAGATCACCGCCGCCAGCGTATTGGAGAGTTGCACGCGGACCTGCTGCTGCTGGTCGCCGGGGAAAACATCGACCATTCGGTCGACGGCCTGGGTGGTGTCGTTGGTGTGCAGGGTGGCGAGTACCAGGTGACCCGTTTCGGCGATCGTGATCGCGGCCGAGATGGTCTCGAGGTCGCGCATCTCGCCAACCAGGAGAACGTCCGGCGTCTGGCGCAGGGCGGCGCGAAGCGCATCGGCGAAGGAGGCGACATCGGCGCCGACCTCGCGTTGCTCGACAATACTTCGCTGGTGCCGGTATACGTATTCGATCGGATCCTCGATCGTGATCACGTGGCAGGGACGCGTGGCCACGATGTCGTTGACCATCGCCGCCAGGGTGGAGGACTTGCCGGAACCGGTCGGACCCGTCACCAGGATCAGGCCCTGGCCGAGGCGCGTCAGGCCCCGCACCACGGTGGGCACGCCGAGCTGGTCAAAGTTCGGAATCTGGTAGGGAATCAGGCGCAATGCCAGGCCGACCGAGCCCCGCTGTTTGAACGCGTTGATCCGAAATCGCGCGTGGCCTTTCCAGTTGAAGGAGAAATCGAGGTCGCCCCGCGATTGGAAGCTTGCCCAGCGCTCGGGGGAGAGCACCTCCTGGGCCATTTGCTCGATCTGGTCGGGACGGAGCGGGTCAGGCCCGATCGGCACGAGGGCGCCGTCCTTGCGCATGGTCGGCGGGGCGCCTGCCGTGAGGATCAGGTCGGACGCGCTTTGCTCGAGCAGGATCTGGAGGTAGGCGTCGATGATCAAGGGATGACCCTCGGTGGGTTGGCTCGGAGGCGTGGTTGATTGCTTGACATCCTGTGCAACCTGTTGGGCGCAGCCTTCTTGCTTCCGCTTGGGATGGCGCTGGGTAGCTTCTTCGAGGTGGTTCTCGATCGCCTGCCGCGGGGCGAATCCGTGCTCTGGCCGCCGTCGCACTGCCGCACTTGCCAGCATCGCCTGACGCCCGATGAGCTGGTCCCCGTGATCAGCTACCTCGTGCAGCGCGGCCGCTGTCGCTCGTGCGACACACCGATTGGCCGCGGTGTCCCGCTTCGCGAGGCGCTCAGCGGCCTCGCCCTGGCGCTCCCCTGGGCGATCGTCGGCTGCGCGCATCCGCTGGCGGCCCTCGGCGTCGGCATCGTGGCATTGCTCGTTTTCTGGATCGTGCGTGCTGCGACCCAGGGCCGCCCAACCCCGGACTGACCGCTGCAATTACATCCGCGAAAGCCCGTTACTGCCTAGGTAACGATCGCATGAAAATCGCGGAGCCGGCGACGCGCAACGTGCTCGGTGTCCGCCGCGTCCTGGGCCTCATCCTTTTGCTGGCCGCCGTGGCTGCCGTCGCCTACCTCGAACGATCGGTCGGCGGCGATTTCGATCTGCGTTTGGTCTACTTCTTGATCGTGCTGAGCGGCGCGATGCTGCTGCCGCGATCGGTAGCGCTCGCGGTCGCGGCAGCCGTCGCCGTTGTCAGTGTTGGCGTCACCGGGGTTACGGGAACGGCGCTGATCATCAACGGGCTCACCCACCTGCTGATGTATGGATACGCGGCGCTGCTGACGAGCAACTGGGAGCAGGAACGGCGCCGGCTGATGCGGATGAGTCGTGTCGATGGGCTCACCGGCCTACGCAACCTACGCGCGCTGCAGGAACAGCTTCCGACCTGGTTGGGCCCGGCGGCGCGGACGGGCCGGCGGATGGCGGTGATGATGATGGACGTCGACGGGTTCAAGCAAGTCAATGATCATCTGGGTCACGGTGTCGGCAACGAATTGCTCAAAGAAGTCGCCAACCTGCTCCGTTTCGCGGTCCGCGTCGGCGACGAGCCCTACCGATTCGGTGGCGACGAATTCGTGCTGCTCCTCTCGGATGCGGACGGTGAGGGCGCTCACATCGTTGCTACCCGCATTCAGGAGATCTACCGATCGATGGGACAAACGCTGCGCGGGACCGACGTCCAGGTCTCCTTCGGTATCGGCATCGCCGTTTTTCCTGAGGACGGCAGCACGCCCGAGCTGCTGCTCGGCCGCGCCGACGAAGCCCTGCTTGCGGCCAAGCGGTCGGGTCCAGGAAAGATCGTGCTCTACCAGTCGGCGGCCGCTGCCTAGCCCGATACGACGGCTACTGGCGGCAGCTCCACGACTGCTGCAGCTGCTGCGATGCGTACGAGGGGGAGGTGAAGACAAGTTGCATCGTTCCTGCTGAGTTGGGCGGACCGTAGGTGTCAGTGATCGAGTGCGGCGCGGTGTCCCCAGCAGCGACGACCACGGAACCTGAGTGCGTCGTGACGACGGTATTGCCGTTCACGTCCGTGTCCTTGTAAATCCAGGTGTACTTCACCGTGCCACCCGGCCCGCCGGCCTGCATCCGGAAGGTGCCGTTCGAGGTCACGGTGCCGAGCTTGCACTTGGTTGATGAGTTGACGTTGATCGATGCGGAGTCACCGGCGGAGGCAATCGCAAAGGGTCCGATGGGTGTCGGCGTGGGCGTCGGTGTCGGCGTCGGCGTGGGTGTTGGTGTCGGAGTGGGTGTAGGCGTAGGCGTGGGTGTTGGCGTCGGCGTGGGTGTGGGCGTTGGGGTTGGGGTCCCTGTGGGGGTTGGCGTCGGGCTGGGCGAGGCGCTCGGACTGGCCGAGGGTGACGCGGACGGGCTGGCGCTCGGGGATGCCGAGCCGCTCGGGCTCGCCGAAGGTTTGTTGCTTGCGGACGACGAGGGGGTCGGCGATGGCGCCAGGGCCACGATCGGTCGAGCGGTGCTGTTCGGCCGCGCCGCGAAGAACCGCGGCGGCAGATTGAAGGTGGGGACCAATAGCCAGAACGGCGCGTGCGGATCGTCCGAGAAATAGAGGCTGGCCGAGTCGCCTGCGCTCCCGTTGGCGTCGATCCGGAAGGGCCCGATCTCCCAGTCGCTGGGAATCGCGCGCACCAGGAAGAAAACCACGATCAGGCCGGCGAAGAAGAGGAGGAATCCAAACTTTCGCCGCCGGCGACGATCGGCTTCGCCGCGGGGGCTTGGTCCGGCGATGATCGGCGCGGCGGCAACGACGGTGACCGGCGCGCTGTAGGGGACCAGGGCGACCACGGGTTCCACCGCGGCGCTGATCGGGGCAGCCGCGAGGACGGGTTCCGGCGTCACCGCCGGAGTAGCGGGGACGGGGTCCGCTACGGGGAGTGTCGGCTCGGTCGGCACGGGTGTGATCGGCGCATCCGCATGGGTCGCGGTCCCGGCGCCTGTCAGTTCCTGCAGCTTTGCCCTGGCGGGGCTGATTGGCGCCGCTACCACCGGGAGAGCCGCGACGGCGTCCTGAACCGGCGGCGTCGTCAGCCTAGTAAGCCGCTCCTGCAGCTTTGCCCGGTCCGCTGGATCCTGTGGCTGGGTAGCACGCCACGATGGGAAGCGCATCTGCAGCCCACCCTAACGCCGCCCGATTACGGCGCTTATTTCGCGCGTGGCGGTTCAACTATGCCGTTGTGACAGCCCTGTCGCAAAAGATTTACAAGTGGGGGAGTCCGGCCGAAATCTATCCCGGCGGCCAACCCATGCCACGGCCACCCAGCAGGTGAAGGTGCATGTGGTAGACCGTCTGCCCCGCCTGCGGCCCCTTGTTGAACACCAGGCGGTAGCCGTCGCGATCGATCTTGCGCTCGTCGGCGACACGGTTGGCGACCTGGACCATGCGGGCAAGCATCGTGGCGTGCGCGGGCGTGAGGTCGTGGATGCCGGGAATGTGCTCCTTCGGAATCACCAGCACGTGGGTCGGGGCGACCGGGCGGATATCGTCAAAGGCGACGATCTCTTCATCGCGGAAGACTTCCTTTGCCGGAATCTCGCGCGCAAAGATCTTGCAGAAGAGGCACTCCTCAGCCACCGGCCAAGCTTACGCGCAGAGCAGGCCGTCGGCGCTGCGCGTCAGTGGACGAACATGGGCGAGGGTACCCAGCGTCTGGCCTCGCTCGGGCGCGTAGACCGTGATGTAGTTGTCGGTCAGACCGCGCATTCGAGTAGGCAGCCGCCGGTCCCAGATCGCCTCCAGGTCACGACCAATGAAGCGCGTCTCGTAGGCCTGGCGCTGCACATCGGCCTGGGCCTGTAAGCGGTGGCTTCGCTCGCGGCTGACCGGGTCATCAACCGGCAGGCCGAGGCGCGGCGCCGCGGTCCCGGCGCGCGGCGAGTAGCGGAAGACGTGCATGCCGGTCAGCCCTGCATCAGCGGCTACCGCCTGTGTCTCGGCGAAATCGGTGTCGGTCTCGCCCGGGAATCCGACGATTACGTCGGTGGTCAGGGCGATGTCGGGGGATTGCGTTCGCAGGGCGCCCACCAGGTCGAGGTAGTCGCGCCGCCGGTAGAGGCGACCCATGCGCTTGAGCACGCGGTCGCTGCCGGACTGCAATGGCAGGTGAAGATGGCGACAGAATCGCGGCGCCGTGGTCAGCTCGATCAGCTCCGGCGTGAAATCGTTGGCATTGATCGAGCTGAGCCGAAGCCGTGCGGGGGCGATCGCCTCCAGGAGACGCGCAACAAAGGGCGCGAAGGCCTGGCCCCGGTCGCGCCCGAAGGCGCCCAGGTCCACGCCGGTGAGCACGATCTCGCCATAGCCATCGGCGACTGCCTGCCGCGCCCGCGCGATCAGCGCGGATTCGTCCTCGCTTTGCGACACGCCGCGCGTCCGCCACACGATGCAGTAGGTGCAGCGGTGATTGCAGCCGTCCTGAACTTTGAGGAAGAATCGGGAACGCGTAAAGGTTGTCGAGCCGCGCTGATCCGCGGCCGGCGCGAAGGTTGAGGTGAGGTAGTCGTAGATCTCGCCTTTCCGCGCGTTGCTGAACGCGACATCGACGCTCGGAACCGCGGAGACGCGCGGGTTCGGATTGTCGACGTGGCAACCAGTCAGGATCAGCTGCGCCAGCGGGTGACGGCGACGCAGGCCGTGCACCATGGTCCGGAGCTTGCGATCGGCCTGTGCCGTGACGGTGCAGCTGTTGATCACGCAGATGTCGGCATCCTCATCGCCGTCTGACACGGTGAAGCCGGCGCGCGCCAGCCGGTCGCCGAGCTCGGCCATTTCGGCGAAATTCACCTTGCATCCAAGGGTTTGGATCGAGACGTTCATCGCTGTTGGACGAGGATAGCAGCGGCCACCACGGGAGCCAGACGGGCCCGCAGGACGCGCGGACCGAGGTTGACCGCGATGGCTCCACGATCTCGAAATGTGGTCATCTCATCATCGGTCCAACCACCTTCTGGTCCGACCGCGATGGCGTAGGCCGGTGAGCCATCGAGCGCGC
>Ga0209471_1000728_pt1 | contig 20853 bp, 17 predicted proteins | sample GraSoiAngelo_128_FD_185885 | JGI IMG/M metagenome (GOLD analysis project Ga0209471, IMG submission 185885) | Grasslands soil microbial communities from the Angelo Coastal Reserve, California, USA - 14_0927_12_20cm (SPAdes) (version 2) | ecosystem: Environmental > Terrestrial > Soil > Grasslands ...
GATCCCCGACAGCGGCTTTTCCTTTCGCCCGCCGTTGCGCCCGAGCTGAGCCGCGCGGGAGGCGCAGTCCTGGTGCGCATCCGCGGCCTGAACGGCGGCCAGGACAAGTTCCTGCTCGTCGCCAACACAGGCACCGGCTTCGTCGCGGTCGATGGCCTCTGCACGCATCAGAGCTGCGAGGTGACCTGGGTGCAGGAGGATCGGCAGGTCGAGTGCCCATGCCACCTCTCGCGCTTCGCCTCCGACGGCACCGTGCTCCATCCGCCCGCGGTCACGCCGCTCACCGCGTATCCCGCCTCGCTCGACGCGAGCGGGAGCGTGGCGATCGAGCTCGCCACGGGCGACGGCGTCTTTCCCGCCGTGCAAAACAATCAGCTGGTGATCTCGCTCGCGAGCTATCCTGCTCTGCAGTCGCCGGGCGGCGCGGTCCTCGGGCACGCCGAGGGGCACCTCGGGCCCATCATCCTCGCGCGCCTCAAGAACGGAGGCTTCGTCGCCTTCGACGGGACCTGCACGCACCTGGGTTGCACCGTGCACCCCGCGCAGTCGGGGATTCTCCACTGCCCGTGCCACGGCTCGACGTTCTCCATCTCACCTGACCTGAGCGATCCGCAGCACCCGCAGCCGGCGCCGGGATGGGCGATGGTGGGGCCCGCAGGCTCTCCGCTGGCCACCTTCCAGACGACGTTGTCTCCCGACCTGAAGACACTGACCGTCACCTTCCCGCCGGTCTGCCCTTGAAATGCAAAAGGAGAGAATCATGAAACGGAAGGCTCTAGCTGTGACGTTCCTCGCCTCGGCACTCTTGCTGCTCTCAACCCCATCCTTCGGCCAGCATTACGTAACGACGCCACTGGTTTCCAATGTCGCTGGCCGTGCGCCGGTCATTGATCCACATCTGCAGAACCCCTGGGGATTGGTCGCCAGCCCTACCAGTCCTTGGTGGATTGCCAATAATGCCGGCGGCACTTCCACTCTGTACAATGGCGCCGGACAGATCGTTCCGTTGGTTGTTACGATTCCCAATGCTCCCAGCCAGCCCGCTCCCGGATCGCCAACCTCGGTGATGTTCAATGGGAGCTCGACTGATTTTCTTCTTGCACCAGGCAAGCGGGCGGTTTTCATTTTCGTAACAGAAGATGGCACGGTGCAGGGTTGGAATCCTGCTGTCAAACCAACCACCGCGGTCATCGAAGTCGACAATTCCCAAAATCCGACGCCGGCCGATGGAGCAGTCTACAAAGGTGCGACCATCGCTGAGATCGATGGAAACAAATTCATCCTGGCCGCGAATTTTCGCAGCGGCCGGATTGATGTTTTTGACACCAACTTCAAGCAGGTCCACCGGGTGCGCTCCGATGACGACAATGCTTTCGACGACGACCGAATCGCTGATGGCTTCGCTCCGTTCAATGTGCAAGCTATCGGACCTAATATCTACGTGACGTATGCCAAGCAGGATGCCGCCAAGCACGACCCGGTAGGCGGCGCGAGCCTCGGCTTTGTCAAAGTCTTCAACACCCACGGCAGCCTGCTGCAACGCCTGCAGCATGGCTCATGGTTCAACGCACCCTGGGGTGTAGTGCTGACTCCGGGGAATTTCGGCGAGTTCAGCCACGCAATCCTGGTGGGTCAATTCCGTGATGGCACGATAGCAGCTTTCAATCCGGTCACCGGACGATTCATGGGAAACGTCCTCAATCCCGACAGCACGACCTTCACCAGTAGCGGTCTTTGGGCTCTCAGGTTCGGCGCTGGGAATACCAATTCCGGGTCGGCGACTACTCTGTTCTTCACGGCAGGTCCGGATGACGAAAAGAACGGCCTGTTCGCGACGTTGACGCCCGTTGCTGGCGAATTAGCCGAAGCCGACGAACAGTAGTCTTCAAGCCGCCTCAAGCCGGCAACAAACGCTGTTCAGGACCCCGCCGCTGACGCCGGTCTCCAGCAGCACCTCGCGGCTCTTTCCGCGCTCTGGTCTGCCCCGCGCCGACGAGAGCGGCGCCGCGTCCGGGACTTGCACATTCCGAATTGGTTGCGGGGGCCTGCACTTGTTGGGTCTGCCGACTCGCATGCCATTCGAGGTGCGTGTGGCCTGAGTTCTTGCTCTAGCTCCGCTGGTCAGCCCCGTACCCGAAACGTCCTGCCAATCCAACTTGGGTTCCGCATCGTTGTTCGGACGTAAATATGCAGCGATCCGAGCTGTCGACGCGCTGTCCGATTGTCCCTCCTGGACTTCGTGATTCGAGGCCGGAACCGCGAGCTTCCCACGCGGCCCTACTTCGAGCCTGCGCCCCACGACCGCTTCCAGCTCTCCATCTGCGCGATCTCACGCTCCTGGTTTCGGATGATGTTGCGCGCAAGTTGCTGAAGCTCGGGACGCTTGGTCGTGTCGAGGATCTCCCGACTCATGGCGACCGCGTCCTGATGGTGTGGGATCATCATCTCGATGAACGCTAGGTCGGGGTCGGCCGGCGCGGCCCCCGCCGGCGTCCCGCCCATCGGCATACCGCGGTGGGGCATCCCGCCCATCGTCCCGCCGCCCATCGCCATCCTTCCGCCCGACGGCGGGGCCGCTTGCGGCGTGTTCGGGAACCAAGCGAGGCGCCACTCGCGCATCTGCCTGATCTCGGCCTCCTGCGCCTTGATGATCTCCGCCGCCAACTGCTTCACCTCCGGGCGGCGGGCCTTCGGCTCGATCGCTCTGGCCTCGTCGATCGCTCCCTGATGGTGGGCAATCATCCCGTCGAGGAACCGGAGGTCCGGGTCGGTGCCGGCGGTCGCCTGCGCCTGCGTCCGGGCGGCGGTCGCCCCAAGCACGAGCAGCATCCCCATGACGGTCCCAAGCAGGTATCGCATACGTATCTTCTGCGAGCGCCCCCTCTTCATGTCTCGATGGATCCAGGGAGGTGTTCCTTTGCTCGAGTCAGTCCGCGTGATGCCGTTGAGCGAGTCGCCGGCCACGCCGTAGATTTGCTGGACCCCTGCTTCAGCGAGAACAGCCACCAACGGGTCCGCTACTTTCTTCTTGGCCATCGAGTCATCCTTTCGCGCGAGGATGGACTGCGATCGCCATGCCAACCAGCGTCGGACAGCGTTGTTCTCCATCGAATCGCGCGGCCGCTCCTCTTGGTTCCTCCAGACTCCCTTCACGGCCGTGCCAATACATCCGCGTCTCGGCGGCAAGGAGGCCGTCCGTCTTCACTCCGGAATGCTCAATTCCTGGACACCTGTACGCAGTCCGATCAGCGCTCATCCGAAGGCAGGCGCGTCTCCGGCCGGTCGCGTGGATCCGGTTCATGTTCACCTCGTTGAAGGAAGCCGCGGGGGGCGTCCCTGTCGCATACCACCTCGTGATGGCCGCGCTCCACTGCCGCCGGCGCAAACTCCGCATCCGCTCTCAGAGGTTGCTCTTCCCGCGCCCGCGCGCAAAGGCGACGAACCAATCGATCGATCCCGGATTGGCCATTGAATCGCGATTGACCGATTTCTCGAGAGAGTGGCCGAGCAGGATCTTCTTCACCGGCACCTCCATCTTTTTGCCCGACAGGGTGCGCGGGACCTCGGCGATGGCGAAGACGTCGTCGGGGACGTGGCGCGCAGAGAGCTTGGAGCGAATCGCGTCGAAGAGGCGAGCGCGCAATTCGGAGGGAATGCCGGCGCAACTCTGATCGCGCAGGACCACGAAGAGCGCGAGATAGGAGTCGCGGCCGAGGTATTCCAGATCGACGACCAGCGAGTCGGCCACCTCGGGGAATTGCTCGACGACGCGATAGAGCTCGCTGGTGCCCATCCGGATGCCGTGGCGATTGATGGTCGAATCGGAGCGGCCGTAGATGACGGAGGTGACCGACTCGGGCCGCGGAATCAGCTCGAGCCAGTCGCCGTGGCGCCAGACGTTGGGCCAGGTTTCGAAATAGCTCTCGAAGTATCGCTTGCCGCCCTCGTCGCCCCAGAAATAGATCGGCATCGAGGGCATCGGCTCGGTCACTACAAGCTCGCCCACCTCGTTGAGCACGGGCTTGCCCTGGTCATCGAAAGCGTGCACCGCAACGCCGAGCCCCCGGCACTGCATCTCGCCTGCGTAGATGGGCAGCGTGGGGCAGGAGGTGAGAAACGCTGCGCCCGGATCAGTGCCTCCCGAGATCGAAGCCAGCATGACGTCCGGGTGCACGTGCTCATAGACCCAGCGATAGGCTTCCTCCGCCAGCGGCGAGCCAGTCGAGCCCACCGTGTGCAGCGACGACAGGTCGAGCTCTTCGCGCGGCCGCAAGCCATCCTTGGCGCAGAGGGAGAGGAAGGCCGCGCTGACGCCGAAGAACGTCGCCCGCTCGCTCTCGGCGAACCGCCAGAGGGTGCGCAAGTCGGGATGGACCGGGCTGCCGTCGAATTGCAAAGCGGTGCAGCCGGTGGCGAGCGACGAGACCCACAGGTTCCACATGATCCAGCTGGTTGACGAGAACCAGAAGAAGCGGTCGCGCTCGCAGATGTCGAAGTGCAGCGTGTTCGCTTTCTTTCCCTCGAGCACGGTGCCGCCGTGCGAGTGCACGATGGGCTTGGGCATGCCGGTGGTGCCCGAAGAGTAGACGATCCAGAGCGGGTGCGCGAAGGGCAGCGGGGTGAACTCGAGCGGCGCGGGACGCGCGGTCGCCTCGGCGAAGGAGAGGACCGGCGCGCCGCCGGCGCTCGCGGCGAGCGAAGCGCCCGCATCGAGATACGGCACGAAGATGACGGCCTGCAGCGAGGGCAGCCTCTCGACCAGTTCGCGCACCGTCTCGCGCCGATCGTACGGCTTGCCGCCATGACGATAGCCGTCCACCGCGAAGAGAACTTTGGGTTCGATTTGCCGGAAGCGATCGAGGACCCCCACGGGTCCCATGTCCGGCGAGCAACTCGACCAGATGGCGCCCATGCTCGTTGCCGCGAGCAGCGCCGCAACCGTCTCCGGGATGTTGGGCAGGTACGAGACGACGCGGTCGCCGGAGGCAACGCCGAGGCGCTTGAGCGTGGCCGCGAGCGCGCCGACCTGCGCTGCAAGCGCGGCCCACGAGATCTCCGTACGCAGCCGCGTCTCGGATTGGAAGACGATGGCGGGCGCGCCTCCGGCAGCGGGGTGCTGCGCTCTTGCCAGCGAATGCTCCGCGTAGTTCAGGGTCGCGCCGGAGAACCAGCGCGCGCCGGGCATCACGCGGCGGTCGAGCACGCGCTGGTAGGGGCTGTGCGCGATGACCGGGCTGAACTGCCAGACAGCTGCCCAGAACGCCTCGATTTCGGTCGTAGACCAGCGCCACAGAGACTCGTAGTCATCGAATCGCAGCCCGCGCTCTTTGTCGAGCCAGCGGCGAAAGCGCGTGATCCCCGCTTGCTCGATTCGAGCGGCGGACGGCGTCCAGAGGCGCTCGGCGTACCTCATCTCATCCTCCCCGCATGGACCCGCTTCACGAGTACCTCGCGAAGGTGGCTGAAGTTCCCCGAATCCCGCGGCTGCCTCGACGATCTAATCAGTTTGAAGACGCGCAGTCAGCCCCGCGAAGCCGATGCTGCGCGAGCGCTGCGATCAGCGCGCTTCGGCGTCAGCATTGGCGCGGTGAGGAGTCTGACATGAGGTCCGCATTGTCGATCGGGTTCGTCGTCTTGCTGGCCGCCTGCGCCGGCATGGCTCCGCGGCCGCAGAGCGAGGGAGCGCCGTATGGCCACTGGCAGGGATTTCTCGTGCGCAGCGGGCTCCGCGAGGCGGTGTCCGTCGAGCTGACCGGAGCGAGCAGCGCCTGGACCGGCCAGCTCAGGGCCCGCGATGCCTCCGTGCCGCTCGAGGGCGTGCGCGTCAGCGGCAACAACGTCCACTTCGAGGTGTCCGGCGAAGGCGTCTTCGACGGCGTCGTCGCGGGGGACAGCATGGCGGGTTCCGTGAGCGGCCCGGTGAGCGGCGCTTTCTCTCTCAGCCGCGTCAACGAGACCTGGACGCCCTACTTCCTCGGGCCCTGATGAAGAACGAGCAGGTCTTGCTGGCAAGACGCCCTCGAGGAGCGATCGAGGAGGCCGACTTCCGCATTGTCGAGAGCGAAACTGCGGCAGTCCAAGACGGACAACTGCTGACGCGCGTGCACTACCTGTCGCTCGATCCGTACATGCGCGGCCGGATGGACGAGGCCAAGTCCTACGCCCCGTCCCAGCCGCTCGGCGCGGTGATGATCGGCGGCACGGTGGCGGAGGTGATGGAGTCGAAGAACCCCAAGTTCAAGCCCGGTGACTTTGTCGTCGGAATGGCCGGCTGGCAGCAGTATCAGGTCACCGACGGCGCCGGGCTGCGGAAGATCGATGTTTCGGTGATTCCGCCTTCGGCCTATCTCGGTTGCGTGGGCATGCCCGGTGTCACGGCGTGGTACGGCCTGACCCAGATCGGAAAGCCCAAAGAGGGTGAGACGGTCGTCGTCTCCGCCGCCGCGGGTGCGGTGGGCAGCGTGGTGGGGCAACTGGCGAAACTGCGCGGCTGTCGCGCCCTCGGAATCGCGGGCGGGAAGGCGAAATGCCAGCTGGTGACGGACGAGCTCGGATTCGACGCCTGCATCGACTACAAAGCCGACTCGTTCAAGGACGACTTCCACGCAGCCACCGCGAAGGGAGTCGACGTCGTCTTCGAGAACGTGGGCGGGATGGTGCTCGACGCGGCGCTCTCGCGCATCAACGCCTTCGGGCGCATCGCCATCTGCGGGCTGATGGCGGGCTACGGCGGCCAGTCCATCGCCATCCAAAACGTCCGCTCCATCCTCGTCAACCGCCTGCTCATCGAGGGCTTCATCGTCACCGAGCACATGGAGCTATGGCCGCAGGCGCTCGGGGAGCTCTCGCAGCACGTGGCGGCGAAGCGGATCCGCTATCGCGAGACGGTGGCGCAGGGGCTTTCGAGCGCGCCGCGCGCGTTCATCGGGCTGCTCAAGGGCGAGAACCTGGGCAAGCAGCTGGTGAAGCTCGTCTGACGGCGTTCAGCGCTCGTCCTCTTCCTCCGCGGGCCCGTGCGACACCGGCGGCGGCGGCAGTGGGCGTCCGCCGGGACCGGCCACGAAGGTCAGCGGCGAGATCGCCTCGTGCTGGCCGACACCTGCCTTCCTCCAGTCGCACACGCCATCGGGAAAGACCGCGTGCAGCCGTGCGATCTGCGCGGCGCTGAACGTCACCGGCGCGTAGTCGTCGACGTCCAGCGGCTGGAGCCGGCACTTCAAGATGTTCTCCGCCAGCTGCCCGCCGGCGACCTGGCGAGGCGAGGAGTGTCTCGCCAGCCTCGGATCGGCATCGCACAGCGCCATCTCGGTGACCGCAGTGGAGAAAGTCACGTCGCCGGTCAAGTAGCAGAGGTCAAACGCCGTCGCCGGCTTCGCTTGGATTACCTCGGCCTGGGTGCGGACGGAGTTGAGCGTCTCCTTCGGGGCGCTGACCATCAGGGTCGACAGCCAGGTGTCCATGGTCAAGAGGGACTTCAGCGTTACCGCTGCGACCTGTGCCGCCGTGGCCGGCAAGAGTCCGGTCCCATAGCGCCACATCACCTGATTGCCGTGATTGCCATCATTGGCCGCGTCGATGCGGGCACGCTCGGCGAAGCTGCGCCAGATGTAATGGATGCCTTGCTCGTCATAGCCGCGCGAATCGATGATCGGCAGCTTGCCCAGGTTCTTGCCGCTCGAGACGATGCCGGCCCGGTAGGCGATGGGGAGGGCCGGCAGGTCGGCCGTGGTGCGCGCCGCCCTGCGATTCGAGTCGGCATCGACACCGCCGATCTTTTCGTTGAGCGTGACGAATTCCTCGGGCGTGATCGCGCCTGCGAGCAGCGCGTTGAGGCCATACTGGATCCCGACATTGTCGCCGGTCTGCAAGGCGCGCGTGCTGCCGGGAGCGAGGCCGCTGGTCGTGCCCCAGACCGCGGCGGCGAGGTCGGGGTCGCCGCAACGCGTTCCGGTCGGATTGTTCACCGGGTCATAGACCATCGCGGCGGGCAGCCGGCAGTTGTTGCGCGGGTCGCCGACCGGCGCCATCGCTCCCGTCGTCGGGTCGATCACCAGAGTCGGAACGTAGTTGCCCGGCTTGTTGTTGAATCCGAACGAATTGTTCCAGGACTGGCAACCCCGGTGATCGAGGTGGCCGTTGATCGCCGTCTTCTTGGCATTGATCTGCGCCCGGGTCAGGCCGGTCATGAGCGCATCCCAATCTGCGCCGGCGTAGAAGTTCACCAGCAGCACGCAATCGGAGACCTCGAGCCCGGTGGTGATCGAATCCGGATAGTCGCAGCTCGGCTGGATGCCGTCGAGCAGCCCCGGGAAGGTCGAGGCGACGGTGTTCTGCTGGATCGAGCCACCCGAGCAACCGTTGCCCAGCGTGTAGTGGATCTCGCCGTACGTATCGACGATGTGCTCCTTCATCATCATCAGCGTTTCGCTCACCAGGATGCGGTTCGAGTTGTAGAGCGAATCGGTGAGGCTGTTGTCGACGACCATGAAACCGCGCGACAACGCTGCGTCATCGGCCCAGATCTGCTCGCTACGGAATTGAAGGCGCGGCTGGCCGGTGGAAGCGCCGAAGCTATAGACGACCTTGCCGTTCCATTGCGGCTGCGGCGACAGCGCCGTCCACGGCGTGGTGCGGGTGGGATCAAACAGCACAGCGATGTCGTAGATGCCGCGATTCATCGTGCCGCGTTCCACGCGCACGATGTAAGGCACCGGGTGAAGGCCAGTGGTCGTCGTGGTCATTGCCAGATCGGCCGGCGTGCTGCCCACCGTGTACGGCTTGAAGCAGTTGTTCGTCGGTGGGGTCGCCGGCGGGCTCGGGTCGGGCAGCGCGTGCGAGCAACCCGGGGACGTCGTGCGGTAGAACAGCTTGTACTCCGTCGCAATGTTGCATTTCCGGTCGGTGGACGCGACGCCCGTCAGGCCGCTCGCGTTCGATAGCACGAGGCCCGTAACCGGATCGACGACGGGCTCGGGCGTCGCGCAGATCCACGGCTTGGTCTGCGAGCCCAGCAGCACGGGTCCGCCCCGTGGGTGGTTGGTGATCGTCAGACTGGCCGAGGATCGGTCCTCGCCCAGACCATCGGCATCGGCGACGAACAGGTTCTTGCCGGGCTGAAGGTCACTGAGCACGCCGCGCAGGATGCGCGCATTCGCATCGGCAACGAACCCGGCATCGACATTGTGGCCGTTGAGCGTCAGCCTCACCTCGTGCATCGGCACGTTCTTCGGCACCCGCACCTCGACCAGCGCATCGCCGTCGCTGATCAGGTCGGCGCGATTCGACAAGGTCCTGATCTCGAAGTTGAGCGGCGGCGAGTGATCCTCCGATCGGCGCAGGGGCTGGGTTTCGGCCTGCGACGATTCCGCCGGCGCCGGAGCGCCTGCGCCGCAACCTGCGACGAAGACAGCGAGGGCTGCGGCGGCGATGATACCGAAGCGGACGGTCAAACCGGAGTGGATGTGCATCTGGGTCCCCCTGTCCCCGATGGGCGGCCGGCATGCTACGAGTTTTCGAGGCGAAGGGCTAACGGCAAATGCTGCTCAGCCAAAGCGGAAGAGCGGAACTTCCGGCGGACCGGCTGGGCAGCCGGCGCGGACGTCGTCAGAGCGACGCCCCTCCGTCCACCGCGATGTACTGCCCCGTGACGTGGCGCGAGGCCTCGGAGGCGAAGAAGACCGCGATGGCCTTCAGATCTTCGTCGCCGCCCAGCCGGTGGAGCGGCGTGGCGGCGATGACGTCCTTCTCGATCGTCTTCAGGAGTTCGCGCGACATCTTCGAGGGAAAGAAGCCGGGGCAGATCGCGTTCACGTTGATGTCGTACTGGCCCCACTCGGCGGCGAGAGCGCGGGTGAGCTGGAGCACCGCCGCCTTGCTGGTGTTGTAGGCGATGGTCGTCATCCCGGAGCCCTTGGCGCGCAGGCCCGCGACCGACGACATATTGATGATCTTGCCCTTCCGGCGCGGGATCATGCAGCGGCGGCCCACCTCCTGACTGAGGAAGAACATCGCGTTCACGTTGAGGTTCATCACCTTGTGCCAGGCCTCGGCAGGGTGCTCCTCGGCGGTCGCGCCCCAGGTGGTTCCGGCGTTGTTGACCAGGATGTCGACGGTGCCGAAGCGTGCCAGCGCCTTCTCCAGCATGCCGGGGATGGTGTCGAACTTCGAGAGATCGCCGGCGATGGTCAACGCCTCGATGCCCTGTTTCGAGAGACGCACGGCCGCTTCGTCCAGCTCACCCTGCTTGCGGGCGGTGATGGCGACCTTTGCGCCCATCTCGCCGAGCGCCTCCGCGATCTGCAGCCCAAGCCCGCGGGAGCCGCCGGTGATCAACGCCGTCTTGCCGGAGAGATCGAACAGGTCCTTGACGCTCATGTGCCGCCTCTTTCCTGCGCCGCCGCCGGCGGCGATTCGGAACCTGGTTTCGCGCCCAGCGCACGCAAGGAGCCGCCCAGAAGCCGCGCCACCACCGGGAACCGGCTCTTCTGCGCCGCAAATCTCACCTCGTGCTCGAGGCCGCGCGAGATCATCATCCGGCCCACCCGGCTCGCCGAGAGGCACTCGATCGCGTCGCAATGATCGTGCAGCAGTCGCGCGGCCACCGCGGCGTCGGTGAACTCGTGGACGTCCAAGCGGCGGGCGAACAGCGAGATCAGGTATCCTGCCCCGTAGAAGTCTTCCAGGTTGAAGTTGTCGGCGGAGCCGGAGCAAACGATCAGCGCAGTCTCGTCGCCGTGCGCACGCTCGATGTGATCGACCATCGCCTCGCCGTTGAGCAGTGACGCCGCATAGACGTGGTCTGCCTCGCGCGCCTTTGCGAGCGCTACCGTGCCGTTGGTGGTCGAATAGATCAGCGCCCTGCCCGCCAGGTCCTCGTTCAACAACGCCATCGGCGTCGGGTGGCTGAACCCCGTCAGCGTCTGTGCGTCCAACTCGCCGGACAGCACGTACGATCCCGCCTTGCGTCCCGCTGCCGCCTGCAGCGCGGCCGCGCCGTCCAGCGCCGGCACCACCTCCTCTGCGCCGTGGGCCAGCGCGGCGACGATGCTGGAAGTGGCAAAGAGGACGTCGAGGACGATCACCACCTTGCCGGGCAGCCGCTGGCGGTCCAGTTCCTCCTTCTTCAAAAGGACGTGGATTCTCGCCATCGTCTTCAGCCCTCGAAGGGACCCTCGTGTTTCGCAGGCGGAACGTGCGCGAAGATGCCGCTGGCGCGCAGGACCCGCCTCCCGCCCACCCAGAGATGGCAGCTCGCGAAGGCGAGCCGCCTTCCCATCTTCTGCACGTCGACCCGCGCCTCCACCCAGTCTCCCGCACGCGCAACGTCGGCAAAGTCGGCGCTCAGGTTCACGGTCACCATCGGCTGAGGCGGCGAGCGCGACATCGCGATGACGATGCCCAGTGCGCTGTCGGCGAGCGTGACCAGCATGCCGCCGTGCGCGACGCCGCGGGTGTTGAGGTGCCTCTCCTCGATGCGCAGCCCGATGACGACGCCGCTGCCGTCGCTCTTGGCGTAGAGCGGCCCGAGCGAGGAGAGGAAGGGGCTGCTGCCGCGCTGGAGCTCCTTGAAGCCCCGCGGAATGTCTGCCGCTTGGCTCACCCCTGCCCTCCAAGCCGGTCGATGCGACCCATCGTAAGCGCGCGTTCCGCCTGGCGCGCCATCACCCACACCCACTGGATGAGGCTGGCGAAGCGCGGGTCGCGGGTGTGGCCCTCGACGTAGCGCTTGTAGATCTGCTGGACGATCACGGCGATCTTGAAGAGCGCGAACACGTAGTAGAAGAGGATGGACCCGACCGCGCGCCCGCTCTTCTGCTCGTAGCGCTCCACGATCTGCAGCCGCGAGAGGCTGCCGGGCAGGTAGGTGGGCCCGTACGCGCGGGCGCGCAATTCGGGTGGATCGTCGGGGTCGCCCCAGTAGCCGATGAAGGTGCCGAGGTCCATCAGCGGATCGCCCACCGTGGCCATCTCCCAGTCGAGCACCGCCACCACCCGCGCCAGGTCTTCGGGGTCGAGCATCACGTTGTCGTACTTGTAGTCGTTGTGGATGACGGCGGCGCCGCTCTCCTTCGGCATGTTGTGCGCCAGCCACGCGGCCGCCTGCTCAACGCCGGGGATCTCGTCGGTCCTGGCGTTGAGATACCGCTCTGTCCATCCGGTCACCTGCCGGGCCACGTATCCCTGCGGGCGCCCGATGGTCGAGAGCGGCGGGCGCCTCACCTCGACGGCGTGCAGGTCGACCAGGTTGTCCAGCAGCGCAGCGGAGGTCCGGCGCAGCAAGTCCGGCGTGAAGGCGATCCCCGGCGGCGGCGCCTCCCCGCGGAGGATCACTCCGAGCGCGCGCTCCATCAGGTAGAACTTCGCGCCGACGACCGACTCGTCGTCGCAGAAGACGATCGGCCGCGGCGCGCGCGGGTAGACGCCCCTGAGCGCGGAGAGGATGTCGTACTCGCGCTTCATGTCGTGCGCGCTCTTCACCTTGACGCCGAATGGCGGCCGGCGCAGGACCACCTCCCGTGCGCCCACCCGCACGAGGTAGGTGAGGTTCGAGTGCCCCCTGGGGAACTGGAGCACGGTTACGGGCCCGGTCGCCTCCGGCAGCGCGGAGCGGAGGAACGGCAGAAGGCGCGCGGAATCGATCCGCTCCTCCTCCCGTACCTCGGCGGGCTGGTCGAAGAGCCCTTCTGGCGGCCGAGCCTCGGTCACCTGATCGTCTCACAGCCAGGCTGGCTGCGCCTCCAGGCAAGTGGAATCGAGAGAATCGAGCAGCGCGAGCTGCGGCCCGATGCGCGGGAGCTCCCAGCGGAAGAAGTATCGGCAGGCGGCGAGCTTGCCCCGGCAGAAGTCGGCATCCGCGCTTCCAGCGCCTTCGAGCGCACGCGCGGCCGCCAACGCTTGGCGCAACCACATCCACGCCACCACCAGGTGCCCGAACGCATCGAGATAGACGCTGGCGTTCGCGAGCGCGTGCTCGAGGTCGTGTCGGGCGGCTTCCGCCAGGCGGCGGGTGGTCGCCACCATCCGCTCGGTGGCCTGGCCCAGCTCGGCGCTGTATGCGCGCAGCGTCTCCGCGCGGCCGGCGGCTTCGATGTCCGGGCGCATCGCGCGCACGAGCAGCTCGAGCGCCTTCCCGCCGCTCCCGAGCGCCTTGCGCCCGAGCAGGTCGAGGGCCTGGATGCCATTCGTCCCCTCATGAATCGGGTTCAGCCGATTGTCCCGGTAGAACTGCTCGACGGGATATTCGCGCGTGTAACCGTAGCCGCCGTACACCTGGATGGCGAGATCGCTGGCCTCGAGGCAGTACCGCGAAGGCCATGCCTTCACCACCGGCGTGAGCAACGAGAGCAGAATCTCCGCCTCGCGGCGGTTCTCCGGCGACGCGGCCGTGTCCCGCTCGTCTTCGAGGAGCGCCGCATGGAGGCAGAGCGCGAGCCCGCCCTCGACATACGACTTGCTGGCGAGGAGCATGCGCCGCACGTCGGGGTGCTGGATGATCGGGACCTGTGGGGCGCGCGGATCCTTGGCGGCGAGCGGCCGCCCCTGCGGGCGCTCGCGGGCGTAGTCGAGGGCGTGCAGGTAGCTGGTGTAGCCGATCATCACTGCCCCGAGGCCCACGCCGATGCGCGCGCCGTTCATCATGTGGAACATGTACGCGAGGCCCTGGTTGGGCTGGCCCACCAGCTCGCCCCGGCACTCGCCCTTCTCGCCGAAGCTGAGCTGCGTCGAGGTGGTGCCGCGGTAGCCCATCTTGTGGAAGAGGCCGGCCAGCGTCACGTCGTTGGCTGGGCCGAGGCGGCCGTCCAGCTCGACGCGGTACTTGGGCACGATGAAGAGCGAGATCCCCTTCACGCCGGGAGGCGAACCCGGAATCTTCGCCAGCACGAGGTGGACGATGTTCTCCGCCAGATCGTGGTCGCCGCCGGAGATGAAGGTCTTCGTGCCCCGCAGCGAGTAGCTGCCGTCCGGATTCGGCGTGGCGGTGGTGAGGATGTCGGCGAGCGACGATCCTGCCTGCGGCTCTGTCAGCGCCATGGTGCCGAAGAAGCGGCCCGAGAGCAGATGCTTGAGATAGCGCTCCTTCTGTTCCGGCGAGGCGAACGCCGCGAGCAGCGCGGCGTTGCCGATGGTCAGCGAGACGTACGCGGTGGTGGCGACGTTGGCGGCGGCGAAGATCGCCTGACAGGCGCGGCTGACCGTCGCCGGGAGCTGCATGCCCCCGTTCTCGAAGTCCTCCCCGGCGGCGAGGAAGCCGGCGGCAATGTACGCGTCGAGCGCTTCCTTCACCTCCGGGATGAGATGGATGCGCTGGCCGTCGAAAGTCGGCTCATGCTCGTCCGCCTTGTGGTTGTGAGGGGCGAACTTTTCCTCTGCGATGGCGAGCGCCGTATCGACCGCGGCGAGCATCGTCTCACGCGAGTGCTGCGAGAAGCGCGGGCGCTTCCGGAGCGACTCGAGCTCGAGCACCTCGAAGAGCTGGAACTCGAGATCGCGACGGCTGACGATTCGGGAACCCATCACACCTCCAGCCACTCCTTGCGGACGGATTCATTGTCGCGGAGCTCGTCGGGGGTGCCGTGGAAGACCACCCGGCCGTGCCCCATCACGTACAGCCGCTGCGAGATCTGCAGCGAGATGGTCAGCTTCTGCTCCACCAGCAGGACGGAGATGGCGCGCTTCTTCATCTCGGAGAGAAATTCGCTCACCTGCGCGACCGCCTTGGGGGCGAGCCCTTCGGTGGGCTCGTCGATCATCAGCAGATCGGGATCGCCCATCAGCGTCCGGCAGAGCGTCAGCATCTGCTGTTCTCCGCCAGAGAGGACGCCGCCAGGCGCGTCCGCCCGCTGCCGGAGCTGGGGAAAGAGCGCGAACATGTCCTCCATCTTCCAGCGCCCTCTCTTCTTGTGGTCCTTCATTCCGAGCGCGAGGTTCTGCCGGACGGTGAGGTCGGGGAAGATGGCGCGATCCTCGGGCACGTATCCGAGGCCGCGGCGCGCGATCTCGTGCGCCTTGAGCCCGAGGATCTCCTGGTTGCGGAAGCGCACCGAGCCGCGCGCGGCGACGAGCCCCATGACGGCCTTGACGCTGGTGGAGCGGCCGACGCCGTTGCGCCCGAGCAGCGCGACGATCTCGCCCGGCTGCACGGAAAAGCTCACGCCGTGGAGGACGTGGCTCTTGCCGTAGAAGGCGTGCAGCTCGTTGACCTCAAGCATCGGCGAATCCGCTTCCCAGGTAGGCCTCGCGCACGGCGGGGTCCTGGCGGATCTCGGCCGGCGTCCCCGTCGCGATGATCTGCCCGTAGACGAGCACCGAGACGCGGTCCGCCAGCCCGAAGACGACGCTCATGTCGTGCTCCACCATCACCAGCGTCCTGCCTTCGGTCATGCGACGGATGAGCGCCACCGCCTCCGCAGTCTCGGTGTGGCTCATCCCCGCGGTGGGCTCGTCGAGCAGGATCACCTCCGCGCCGCCCGCGACGGTGATGCCGATCTCCAGGGCGCGCTGCTCGGCGTACGAGAGCCTGGAGGCGGGCGTGGCGCGGCGGCGCCAAAGTCCGATGGCCTCGATGATCTTGTCCGCCCGCTCGGCGGCGTCGCGCAGCTGGCTCAGGCGGTGCCAGAAGGAGTAGCGGTACCCGAGCGGCCAGAGCACCGCGCAGCGCACGTTGTCGAACACGGAGAGGTTGTGGAAGATGTTCGAGATCTGGAAGCTGCGGCTCAGGCCGCGGCGGTGGATCTCGAACGGGCGCAAGCCTGTGACGTTCTCGCCCTTCAGCTCGATGGTGCCGGAGCTGACCGGAAAGCGCGCGCTGATCAGGTTGAACAGGGTCGACTTGCCCGCGCCATTTGGACCGATGATGGCGTGGCGCTCGTGCTCGGGGACCCGCAGATCGACGCCGCGGATGATCTCGGTGCGCCCGAAGCTCTTGCAAACATTGCCGAGGCGGAGCGCGGGCGCGGTCATGCTTGCCTCTGGAGGAGCGAGGCGTAGAGAGTGTCGCGCCGGGCAGCCATCCGCCGTGAGATGGCTCGGAGCAGCAGCGCGCCCACGGTGAGCGCGATCACCGGCGGCGCCCAGCCCAGGGGCCGAGCGGCGTTCAGCGTCAGGCCGAAAAGGTGCAGCGGCGCGCTGCCCGGCTCGGAGGTGTTCGCGAGCGCATAGGCCATCTCCACCAGCGTGATGACGCCGCTGGCGCAGAGCGCGAAGGGCAACAGGCCGAGCAGGTAATCCTGGAGCGCGCGGCCCAGCTGGCCGGCCTCGTACAGGCGCTTGTGCTCGGCCACGATGCCGGCGATCCCGCCCGGGGCATAGAGCACGAGCACGGTGAAGAGGATGCCGAAGTAGAACGGCCATGCCTCGGTGATCCCCGCGACGGCGATCCGCAGCACGGTGATGAGCGCGGCGCCGATGATGGGACCAGTGAAATGGCCGATGCCGCCGACGAACGCCATCATGATCACGATTCCGGAGGTGGCGGTGCTCAGCGTCTCCGCGGTGACGATCTCGTAGTTGAGCGCGGTGAGCCCGCCCGCCACGCCGGCGAAGAAGCCCGCCAGCACCACCATCAGATACCTGACCCACTGAGGATCAAAGCCGACGAACTCTGCGCGCTCGGGATTGTCGCGCACCGCGTTCGCCATCCTGCCCAGTGGGGTGTCAGTGAGGAGGTACATGCCGACGATGCTGAGGAAGGCCCAGCCGGCGATCAGATAGTACATCTGCAGCGGCGACCCGTAGGTGATGCCGAACCAGCCCGGCGAGGTCACGCGGTTGCTGGAGAGGCCACCCTCGCCGCCGAAGAAGCCGGGGAACATGAGCGAGCTCGCCGCCACCATCTCGCCGATGCCGAGCGAGATCATGGCGAAGGTCGTCCCGGCGCGCCGGGTCGTGACGTAGCCGAGGGCGATGCCGAAGAGCAGCCCCGCGACCCCGCCTGCGAGCGGAAGAAGCGTGACGGGAAATCGCCAGGAATGCTCGTGGACGGCGCGCAGCAGGTGGACGGTGGCAAAGGCGCCCAGGCCGAAGTACACGGCGTGACCAAACGAAAGCAGCCCCGTCTGCCCGAGCAGCATGTTGAACGAGAGCGCGAAGATGGTGGTGATGCCGATCTGGCAGAGAAGGGAGAGCCAGTATCCCCTGGTAGAGACGAGCGGCGCGACCACGATGACCGCGAGATAGCCGGCGAGGACGATCAGGCGGTTGCCGGAGAAGGGCGCCTTCATGTCTCGCGCGCCCCCATCAGGCCGCGCGGGCGGAAGATGAGGATCACCACCATCAGCAAGTACGGCATGATCGGCGCGAGCTGCGTCAAGGACAGGCGGGTCAGCGCGGGCGCGGCGCGCGGCTCCAGGCGCAGCGCGCGGAGAAGATCGATGAGGGACCAGTCGAGCCCGACCATGAAGGTCTGCAGGATGCCGATGAGCAGCGAGGCGACGAACGCTCCGCCGAGAGAACCAAGGCCGCCCACCACCACCACCACGAAGACGATGGGGCCCATGGACTCTGCCATGCCCGGCTCGGTGACCAGGGCGTTGCCGCCGATCACTCCCGCAAGGCCGGCCAGCGCCGTCCCACCGCCGAAGACGAGCGTGAAGATGCGCGGCACGTCATGGCCGAGGGCCTGGACCATGTCGGGGCGGGAGAGGGCCGCCTGGATGATGAGGCCGATGCGCGTGAAGGCGAGGCCAGCGTAGAGCGCGAGCAGCATGCCGACCGACACCACCATCATGAACGCCTTGTAGATGGGGTAGGAGGTCCCGTGGAAGGTGAACAGCGCCCCTTGCAGCGAGGATGGGATGCGGTAGTCCACCGCGGCCTTGCCCCAGATGAGCTGAACCGCTTCCACCGCCAGGAAGCTCAGACCGAAGGTAAAGAGCAGCTCGGCGACGGGCCCGAAGCGATGTGCCTTGCGAAGACCGTAGCGCTCGACGAGGGCGCCGATGATGCCGACGAGCAGAGGCGCGACGACGAGCCCCGGCCAGAACCCGACAGCGGCGCTGATCTGGTACGCGAAGTATGCGCCCAGCATGTAGAACGCCGCGTGGGCGAAGTTGAGGATCGACATCATGCTGAAGATTAGAGTCAGCCCGCTCGAGAGCATGAAGAGGAGCAGGCCGTAGGCGAGGCCGTTCAAGAGCGAGCTGAGGACGAATTGCACCAGGCCTCCAAGGGTCCCCGCACGGTTGCCACTCTTCGAATGACCGCCGCGGGCGCAAGCCATCGCGCACCCGCGGCGCCGTCATCGCGAGCCGGTCGTTCCGGCCGGCTCAGTACAGGATCAGTTGCATCTGGAAGGTGATGTTGTTGGTGCCGCCCTGCTGGGTGCTCGGCGCATCGTTGTTGATGATCCGCTCGTACTGGAGGCCGAAGTTCATCAGGTTGAAAGGAGCCACGTAATACTTCAAGCCGCCCGCGATCCACGTCAGGTTTTGGGTCGGTTTCGCGGTGGGAAAATCGTCGCTGATCTTCCGCATCTCGAACTTGCCGAAGACGGAGAGCTTCAAACCGTGGCTGTAGTACGCCCCCTCTGCGAGGTAGTTCTGCTGCTTGAGGACGGCGGGGTAGCTCCCCGGATTGCCAGAAGCCGAGGCGCCGCCGTCGTAGTAGCCAAACTGCAAGAGGCCGACGAGCTCGTCGCCGCCCTTGGGACTCGGGCCGTTCAGCGGATAGTTGATGAAGACTGCGGCGCTGAAACCCTTGTATGGGTCCTTGGGGACCCCCGCCCCGGCCCCGGTGCACGGAACCGCGGGTGGTGAGCAAAGCGACGGGCTGGCGGTGCGCAGGGCCTGATAGTCGAAGTTGCCCATCACGCCGAGGACCTTCTTGGCGCCAAAGTAGTGACCGCCGTTGACATAGCCCGTTTCGGTGTCCCACAGGTTGGCCGATACCATGGCGACGAAGCGGGGCGCGTTGTGACTGGCGGTCTGCGTCGCGAGGGCCGGCTGTCGGCTGCCCTGGAAGACACCCACCCGGTATTCGAGATGATTCGCGAAGAAGAAGCCATTGGCCTGGAAGCCGAGGTCGCGGATGACGTTGGTGTTGCCCTGCAGGATGGGCGTGACGTCGACGTTGGCGTTGTCGATGCTCAGGTAGGTGGTCGTCGGCTGCGTCCCGTTGCGGGTCAAGGGCAAGAGGATGCTGCCGCCGCTCAGCCAGAAGGCGTCGACGAACTTGACCTGGGCATAGGCGTCGAGGACCGAGGGCGCGGCGAAGCTCTTGACGCCCGTGGCGGTATCGGCCTTGCCGAGGTTGGAAGCCTCGAACAGGATGTTGAAGTACACATCCTTGACCACCGATCCGGTCGCGAAAAAACGGCAGCGGCGGCAGTAGTAGTCAACAGCGTATCCGCCATCGGATCCATCCGGTTGCAGGATACGGTCCTGCCCAAACTTGGCCCAAGCCTGGACCTGGGCGCCGAAGCGGAACCAGGTGTTCTCGGACAGTTTGATCTCACGTGCCGGACCGACGGTCGCGACGGCCGGAAGGGGTGCTCCGGTCGCCCGCTCCTCCGGCTTCTTTTCGGACGACTGCGGCATATCGGTCGGAGTCGACTGCGCCGACGCAGCGGTTGCGGCCAGCGTCGCGATCACCAGCGCCGACCACCAGCTTCTCCTTGCTTTCGAGATACTTCCCATGAGCTCCCCCTCTGCTGTTGGATTGCGGCGGAAGATCCCCTCCCGCGCATGGCGGGCGCCATGTTCTCCACATTGCCCAACGTTCGCAACTGGCCCGGGAAAGCGGTTCCGCAGGGCGGAACCGGTCGGCCGGTCGCCTGTCCTTACCGCGTCTCGGGGACGCCCGACGTTCCGCGGCCAAACGCCGCGATCCTCTCGAGAGCGTCGCGCGTCACGTCGAACGCAGGGATCTGCAGGAACGCGTGGATGCCATCGTCGTAGACGTGCAGCTCGGCCGGCACCCCGGCTTTCTGCAGGGCGGCGGCAAAAAGCTGCGAGTCGGAGAGCAGCGGATCCAAAGTGCCCACGATGAGGATCGTCGGCGGAAATCCCCGAAGATCAGCTTCGATCGGAGCAAGGTAAGGCCCGGAAGCCGGCGCGCCGGCGCCGGTATAGGCTTCCGCGAACCACCTCATCTGCCGCCGCGAGAGGATCAGCTCGCGATCGCCCCAGCCGCGCAACGACTCGGTCTCGCCCGCGGTGAATCTGCCGTAGAGCAAGATGGCCGCCTTGAACGGCAGCGCCGAACCCTCGTCGCGCAGGCGCAGCAGAGTGGCGGCGCTCAGGGTTGCCCCGGCGGAGTCGCCGCCGATCAGCAGCCGGCTGGAATGCATCCCGATCGTCTCGCAGTGCGCGGACAGCCAGCGGGCGGAATCCACGCAGTCGTCGAGCCCCTGCGGATACGGATGCTCCGGAGCGAGCCTGTACTCGAGCGAGAGGACGCGCGCGCCGAGGCGCTCCGCCAGCTCCCGCGCCAGCCGGTCGTGCGTCGAGATGCTGCCGATGACGAACCCGCCTCCGTGCAGGTAGAGGAGACCCGGCGACCCCACCGCGGCATTGCGCGGGACGTACAGGCGCGCGCGAACCTTGCCGCCGCGGCCGGGCAGGTGCAGATCGCGGACTTCCGCCATCTGCGGCCCGCCGCCGTTGAACGGCGCGAAGAAACGCTCGCTCTGCTCCCGGGCCTGCTGCGGCGTGAGCTGCCACATTCTCGGCGCCTCCGCCGGGATGCTCGCCTTGAGCATCTCGATGAAGGCGCGGACCTGCGGATTCACCTTCAGCCCCGGGAGGTCACGGGCGCTTCATCTGGCAGGTCGAGGGCAGCGCCGTCTCCGGCCCGGGGACCTTGTGGTCGGTGCTGAACCCGAACTCCTTCGTGCCGTCGGCATTGAACTTCACCTTC
>Ga0209471_1000729_pt1 | contig 20851 bp, 10 predicted proteins | sample GraSoiAngelo_128_FD_185885 | JGI IMG/M metagenome (GOLD analysis project Ga0209471, IMG submission 185885) | Grasslands soil microbial communities from the Angelo Coastal Reserve, California, USA - 14_0927_12_20cm (SPAdes) (version 2) | ecosystem: Environmental > Terrestrial > Soil > Grasslands ...
CGGGGCCGCGACGTCGAGGCGATGCTGGTGCGGCAAGGCGCGGCATTTGCGCTGGCGGGGATCGCCATGGGGCTCGTCGCGGCGTTCGCGCTCACGCGCGTCCTGGCGAGCCTGCTGTATGGCGTGCGTGCCACGGACCCGCTGAGTTACGCGGCAACGGCACTCGTGCTCCTCGCGGCCGCGCTCGTGGCCAGCTGGATCCCGGCTCACCGCGCCGCGCGGGTCGATCCGATGGAGGCGTTGCGGTATGAGTGACCTCCGCTACGCGCTCCGCCAACTCGGCAGGAGCCCCGGCTTCACGGTTGTGGCGGTGCTCACGCTCGCGCTCGGGGCGGGGGCCAACAGCCTGTTGTTCAGCGTCATCCACGCGGTCATGCTTCGGCCGCTCCCCTATCCGGATCCCGACCGGATCGTGTCTATCTCGCTGGTGCCACGTGGCCGCACGATCGGCCGCATGGACGCCCAGGCGATCCATTGGGCCTACTTCGAGTGGCGGGACGAGAGCCGCTCGTTCACTCATTTCGCGGCCTACAACGAACGAGCAGCGATCGTCGCGACAGGCTTGCCCTCGGAGGTCATCCACGGGGCGAGTGTCACGGCCGGGTTTCTCCCGGTCTTCGGTGTTCAGCCGATGCTCGGCCGGAACTTCACGCCAGGCGAGCAGGACCCGAGCAGCAGCGCTGTCGTGATCCTGAGCCACGGAATGTGGCAGCAGCGCTTCGGCGGCGACCCCGGTATCCTCGGGCGCTCGATTGTCATGGATGGCACTCCGGTGACGGTCGTCGGTGTGCTCCCAGCCAGTTTTGATTTTCCGAGCGGCGCGAAGTTTTGGAGGCCGCTGCAGCTCCCGACGGGTGGAGGTAAGACGGTGATAACGTGGTTCGTCCGCGTCGTCGGCCGGCTCGCGCCAGGGGTCACCATCGCCCAAGCGCGAACCGAACTCACCGCGCTGTTACTCCGGACGAAGGAATACCTGCCCCAGTTCCTGCGCGATGCCACGGTGGACGTCGCGACGCTGCACGAGCGACTGTACGGCAACACGCGACCGCTGCTGCTCATCCTGCTCGGCGCGGTGAGCTTCGTACTGCTGATCGCCTGCGCCAACGTGGCGAGCCTACTCGTGGCGCGCGCCGCCCGGCGCCAGCGAGAGTTCACGATCCGCGCGGCGCTTGGTGCCGGCCGGCTGCGGCTGGTGCGGCAGCTCCTGGCTGAAAGCGTCGTCTTAGCTTCCCTCGGGGCGGCAGCGGGGCTCCTCGTGCCGCTGTTGGGGCTCCGCTTGTTCATGCACGCGGCGCCGTTCAATTCGCTCCAGGCCGTGGAAGTTCACCTGGACGCGGCCGTGCTCGCCTTCACGACCGGGCTCGCATTACTGACGGGAATCGCGTTCGGTGTCGCTCCCGCTGTTGCGGCTTCCCACCCGCGGCTGGTCGAAGGGCTGAAGAGCGCGGGCGGACAGACGGGGGCTCCCGTACACCGCGCCCGGCTCCGCGAGAGCCTCGTGGTCGCGGAGCTGGCGGCGGCGCTCGTTCTCATGATGGGCGCGGGCCTCCTCGCACGCAGTCTCCTCCAGTTGCTGGCCGTGGATCCCGGTTTCCAACCCGACCACGTCGTGGGAGTGAGCATGGGGCGGCTCGCCAACAGCGCGTTTCTCCAAGGCCACGGCAGGAGCGGGTTCTACGACGGCCTGCTCGAACGCCTGGGGGCGTTGCCGGGCGTCGGCTCGGTCGCGCTCGCGTCTGGGTTCCCGCTTGGGGGCTTTGTGAGTAGCGGCGCCGTCCGAGTCGACGATACCCCGCCGGCGACCGACGGCAGCAGCGACGCGGGTTTGGGCGTGGTCTCAGCGGACCATTTCAAGACCATCGGGGCTCAGGTGATCGCGGGACGCGACTTCACGGCGGCAGACCGCCTCGACGCTCCACCCGCCGCGATCGTGAATGGATCCTTCGCCCGTGCGTTTCTGCACGGGGCAGACCCCGTCGGACACCAATTTACGATGGCCGGGGCGACTGAAGCGCGGTGGACCATCGTCGGCGAGGTGAGGGACATCCCGCAGGTTGGCTGGGACGTTCCGGCCAGTCCGCAGGTCTTCATCCCTGCACCCCAGACCGGCGAGACGCCAGGATCGATCGTGATCCGGACAACCGTGGATCCGAAGAGCATGGTCGAGACGATCCGCCGAACAATCCAGCAGGTCGATCCGGAGCAGCCCGCTGCGCGCGTCTTCACGCTCGAAAGCGAGCTAGCCAAGTCCGCTGCGCCGCGGCGCGACAGCGCGCTTCTGCTCGGCGCGTTCGCCGGCGTAGCGCTCATGCTGGCAGCCGTGGGCTTGGCCGGTGTGATCGCCCACCTGGTCGTGCACCGCACCCACGAGATCGGCGTCCGCGTGGCCCTGGGCGCAGGGAGCGCCGACGTGCTCCGGCTGGTGGTGGGCGAGGCAGCGCGGCTCGTCGCCGTCGGCGTGGTCATCGGGCTTGTCGGTGCGGTCGCCGTCACGCGGGTGCTGTCGAGTCTCTTGTACGGCGTGACGGCCACTGACCACGTGACGTTCCTGATCGTTCCGGCAGTGCTGGTCGTGGCCGCTCTGGCAGCGGCAGCGGTGCCCGCGAGGCGGGCGACCAAGGTCGATCCGATGGTGGCGTTGCGGTATGAGTAGGTCCTCACAGGGGGTGAGGACCCTCGCCGAGGCCGCGCAGGATCTCCGCCTCGCCACGCGTCGCATCCGGCGCGCCCCCGCCCTCGCCACGGCCATCGTCCTGACGCTCGGCCTCGGTTTGGGTGCGGCCGGCGCGATCTTCACGGCGTCCGATGCCGCGCTGGTCGAGCCGCTGCCATACGCGGAGCCCGACCGGCTCGTGCATCTCGGGGAGGCACGCGCGGGCAGCGACGAGCGGAGCCCCACTTCGTATCCCACGCTGCTCGACTGGCGTGCCCGTGCCCACGGCTTCAGCGACCTCGAGGGCTACGACCCCAGCAACTTCACGGTCGGAGTGGGTGACGAGGCGCGTATGCTGCGCGGCGCCGAAATCACCGCCGGCTTCTTCCGGCTCCTCGGCGTCCGGATATCGGCCGGTCGCGATTTTCTGCGCGACGAGGATGCGACGCCCGGCGCCGCAGTCGCCATTGTCACCGATCACTTTGCCCGTTCCGTGTCCGGCGTAAGCGCGCTCGGCCAAACCATCGCGGTCAATGGAACGCCCCATACAATCGTGGGCGTGCTGCCGCCTGCGTTTCACTTCGCCCTGCTCCAGAATGCGGACGTGTTCGTGCCCCTCATCGCCGACGAGCAGCGGCGCGCCGACCGGTTCAATCGCTCGGTCTACGTTGTCGGCCGGCTTCAGGACCACGCGCCACTGGCGAGCGCCCGAGCCGAGCTCTCCGCCGTGACGGCGGCGCTCGCGAGCGAGTCCCCCGATGCTCTCGCCGGCCGCACCGTCGTCGCCCTGCCGCTGCGCGACGCACTGCTCGGTAACATGAAGCCGATCATCGCGAGCCTGCTCGGCGCCGTGGCTCTCCTGCTCGTGATCATGGGTGCGAATCTCGCGCTGCTCATGTTGACTCGGTACGTCGCGCGCGCGCCGGAGCTGGCCATGCGATCCGCCTTGGGCGCCACGCGCGGGCGTGTCCTGCGCCAGCTCCTCGTCGAAAGCCTCGTGCCCAGCCTCGTCGGCGCCGCGCTGGCCATGGCCATCGGTCAGGTGACGACACGCAGTCTGCTCGCGGCGATTCCGGATGGCGTCAGAATCGGCATGCCCTACCTGACGGATGCCGGGCTCGATGGCAGAGTGATCGGGGTGATTGTAGGTCTGGCGACGCTGCTGGCGGTTGGATTCGGCCTGAGTCCGGCCCTGCTTATCACGAACGTGTCGGGGAGCGGGGGGCGCGCGGGCGATGCTCGCACGACCCTCGCCCGGGGAGATCGACGTTTCCGGCGTAGCCTGGTCGCCGCCCAGGTGGCCCTGACAGTCGTACTGCTCGTCGCTTCGGGCCTGCTCGCCATGAGCCTCGGCAACCTGGTGCGCCGCGACGTGGGATTCCGGGATCCCGTAGGGCTCGTAGCGGCCCGCGCTCCACTTACGGGACCCCGCTACCAGACGTCCGTCGCGCAGCGTCAGTTCTACGAAGCCCTCGTGTCGCGTAGCGCGGCGCTGCCCGGTGTCCGCCACGCGGGCCTGATCGATGAGGTGCCGGGCGGCGGCAGCGGGTTCACCACCTTCGAGCCGATAGATCGTCCCATCCCGCGCTCCGTCCAGCCGCGGGCCGCGCTGCGGATCGTCGGCGGCGAGTACTTCGCGACGATGGGCATCCCTGTCGTCGCGGGGCGCACGTTCGAGGCGCGCGACCGTACTGACGCGCCGCCCGTTGCGGTCGTCAGCGCAAGCCTCGCGAGGTTGCTCGTTCGCGACGGCGCGACCGTGGGCCGAAGGTTGCGACTCGCCACAACCGGCCAGGCCGAGTGGCAAGTGGTCGGCGTGGTGGGCGACGTCCAGGTCGCTGCGCTCGATGCGGATTCACCTCCCGTTGTCTACTTGTCTCATCTCCAGATGCCGGAGAACCGCATGACCCTGGTGCTGCGCACACGGATCGCAGTCGCGGCCGTTGCGAGCCAGTTGCGCGCGATCGTGAAGAGCCTGGACGCCGGGGTTCCAGTCTACGCCGTGACGACGCTCGACCAGCAGCTGCGCGAGTCGAGAGCCGTATTCAGTCGCCGGTTTCCCATGATCCTATGTGGCGTATTTGCCGGGGCCGCGCTGGCGCTCACCCTCGTGGCGCTCTATGCGATGTGCATGCACGAAGTTCTCACGCGGCGCCGCGAATTCGGCGTGCGCCTGGCATTGGGCGCAACCCCGGGCTCGCTCCGCCGCTTGATCCTGAACGACGCGGTGCTGCTCGGCGCGGCCGGAATCGTGATCGGAGGAATTGCCGCGGCCTTACTCTCCCGGTCGATGCACGCGGTCTTGTTCGGTCTCAGCGCGACCGATTGGCGCGTGTACGCTGTCGTAGCCGTGGGCGTGCTTGCGTTTGCCGCTCTAGCCTCTCTGGTGCCCGCGCTACGCGCTGGCTCTGTACACCCAAGCGTCGCAATGCGGGAATGAACGACCTCCGTTACGCACTCCGCACGCTCGCCCGCAGCCCCGGCTTCGCGCTCGCCGCCGTCGTCACGTTGGCAGTCGGCATCGGCGCCAACGCGGCGGTCTTCAGCGTGGTCGAGAAGGTGCTGCTTCGGCCGCTGCCCTTCGAAGGGGCGAATCGGCTGTTCGTGATCCGTGAAACGTCAGCCCGGCAGGATCGGATGGGCGTTTCAGGACCGGACTTCGATGACTTTTACGCTCAGGCGCGATCGTTCGATGCATTCGCCGCGACGGTCCCACACTTCACCCTTACCTGGACCGGCGACGGAGAAGCGCGAACGGTGAACTGCGCCGGCGTGACGAAGGACATCTTTCCCGCGCTGGGGGTGCGGCCGTTGATGGGGCGCGTCTACACTCCTGAAGAGTACCACGTGGACGGGGTGCAGGTCGTGATCTCTCGACGTTTCTGGAAGACGCAGCTCGGCAGCGATCCGAACGTGCTGGGCCGAGTCCTCCACCTCGACGGCACCGCGCAAACCGTCATCGGTGTGATGCCGGACGTGCCGGACCTGTTCCCCGACGTGGATGTCTGGGGCAAGATCGTTCCCGAGCTCGAGTTCATGCACTGGCGTCAGAATCATTTTCTCACCGTGATCGGCCGCCTGAAGGCAACCGCTTCCCCCGCGCAGGCGGCGCAAGAGCTGACAGCGATCTTGCACCGAGCAGGGCCCGAATCGCGCGAGCTTACCGCAACCGTCGCACCGCTCAAGGCCGAGCTGGTGGGCGACGTACGGACGCAGCTCATGATCGTCATGGGTGCCGTGGTGCTGGTCTTGATCACCGGCTCCATGAATGTCACGTGTCTGCTACTCGCGCGCATGTCGGCGCGTGCCTCGGAGCTGGCGATCCGCGTCACCCTCGGCGCGGGGCGGGCTCGGATGCTCCGGCAGTTCGTCACTGAGAATCTGTTGTTGCTCTGCCTCGGAAGCGCCCTCGGCCTGATCTTGGCCGGCGCGCTGGTCCAGCTGGGGGCGCGATTGGACCTGGGTGCTGTCCCTCGCGCGCAGCCCATCGGGATCAACGGCCCCGGGCTGGCATTCACGGTGGTGATAGCCCTCGTGCTCAGCGTGGCTCTCGCCTGGGCCCCTACCTCTATTCTCGATCGCCTCGATCTCAATTCGGCGCTGAAGAGCGGCAAGTCGCTCGCCGGACGCCGGCGCAGCTACCGCGCACTGGTGGTCTCGGAAGTGTGCTGCGCGGCCGTGCTCCTCGTGGCAGCCGGATTGCTAGTGAGAAGCTTCTGGCTGGTGCAGCGTGTCGAGCCCGGATTCCAAATCGACCATCTCCTGACCGCGTACGTGCGCACCAACGCCTACACGGGGACGGGCGCGTACTTCAACAATCTGTTGGATCGGGTTTCCGAGACACCGGGCGTGCAGGGGGCTGCGGTCTCGAGCTGCGTGCCTGCGGCGAGGTCGGCTACGGCGACCGTGACTTTTAGGGATCGGGTGAACGATCCAGCGAACCCCGTGACCGTCGAGGCGTGTTTCACGAGCCCCGAGTTTTTCACGACTCTGCGCACGCCATTGGAGCGGGGTCGCTTCTTCACGACACATGACGACCGCCACGCGCCAGCCGTGCTCATCGTCAACCAGGCATTCGCGCGGAAGTATTGGCCCGGAGAGGATCCGCTGGGCAAGCAGGTGGCCGTGTCAGTCTTGGGCACAGGCCGCCGGATGCTCGGCACCATCGGGTTCCGTAACGTGGTCGGTGTAGTCGGCAACATGAAACAGGAGCCGTTGGACGTTCCCTCGAGTCCGGTCGTGTACCTGTCGTTCCACCAGGACGAAACGAACCATGTGTATGCCGGTCTGAATCTGTTCGTCCGAACCACCGCCGATCCGCGACTGGCATCCGCCACCGTGCGCGACCGGATCCACTCGTTGAATCCCGATCAACCCCTCGAGGACATGCGGACGATGGATGAGGTCCTGGGCGCCACCTTGGCCCGTAGACGACTCAGTCTGGTGTTGATGGGATCGTTTGCGGGGCTTGCCCTCGTCCTGTGCGCGATCGGCGTCTATGGGACGATCGCGTATTCCCTCAGCCAGCGGACTCGCGAATTCGGAATACGCAGCGCGGTCGGCGCGGCGCGGGGCGACTTGGTCAAGATGGTCATGCGAGAAGGCCTGTGGTTGTCCGGCATGGGCGTGATCATCGGACTCGGTTTCTCGCTGGTCGTCGCGCGAGCAATGGAAGGACTGTTGTTCGGAATCGCGGCCACCGATCCTTGGACGTTCGTCGCAGCAGCGGCCACGCTGATGTCAGTTGCGGCCGCAGCCTGCTTTACTCCCGCCTGGAAGGGGTCGTCAGTGGATCCAGCGCTGGCGATGCGCGCAGAATGATCCAGCTCAAGAACCTCGACAAGTCCATCTCCCAGGGGAACGGTCGCCTCTTCATCCTGCGGCAGATCTCGGTCGACATCGCCGCCGGCGAGTTCGTTTCCATCATGGGGCCGTCCGGGGCGGGGAAGTCCACCCTGCTCGCCGTGCTCGGCATGCTCGACGGCGACTGGACGGGCGAGTACCGCTTCCTCGATCACGTGGTTCATAAGATGAAGCCCAAGGACCGCGTGGCGCTCAACAAGCAGCACATCGGGTTCGTGTTTCAGCAGTATCACCTGCTCGACGACCTCACGGTGGCGGAGAACCTCGATGTGCCGCTGTCGTACCGCAACATCAAGAAGAGTGAGCGCGACTCGCTCGTTGCCGACACGCTGGACCGGTTCGGAATCGTCGCGAAGAAGGGTCTGTTCCCGCGGCAGCTCTCCGGTGGCCAGCAGCAGCTCGTGGCCGTGGCGCGCGCGCTGATCCACAAGCCGTCCTTGATCCTCGCCGACGAGCCGACCGGGAATCTCCATTCGAGCCAGGGGAAGGAGATCATGGAGCTGTTCACCGAGTTGAACCGCGGCGGGACGACGATCGTGCAGGTGACGCACTCGGAGACCAATGCGGGATACGGCAAGCGGGTGATTGAGCTGAGGGATGGATGGGTTGTGAACTGATAACTGCGGTGTCAGGTGTCCGGTGCCGGGTGTCAGGGGAATCTGATGCCGTGGTACTGTGCCTGACACCCGACACCTGACACCAGGCACCATGTTCCAAGACCTCCGCTACGCCGCCCGCACGCTCGCCAAGAGCCCCGGGTTCACCGTCGTCGTCGTGCTGACGCTCGCGCTCGGCATCGGCGCCAACACGGCGATCTTCTCGGTCGTGAACGGCGTGCTGCTGACGCCGCTGCCGTACAGGGACCCGTCCCGGCTCGTGGTCGTGTGGGAGAGCAAGGGCACGTCGACCCACAACGTCGTGAACCCGGCCAACTACATGGACTGGCACGATCGCGCGACCAGCTTCAGCGGTCTTGCGCTGACGACATGGAGGAGTCTCACCTTCACCGGTGAGCAGGCCGAGGAGGTGCAGGGCCGTGCCGTGACGCCGGACTTCTTCGGCGTCGTCGGCGCCACGCCGCTGCTTGGCCGCACGTTCAATGTGGAAGAATCACGGCCCAACGGCCCGCGCGTCATCGTCCTCAGTGAAGCGCTGTGGCGGCGTCGGTTCGGCGCCGACCGCACCATCGTCGGGCGCGCGGTGCCGGTCGCCGGCGAGACGGCTCGCGTCGTCGGCGTGATGCCGTCGTCATTCCGCCCGATGCCGCTGGGCCACGACGAGTACTGGGAGCCGCTGGCGCTCGACTGGTCGAACCGCGCGCGCACGGGCCGCTACGCGATGGCGCTCGGCCGGCTTAAACACGGCGTCACCGTCGAGCGCGCCCAGACCGAAATGTCCCGCCTCGCGCGCCAACTCGAGTCGGACTATCCCGACTTTGACACCGGGTGGGGCGCGACGGTGGTGCCGCTGATGGAGCAGGTGGTCGGCGGCTCACGGCGGACGATTCTCATCGTCTTCGGTGCCGTGTCGCTCGTGCTGCTCATCGCCTGCGCCAACGTCGCCAACCTGATGCTCGCGCGGGCGGCCTCGCGCGAGCGGGAGTTGACGGTGCGGGCCGCGCTGGGCGCGCCGCGCTGGCGGCTTGTCCGCCAGGCGCTGGTCGAGAGCGTGATGCTAGCGCTTGCCGGCGGGGCCGCCGGCGCGCTGCTGGCCAGCTGGGGTGTGCACCTGCTCGTCAGAGCGGCACCTCCAGAGGTGCCGCGTCTTGCCGACATCCGCCTCGACGTCACAGTGCTCGCCGTGACGGCGCTGGTGTCCATGGCCGCTGGCGTGCTGTTTGGCCTGTTGTTTGGCCTGGCTGGGGCGTTGAGCCGCTCGGGTGCCGCCGCTGCCATTCAGGACCTGCACGCCGCGACGACGCGCACGACGGCAGGCGTGCCCGCCGCGCGCCTGCGCGGCGCGCTCGTCATCGCGCAGGTGTCGCTGGCAATCGTGCTGCTGGTCGGTGCCGGGCTGCTGGTGCGCTCCCTGCAGCGGCTGATCGCCGTCGATCCCGGCTTTGATCCGGCCGGCATATCGGCGATGACCATCACGCTGCCGCGCGCGACCTACACCGACAGCCTGCGTCGCTCCGCCTTCTACGAGCGCCTGCTCGAACGCGTTCGCAGCACGCCGGGCGTGCAGTCGGCGGGGATCATCAGCAGGCTGCCGATGACCGCAGGGAACGCGGTGACGGCGCTGACCGTTGTCGGGCGCCCCGAGCCCGCCCCCGGCGAGGCGCCCGCGGCGGCGATTCGCGTCGTGGATCCGGGCTACTTCGCCGCGATGCGCATCCCGCTCGAGCGAGGCCGCTCGCTTGCGCCGAGCGACCGGATCGGCGGCACGCCGGTGGCGGTCATCAGCGAAGCCATGGCGCACGAGCTGTGGCCGGGCGAAGACCCGATCGGCCAGCACGTCAAGGTCGTGTGGCGACACCCCACCGCTTCGGTTGAGATCGTCGGCGTCGTGGCCGATTCGCGCCACGACGGGCTGGACGCCGCGTTCGAGCCGACGCTGTTCTACCCGTTCGCGCAGGAGTCGCAGCAGAGCACCATGAGCCTCGTCCTGCGCAGCAAGCTCCCCCCGGCGACACTGACCCGCATGGTGCGTGCGACCGTCTCCGAGATGGACAAGGGCGTCCCGGTCGCCGACGCGGTGACGATGTACCACCACATCGCCGAGACGATGGCCGACCGTCGCTACCCGGCGTTCGTGCTGGGCCTGTTCGCGGCGCTGGCCCTTGCGCTCGCCGCGGTGGGGATCTACGGCGTGCAGTCGTACACCGTCGGCCAGCGCACGCGCGAGATCGGCGTGCGCGTAGCGCTGGGTGCCCGGCCGGTCGACGTGCTGCGCAAGGTGCTCGGCGGCGGCCTGCGGCTCACGCTCATCGGCGTCGGGCTGGGCGCTGTAGCCGCGGCGCTCGCCGCGGGGGCACTGGGCAAGCTCCTCTACGGCGTGCCCCCGCTGGACCCGGTGACGTTCGTCATCGTGCCTCTGATATTGATTGGCGTCGCGCTGCTCGCGATGGCCGCTCCGGCGCGCCGCGCGGCGCAAGTCGATCCAATGGTGGCGTTGAGATACGAATAGGTGTCGGGTGCCAGGTGTCAGGTGTCGGGGTGTTTCCCTGACACCCGACACCCGGCACCTGACACCAAACACCGGAGAGCTAGATGGATACCGTGCTCCAAGACCTCCGCTACGCCGTCCGCACCCTCGTCAAGAGCCCCGGCTTCACGCTCGTCGCCGTGCTCACGCTCGCCCTCGGCATCGGCGCCAACACGGCCATCTTCAGCGCGGTCAACGGCGTGCTGCTTAAGCCGCTCCCGTACCCGGGATCCGACCGGCTCGTCCAGATCATGTCCACTGGGTTCCGCGGCGTGCGGTTCGGCGTGTCGTTCCCGGACCTTCACGACTTGCGCGCGCTGTCGCAGGACTTCACCGGAGTCGCGGCCGTCAGGACGCAGCGCCACAGCTTGACGGGCGCCGGAGACCCGCGCGACGTCCAGGCCGCGGCGGTCACGGCCAACCTGTTGGATGTGCTCCAATTGCGCCCAGAGATCGGGCACAGCTTCGCGCCTGCGGAGGAGCGTACCCCGCTCGCCCTCCTGAGCCATGGGCTCTGGGTCACGAGTTTCGGCCGCGATCCCGGCATCCTGGGCCGGTCGATCTCACTCGACGGCCGCAGTTTCACCGTGGTCGGCGTGATGCCCGCTGGGTTGCAGTTCCCCAACGAAGACGTGCAGGTGTGGACGCCGATGGGGGAGTTCCTGTCGCAGAATCCGCAAGTCGAGACGGACCGCGGGGTGCATTTCCTCAACGCCGTGGCGCGCCTGGCGCCGGGTGTCTCCATGGAGCGGGTGGTCGGCGACGTCAAGCTGCTCGCAGCGCGTCTCAGCGCCAGCGATTCTGGGAGTACCGGCGCCGGGCGGCAGTTGAGCGTGACGGGCCAGGCCAGCCCGGGCGGCGCCCCCGCCCCCTCCGGCGGCGCGCGGTCGATGCTCGACACCGGCTTCGACGTTACCCTGCTTCGGGACGTTGCGATCGGCGATGTGCGCCGGCCGCTGCTGATCTTACTGGGTGCCGTCGGCCTGGTGCTGCTGATCGCGTGCGCCAACGGAGCCAACCTGCTGTTGGCCCGCGCCACCGCGCGCCGCCGTGAGATGGCGGTTCGACGCGCGCTCGGCGCCGGACGCGGGCGGCTCGTCCGGCAGCTGCTTACAGAAAGCACGCTGCTCGCGCTCGCCGCGGGAGTCGCCGGAGTCGTCCTGGCCACCGGGGGACTCGATACCCTCCTCGCCGTGTGGCCGCACGTGCTTCCGCGGACAACCGAAATTGGACTCGACGGCCGCGTTCTGGGCTTCAGCCTCGGTCTGGCCGTCATGACGGGCGTGGCGTTCGGTCTCCTGCCCGCGTGGCGGGCCTCGGCGCCCGGCATCGAGCAATCGCTGCGGGAGGATGCCCCGGGCGCGACCGGTGGGCGGCGGCGGCTGCAGGGTACGCTCGTGGCCGGTGAGGTGACCCTTGCCCTGGTGCTGCTCGTGGGAGCGGGCCTGCTGGTACAGAGCTTCATCCGGCTGAGCAACGTGAATCCCGGGTTCGACACGCGCGACGTGCTCGCGGCCCGCATTCGCCTCACGCCCGCGCGCTATTCCGCGGGCGCTCAACAGAAGTTGTTCTTCGACAACATGCTCGGATCGCTACAAGCGCACCCGGGCGTCCAGTCGGCCAGCCTCGCGAACACGCTGCCCTTGAGTGGCAACATGTTCATGATCTTGTTCGATCCGCGCACGGTGCGGCCGGACTATCCCGAGCCGGTCATGATACTACGGTCCTCCGACATCTCCCCGGACTACTTCACGACTTTCCGGATCCCTATCCGGCGGGGTCGTAGCTTCACGGCGCAGGATCGCGCCGGCGGGCCGCCCGTCGCGGTGATCAACCGAGCGACGGCGGATCAGCTGTGGCCGGGGCAGGACCCGATCGGCCGGCAGCTCACCATCGGCGGGCCGCGGGGACCCGGAGCGCCAATCACGATAGTCGGCCTGATCGACAACCTGCGCTCCGCCTCGCTCGACGCCACCCCTCAACCCGAGATCTACCGGCCGGCGGCGCAGCAGTCGGGCATGACAGAGATGTGGCTGGCGCTGCGCGCGTCGAACGGTCGGCCGCTCCAACTCGTCGGCGCGATCCGCGACGCCGTGCACCGGGCCGATCCCGAGCAATCGATCGGGGACATCGTGAGCCTCGAGCAGCTGATCGGGCGCCAGACCGCGGCGCGGCGCTTCAACACGACGCTGCTCACCATCTTCGCGCTGCTCGCGGTCGGGCTCGCGCTGGTCGGCATCTACGGCGTCACCGCGTACGCGGTGACCCAGCGGACCCGAGAGCTCGGCATCCGGATGGCGCTGGGGGCACGCGGCGTGGACGTCGTCGGGCTGTTGATGAGAGAGAGTCTGCGCCGAGTCGCAGTGGGTGTGGGGCTGGGGCTGCTTGCGGCGCTGGGCGTGACGCGGGCGCTGAGCGCGATGCTGTTCGAGGTGGCGCCGAGGGACCCGGTCACGTTCGGCGGGACGGCGCTGCTGCTGATCGCGGTGGCGTTGCTCGCGACGTGGCTCCCGGCGCGGCGGGCGACGCAGGTGGATCCGATGGTGGCGTTGAGGTACGAATAGGTGTCGGGTGCCGGGTGTCAGGTGTCGGTGTGTTCCCCTGACACCCGGCACCCGACCCCTGACACCAGAACACCGGAGACCGAGAGGGATACGATGCTCCAAGACCTCCGCTACGCGCTTCGGGCCTTGCGCCGCACGCCGACGTTCACCGCGACGGTGGTCCTCATCCTCGGACTCGGCATCGGCATGGCGAGCGCCATGTTCACTGTGTTTCACGCGGTCGTACTGCGAAGGCTGCCGGTACAAGACCAGGATCGGATCGTCGAGCTATCCGGTGTTGCGAAGGGCGCCGCTCGCGAATTACCGATCACCCTCGATCCATTCCGTCGCTTTCGCCAGGAGAACCGCACGCTACAGAGCGTCGGTGGCTTCGCCCATTGGGGTTCTGTTGCGGCTCCGGTGACCGACGGCGACCGACAGCTTTTTCTCCGGCAGGCCACCGTCACCGGCAACTTTTTCCAGGTTTTGGGTGCTGCGCCAATCCTCGGGCGTCTGCTGCAGCCAGAGGACGAGCGAGAGTACGGTCCCAATGCGACTAATGCCAACTCGCTGGTCGCTGTCATCAGCTACGACGCGTGGCGTCGGTCATTTGGTGGTGACTCGGCGGTCATCGGGCGACACCTGCGCTTACCGGACATGAAATGGAATCCAACGATCGTTGGTGTCGCTCCGCCGGGACTCGACTACCCGCGCGGCGCCGAGTTGTGGACACCGAACGTCTATGCGGGTGGGATGGACGTGGTCGCCCGACTGGCGCCCGGAGCGACGCTCGATGCTGCACGGGCGGACTATCTGGCATTCGTGAAAAGGGACCCGGACTACGTGAAGACGGGTCTCGCGGACCAGATTGGCGCGCGAGCGGAACCCCTCGAGCGCATGGTTCTGGGAGATGTGAAGACAGCGCTCATCACGCTGACGACGGCCGTCGGGGTCCTCCTGCTGCTCGCCTGCGTCAACATCGGCAATTTGTTGCTGCTCCGCGCCGCGGGCCGCACGCAGGAGCTCGCCGTACGGCGAGCCTTGGGTGCGGGGTCTGCGGACATCGTGCAGCAACTGTCCGCCGAGAGCGCGGTGCTGGGGATCGGTGGTGGCGTATTGGGATTCGGGTTGGCGCAAGTGTTGTTAAGCGTGTTTCTGCGGCTGGCGCCCGCGGGTCTCCCCCGTTTGGACATGGTCCGAATAGCTCGTGCTCCGCTGGCCATCGCCGGGGCGGCGACCGTCCTGGCCGTGCTGCTATTCGGCTTGCTGCCTGTCGTGAGCACGGTGCGCTGCGATCTCTCGTCGCAGCTCCGTGCCGATGCCCGCTCCGGAACCGAGGGGCGGCGGTTGCGCGCCGTGCGGCGGGCGCTCGTCGCTTCGCAGATCGCGCTTGCACTCGTCCTCTTGTCCGGAGCTGGTCTCCTCGTGCGGAGTTTTGCCCGTCTCTCTGGACTGGATATGGGTTTTGCTACCAGCCACCTGTCGGTCCTTGAGGTTTCAATGCCCTGGGACAAATGGGTTGCTTCGTGCGGAGGTGAACCGCCCCAGGCGGACTCTGCCGCGACCAACCGATTTCGGAAATGTATGGACGGCTGGAGCTTTCAATTCCACGACCAGATGGTGACCGGGTTCCGCGCCATTCCCGGTGTCGAGAAGACGTCTCCGGTCGCGGTTCCACCGTTTCTGGGGTCCAACGTTTTCATGACCAGGCTCATGGCTGCGGGACAATCGGAGGGCGAGAGTTCTGCCAATCCGTGGGTGGGGCAGGATTTCGTCGGGCCCGAGTACTTCGAGGCGATGGGGCTGCCCATCCTGCGAGGGAGAGGATTCACCGACGCTGATCGCGAGGGCTCGCCGAACGTCGCGGTCGTGACGCAGAGTATTGCGAAGCGGCTCTGGCCAGGGGAGGACCCGATCGGCAAACAGGTTCGGCAAGCGGCTGGCTCACCGGTCATCACGGTCGTCGGCCTGGTGGGGGACATCCATTTTCGGGAGCATCGTCAGGTTACTCCGATGATCATCCGGCCGTATCGGCAAGGCTTGGCCCAGGGCAATCTGGTGATCCGAACCCGAGCGGAACTCGGCGCGGTGTTGCCGGCGATTCGGAGAGCTGTGCAGGCTGTAACTCCTGATGCCGCGCTCGTGGACGCACGAACGATGGACGACGTGATCGCGCCCCAGCTCGTCCAACCCCGGCTCAATGCCCTACTCCTGTCCGCCTTCGCCTTGGCGGCGCTGCTGCTCGCGGCGATCGGTCTCTACGGTATTATGGCCTCCGCGGTCTCGCAGCAAACCCGCGAGCTTGGCGTGCGCCTTGCCCTTGGTGCCACACCCGACCGGCTCCGCGCCATGGTCCTGCGCCAAGCATTGACCGTGGCGGCGACCGGGGCGCTGGCCGGGTTGCTGGCCGCCCTGGCTGGCTCCCGGCTGCTTACGACGATGCTGTTCGAGGTGAGCCCTATCGATCCCGTCGCGCTCCTGGGCGCGTGCGGGCTTCTCCTCGCGGTGGCACTGCTTGCTGCCTACGTCCCCGCTCGCCGGGCGACGAAGGTCGATCCGGTGGTGGCGTTGAGGTACGAATAGGTGTCGGGTGCCGGGTGTCAGGTGTCGGGGTGTTCCCCTGACACCCGGCACCCGACCCCTGACACCAGAACACCGGAGACCGAGATGGATACAGTGCTCCAAGACCTCCGCTATGCGCTCCGCAGCCTGCGTCGCACGCCGGGGTTCACCCTGGCCGCGATTCTCACGCTCGCCCTCGGCATTGGCCTCGCGACGGCGGTGTTCACGGTGGCCGACGCGCTGCTCCTGCGCCGGCTCCCCATCCGCGATCAGGACCGCGTCGTCGTCCTCTGGGGAGAACGGCGAGAACGAGCCTTCAACTACCCGCTCGGGATCGATGACGCCCGCGTGTTCGCGCGCCGCAGCCGCTCGCTCGAGCGGGTCGCGAGCTTCGCGTACGAGGGCGCCATGCCCGCGCCGATTCGCGACGGCGACCGGACCTACCGCCTGCGCGGCTCGCTCGTGTCGGGCGAGTTCTTCGATGTGCTGGGCGTGCAGCCGGTGCTCGGCCGGACGCTGCGCCTAGCCGACGACGTGTGGGGTGCGGCCCCGGTGGTGGTGCTGAGCTATCGCGCCTGGCAGCGGAGCTTCGGAGGCGACCCCCACGTCCTCGGGCGGCAGATCGTGACCTACACCGATAATGTGGCGCACACGATCGTCGGCGTGATGCCGCAGGGACTCGAATATCCCCAAGGCACGGAGGTCTGGGCGCCGATCATGCGCGCCATACCTCCCAAGTCCCTTGCGTTCGGTGCGGCGTACTTGATCGGCCGACTCGCTCCCGGGCGAGGGCCAGTCGATGCGCGCGACGAGCTGACCGCCTTCTATGCGCGGCCGGAGGGCTCGCCGTGGGAGCGCAACACCCACGGCGTCGTCCACTCGCTGCCGCGGCTCGTGCTCGGCGACACACAGCCGGCGCTGCTCGTGTTCGCCGTCGCCGCCGGCCTGCTGCTATTGATCACCTGCATCAACGTCGCCAACCTGCTGCTCGTCCGGGGCTTCGCGCGCATGCGGGAGATCGCCGTGCGGGCGGCGCTCGGCGCAGGCCGCGGGAGGGTCATCATGCAGCTGCTAGGCGAGAATGCCCTCCTCGCCGCCTTAGGCGGGGCACTCGGTGTCGTGGTCGCGGCAGTTGCCGTCCGGACGTTCGTCGCCTTCGCGCCACCCGGCGTTCCCCGTTTGGACGAGATTCACATGAGCGCTGCCGTTCTGGCCGGCGCCGTTGGTATCACCGGTATCGCCATGCTCATCTTCGCGCTGGCGCCCGCGGTCATCACGTCGCGAGTCGACCTAGAGCGCGTGCTGCGGTCGGATACGCGGCAGAGCGCCGGCCGGCGCTCCCGGCTGGCGACGGAAGCCTTGGTGGCGGGACAAGTCGCGCTGGCGCTGCTCGTGCTCTCGGCCGCCGGACTGATCGTGCGAAGCCTCATCAACCTCGAACGGGTTGACCTCTCGTTCCAATCTTCGGGCCTGCTGATCGCTGACTTGACGATGCGGGGCGACCTGTACGGCGATGCGAAAAAGCAGCGTGCCATGCTCGAGGGGCTGGTTCCCGAGCTCCAAGCGCTCCCGGACGTGCGCGCCGCCTCGCCCGTCGTGGCGGCCCCATTCTCGGGCAACGGCGGCTGGGACGGTAGGCCGGCGGCTGACGGCCAGTCGCCCGAACAGGCCAGCACCAATCCGATGGTCAACATGGAGGTCGCGACACCCGACTACTTCCGCACCCTCGGCGTTCCCATCATCCGGGGCCGCGGCTTCACGGACGCCGATCGCGAGGGCGTACCGGGCGCAGTGATAATCAGTCAATCCACCGCGCGCCTCTATTGGCCGGGCGCCGATCCGATCGGCAAGCGTCTGCGGATGGGAGAGAAACTGGAGCAGATGTTCACCGTCGTCGGGATCGTCCCGGACACGCGCTACCGCGACCTGCGGGATGCGCGCCCGAGCATCTACTTCCCGCTGCGGCAGTCGTTCTTCCCCTTCGCGCCGTGGACGCTGGCGATCCGCACTACCGGCTCCCCCGCCGACGCCGTGCCGGCGATCCGGCGTGTGATCCGCGAGCGCGCCCCCGGCGTCGCGCTGGTGAGCGCGGCGCCGTTCGGGGATTTGCTCGAAGGGCCGCTGGCGCAGCCGCGACTCAACGCGCTGCTGCTGGCGGTGTTCGCGGGCGCAGCGGTCACCCTGGCCGCCGTCGGACTGTTCGGCGCCATGGCGACCATGGTGCGCCAACGCACGCGCGAGCTCGGCGTGCGGATGGCACTTGGCGCCACCGCAGGAGACCTGCGGGGGATGGTCATGAGACGCGGTCTCACGATCGCAGCAGTGGGATCGGTGCTGGGAGTGTTCGGCGCGCTGCTCGCCAATCGACTCCTAGTGACGCTCCTATACGATGTGACGCCCACGGATCTGGCGACGCTTACGGCGGTCACCGCGCTCCTGGTCGGTGTCGCCGCGCTCGCCAGCCTGGTCCCGGCCCAGTCGAGCGCGCGGGTCGATCCGATGGTGGCGCTGCGGTACGAATAGGTGTCGGGTGCCGGGTGCCGGGTGCCGGGTGCCGGGTGCCGGCTGTCGGGTGTCGGGTGTCAAGTCCTCCCGCGCCGTTTCAGCGCGCGTATGAGGCCCGCAAGCATCCGGCCGACCTCAGCCGCTCGCTCTAGCAATGGGGCGATGTCTCCCGCCGCGTAGGTCAAGCGCTGGGCGATGATGCAATGCGTCTCGAGCTCCATCAGCGACCCGTTTGCCACCGACAGATGGTGCAAGTAGTCCCCGAGATGCTCGCGGCCATGGCCTTCCGCGATGTTCGCGGGAACCGACACTGCGGCCTCTCGCAACTGACTCCGCAGTCCGTAGGTCTCGCACTTCGGGAATGTCGCACTGAAGCGGTAGACCTGCTCGACCAGTTCGACCGCGGCTTGCCAGACCTCGAGGTCTCGATAGCTACGAATGGAGATTGGGCGTGACGTCATTGATACCGGGCCGTTTCTGACTGACGACAAAATAGCGGCGCTTGGTCAGGGGAACCCATCATTTGAATGCGAGAGAGACCATTCCAGCGCACCCCCTGGCACCCGACACCCGACACCTTCGCACCCCCTGGCACCCGACACCCGACACCCGACCGCACCCCCTGGCACCCGACACCCGACACCCGACACCTTTACGCCGTGAGCCAGACCGCCCCCCGCATCCTCGTCGCCGACGATCAGAAGGACATCCTGGAAGCTCTCAAGCTCCTCCTCAAGGGCGAGGGCTACGAGGTCGAGAGCGCCACTTCCCCCCGCGCCGTCCTTTCCGCTCTCGACAAGCGCGATTTCGATGCCCTCCTGATCGACATGAACTACACCCGCGACACGACCTCCGGGGCGGAAGGGTTGGACCTGCTCGCGCGGCTCCAGGGGCTCGACGCGCCGCCTCCGGTCGTCGTGATGACCGCCTGGGCCAGTATCGACGGCGCCGTCGAGGCGATGCGTCGCGGCGCGCGCGACTTCATCGAGAAGCCGTGGGACAATCGCCGGCTGCTCACGACGCTCCGCACCCAGGTCGAGCTGAGCAGGGCGTTGCGGCGCAGCCAGCAGCTCGAGCGCGAAAACCGTGCGCTGCGCCGCGAGGGCCTCCCCGAGCTGATCGCCGAGTCGCCCGCAATGCAGCCGGTGCTCAAGCTGATGGAGCGCATCGGGCCCTCGGACGCGAACGTGCTCATCCTGGGCGAGCATGGCACCGGCAAGGAGGTCGTGGCCCGCTGGCTGCACGCGGCGTCGGGCCGAGCCGAACGGCCGCTCGTCGCCGTCAACCTGGGAGGCATACCCGACGGCCTGTTCGAGAGCGAACTGTTCGGGCACGTGAAGGGCGCCTTCACCGACGCCAAGGTCGATCGCGTCGGGCGGTTCGAGCTCGCCGAGGGTGGAACCTTGTTTCTCGACGAGATCGCGAACCTGCCCTTGCCGCAACAGGCGAAGCTGTTGCGCGTGCTCGAGACGGGAGAGTTCGAGCGCGTCGGCTCCTCCAAGACGCAGCGCGTGAACGTGCGCGTGATCTCGGCCACGAACGCGGACATCCCAGCGGAAACGACGGCCGGGAGGTTTCGGCAAGACCTGCTGTTTCGCCTCAACACCGTCGAGATCCGACTGCCGCCGCTGCGCGAGCGGCGCGAAGACATCCCGCTGCTCGCCGGTCATTTTGGGCGCCGCCACGCCGCGCGCTATCGCAAGCAGATCACCGGCTTCGCGGCGGACGCGATGCAGGCCCTGCGGGCGCATCCCTGGCCCGGCAACGTGCGCGAGCTCGACCACACGATCGAGCGATCGGTGTTGATGGCCGAGGAAAACCTGATTCGAACCCGCGACCTGGGACTCGGGCCCGGGGCGGGGGCGGATGGCGCCACGCCGCTCGATCAGATGAGCCTCGAGGAAGTGGAGCGAGTGCTCATTCAGAAGGCGCTGGCGCGCGCCAGCGGCAACGTGAGCGACGCGGCGAAAGCGCTCGGCCTCTCCCGCAGCGCGCTGTACCGCCGGATCAAGCGCTATGGCCTCTGAGCGACGCCATAAGCGCAAGCCGCGCTACGAGCGCCGCATCTTCGCGCTGGCCCTCCTCACGGGGCTCCCCGCCGTCATCCTCGCCCTGGTGCTGCTCTGGAGCGGCGACTTCGCGGCGCGCACACAGTGGACCCTGACCATCCTCACGGTGGTGGTGTGGCTGGCGTTCGTCGGGGTCGTACGCGAGCGCGTCGTGCGGCCGCTGCAGACCATCTCGAACATGCTGGCGGCGCTGCGGGAAGGCGACTTCTCGCTGCGGGCTCGCGGCTCGGACCCGGACGACGCGCTCGGCCTGCTCCTGCTCGAGTTGAACACGCTCGGCGAGGACCTGCGCGCCCAGCGCCTCGGCGCCCTGGAGGCGACCGCCCTGCTGCGCCGGGTGATGGAAGAGATCGACGTGGCGGTGTTCGCGTTCGACGAAGCGCGGGCGCTGCGGCTCGTGAACCGCGGCGGGGCGGCGCTGCTGGGCCGGCCGCCCGAGCAGCTGCTCGGCAAAGATGCGGCGGAGCTCGGGCTCGCCGAGAGCCTGGCGGGCGACGCGCCCCGGGTAATCG
>Ga0209471_1000730_pt1 | contig 20848 bp, 22 predicted proteins | sample GraSoiAngelo_128_FD_185885 | JGI IMG/M metagenome (GOLD analysis project Ga0209471, IMG submission 185885) | Grasslands soil microbial communities from the Angelo Coastal Reserve, California, USA - 14_0927_12_20cm (SPAdes) (version 2) | ecosystem: Environmental > Terrestrial > Soil > Grasslands ...
CTAGCAGTTTGGTGTAGCCTATTTGGCCAAGGTCTACTTCTACCCGGTTCCCAGCGGCTTTTGTTTTGCCTTGTTCAGATAGTGTCTGGAGGTTCTGGCTGAGCTGGTCTATGTTGATGACTCGTTGGTGTTTCGGGTTGATTGGTGTGAATCCTGTTTTTCCGATCTCCCAGCCGTAGCGTATGACGCTGCTCCATCGGTGGCGTTTCCAGCCGGCGTTGCCGTGTCCTCCTTGCATTCCGCTGTCTCGGTGTTGTCCGGATCTTCCCCATCCGTGGCACCGGCTGCCTCGTAGGCGTCTTGTCTTTCTGCGTCTGGTGGCCATAGGGACATGTTTCCTGTTTGTATGGGGATAAGCAGGGTTTTGGTTGCGTTGGGTTTCGGGGCAGGGGTTCAATTAAACATTGCCCGGATTTGATGGATTGTCTGATTGGCGAAAGCCAATTAGGGCCTTGTCTTTGATGGGGGTCTTTGCGGGAGCGTTGACTGGTGTTTGCGGGAGTCCGCCTTTTCAGGGGTGGCTCGTGTTGCCAAGCCAGGTCAAAGAGACCCGTCGACTGTAAGGGTCTTGGACGCGCAGGCCTGAGGCGCCTGTCCCGTAGGGGTTCGTGGGTTCAAATCCCACCTCCCGCACCATTTCGGGAAACGTGTTCTTGAAAGTGTGAAGGAGTTTTTTTTGGTTCTGACATACCCTATTGGGGTCGAGAAACAGATAACAGAAAAAAAATAGTTAGTAAGAAAAAGAAAGATAAGATCTGGAGAAAATGTTCCAGGCTGAGCCTACTGCTTTAGGCTGGGGCGGGATCGTATTACGATCTCTCTAGCAGCTTCAACCTGTCGCGGGTATTCTTTTCCTCGCCCAGAGAGTTTCTTGTCTGCCTTGTGAGCGTCCAGCTTGGCGACGACGTAGTCGACGGCCTTGTGAATGTCGAATTGTTTGCAGCTGAAGACGTCGACGAAGGCCGAGTTTTTGTCTGGGAAGGTGTGAATGCTGATGTGGCTCTCAGCGATTATGACGAAGCCACTGACTCCCCATTCAGAAGGATTGTCACCTGGACGATAGATGAAAGTATATGGTGGGGTGATCTTGTGCATCCCGATAACATCGGGAAGTTCATCTAAGAGATCATAGATGTGAGAGAGGTCGGAAAGCTTTCGACGGTCACACTCCGACAAATCAAGCGTAAGATGTGGTCCAAACATTTCTGGAAGATTTTCTAGTCCGAATTTTCCGGATGATAACGATCGATGCTCAACGCGTATTTAAGAATTGTTTGCGCGGCGGTCCATCGCGATAGTAATTTTTTCGCAGAAGAAATTTTTCAGTGAGCGGAGAAAATTTTCTCTGCACGAACTTTTTCACCGAAAAAACGATCATCCGGTTGCTTGCGAGCAAGAAATCGTAGATAAAAATTCCGTGAACAATTGCAGAATTCGACTACGAAATGTGTGTTGACCTCGGAATCAAACAAACACACATAGTTGTAGCAAAGTTAGCGCTGCAGGGTTCCTCGGACCCTCATGTACAACGGATTTGCTCTTCACCAGCCAATTTGATGTGCGAGTTGTCAATCACTCCGACGACTCTTGGACTCCGAACTCGTGGAGCGGCTTGAACTTCTGACCAATGTTTGCTCTCTTCGACCTTGAAACCAATCGGGGACGACTGGGATAACTCATCGACTTGAGGTCTCAGCCTCTAGCACACGGGTTTGAAGACAGCCAGCAAAGATCAAGAGGGATCCGCAAAGTGGAAACGTTAAATTACGCGAGGGGGCGGGCGATTCCCAGTCACATAGTGAAATCATGTCCCGAGAGTTCAGGCTCATACTCCGCTTCATGGGAACCGACATAGACGGGACCAAGAAAGTAGCTTACGGTCTCGGCAAGATACGGGGCGTAGGACCCAACCTTGCCTTTGCAGTCGTCAGAGCAGCAAAGATCAACCCCGAAGCCCGCATGGGAGCCCTCTCAGACGGCGAATTATCAAGAGTAGAAGACGTAATCAAGGATCCTCTGAAACACGGCATACCCCCTAGAATGGTCAACAGACGGAAGGATATCGAGACCGGTCGAGATATGCACCTCGTCGGAGCAGATCTGGCCCTGAAGATCAAATCTGACATTGACCTAATGAAAGACATCAAGAGCTGGAAAGGAGTCCGACACTCCCTCGGCCTCAAAGTCCGAGGCCAGAGAACAAGGACCACAGGCAGATCAGGAAAAGCAGTTGGAGTGAAGAAGAAAGTTCTCATGGAAGCAGCAAGAGCGGCAGGGAAGAAGGAGAAAGAAGAGGAGAAGAAGTAGACTAGGGTAATGCCATGGGAGACCCGCGAAAGCCTAGGAAAGCGTACCAGACTCCTCGCCACCCATGGCGAAAAGACCAGCTTGAAGAAGAACTCCACCTAGTCGGCGAGTACGGGCTACGAAACAAGAGAGAACTACGCGGCCATGAGACCGAGCTCTCACAAATCAGAGGTATCGCTAGAACACTACTCGGCGCGGAAGAAGGGGAACGAGGCCCGCTCGAAAGCCAGTATCTGAAACGACTCGCAAGACTCGGAATCCTCCCAGAATCAGCAACCGTCGACAACATTCTAGACCTCAACGTCAAAGATCTGATGGAACGTCGACTACAGACAATAGTGCATAGAACGGGCCTCGCCAAGTCCATCCACCAAGCCCGCCAGTTCGTCACTCACGGCCACATTAGCATCGCCGGAGACATTGTCTCCGTGCCAAGTTATGTTGTTCAGCGCGAACAAGAGTCCAGAATAGCTTTCCACACGCGCAGTCCCTTGAGCAATGCTCAACACCCTGCCAGAGCAGCTCCCACGGGCAAGAGAGTTTCCAGAATAATCGAGGAAGTAGCTGCGCCCACTGCTCTAGTTCTTCCGGAAGTCCCTCCTGAAGTTAAGGAAGAAGTACTGGCTGAACAACCCCTCGTAATGCCTGAGGTCGAAGAAGAGGAAGCGCCCGCAGAGCCGGGCGAGAAAGAGACGCAACCTGCTTAAACCTCAACCTTCGTAACAGACTCGATACCAATGGTCGTCTCTACAGCAATTCTCCTCATAGTTGGAGGAGTATGTGCAACTGCACCGCTCTTCAAACGCGCATCAAAGGATCTCGCGCGTTTCCTGTCGATCATCGGCTTCTTTGTGGGCATAGCTGTAATCATAGTGGCCATAGACCTTGCGCTCGGTCTCATCTTTCTCTCTAGCATATTCGGGATAGGATTCGAGCCAAATACAAACTCGAACTATCCATATCTCAAGTACTATCTCCCGGTCATGGCAGTCCTCGGAATACTACTTCTCTCCCGTCCTCTGAAAAACCTGCGCTGGGCATCACTCATCTCCCTCGGCGTCGGGATTCTTGTTGCGGCTTATCTCCGAGTTGCGTTTCCAGGATTGCTAAGCAATCTTGAGCTGGGCATAATCTTCCTAATCATAACCCTGATCCTTTACACCCTTCTGAGATTTGTGGAAGATATTCTCGAGACGATCGGCTCGGTCCTTGCCTTCCCACCCATCGCCATAGTCGTAGGACTCGTAAGCATATACTTTGGATTCGTCACAGGTATCGCCTAACTAATCCTGATCAACCGAAACTGCACTAGCCCTCTTTCATTTTCCCAGTATGGCTCCGAGCAGGACAATGGAAGCGAGGCCAGGAACACGACGAGCACTACGCGGTAGTACGATCGTGATAGAATCTGGATAATTGCGTTCAAAATCCTCGTAAAACTCGTCAGCTTTAAATAAAGTCCGGACCGTCCGCTGGACACTTCGCGTTGGAAGCATGATAACTAGATGGACATAAAGCTCCTCACCAAGGAACAAGACACTATACGTTTTGTCCTCTCTGATGTTTCACCAGCATTTGCCAACGCGCTTCGCCGCATAATCCTCGCCGAGGTTCCGGTGATGGCTATTGAAGACGTTATGATTCTTGAGAACAGTTCAGTCATGTACGATGAGATTCTGGCCCATCGCCTCGGGCTTATCCCGATCACAACTGATCAGAGTTACAATCTTCCCGAGGAATGCACTTGCAAGAGTGAACTAGGCTGCGAAAAATGTAGAGCATCACTCTCTTTGGAAGTGGAGGCCTCGGACCCTGTTGAGGTTGTGTACACCTCAAATCTGAAACCTGAGAACCCCGAGGTGAAACCTGTCTCCGACAAGGTCCCGATCGTCAAGCTTGCCCAAGGCCAGAGAATCAAGCTTGAAGCATACGCGCGGCTTGGAAGAGGAAGAGACCATGCAAAGTGGCAACCAGCATCAGCATGCACTTACAGTTACGACCCGAAGGCGAAGACTTTCAATTTTTTTGTCGAATCAACGGGAACCTTACCGCCCGAGAAGTTGGTTCTAGATGCCGCTCGGCTCATCAGCGCAAAAACCTTGGGGTTCGAGGAAGGACTCGGAGGAATTTCTGAAAAGTGAAAAAGACAGTAGCCGTCGCCCAACCCGAAGAGATTGTTGACGCTTCCAATTTGATCCTGGGAAGAATGGCCAGCTACGTGGCCAAGAAGGCTCTCGACGGAAAGAGCATGGTGGTCATAAACGCAGAACGCGCGGTCATTTCCGGAACCAAGGCGCGAGTTGTCGCTAGAGCGAAGCTGAAGCTAAAGACTCGAACGCTCGGAAACCTGGAGAAAAGTCCGACCCATCCGCGCAAGCCTGACGGTTACGTCCGAAGAGTCATACGAGGAATGCTGCCTTGGAAGAAAACGGGAGGCAAAGACGCTTTTCATAGAGTCAAAGTCTACATCGGCACCCCTAGCGAATATCAGGATCGTCCAGCGACGAGAGTTGCTGACGCTGACGCTTCAAGACTCAGGGTTCCTTACATCACCATCGCCCAATTATCCGGTGAGATTGGAGGCTATCCACAGTGAGCGAGAAGAAGAAACTCTCACTTGAAACAGGCAAGAGAAAAACTGCGATAGCGAGAGCAGTAATGAGACCTGGGAAAGGACGCATTTACATCAATGATCAATCACTCGATCACATGTACCCAGAAGTCGCGAGAATGAAGATCGAGGAGCCGTTGTTGATCGCTGGGGAAAGGTCGAAGGGCGTGGATATCAGAGTCAGCATCGAGGGTGGCGGAGTGATGGGCCAGGCAGAAGCTGCCCGCATAGCAATAGCCCGGGCGTTGGCAGGCTGGACGAAGGGTACTGAGTTGAGAAAGACCTTCCTCGCCTACGATAGAGTCATGATAGCAGGAGACCAGAGAGTCACAGAACCCAAAAAGTTCGGTGGACCAAGCGCACGACGAAGAAAACAAAAATCGTACAGGTGATGGTTGACCTATGATAATACCAGTAAGATGCTTCACGTGTGGGAAACAGATAGCTGACAAGTGGGAAACCTTCAACCAGCGCGTAAGAGCAGGCGACAAGCCCCAGAAAGTCCTCGACGAACTCGGAATCCGGCGGTACTGCTGTAGACGGATGCTCATAACACACGTCGAGTTGATCGACGAGTTCCTGAAATATCCGCAAGTGACCGCGAAGAGACGAGCCGAGCTCGCTTAGGGTCTTGGTCGCATGGAGAGCCAAGAGTTTGAGGATAAAGAAGCAATCCCCCGAGCGGAGAACCTTCTCCTATCGTTGGAAGAACTCTTGGCCGCGGGCCTCCACATTGGGACCCGGATCAAGACAGTGGATATGGAAAAGTACATTTTCCGAGTCCGACCCGACGGGCTCTTCATACTAAACATCGGAGAGACGAACGAGAAAATCCGAGTAGCCGCCAAGTTCATGGCGCGATTCGAGCCGGGCCGAGTATTGGCGGTGTCATCGAGGCTCTATGGCAAGACTCCGATAGACAGATTTGCCGAGCTCACGAAGGCTATGCCGATAGTCGGCCGATTTATGCCCGGCCTCATATCCAACCCTCTACAGCCAAAACACGCTGAACCACAGGTGGTGCTGGTAACTGATCCGAGGGCGGATTGGCAAGCCATCAAAGAGGCAACAGCTGTCGGGATTCCCGTCATCGCTCTCTGCGACACGGACAACGTATTCTCGGGAGTTGACCTAGTCATACCAGTAAACAATAAGGGACGGAGAGCACTGGCGGTGGTTTACTGGCTGCTAGCCCGCCAAATTCTCAGAGAGAGAGGAGAAATTCCACAGGATGCGACAATCCCGTTGACGATAGACGATTTCGAGACGAAGCTCGCCGCCATGCCCGTGGGACGAGCTTCAGGTGGCGAGGCGTGAAAAGGCGCCTCCCAGCCCAAGCAGGAACTTTCTACCCAGACACTGAAGGAGCCCTAAGAACCCAGATCCAACAATCATTTCTCCACCCGTTAGGACCAAGAGCCATACCGACGATTCCCGGAAATCGAAACCCGAACCTTCTCGGAGTGATCGTTCCTCACGCCGGCTACAAGTACTCTGGACCAGTCGCAGCCCACAGCTACTACCACCTCGCGTCAGCGGGAATCTTCGAATCCATAATCATCCTCGGACCCAACCACACCGGACTTGGAAGCGGAGTCTCGACAATGACTGAGGGCGAATGGAGCACCCCTCTCGGAGACGTGCCTATTGACACAGATCTCGCCCGTGAAATCGTCGACAACTCCGAAGTGGTGGATGTCGAGGACGAGGCTCACCGAAACGAGCACTCCATCGAAGTCCAGCTGCCGTTCCTACAATACATCTATCCAAGACGATTCAAGTTTGTTCCCATCTGCATGATGCTCCAAGATCTACAGACCAGCATCGAGATCGGCGACGCCGTAGCAAAAGCAGCAGAGAAGCAAGGTGCAACCATCTTAGCTTCCTCGGACTGGACTCATTACGAACCGCAGGAAGAAGCTCAATCCAAGGACAAACAGGCGATCGAAGAAGCCTTACAAATGAACGAGAAGAGATTCCAAGAAATAATCGAAGAACGCTCCGTCTCGGCTTGTGGATACGGTCCAGTCACCGCAATGATCCATGCGGTAAAGCTCCGTGGCGCGAAGAGTGGAAATCTTCTTTCGTACCAGACTAGTGGAGATATCACTGGAGACAAGAGCGCGGTTGTCGGCTACGCGGCCGCGTCATTTGAGAAGTGAAGGGTCCTCGCGCCTGCCCATCAGTTCTTCGTCCGCAATTGCACGGGCCCCAGGCAAGATAATCTTAGCCGGAGAACACTTCGTAGTCCTCGGCGCGCCCGCTGTAGCTATGGCCATTAACCTATACTCTCAGGTCCAGGTGACCCCCAAGAATAGTTCAGGAGTAGATGTCAATGCAGACATACCGGTTCGATTTCTTTCTGGCAAGAATCGAAACTCGGGGGTTCCTGATCCTCGGCAGCTTCTACGCCCTCTTCAGCTCGCCGCCGAAGCGACCCTAAGGCACGTTGGGGCTAAAGACCTCGGAATGCGAGTGAATGTTGAGTGCGAGATTCCTGTCGCAGCAGGCCTCGGCTCGTCAGCATCGACAACCGTGGCAATAATTTCGGCCGTAGCGAGGTCGAGGGGAATCGAACTGAGCAGGAAAAAGATCTTCAAGCTCGCCTTCGTACCGGAAAACTTCCTCCACGGCAAACCCTCGGGAGTAGACCAGGCTGCCTGTATCTACGGAGGCTTGATACGGTTCAATCGTCCGTCAAATGTGAAAACGATTCGACTGGAGAAAGAGCCTGCAATCATCGTCTGTGATACTGGCATTCACCATGCAACTGGGACACTTGTAGGAGGTGTTGTTCGGAAATCTCACAGAGAGAAGAAAAACTTTGACGATTACATTGCAAGAGTTAGCGACATTTCCAACGGAGTCGTCAAAGCGTTAAGGGAGGGTGACGACAAAGACCTCGGCGTACTCATGTACCAGAACCACGATCTTCTTCGAAAAATCGGCGTTTCCCATCCCAAACTCGATCACCTCGTAGAAGTAGCAACGCGCACAGGATGCTTGGGAGCGAAACTTACCGGGGCCGGAGGAGGAGGCTGCATGATAGTCCTCTGCCGGAGTGCTAGAGATCGAGACAGAATGTCTCGCGTTCTCAGAAGAGAGGGCGGGACACCGTACAAGGTTTCAATGGATGCCACTGGGGTGGAATCACAGTCTGCCTGAGAGGGATTGTCGAGTAGCAATGGGAAAAATCCAAAGCCTAGCAGCCTAGCCAAGCAGACACGCCAGAGCTCGAAGAGCGCGTCGAGGAAACACTTGGAATTACTGTATCATGTTACAAAGGAAGATTCCGTCCTCGGTTCTGTAGAAAGATCAACCGCTCATCGAGACCAGCACCTGCATCGATCCGGTATGATCTTCCTGGCTCGCTCCGATGGCAGGATACTGCTTCAGCATCGGAGCCCCAACAAAACGATATTCCCAGACTGCTGGGATTCATCAAGCTCCTTCCATGTCACGTTCGGAGAAACCTACGAACAAGCAGCAAGACGTGAACTCAAAGAAGAGACGGGGATCTCAGCACCACTCACCTATCTTGGAAAGTTCTCGTACCACATCCCGCCCGAGAACGAGATCGTTGCAGTATTCTCCTGCAAAAGTGATGATCCTATCAAGATTGATCCAACGGAATCCTCTGGAGCATCATTTCACACAAGAGACGAAGTTAACGCGATTGCTTCATCCCAGAAAGCAGCACCCTGGCTCACAAGAGGCTGGAAGATGCTAACAGACAGTCGCATTTAAAACTAGGAGTGGCGGGTATGTCTCACTTCAGACTAGGACCTATCGCCGGCAAAGCGGAGATTTCGTGTGATGGCCACTCGGGTCCGAGACTGTGGAGTTGTCAGACTTGCTAGTACGGGTTAAAGTCCACGAAGCTGTTCGAACTCGCGTCCCAGTAACCAGCGAACACCCATGTTGGAACTCCACCACTGTGCGTGATGACCTTCCAGATCTCGTAGATCGAAGCTACTCGATCGCCGCTTGGTTCAAGCTGGGTCCAGCCAGTAACCCCATAGTAGTTGTCTGCGACCGTAAGCATCGCAGCTTGTATGCGAGTCCCGTTATACGACCCTACTTGTAGCGTCGCAAGGGCGGCGAGCCAGACATCATCGTACGCGCCCGTACAGTAGAAATCGCATGTTGCTCCCGGATATTTGCCTGCAAAGGTCGTGTAGAGTCGTTCGGTTTTGGTGTTGTTGAGAAAGCCATAGATTGTTGAGGGCAACCTGATGCTGGATATGATGGGTCCCGAAGTTGGGTCGCCGGATAGGACGATGTCTTGTGCCTCGCCATCTGTGCCGGTCCAAACAGAGGTCGGGCCGCCTCCGGTGCCGGGAAGCTTACCTGTAAGAAGAGCTCTGATTGAAGTAGACGAACTCTGACTTATCTCAGATACTATAGCCCCAAACTCTTCAAATGAGACCGCATCAATTCCGACTCTGTTTGGGCTCGTCGCGTTCAAGGCCTGGAATTCGACAGACAACTGCTGAATCACACTGGCAAAAGTTGTAGCAGAAGTATCATAACGAATGACGCAGACGCTGTCCGAGGAAATGCATCCGGCATAATCGGCTATGCCGCCGAAATCGACAGCCGTCGCGTTCGCCAAATTGTCGCCATAGCTGTCATGCCTTTGGAGAATAATCACCTTCGTTGCTCCTTCCGCTTTCAGCATGGCTGCATCGGCTTGACCCTGCCACCTGTCGTTTGGGGCAATTCGGAATAGGAAGTCATTCGGAATCGCGAGAGCAACGGAAGTTGAGGAGGGGCTAATGAGAACAATGTGGTTAGCATTTGCGAACGAGAGTATGAACTGGATAGCGCCGCTGTTCAACGGACCGAGGACAACCTGGACTCCTGCAGTCGCAAAGGCCTGCAGCTCGGAGAGCGCCCTTGAGCTATCTAGAGAATAGTCGCTGACCGACGCTGCGAATTTCAGATTGCAACCGGCCGAGGCGAGAAAGGAGTTGATGTCATCTATCGCCAGTGCTGAACCGTCCTTGGCCCTCACGCCTGGTGTCGCGAGTGCGCTTGAAAGGTCGAGAAGTTCACCGATGGTGACGGTGTGCCCTGAGAGGCATAAGCTACCCTTTTGTTGAAGCTGAATCTGAAGTTGAGAGATTTGAGTCTGAAGCTGGGTAATTTCGGTCTGGTCCAGTGCCAGTTGTGCACTGAGCGCGCTAAGTTGAGTGCTGAATGATGATTCTAGTGATTGGACTTTGCTGACTTCGTTGGAGAGTTGAGTTTCCAGCGACTGGAGCTGCGCATTTGCTGTTGCAAGTTGGGCTTCGAGCGATTGGAATTGAAGAGAGGTCTGGTTGAGTTGAGAGTTGATCGTCTGAAGGTGGGAGATCTGGTTTGTGAGATTTGCGATCTCGGCCTTGAGGGCGGCAATTTGGTCACTGAGTGAGCTGGCATTGTTGTTGAGATTTGAGACCTGGTTATTGAGGGATGTAGCTCGTGCCTGGTAGTAGTAGGCAACTCCTCCGAGGGACCCACCCGTGGAGGTCAATAGGAGAATAATCAAAGCCTTCATGGGGACGAAGTAAGACATGACGTCTCCATGGTGGTGCGGACCCATAATTGAACATTGCTCATGGCGATCATAGTCGGGGGACGGAAGACCTAGCGGATTCGACTATTTCTACAGGGAGATGATGATGGAAGGAGATCTCGAAAGTTTGATGGTTGTTAAAAGTAGGAAACCAGGGCGCTTAGCTTCGGAAATATTCTACGTTTCTTCCAATCCGGTGAGAGGAGCCGAGAAAGGTTTTATCGCCTCGAAAAAGTGAATTGAAGCATGTCTGAAATCGTTGTCCTCGTAGACGAGAGAGATCGTCCAATTGGCTACGAGGAGAAGATGAAGGCTCATTCCGACGGAGGAAAGCTACACCGAGCGTTTTCTATCTTCATTTACAATTCCAGGAATCAAATGTTGCTCCAACTTAGGTCGAATGCAAAACACCATTTTCAAAGCCTTTGGAGCAATGGATGTTGCAGCCACCCGTTGAAAGGCGAGGAGCTAGAGAAAGCAGCCCATAGAAAACTCAAGCAGGAGTTTGGATTTGATACAGAACTGAAAGAGGTCTTCAGTTTCCTCTACAAAGCAATGGACCCGAAGAGCGGGCTAACAGAACACGAATTCGATCACGTATTCATTGGAGAATACAACGGTGTTCCAAAGCCAAATCCTGAGGAAATTGACGATTGGAAGTGGGTCACTCCGAGTGAACTCAGGAATAATCTCGCTCAGAATCCTGACCATTATACTCCTTGGCTGAAGCCAGCGTTCGAGGGTTTGGTCCAACGAAACAGGGTCAAGCTATAACCACAAAAGCTCGCGCATAATTGTTCCGACGATCTGATTCCAGGAGACTGCAAGGTTGGAAGCGAAGAGTGTGGAGAGAAGGTCGAACATTGGATCATTTTACAAACTGTCGACCGAAGAGAGACTACGTATCGTCCAAGAATTCTCAGGACTCTCCGACGAAGAAGTTCAGACGCTAAAGACTGGCGCTCTGCCCGTTCCCTCGGCACAGAGAATGATCGAAAACGTCGTTGGGGTTCTCCCAGTACCGTTGGGGATCGCCGTGAACTTCCTTGTCAATAACAAAGACTATCTCATCCCAATGGCCATCGAGGAGCCTTCGGTGGTTGCGGCAGCCAGTCACGCGGCCAAGATGGCGAGGGCCAACGGCGGGTTCAGGACTAGCAGCACTGAGCCGATTATGATCGGACAAGTACAACTTGTCAAGTGCCCATCCCCAAGAGAAGCGGAGAAAGCAATTCTCTCCTCCAAGCAGGAGATCCTGAACAAGGCGAACCAGCAGGACCCGACACTTGTCTCTAAGGGAGGGGGCGCAAAAGATTTGCGCGTTAGAATATTGCCGAGTCTCGCTGGTACAATGGTAATTTCTGAGCTACTCGTAGATTGTCGAGACGCGATGGGAGCTAACGTCGTCAACACGATGGCCGAAGCAGTAGCCCCCATGATGGAGAAGCTGTCTGGAGGAAATGCAATTCTTAGAATCATATCCAATCTAGCAGACAGGCGAATCGCGAGAGCCACAGCACACTTCTCGAAAGATGATCTAGGCGGGGGGGAAGTCGTGGACGGAATCGTGCAAGCGTATGCCTTTGCGGCGGCGGATCCATACAGGTGTGCTACTCACAACAAGGGTGTGATGAATGGGGTCACGGCGGTCTGCCTCGCGACAGGAAACGATACTCGGGCCATAGAGGCTGGCGCACATGCTTACGCAGCTAGAAGTGGCCACTATTCGCCTCTGACGCGTTGGAATAAGGATGAGAATGGTGACCTTGAAGGATTCATAGAGATACCCGCCGCTGTTGGGATAGTAGGTGGAATAACCTCCGTACATCCAGCAGCAAGAATCAGCCTAAAGATTCTACGAGTTAAAACTGCAAAGGAGCTGGGGGAAGTTATGGCGGCGGTCGGCCTAGCGCAAAACTTAGCCGCGCTCAGGGCTTTAGCCGCAGAGGGAATCCAGCGAGGTCACATGTCCCTCCATGCAAGAAACATTGCGGCCATGGCTGGAGCTGAAGGAGACATGATTGATGAGGTCGCTCGAGCAATGGTTGAAGAGAAGAAGGTGAGATTGGACCGAGCGAAAGAGCTAGTCACAGAGATGGGGACTTCAAAGAGCCGGGATGCCTCCCACAAAGAACCCCACCAGGCCAAGAAGCATCCAAACTAATACCTGACTTTTCACCTTTCGAACGGTTGTGGTTGTCGGGTCACGGATCAGCCGGTAAGATGAGTACAAGAAACCGAGATCCGCAACGACGACTATGGGATAGTAGAACACTGAGACCTTCTGGTCGAAAACAGGAACCAAGAAGCTTAGGAGAACAGCTACGACGAAGAATGCAGCTGCAAGTTCCGCAGCACGCTTCGGTCCTTGCGTAACCGCTATAGTCATGATTCCCTTGGAACTATCCCCTGCAACATCTGCAATCCCTTTCGCAATCTCACGCGCAGTGTTAGCTAAGAAGGCGAGGAGAAAGAAGATGAAGAGCAATGGGCGCAAGCTATTGACCGCCAATCCCCCAAAGAAGAAGGGCAGGGCGACGTTGAAGCTTACGACGACATTTCCCAACAGACCAGTCCTCTTCCCGCGCGTATTATAGTAAGCCATCAGGGCCAAAGCAACCAGCGCAGTCAGGAAGGCAGGGATACCCAATACCAGTGAGGATACTAGTGCGAGCACAGAGAAGACGATCGACAATCCGTAGGCCTGTTGGATCGTCACCCTGCCTGAAGGGATCGGCCGGTCAGGGCTGTTGACTCTGTCCACTTGAACGTCCTGAATGTCGTTAAACACCATCGTCCCAGCTAGAAGTAGGAATGCTGTGAGAAAGCCAAACACTGCCTGTGTCGCATTAGGCAGGGTACCAAGGCCTATTGTCTCCGCCACGAGAACAGCCAACCCGATCATGAGGCAATTGGGAATTCTGACCAGCGTCAAGAACGGAGCTATTCGACCGGAAGACACAGGGCGTGCCGGATTCAGCCGCCGATCGTCGGAGGGATTTGTGGTTTCCACAATTGCACTGTTTCAGAATAAGCCTAAATAAACTGACGAGGCATATGCCGATATCGACATATGTCCGTCAAGAAAGAGTCCACCTTACTGGAAGACCTAAACCAGGCCCTGGCGGGGGAAACTCTGGCCGCCTTCCGGTACCTTTACCTAAGCAAGATCGCTAACGGTATCAACTCTGCCCATCTCTCGTCAATCTTCCAGGAGATCGCCAAGGAAGAATGGGCTCATGCGTCGACCCTTATGGGAAGAATCATTCAGCTAGGGGGCGTTCCTCTTGCAAGGCCGGCAGAATGGGAGAAAAGAAGTTTTCTTCCATATTATGAGCCTCCGAGGAGAGGGAACGATTTGAAAGCTCTAATCAAAGATAGTCTAAAGTTGGAGAGGGCTTCCATTGACTTCTTCCAGAAGCTAGCTCTGAAGACCAGAGACAGCGACCTGATAACCTACAGAATGGCCATGGATGTCATGGCGGAAGAGGCCCGCGACGAACAGAGAATCTCCGCTCTAGTAGAATAGCGCCGTCTAGATAGCTTCTAAACCCATCCGCGAATCTTCATCGCGGCAGTCACCTTTCCAATAGCATAGATGTAAGCCCCAGTCCGCATGTCCACGTTGTTCTCTTGGCTTGTCTTGTACACCTCAGCGAAAGCCTTCTTCATGATCGTCTTCAGGCGCTGGTCAACCTCCTCCGCAGTCCAGTAGAGATGCTGGAGATTCTGGACCCATTCGAGATAACTTGTGCTGACCCCTCCAGAATTCGCAAGTATGTCCGGAATCAACGTCACGTTTCTCTTGAAGAGAATCTCATCCGCCTCTGGTGTGGTCGGACCATTGGCGCCTTCGGCCACGAGCTTCGCTTTGATCTTGGACGCGTTCTTTTCTGTGATAACGTCTTCGAGGGCGGCTGGGACAAGTATGTCTACATCAAGCTCCAGTAGCTCTTCGTTCGTAATGGGTTCGCTCTCAGGCATGTTGACGATGTTGCCGGTCTTTTTCTTGTAGGCTGAGACTTCGTTGAACCAGATTCCGTTCTTCTTGTAGGCTCCGCCCTTGGAATCGGAGACCGCGACGACCTTCACCCCTGCTTCTTCAAGGAACATGTGAGCAAAAGATCCAACATTGCCAAAGCCTTGTACTGCACACGTCGCCTTTTTTAGGTCCATCTTGAGGTGTCGAGCTGCTTCTTCCACATTGATGGAGACGCCACGGCCGGTGGCCGAATCTCGGCCAAGCGATCCTCCGATTATCAACGGTTTCCCGGTGACGACAGCGAAGGGATTGTTTCGTTCGTTCTTGCTGTACTCATCCATGAACCATGCCATAGTCTGAGAGTCTGTGTAGACGTCAGGTGCGGGAATATCTCTGAACGGACCAACTATCTCGCTGATCAAGGAAAAGAACGATCTCGACAGTCTCTCTAGTTCCGAGTGAGAGAGTTGTTTGGGGTTGACTGTCACTCCTCCTTTGGCTCCGCCGAATGGGATGCCCGCGACCGCGCACTTCCAGGTCATCCACATCGAGAGTGCTTTTACCTCGTCTATCGTGACGTTAGGATGGAATCGTATCCCGCCCTTGTAGGGTCCAAGGGCATTGTTGTGCTGACTCCTGAAGCCTTGATAGAGGAGAATTCGGCCGTCATCCATCTTTACCGGAAAATTGATGCTGAGGATTCGTCTCGGCTTTCGCAGAATCTCCTGAACGTTTGGGTCCAGCTTCATAATGTCAGCGGCTTTCTGGAATTGTTCCAACGCCATGTCATACTGAGTCTTCTGCATCCCCATGCTAACTGGGGCGGCATCGTGTTTTGATGTAGTCTCCAGCAACAAACGAGCCCTCTAATTCGGAAACGCCATCGAGAAATTCTCCATTTAGACCTTTCTTCACTCACAACCGAAAATGTTTGAAGGAAAAGTTGTCGGAGCTTTTGCAGATGGACAAGGCTTTTTATAAAGACCCCAGAGTTTCTTCGCTCTGTTTCACGTAAGGAGAGAATGAACTAGACAATGTCCGCAAAGCCCCATCTCAACCTCATCGTGATGGGTCACGTAGACCACGGCAAGAGCACGCTGACAGGCCACTTGCTCTTCGATGCCGGATACATCGATCAGAAAACGATTGACAATTACGCGAAAGAATCAGAGAAGACTGGAGCGGGCGACACCTTCAAGTTCGCCTGGGTCCTAGACACGATCAAAGAGGAACGAGAGAGAGGAGTCACCATCGACCTCTCATTCCAAAAATTCGAAACTCCTCATAACTTCTACACGATTATCGATGCGCCGGGACACCGCGACTTCATCAAGAACATGATTACAGGGGCTAGCCAAGCAGACGTTGCCATACTCGTAATTTCAGCAAAGAAGGGAGAATTCGAAGTAGCTATTGGACCTGGGGGCCAGGCGCGAGAACATGCCTACCTCGCAAGGACTCTGGGCGTTAAGCAACTAGTTGTAGCTATCAACAAGATGGATGATCAGACGGTCAAGTACACTGAGGAGCGTTACAAGGAGGCCAGGAAGGAATTGGAAGGACTGCTGAAGACGGTTGGCTATGATGTTTCCAAGATTAATTTCGTTCCCACCAGCGGATGGCTGGGAGACAACCTTGCAAAGAAGAGCGCCAATACTCCATGGTACAAGGGTCCAAGCATACTTGATGCTCTCGACGCTATTGTTCCACCGGCCAAGCCTCTCGACAAGCCACTGAGAGTTCCAATCCAAGACGTCTACACCATAACCGGAGTCGGGACTGTCCCGGTAGGACGGGTCGAGACTGGAGTATTGAAGGACGGAGACAAGGTAATCTTCATGCCCTCCGGCAAAGTCGGCGAGTGCAAGACGATCGAGACCCACCACGTTAGAATGACGAAGGCTGAACCCGGAGACAACATTGGGTTCAACATCCGTGGTGTTGCTAAGAATGAGATTGGGAGAGGCGAGGTCATGGGTCACACGGACAACCCACCGACTGTCGCAAAAGCATTCGTCGGCCAAATCATCGTCATCTATCATCCAACCGCTATCGCCGCCGGATACACTCCAGTACTACACGCTCACACCGCTACGGTAGGGGTAACCTTCGAGGAACTGATACGCAAGCTGGACCCGCGAACCGGCCAGGTTGTGGAGGAGAAACCCTCGTTCCTCAAAGTCGGCGACAGCGCTCTCGTCAAGATGAGACCTCTCAGACCAATGGTTCTTGAAAACTTCAAGGACATTCCGGAACTTGGACGATTCGCCATTCGTGACATGGGAGCAACAGTTGGCGTAGGAGTCGTCCAGGAGATCAAGGAAAAGGGCGAGATTCCGAAAGCCTAGAATCCACCGCGAACACTTTCCCATTCCATATTCTTAGGTAAACGGATTTTCGTAATTTGCTCAAGAATAGCGTAGCGGCTATTTCATCAACAAGTATCCGAGCAGAAAGGATCATCGTTGTCCCCAAGATACCAATGTTTTTAACAGTACAGGGGCGGGCTGTGAACCCCGCGAGAAATGTAGAATCATGAAGGTATCTCGGAATGGTCTCCAAAGCTAGAATTCGGCTGTCCAGCACGGACCCCCAGGATATCAACACAATATGCGCGGAAATCAAAGAGATCGCGGACAAGACGGGCGTCAAGCTCAAGGGTCCGATTCCCCTTCCGACCAAGAAGCTGATGGTCCCAACCCGAAAATCTCCCGCCGGCCAAGGCACAAACACTTTCGACAAGTGGGAGATGAGGATTCACAAACGACTCATCGATGTCGATCCAAACGAGCGCTTTTTGAAACGGCTGATGAGGATTCGTGCCCCAGACGACGTTTTTATTGAGATTGAACTAGTTTAGTCTTCGCGCCTACATTCTCTTTTTCATTACAACGTAAGCGGCGTAGACTCGTTTAGGGAATGGGGTTAGAAATGGGGCGACTACGAACGCTCTGTGCGCCACGAAAAACTGACGGACATAGCGAATATGTTCTTTAGAGACTCGAACCCGAAACAGGGTAGTATTGGAGACCGAGAACTGTCCCGTCTGCGGGACCTCTGTCAAGAAAGATAATCTGAAGGGACACTCGGAGCGAGTGCACCCCAAGCGACCAGGGTCTGCTGCTGGGACACAACTAGTCGTGAAATCGGTTCCAGTCTTCAGGAGCCACAAGAAGAGAAACGTCCTGATTCTGGCTCTCGTGGTGTTAGCAGTCACCGGAGTGTCAGTTGCGGCGGCTCAGTTCTCTGTCGCGAATACTATGCGGATGCACTGGCATCCAATCCTCACAATAACCGGTAGCGCAGTAACAGTTCCAGCCCAGATCGGGATAGACCAGAGCCTCTGGAAGGACCATTCACTCGATCAATACGGCATAGGCGGCTTATCGCCTCTCCACACCCACGACACTTCCGGCACGATTCACGTGGAGTCTAATACTGTTCGAGACTTTACTCTCCGCGAGTTTCTTGCGATCTGGGGTCAGCCAGGTGACGGGCGCGCTATTGATGGGCATCCGGTGACTTCTCTTACCGTGGATGGGGTCCAGCAGGCATCGCCTACAGGCGACGTAGTTCTCAAGGACGGCCAGAAAATCGTAATGACCCTCTCACCGTAGACAAGTAGAAGAATCCACTCGCACGTTATCACGAGGCTATCGGGCACGCAAATTGTGGGGAACGGACGTTGTTAGCCAGTTTGAGCATTTCGAAGAAGGACGTAGTTCTGGAAGGCTGTCCATTTTTGTCCGTTTGCTGTCCTGAGATGATTTGTCGAGTCTGCCGTCCACCGCAGAGAATTGCATCTGAGCACGTGACCAATTCTCTTAGGTTTCTGTTGGACAGCCCTGGTCCTCAGGATGTTCTACGTGTCTGCTTTCTTGTGGGAGTCAGTTTTCGTTGCGACCTTTCCCCTATCCTGGTATTTCTGAGAGTTCTTTGGCAAACCAAACAGATAGACCGCAAGGCTTCCGACACCGATGCTGGACGCGAATCCTACTGAGACATAAGGAGCACTTGTCCGGAAGATGTAAGGAAGGGTGGTTCGGGTCACGTTAACACTCACGAAGGCATTCACGGCAATGTTACTGTTGTAGGCTGTGAGAGTAACGTACCTCTCTCCAAGGTCCGCGTTCAAGGCAACAGAAATCCTGTAGGTGGCGTTTATTGGGTTCGTGGTCGGCTCGATCTGGCTCGGGACGGCGAATCCGTATAATAACGGTGGGGACCCGAATGGCGCGTCGTGGCCGTTAGCTGAGACGTTCAGATAGACGGGACCGGCGGCTTCGTCCGTGATGGATGCAGGTATGGCCTGAGATGTTCCCTGTTCGACTTTGACGGGTTGGACTCCTGCGCTGATAGAGATTGGAACCGGTAGGCTGGCATTGACGTATCCGACGTCCCCGAGTCCAAATGCTGTGAACCAGACCAGATTCCCAGGCCCAGGCCACATCCACCAAACGTACGGGATAGTAGTCGCAGGTACGAAGTACTCGGTTAACGATCCAGTAGTTGGATCGTACTTAGCGACTCTACCGGAAAAATGTTCAGAGAACCATATCATCCCATCGGAATCGAGAGATATCGCATTGGGGAGCCCGACTGGGCAGTCTGGATCATATGACTCTGAACAATACCCGATGCCAAACACTCTCCACTCCCCAGTCGAAGGGTTGAAGCTACCGAACTGGCCGCGGCCATGATCGGTAAACCAGACTACGCCCACATGGTCGACTGCTAATTGAATAGGGAAGGTAATTTCTACGTTAGGGGGCGGGCCGTAGTCGGTAACGTTGCAAGAGCCTGTCTGGCAAGGAATTATGTGTCCCAGTTTTTTTGCGGTCGTCTCGGCAAACCATATTGTGCCGTCAGGTCCGGTCGTAACTCCTTGTAGCGAGGAGTTCGCCACCGGCACGTTATAGGAATTGACCAATGTCTTTCCTATAGCGTCGTATTCAACGATTTGGTTGGTGCCTAGAAGTGTGATCCAGATCCTCTCTTTGTTGTCTATGGTCATGTACTGGGGACTGCCTCCGGGGAATGTCTGTTCAAGGGTTATGTTCCCAGGTGCGGTCGAATTGTAGTAAGCGAGACTATTGTTTTCGAGGAACCAAACTCTAGTTAGGTTATGATCATAGACTATGTCTGACGGAATCGCGTTTACTAATGTGATAACGGGAGTGACAATAGGTTGGCCGCCTGCACCGATCGTGAAGTTTACTATCTGGGCTTTGGAAGGTTCAACGACATTACCCACAATTTTGCCCTCCTTTATCGTTACAACCCAGACAGTCTTGTTGCTGGCTGGATAGAGAACAAACGGAGTAAAGTCTGACGAATTCTGCGAAATACGAAACGTAGTCACATAAGGATTGGTTGATGAGGATCCAAGTATGAGAATGGACGCCATGGGGCCAGCGGCTCTCGTCGCGAAGACTCCAACGAATTGAAAGGAGATTGCTAGAAGGATGATTGAAATCGTCGCCGTTCCTACGCCGCTCGTCGGAGCCCCCTCTATCCGACGTTCAACAATCCGTTCTGCATGAATCTATGGACAGTACAAAAAGAGATGCAGAACACTCTGAACTGGCCGATCTTAGATGCCAAGAATGGGGGCACTGAAAGTGTTTGTCCGCCCTGAATCTCGGTCCCCCGTATTGCATAGTTGTCTATTGCAAAACCGTGTGTTTGAGTATCGCCGTTGATGATCGTAACCTTGACCATGTCGCAGCGATGCACGCTCATGATCGGCCATTGTCCTTGATGATCCTTGCTGTCGTTGAACCCGTTGATGCTGGCCACGATAGTGAAATTGCGGGTTGTGCCGGCTATCCCTTCGCAAGGTGAACCGGGAAGACCAACGGCGAACGTCATGATCCCGCCTCCCAGAGCCGCAGCTACTACGATGATGATAACTGCAAGCATCTTGTTCTTCAGCACTAGTCTGCCTCGTACCTCGTAAAGGAGAACCAGAGGGTCCTGGAGGAAAACTCGCTAATAGGGTCTTCGTTCATATCATGATCGATATCCCCAGAGAGAGATGATCGGAGAGTGATCGTCGATTGTTCTCTACTCAAGATATATTTGCATAACAAGTGGAGCCTGGTTTAAGGCGGGGGTACCAGAGTCAGGTCAAATGCTGACCATATGGGCGGGTCGCGCCTTAGCATGCGCGCGCTACACTCAAGACCCGGAATGAAGAGAGGTGTCGAGACTGCTTGATGCCTCTGGGAGCGCGGGTGTGTTATCCCGTGGCGTAGGCCTTCGTGGGTTCGAATCCCACCCCCCGCACCACATTTTCATAACCTTCGACATTTTGGATGTCGCTCATCATGGTCGATTTTATGACGCTGCTGCGACAATGCGACGGGATCGTGGCTAATGAACCGGA
>Ga0209471_1000731_pt1 | contig 20831 bp, 30 predicted proteins | sample GraSoiAngelo_128_FD_185885 | JGI IMG/M metagenome (GOLD analysis project Ga0209471, IMG submission 185885) | Grasslands soil microbial communities from the Angelo Coastal Reserve, California, USA - 14_0927_12_20cm (SPAdes) (version 2) | ecosystem: Environmental > Terrestrial > Soil > Grasslands ...
GTTCCCTCCCACGCTCACGCGGAAGCCTCAGGGTGGGGACTTCACGCCACCAAAACGGCTCTTCGAGGTAGCCCGCGGCCAGGGGAGTCAGGTTTCGAAGAATATCTCAGCCGGTCTTCGAACTCATGCCGGCTTAACAAGCGAGGCCCCCTCAGGAAAAAAAGGACGGTCGGGGGCGGGTCGCTACGCCCCGACCTTTACGCCGTGCCAGAAGGCGACGTAATCCTTGATCTCGGCGGCTTCTGGCTTTGGGTCCGAGTAAAACCAGGCCGCATCCGGATTGGTCTTGCCGTCGACGACGACGGTGTAATAACTCGCCTCGCCCTTCCAGTGGCAGGTCGTGTGGGTGTTGCTCGGCTGAAAGAGCTCCCGATTGACTGCATCCGGCGGAAAGTACTGGTTCCCTTCGACAACGATCGTCTTGTCACTCTCGGCCAGGGTGATCCCGTTCCAAACTGCTTTCATTCCTCTTTGGACAACCGCTCCCGCGCCTAGCTTATTCCTCCGGCAGCTGCCGGCTGGGCCTCGCGGCGGCCGTTGAGCGTATAGACGCTGTAGGCATGGCGAATCAGCGGCTGGGCAACGTTGCGCACCGGGATGCCGGCAGGGGTGCGGCCCTTCTCGGTCCCGTGGTGCGCGTGGCCATGCACGACCAGGTCAGCGCCGGCGCTGTCGACCGCCTCGGCCATCAGGTAGCTGCCCAGGAAGGGGTAGATCTCCAGCCGCTCGCCTTCGAGCGTGCCCTCGATCGGCGAGTAGTGCAGCAGGGCGATCCGAAGGTCGACGCCATCCAGCCGGGTGAGCGCCCGCTCCAGGCGGTCGGACAGCATCTTGGTGTGTCCGACGAACGCCTTCATCTCGGGCTCACCGAAATCACTGCCGTGGGCGCCGCGAAAGCCACCGCCGAATCCCTTGGTGCCGGCGATGCCCACCCGAACGCCATTAATGTTGAGCGTCACCCCTTCGCCTTCGAGCACCCGGACTCCGGCGCCCTCGAGGGCCCGCCGCACCTCAGCTTCACGACCGCAGTGATAGTCGTGGTTGCCGAGGACAGCGACGATCGGGACCGGCAGGCCACGCAGCTCGTCGGCGAGGACCTGGATTTCCTCGGGGTTGCCCCGCCGCGTGAGATCTCCGGCCAGTAGCAGGAGATCGGCGCGATCGGGCAGATGCTCGAGGCCCGGCTTGAGGATGCCCTGGGAGCCCGCGCCGTAGTGGAGGTCACCGACTGCCGCGATCCGGATCAAATAACCGGTTCCTCGTCCCCCGGCTCGGTTGCCGGCACGACCGTCGTCTCGTTGACGATCTCGTAGCCTGGAAGCAGTTCCTGCGCGACCTCGGTGATGGTATGCCGCAGCTGAAGACTGGAGACGTTGCCGCCGAGGAGGACGCGACGCTCTTTCACGTCGACCTTCAAGTCCTGCTCGGCCACGCGCGGATCGTGGAAGAGTTTCTCGCGGATGTGTTCGGGGAGGTAGTCGGGCCGCTCGCTCACTGCGCGTAGATCTCGTCGTAAAGGCGACGGATCACCCAATCCGGGACCAGGATATCGCTCGACTGCGCGTAGATCAGCAAGGCCAGGATCCGGCGGGCGCCGACGCGACCGCGACGGAGCAAGTACTCCCAATCAAGCTCGGCGCGGCCGAGGATGGCGAGCGCATCGAACCAGTGGCGCGACGTCTCCTCGCGGTGAACGATGCCCTTGATGACGATCTGATCCTCCGGGCTAGGGATCCGCAGGCGCAGACCCTCGTACTCGCGCTCGATCGACCGAGACTGCATCTGGTCATCGAGATAGATCCCGCCCATCACCATGAAGATCACGTCGACCATGACGTCGTCCTTGAAGGCCTTGTAGATCCACACCGGGTCGGTCTCCTCGGTGGTGAACCCGGCCCGTGCGAAGACCTCGAGGATGTCGCGGGCATCATCCGGGCGGACCAGGACGTCGATGTCATGGGTCCACCGCGGCCGTCCGACCAGCGCCGAGGCCAGCCCGCCCAGCACGAGGAAGGGATAGCCGGCCTGCGAGATGGCCTGGACTGCATCGCGTAGCACATTGGTGAACGCCTGGTCGGCCGCGGCCTCCCGGCGCTTCACGCTCAGGATGTCACGCTTTGCGATAGTGCAATTGTAGTACGCCGTTCCCGAAGCCACGGGTCTCCAGGAGGCGCAGATTGACCCTGGGTCCCGACCGTGGGAACAGGGGCTTCCCGGTGCCAATGACAATCGGGTGGACCTGAATCAGGTACTCATCGATCAGGTCCCGTTCCATGAACGCCCTGGCCAGGTCGGCCCCGCCGAGTACCAGGTCTCCGCCAGGCTGTGCCTTGAGCTGTTCAACGTCCTCGGGAACGACGTCTCGAACGACCGTTGTGTTCCAGTCCGCTCGCTGAAGAGTCTTCGAGTAGACGATCTTTGGCATGTCCAGCCAAATGCGCGCGAACTCGATCATGGGCTTCGTACTCGAGGGATCGGAATCGGCCGTTGGCCAGACTGCGGCCATCAGCTCGTAGGTCACACGCCCGCTCAGGAAGGCGCCCATGCCTTTGAGCTGCTCATTCAAGTGGTGATGCAACTCGTCATCGACCAGGTGCCAATCGATCTCGCGATTCGGCCCCTCGATGTAGCCGTCCAGGGAGATGGACATCATCAGGATGACCTTTCTTATCGTGTAGCCCTCTCAGCCTTGGTCGGCGTCGCTCGACCACAAATAGGCGGCCGATTGCCCCGCGATATAGACGAACGCGATGACGGCCAGCGCGGCCCGGATGTACCAGGCGACGTGGGGCGTCCCCACCACGATCAGGACGGCCGCCAACAGGCCGCCACCAAGCGGGATGATCAGCCGCCGTGGCTTGCTCTGCCTCTGCGGCAGGCTCCGCAAGCTGTCCACGGTCATTCCTTATCCCATTCTCCCAAGGAGCAAACCGCGGACGCCAGGCCCGTTATTCGAAAGTGAGCCGGCTCAGCGACGTCCAGTTCAGCCGTTTCGCCGAGATGGAAGCCGCCAAACTGCTGACCTTCGGCCGTCCACGTGGGGTGCTCGAAGTCATGCTCCCGATGACCGACGACGAACGGCGGGACCTGGAGGCCCACATCAAGGAGCACTTCCGACTCAGCTTCGCGATGCAGGTCAAGGCGAGTTACGTCCTTTACCGGCTCGCCCGCGCGGCCCGCTTCCAGAAGAGTTTCGTCGTCCGGCCGGAGCGATTGATCGAGGACCTCTTCTTCTATTACTTCTTCGGATTCATGGATCTCGACACCATGGCGTATCGGGCCCCGGTTTTCCTCGTCCCCTCGCACGTCGTGCACAGCGAGGCGGTCCATCAACTGCGCGGCGGTCTCCTCCACTACAACTTCGTCGCCAGCATGGACCCAAAGTCGAAAGACCGCTGGCGGCCCTACGCGTGCGAGCCTGCCGAGGTTGCCGGCCGCGTCGTCAAGTTCCTCCGAGCCCACGAAGCGCACCGGCGCGCTTCCCTGCGGCATCCTGTGGGGTCGATCATTGTGCAGCCGGGGACGATCCTCGTGGGCCGCGCCGCCTGAACGTCACCTAACTGATTCGAGCTCTCGCTTGACCCGGCGGCAGGCTGGCCCGTACACTGACGATCTTAGATTGTTGAGTTTGTAGATCGCGCCAGTCAACTTATGAGCACCAACACCGGCGACCTGCCCCTCTACGACCGCACGGCGCGCAAGGCGCACCAGTGGACCATGGTCGTGCCGGTCGTGGCCGGCCTCATCCTCGGCGGAATCTCGGGGACCGTGCTGCTGGCGATCGCCGGCGCGATCATGGTCGCCGGCCGGTTCTGGTGGCCGGCCGACGTGGTTCGGCAGCTGACCTGGCGAGTCCTCGAACCGGCCGGGATCCTCAAGCGCGACGATGTGCACGAGGACCATGAGACGCGACGCATCGCCCGCATCATGGGTGGCGTCCTCTGGCTGCTCGCCGCCCTCCTCATGCCGCTCAACCCGGTGCTGGCCTGGGTGATCACGATCCCGATCGCCGTGATGGTGTCCCTCGACGCCAGCCTCAACTTCTGCGCCCTCTGCTTTTTCCGCGCCCAGCTCGACCAGCGCGGCATCCTTCGGCGGGTCTGAGCCGATGATCGAACGCTCCCTCATCATCCTCGCCCTCGCGCTCGTTGTCGCGGCCGCGGTCCTCGTGGTGCGCGCCTGGTCAGGTCGCCGCGTCGAAGGCCTGAAGGTTGGCGAGTCCCGCGGTCTGTGGAATGCGCTCGGCGAATCGCCCGACGGACGGCCGTCCCTGGTCGTGTTCTCGACGCCGAGCTGCACCGCGTGTCGGACCGCGCAGCATCCGGCGGTCGAAGCCGTCGGAGCCCGCTTCGGCGAAGCGCTGCGCATCCTGAAGGTCGATCTCTCGCGCCGACCCGCGGTCGGCCACGCCTTCCAGGTCCTGACCGCGCCGAGCACGGTCGTCCTCCGCGGCGACGGCCGAGTCGGGAGCTTCAATCACGGGTTTGCCCCGGCCGATCAGCTCGCGGCGCAGGTCAGCGCCGTCGCCGCGCCAGCGTCGTCGCGGTAACGCCGGCCGCGAGTTCGACCAGTTCCCGCGGCGCCGGAGCCGGCCGGCCGTCGCTCAGCCGAATCCAGACCCACTCGGTCAGAACCTCGGCCAGCAGCTCGTGGTCGGCAATCCGGGTGATCGTGGTGCGGCGAACACCGCGGGCGCCCCTGACCAGCTCTACGCGCACCGTCAGCTCGACCTCGTCGCCGTAGACGGCCGGCCGGTGATAGGTGATCTCGGTCCGACGGATGACCCAGCCGCCGCCGCGGCTGACCGACCAGTCGCGGCCGTAGCCGGCGGCTTCGGCGTGCGCCGTGGCGAGCTCCTCCGCCCAGCTGAGATAGACCGCGTTGTTGACGTGCCCGTTGCTGTCGAGCTCGTAGCCCCGCACCGGCCAGCGAAGCGTGAATTCGAGTGGGTCGGCAGCGCGGCCGTCAGCCATGACATTAGTTTCGCTGACCTCAGTGCTAAGGTCAGAACATGCAGGTCAAGGAGCTGGGCCACCTCGTGCTCTACGTGGGCAATCTCGAGCGCTCTCGGCGTTTCTATCGGGACCTGCTGGGCTGGAGGGAGATCACGGTCCCTGGCGAAGAAATTGGGTTTCCCGCCGCCGCCTTCACATCAGGACGGACGCACCACGAGCTGCTCCTGATCGAGGTGGGGGAGGGCGCCACGCCGATCCCGAAGGGTCGGCGGCTCGGGATGTACCACTTCGGGCTGAAGATCGGCGAGACCGACGCCGAGCTGCGTGAGGCGCGCGACCAACTCGTGGCGGCGGGCGCCCGCCTGGTGGGCAGCGCCGACCATGGTGTGACGCACAGCCTTTATATCGAGGACCCGGACGGAAACGAGATCGAGCTGTATATCGACGTCCAGCCGGCGGTGTGGAAAGACGATCCAGCCGCCGTCTTCGCGCAGCCCCGGCCGCTTCGTCTCTAGCCCCGCAAGCTCCTTACGATCGAGCCGTTTCATGGGTGTGAGCCCGTCCAGGCGCGGCGACAAGGTCGAGATCGTGCTCAAGGGTGCCGACGCACAGCTCGAAGAGTGGTTCCGGCGTAGTCAGAAGGCGACGCGGAAGGCGTCGGTTACCTTTGCCACGTTCCTCCACCGCGCGAAGCGCCAGAGCGCGGCAGCACTCCGCCACGAGATCGACGACCTACAGGCGGGGCTGAAGAAGCTCAGTTCCCGACTTGACCACGTGGAGCACGGGGCGTCGGCGGCGCCCAGGAAGGCCATTACGCACGAGGTCACCGTGGCGCCAAAAAAGCGTCGGGCCCGGCCCACAGCGGCGAAATCGAGCAAGGCCGCCTCCACCCGCAAGCGGAAGAAAGCCGCCTGATCGCGCTCCCCTAGAATCCACGCCCGGTGGGCATCCTCTCGCCGGAGCACCTGATCCCCCTGGCGCTCCTGGTCATCGTCGCCACTGCGCTGTGCATGGCGGCGAGGCTCGCGCCCGGTCGTTGGACCGGCGGCGTGGCGACCATTATCGCCTTGGCCATCGTCATCACGACGCTGAGCTGGCAACCGTACGTGCTCGTAAACAACAGCTGGTCGGCGGCGCTGAGCCTCCCGGTCCAGCTCTGCGACGTCGGTGGCTTCGTGGCGGCCGCGGCGCTCCTCTGGCGACAAGCGGTACTGGTCGAGCTCGCGTATTTCTGGGGGCTGGGTGGGACCCTCCAGGCCTTGCTGACGCCCGACCTGCGCGACCATTTCCCGAGCTTTCCCTACCTCCAGTTCTATGCCACGCATGACCTCGTGGTTCTGGCGGCGCTTTTCCTCGTCATCGGGCTCGGCCTGCGGCCGCGCGCCGGCGCCGTTCGACGGATCTTCTTGCTCACCCTCGCCTTCGCCGTCATCGTCGGACTGATCGACCTGATGACCGGCGGTAATTACATGTACCTTCGGCATGTCCCTGGCGAGGGCAGCCTGCTGAGCGTCATGGGCCCGTGGCCCTGGTACATCGCGGTCGGTGCGCTGCTGACGCTGGCGGTGCTCACCGTCCTCCACGCCCCCTTCGCGTTCTCACGACGTCGCGCCGCCTGAGATGCTGGCGGGATGACCGTAGACAGGCGGCCGGTGCTGCCGGCTCCCCTTTACGCGCTCGGCTCGATCGCGTCCGTCCAGGTGGGCGCGACCGTCGCGCGGCAGCTGTTTCCCTTTCTCGGTCCGACGGCTACGGTCTTCGTGCGGGTCGGGTTCGGCGCCCTCATTTTGCTGGCGATCGCCCGGCCAGGCGTGCGTCGGTTGTCGGCCGCGCAGTGGCGCGAGGTCGTGCCCTTCGGGCTGATCATCGCCGGCATGAACCTCTGCTTCTACCAGTCGATTGCGCGCATTCCGCTCGGGATCGCGGTCACGATCGAATTCCTCGGCCCGCTGGCGGTGGCGATCGTCGGCTCGCGCAAGGCGTTCGACTTCGCTTGGGCCGGGATGGCCGCGGCCGGTGTGGCGATCCTGTCGCTGACCGGGGGGCGCGTCACCCTCCTCGGCGTGCTCTTCGCGCTGGGAGCGGCGGTGGGCTGGGCATCCTATATCGTGCTGGGCCAGCGAGTCGGTCGCCTCGTTGCCGGACCCGATGGGCTGGCCCTGGCCCTGACCGTCGGTGGGCTCGCGCTGGCACCGTTTGGGATCGCCGGGGCTGGAGCGCGCCTGCTGGACCTGCATAACCTCGGCCTGGGCCTGGTGGTCGCGATCCTGTCCTCGGCCATTCCGTTCTCGCTCGAATTCGCGGCGCTGCGCCGCTTATCGAGCCAGGTATTCGGCATCCTGATGAGCCTGGAGCCGGCCATGGGCGCGGCAGCGGGCTTTTTCTTCCTCGGTCAGCGCCTCTCCATACGCGATCTGCTCGCGATCGCGCTGGTGTCGGTCGCCAGCGCCGGTGCCACGCTCTCCTCCCGGCATGTTTGAGAGTGGTGCCAGTGCGGTATATATAGTGTCCAAGTGCCAGCTGAGTTCACTTCACCCTTCTCTCCAGGCGAACTGGTCCTCCATACCACCCACGGATTAAGCCGGTATAAGGGGACCCGCCAGATGGAAGGCGCCGACGGGACGACCACCCAGTTCCTGCAACTCGAATATGCGCAGGGCGATCGGATCTTCGTACCGGTCGAACACATCGGACGCCTGAGCAAATACGTGGGCGACGACGTCACCCTGGCGCGGCTCAACTCCGAAGTGCAGCGCCGCTCGCCTTACAGCCGCTTCCAGAAGCCAGCCTAACCGCGCGCTTCCCCAACCCTCCCCTCCCTGTCGATTTGGCGTGCCATCAATCGACGTATTGGTAGGCCCCGGATCGATGAGTTTCCCGCCACGGGCCGTCTAAGGGTTCATGACACGGAATAGAGGAGAAGCGCAATGCGATTGAAGATCGAGAACGACATGGGGCAGAACATCATTCATTCTTCCCCTCCCCCGCTCGCGGGGGAGGGCAGGGTGGGGGCCTCGAGGGTGGGGGACGCCCGCTGGCTAGCCCTGATCATCCTGTGCGCCGGCTTTCTGATGATCGTGCTGGATCAGACGATCGTCAATGTCGCCCTCCCGTCCATCAAGAACGACCTTGGCTTCTCGCAAGCCGGCCTGGCCTGGGTCGTCAACGCCTACCTGATCGCATTCGGCGGTCTGCTGCTGCTCTCCGGCCGTCTCGGTGACCTGCTCGGCCGCAAGCGGATCTTCCTGGTCGGGCTCGCTATGTTTACCACTGCCTCACTGCTGTGCGGGCTCTCGATCAGCCAGCCGATGCTGATCGCCGCGCGCTTCATTCAGGGAATCGGCGGCGCCGTCAGCACCGCCGTGATTCTGGGCATGGTCGTCACCATGTTTCCGGAGCCCGCGGAACGGGCCCGGGCGATCGGCATCTTCAGCTTCGTCGCTTCCGCCGGCGCCTCGATCGGCCTGCTGGCGGGCGGCTTGATCACCCAGGCGGTCAGCTGGCACTGGATCTTCTTCGTGAACCTCCCGATCGGGATCGTCATCGCCGTGCTTGCGTCACGGCTGCTCGAATCCGACCGTGGGATTGGCCTGCGCAGTGGCGCGGACGTGCTCGGTGCGCTGCTGATCACCTCCGGGCTGATGCTGGGCGTCTACGCGATTGTCGAGTCGTCCACCTACGGGCTCGGCTCGCTGCACACGCTCGGTCTCGGCGCTGTCGCGATCGCGCTGGTGGTCGCGTTCATCATCCGGCAAGCGACGGCGGCCACGCCGCTGCTGCCGCTTCGTTTGTTCCGCGGGCGCCACTTTTCCGGCGCGAATGTGATCCAGGCGCTGGCGACGCCGGCGATGTTCGGCTTCTTCTTCCTCGGCTCACTCGACCTGCAGCGGGTGCTTCACTACGGGCCGATGGCGATGGGGCTTGCCTTCCTGCCGGTCGCGGTCGGGATGGGCGCGCTGTCGATCGGCCTGACCGCCCGGCTGATCGTGCGCTTCGGCGCCTACGCCGTGTTGCTGGCCGGCCTGGCCACCATCACGGCCGCGCTCGGGGTCGCCGCCGCCGGTCCGATTGTCAGTGACTATTTCCCCACCCTGTTCCTCCCGATGGCACTGCTCGGGATCGGTGGCGGACTGGCCTTCCCGGGCCTGACGGTGCTGGCGATGGCGCGCACGACGCCCAGCGATTCGGGCGTCGCCTCGGGACTGATCAATACCACGGGCCAGGTCGCCGGTGCGCTCGGGCTCGCCGTGCTGGCCACGCTGTCGACGAGTCGCACCAGCGATCTGCTCGGCCACGGCCAGGGCATGACGGCCGCGCTGAGCAGCGGCTACCATCTTGCCTGGGCGATCGGCGCCGGGCTCGCCTTCGTCTCGCTCCTGATTGCGGCGACTGTGCTGCGGTCCGAACGGCCTACCGCGGTTGAGGCCCCGATCGAGGAAGAGGAGATCCCGGCATAGCAGGCGGCGTCCCGTATTCTCGTAGAGCTCGCAGGCTGGTTTCAGGAAGGAGAGAGGCATGAGCGGAGTTCGGGTACTGGTCGGCACGCACAAGGGTGCGTTCGTGATGACCTCGGATGCCAAGCGCAAGCAGTGGGACATCAGCGGCCCGCACTTTACGGGCTGGGATATCTACCACGTGAAGGGATCGCCGGTTGACCCGAACCGGATCTATGCCGCCCAGAACACGGGGTGGTTCGGGCAGGTGATCCAGCGCTCCGACGACGGGGGCAAAAGCTGGAACCCGGTCGGGAACAAGTTCGCCTACGAAGGCGCCACGGGCACGCACCTCTGGTACGACGGCACGCCGCGCCCCTGGGAATTCAAGCGCGTCTGGCATCTCGAACCATCGCTGACGGACCCGGACCTGGTATATGCCGGCGTCGAAGACGCTGCGCTCTTCCGCTCCGCCGACGGCGGCCAGAACTGGGAAGAGATGCCGGCGCTGCGTCAGCACCCAACCGGGCCCAACTGGGCGCCCGGCGCCGGTGGGATGTGCCTGCACACCATCCTGCTCGACAAGGACCACCCAGATCGCATGTTCATCGCCATATCGTCGGCGGGCGTCTTCAAGACCGAGGATGGCGGCAAGAGCTGGCGGCCCGCCAACAAGGGCCTGCACTCGGAGGGCATTCCTGACCCCAACGCCGAGGTTGGCCATTGCGTGCACCGCATCGCCATGCACCCGTCGCGTCCGGACACGCTGTTCATGCAGAAGCACTGGGACGTCATGCGCAGCGACGACGCCGGCGAGTCGTGGCGCGAAGTGAGCGACAACCTGCCGAGCGACTTCGGGTTCCCGATCGACGTCCACCCGCACGAGCCGGAGACGATCTACGTGGTGCCGATCAAGAGCGACTCGGAGCATGTTCCGCCGGACGGAAAACTGCGCGTCTACCGCAGCCGCACCGGCGGCAACGAATGGGAAGCGCTTACCAACGGATTGCCGCAGAGCAACTGCTTCGTCAACGTGCTGCGCGATGCCATGGCCATCGACACGCTGGAATCCCCCGGCATCTACTTCGGCACCACCGGCGGGCAGGTCTACGGATCGGCGGACGCCGGAGACAGCTGGGCGCCCATCGTTCGCGATCTCCCAGCGGTCTACTCGGTGGAAGTCCAGACACTGCCATGATCCGGGTCGTTCTACCGGCGCACCTGCGCAACCTGGCTCGCGTGGATGGCGAGGTGAAGCTCGAGGTCAGGGGCCCAATGACCCAGCAGTCGGTCCTGGACGCGCTCGAGGCCGGTTATCCGATGCTGCGCGGCACCATTCGCGACCAGGTCACGCACAAACGCCGGGCCTTCATCCGGTTCTACGGCTGCGAGCAGGATCTCTCGAATGAGCCAGCGGATTCGCCGCTGCCGGAGGCCGTCGCAACCGGCAAGGAGCCGTTCCTGGTCGTGGGCGCCATCGCCGGCGGCGTGTCGATTTGACCGAGCCCCATTCGACGCATCAGTAGGACTCTCAAACCCGAAAGGAGGAACACCAGATGCGATTCATGATCGTGATGAAATCCAACAAGGAATCCGAGGCGGGCATCATGCCCTCCCAGACGCTGCTCGAGGAGATGGGGAAGTACAACGAGGAGCTGGTCAAGGCCGGCGTCATGCTCGCGGCCGACGGCCTGCACGCGAGCTCGAAGGGCGCGCGCGTCCGGTTCTCCGGCGGGAAGGCGACGGTGATCGATGGGCCGTTTGCCGAGACCAAGGAACTGATCGCCGGCTACTGGCTGTGGCAGGTGAAGTCGAAGGAAGAGGCGATCGAATGGCTCAAGCGGGGACCCTGGGCCACTGGCAGCGAGGAGGCAGCCAAACTGGAGCGGCGCCTTGGTCCGCTCGAGATCGAGATCCGACAGGTGATCGAGGCAGACGACCTCGGAGAGGCGTATACGCCCGAGCTGAGAGAGCAGGACGAGCGCCTGAAGGCGCAGGCAACCGCCAAGGCCTGACACGTCCGATACCCATCGCACGATCGAGGCCGTCTGGCGGATCGAGTCCGCCCGGCTGATCGCCGGCCTGGCGCATATCGTGCGCGATGTCGGGGTGGCGGAGGAGCTCGCCCAGGATGCCTTGGTCGCCGCGCTCGAGCAGTGGCCGGTATCCGGCATTCCCGCCAAGCCCGGTGCCTGGCTGATGGGGACCGCGAAGCATCGGGCGATCGACCTGCTTCGCCGGCGGAAATCGCTCGAGCGCAAGCACGAACAGCTCGGTCACGAGCTGGTGGGCGCGCAGCAGGAGCTCGCGGAGCGGGACTTCGACGCTGCGATCGAGGATGACGTGGGCGACGACCTGCTGCGCCTCATCTTTGTCGCCTGTCACCCCGTTCTCTCGACCGAAGCACGCGTAGCCCTGACCCTCCGCCTTCTGGGGGGGCTGACCACCGAGGAGATCGCGCACGCCTACCTCGTCCCGGAGGCGACGGTCGCGCAGCGGATCGTGCGCGCCAAGCGCACGCTTGCGGAGGCACGCGTTCCCTTCGAGGTCCCGCGAGGCACCGAGCTCGCGGCGCGCCTCTCCTCCGTATTGGAAGTTGTCTACCTGATCTTCAACGAGGGGTACTCGGCCACCGCCGGCGACGCCTGGTTGCGTCCGGAACTCTGCGAAGACGCCCTCCGCCTCGGCCGCATCCTTGCCGAACTGGTGCCGAACGAGGCGGAGGTCCACGGGCTGGTGGCGCTGATGGAGATCCAGGCGTCGCGTCTGCGCGCCCGACTCGGTCCATCCGGTGAGCCAGTCCTGTTACTAGATCAAAATCGCGCCCGCTGGGACCGCCTGCTCATTCGCCGCGGCCTCGCCGCGCTCGACCGGGCAGAGAAGCTGGGTGGCACCCTCGGTCCCTATGCCTTGCAGGCGGCCATCGCCGCCTGCCACGCGCGGGCGGGAACCCCGGCCGAGACGGACTGGTCGCGCATCGCGGCGCTCTACGATGCGCTCGCGCAGCTCACGCCGTCACCGGTGGTGGAGCTCAATCGCGCGGTCGCGCTGGCGATGGCATTCGGCCCCGCAGCCGGCCTCGAGCTGGTCGACGAGCTGACGTCTGAGCCGTCACTCAAGACGTACTATCTGTTGCCCAGTGTTCGAGGTGACCTCCTCGTCAAACTCGACCGCTTCGACGAGGCGCGGGTGGAGTTCGAACGCGCCGCCTCACTGACGCGCAATGCGAGCGAGCGCAAGCTCCTGCTCGAACGCGCTGCGGCGTGCACGCCGGCCTCCAGCTAGACCCGCCCTATAGGTGGGCCACTGACCACCCGGTGCCCGTTGGGGTGTCTTCAACCTCCACGCCAACTTGCGCTAGGACCTCGCGCAGGCGATCGGCGTCGTGAAATCGTTGTTCACGCCGGGCCTCGCCCCGCAACGAGAGCAGGACGTCGACCAGGGGCTCCAGCTGATCGCGGATACCCGCCTGCGCGCCGCCGCGGACCATCTCCCCGAGACGAACGACCAGCTGACGTAACTCCGCCCGGCCTCGGTCGCGCTCGTCGGTGCCGCCTAGGTCCGTGCTCCATTCGTGCAGCACGCTTTCCATCTCGAGGATGGCGGCGACCATCCCCTCGACATCGCGCCGCGCGAGCGCATCACGACCGCTCGCCCCCCAGGCGCGGCTCGGCTCGAGGATCCCCTCCTTTACGGAGTCATTAACCCTCCCCCTCTGGGGGAGGGCAGGGTGGGGGCTCGTGGGGGGTTGGTCGGCACTCTGCAATTCGCTCAGGGCAAAGGTCGTGCGCTCCCAACGGCGTTCCTTTCCCCGATGCCGGAACGCAACGCCGCCCGCGCCGCGGACGGTGACGGTATGCGCCTCGACGTCGATGATGCAGGCGGTGTGTTCATCGATACCGAGGATCACGACATCATCAGCAAGCATCGATTCGAGCAGACGCAGCCGAGGCTCGCCCATCCAGCAGAAGCGCGTGTCGTGCGTCCCGCCTTCGCGGTTGTTGTAGTGCGGGATGACGGCACAGCGCACGCCAATCGCACCCAGCACGTCGAGACCCTCCGTCCACGATGGGTCGTCGCCCACCTTGTAGATCTCGTACACAGGCAGCGCATACGCCCCGAGTCCGATGGCGGCCGCGCTCGCGAAGGCAAGGCAACCGCCTCGCGCGACTTTTTCGACGAGCAGATCGCGCACCCCATGGTTGCGCCAGTGCCGAATGGCGTAGGTGGGACTGCCGGGGCCGGCGAACACGTAATTGGCGTCGCTAATACTCCGCAGGAACTGCTCGACTTCGAGCGCGGTCGCCCGACCGCTGTGACGAAAGGATGCCGGCGTGATCTCGCATCCGACGTGCTCGCGGAAGTAGGTGGTGATCCGCGCCGCGAGCTCGTTGGCATTCTCCTGGAATCCGAAGGGAGTATCGAGAAGGATGGCATTGAGGTTCGGATGGGTCACCCGGGCGACGAGCTCCTGGTGAACCGATGTCATCACGGGACTCGTCTCCCCCGAACCGAATAGGGCGATCAACCGGGCGGGATAGCCCTGGTGCTCTGGCATCACTTAGATCCTACCTACCGGTCACGTAGCATCGACGCAGGTGAACTTGAGGTCGCTGACCGCCGAGCTGATGGCCCAGCCGCTCGACCAGTTCACGGCGCGTCGCAACGCGCGCGTGAAGGAGCTGAAGGCGTCCGGCCAGGCCGACCTGGCGCGCGAGCTGGGTACGCTCAAGAAGCCGGCGGTGCACCTCTGGGCTGCCAATCGGGTCCGCGATCGCGACCTCCTCACCGGACTCCGCCGGGCGGCCCAGGCGGTTGCCAGGGCGCAGGCCGCCGCCGCGACCGGGCGTGCCAACGCCGCACAGGATTTACGCGCGGCGTCGGAGGACTTCCAGCGCAACCTCGACGCCGCCGCCACTGCGGCGGCGGGCGCGCTCCGGCAGGGAAAACATGCCGCCGGGGAGGAGACGATGCGCCGCATGCGGGATATCTTCCGGCTGGCGGCCCTGCAGGGCGGCGAGACCTGGGATCGCCTGCAGGAGGGCGGCCTGACCACCGAGCCCCGTCCCGGCGACGACATGCTCGAAATGTTCGCCGCCGGCGCCACCCCCGGCACCGGCAAACGTGGGGGACAGGCGGAGGCTCGGCGCGCCGCCGAGCTGGCCGAGCGCGCGGCGCGAGCCGACGCCGAGCGGGCTCAGCAGGCGATCGCCGCAGCGGTGCGGCGGCGCCAGGAGGCAAAAGAAGCCGCTGTCGCAGCCAAGCTCGCCGCAGAGCGAGCGGCGGCCGCCGACAAGGAAGCCGCGCGCGCTCGAACGCAAGCGAAGAAATCCAATCGACGGAGCGGTCGCTAGCGCGGCAGCCGCAAGAACGTCGCGCCGCGTGCCTCGACGTAGATCGCCGTGGGCGTCTCCACGATGCGCGCGATGGCCGCCTCGCAGGCTGGGCAGCGGAGCACCACCCCCGGACCGCGTGTGAACGCTATCAGCGCGCCCATCTCGGCCTCGCGGGTGCAGCCGGCGCAGCGGGCCACCGCCATCGTCATGTCGCGGCCGAACACGTCCATGAGCTGACCTGCCACCGCGTTCCCGTCGACCATCAGGGCCGTATTCATGTCGGCGTCATCCATGTTCATTACTGAGCCTCCTCAGACTCCGGTTGGGCCAAAACGTTCCGTGCGAATCTGTTCGATGGGTAGCTCCATCTGCACCAGGGCGTTGGCGACCGCTTCCACCAGCAGTGTCGGTCCACACACATAGACGCGAGCGTGCGCTCCAAACGGCTTGATCACCTCACTCAACATCGTGGCATCGATTCGCCGTTGATACCCGGCCCAGCCGGGCGGCGACTGCCGGGTGAAGGTGAAGAACGGCTCGAAAGCGCGGTCGCTGGCAGCCAGTGCGTCGAGCTCGCCGCGGTAGATGACATCGTCGGCGGTCCGGCTGCTGTAGAGGATGCGCGCCGGTATGGTCGCGTGCTGGGCAGCACGATGTCGCAGCATGGCCATCAAAGGCACGACCCCCGATCCGCCGCCGATCAACAGGAGAGGACCGCCCATCTCCACCTCCCAGACGAAGTACCCGCCGATCGGCCCGCGGACCTCGATCTGGTCGCCGGTGGCGACCACGTCATGAAGGTAGGGCGACACCTCGCCGTCCTCGATCCGCTCGACGGTGAGATCGATCGTCCCCACCCGCTCGGGCGCCGATGCGACGGAATAGCTGCGCTCGGTCTGGTACCCGTCCGGGGCCGTCAGCCGAACGTCATAATGCATGCCCGGCCGGTGGGCCATCCATTTAGGCAGCGCGAGCGTGAAGCTCTTTGTCTGGCGGGTCTCGGGGCGGATCGCGGTAACCGTCCCCGCTTGCCATTCGAGAGCGGTCTGCGCCATCAGTCGCCGCTGTAGCGCTCCTCTTTCCAGGGATCGCCATGGATGTGATAGCCGAGTTGTTCCCAGAACCCGGGCTCGTTTTCCTGCATGAAGCGAAGGCCACGGATCCACTTGGCGCTCTTCCAGAAATAGAGATGCGGCACGACCAGCCGCGCCGGCCCTCCGTGCACAGGCTCGAGCGCCTTGCCGCCGAACTGATAGGCCACGAACGCCTGCCCCTTCGTCATTTCCTCGAGCGGCACATTGGTCGTGTACCCGCCGTCGCTGTACGCCATCGCGTACTTGCCGGCCGGCTCGACCTCGACGGCCTCGAGCAGCGTATCGACGGTGACGCCGAGCCACTTGGTGTCGAGCTTGGTCCATTTGGTCACGCAGCTGATGTCGACGGTGTAGGTCTGCGTGGGGAGCTTCTGAAAGTCGTCCCAGCTCCAGGTCACCGGTTTGCGCACCAGGCCGTCCATGGTGAACGACCATTTGTCCAGCGGTGTGTGGGGCGTGGGCCCCGCCGAGAGAACCGGAAAATCCGTCACGAGATACTGCCCCGGCGGGAGGCGGTTCTCGACCTCCGCCGGACGGCGCCGTCCAAGAAACCCGCGAGAGATCAGACCAGCCATTGCTCTACCCTCCTCAGCCTTCGCTGCCTGCGACCCATCGACTCCTTCTCATTCTGCCCCTTCGCCTCGGCGGACGCCGCAACCTCGTACGCTGAACCGATGAGCCGGCTGTGGACTCGGACGGAGCTAGCCGCGCAGATCGACCATACCCTGCTCGACCCGGCGGCCACGCACCACGACATCCTGATGGCCTGCGAGATCGCGCGCCGGAACCATTGCGCCACCGTCTGTCTGAACTCGAACCGTGTCACCATCGCGAGCCAGGTGCTGGCCGGGACCGACGTGGGCATCGCGGCGGTGGTGGGCTTTCCATTCGGTGCCTCACACATGGATGCGAAGGCACGTGAGGCAGCCCTGGCCATCGGTGATGGAGCGACCGAGATCGACATGGTGCTGGACATTGGACGGCTCAAGGACGGCCAGCTCGGCCCGGTGCGAGCCGACATCGTCAGCGTCGTCGACGCCGCCGGGGGCCACGCGGTCAAGGTGATCCTCGAATGCGCGCTGCTCACGGACGACGAGAAGCGGACGGGCTGTGCCCTTGCAGTCGAGGCCGGGGCTGCGTTCGTCAAGACCTCCACGGGTTATCTCGGTCACGGCGCGACCGTTCATGATGTCGTCCTCATCCGGGCCGCGGTCGGACCAACCATGGGCATCAAAGCCAGCGGCGGCATCCTCTATTACGAAGACGCGGTAGCTATGCTGGACGCCGGTGCCACCCGGCTGGGGATGAGCCATACGCAGCAGGTCCTGGACTCCATCCCGGTCTAGCGAGTTTATCCCGCCTGGAGCGTCATACGTCCGTGCGACTTGCCACCCCGTTTCGATCTGTACGGCTGACCAAGTTGGGCCACGCGTTCGTGCTCATCGCTGCCGTAGCGATTCTTTCGTCAGGTGTCGTCGGGTTCCGGATCGTAACATCTGCGCCCACCTACAGAGTGGCCACTTGGTCCTCACCGGTTGGGGCTGGCGCGGTACCGAAGGCGCGCGCCAACACCGGCGTAAGTGGGGTACTCGGTGGTCGAACCAACGCTGACGGCACGGCGTGCTTGTGGCTTGTTAACGATGGCGATCCGGTTGCCCTGATGTGGCCCCCAAGATATTCGGCGCATGGCAATCCGTTGACGGTCTTCAGCCAAAACGGCCAGGCCGTGGCATCCGTTGGTCAGTCCGTGACCTTTGATGGCGCCGTTACGGCTCCCGAGGACATCCTGGCAAAGCCAATACTGGGGTGCCCGAGCATGTCGTTAGTAGTGCTTGTATCTGGATAGCCGAGCTAGCGGCTTGAGCTCCCCCAAACGTAGGGCGTTGCACCGACAGGGAGGGGGATGTTCCCGGTCCGGATCTGCCGCATCCTGAAATCGAGTTTGCCGGTAAGCCACGTCTGGAACAGGCATCAGAACGGGAGGTTGACCAATGACCAGGGTAGCCGTACTCGGAACGGGAAAGATGGGCGGAGCGATTGCGCGGCGGCTGAACCAGGGCGGCTTTGACGTTTTGGTCTGGGACCGAACCAGGAGCAAGGCCGAAGCCCTGGGCGTTGGGAGAGTCGCCGATTCTCCCGCTGACGCTGCCCGGGGCGCGGACGTTGTCATCAGCATGGTGACCGGCCCGCAGGCGGTGCGAGACGTGTACTTCGGCGAAAACGGTGTCTTCCGGGCGTCGGCGAGCAAGACCATCGTGGACATGAGCACGACCGGGCCCGGCATCGCGCATGAACTGCAAAGCGGGGCAGACCTGAACGGTGCCAGGCTGATCGAGGCTCCGGTGATCGGCAGCACGCCAGCCGTCAATAGCGGTTCGCTGTTCATCCTGGCGGGAGTGGCGCTGCCCGCGGACCTGGACGCGGCGCGGCCGGTCCTCGAGCAACTGGGGGAGGTTCACTACGTTGGTGATCTCGGGAGCGCGGCGGCATTAAAGCTGATTGCCAACAGCTATCTCGGCATTGTCAGCACGGGGGCCGCGGAGCTGATCGCCGCCGGCGCCTCCCATGGCCTCGACCCGGAACAGGTCTTGACCGTTCTGGCGCGGATCTGGCCCGGGCTCAAGCTCCGCGAAGCCGGTTTCGTCAAGCATCTGCACGAGCCGACCATGTTCGCGATACGCGACCTTCTCAAGGACCTCGACCTGGCACTGGCGTTCTACCGGTCGGCGGCGCCCTCGGCGGTGCCGCTGACGTCGTTGACGCGCGAGATGGTCGCCGGGGTCGCATCTACCGCGCCCGACCTCGACATCTCGGCGATCGTCAAGGCGTACGCATCGGACACGGCAGGTGCGCAGCAGCATAAGGAGGTTGCGTGATGGAATTGTTGACACGTCCGCTCGGCACAAGCGGTCTGGAAATCACCCAGGTCGGCTTCGGCGCGTGGGCCATCGGTGGTGGCGGATGGTCCTACGGGTGGGGGAGCCAGGACGACACGGACTCGGTCGCGGCCATCAAGCACGCGGTCGCGTCCGGCATCAATTGGGTCGACACCGCGGCCATCTATGGACTGGGCCATTCCGAGGAAGTCGTCGGGCGGGCGCTTCGCGAGATCCCTGCCGCCGAGCGTCCATACGTTTTCACCAAGGGCGGACAGATCGCCGATCGATCCCGGCCCTTCGAGGAAGCGCAACATAACCTGAGGCCGGAATCGATTCGCAAAGAGGTGGAGGCGTCACTGCGGCGCCTGGGCGTCGACCGCATCGATCTCTATCAGTTCCACTGGCCGGACGCCATCGGGACACCGGTCGAGGAGTCGTGGGGCGAGATGGTGCGCCTCATCCAGGAGGGCAAGGTGCGCGCCGGTGGGGTCTCGAACTTCGACGTGGGATTGCTCGAGCGGGCGGAGCGCGTGCGTCACGTCGATTCGCTCCAACCGCCGTTCTCGTTGATCCACCGCCAATCTGGCGCGGACGTCATTCCCTGGAGTGCCGCCCACGGCACCGGGGTCATCGCCTACAGCCCGATGCAATCCGGCATCCTTACCGACGACTTCAGCCGCGAGCGGGTTGAGCGGATGGACGCCGATGACTGGCGTCGTCGCAACCCCGAATTCAAGGAGCCGTTGCTCAACCGCAACCTGGCACTGCGCGACGCCCTTCGGCCGATTGCGTCACAACATGCCGTTGCGGTCTCGGCGGTTGCGATCGCGTGGGTGTTGAGCTGGCCCGGCGTCAGCGGCGCCATTGTGGGGGCTCGCTCGCCGCAGCAGGTCGACGGCTGGATTGCGGCGGGAAACCTGACGCTCACGCAAGAAGATCTCGATGAGATCTCCGGAGCCCTGGTGCGAACCGAGGCTGGCGTGGGGCCGACGCACCCAACTCGAGCGCTACAGCCCACAGCGTAGCCAAGCGGGGCTCCCAGGGGGAGTCCCGCCAGCGTTTTCGCGTAGGTTCACATGGACCCGGCCAGGATCGAGTTGTACGGGTTATGGAACATGAACGGGCTAGTATCAGCACGCACGCGATCATGGATAAGGTCCGCGAGATGGACTTGTATCCCGTCGTTGTCGCCGAAGGGCGATTCTCCGCGTCGCGGCGCCTCGCGCGCGCCATGGAAATCGCCTACAAGGCCTTGAGCGCACCCCAGGCCGACGTCTCCACTACTCGCTGATCAGGACTTCGAGGGCGCTCTCGACTCCTGCTGCTCGGCGGTCCGCACCAGGGCGTGCGCGATCGCTTCCACCACCGATTCCTCGTGCTGGCGAAGATAGGTGCGCGCCTCACGCTGGAGCCTCCTCGGCACCATGTCGTGCACGACTTGCTCCATCGCCCTGGCCCACTCGTCGGTCAGGATGTGCGTCAGCTCGTGGACGATGACGACGTCGCCGCGGTCGACGAGCACGTCCTGCCGAAACTGGAGCTCCGCCTCCAGGAATCCGGGACTGATCTCCGCGTACCCTTCCGCGCCTCGGAGCTTGGGCTTATAGGTGGCCCGAATCGTCCAGGCGCCGAGACCCATACGCCGCACCCAGGCCGCGAGTCTTTCTTCGAACCATTCGGGCGGCTTGAGCTCGCGGCGTCCGGGGGCTCGCTCAGGAGGCTTGGCGGGCGCGGTGGCGGCGGCTTCAGGGGACCGGTGATCCGGCTCGTCCACCCATCGAGGGTAGCGGACGAGAGCCCTGGGACGCCGTAAAGGCAATTCCGGACGCGATTGCGCTCGGCGATTCGAAGTATGCTCCCCGGAGTGATCGCGACACGGCGCCTTCATTACGCCTGGATTGTTGCGGCCGTCACCTTCGTGGCCCTCATGGGAGCGGCCGGATTCCGCGCGACTCCCGCCATCCTGATCGTTCCGCTGCAGAACGAATTCGGCTGGAACCGCGCCATCATCTCGGTCGCTGTCTTCATCAACCTGCTGTTGTTCGGATTGACGGGACCCTTTGCGGCGGCGCTGATGAACCGGTTCGGCATCCGGACCGTAACCGTCGGCGCCCTGGGAACGGTGGCGACCGGC
>Ga0209471_1000735_pt1 | contig 20783 bp, 13 predicted proteins | sample GraSoiAngelo_128_FD_185885 | JGI IMG/M metagenome (GOLD analysis project Ga0209471, IMG submission 185885) | Grasslands soil microbial communities from the Angelo Coastal Reserve, California, USA - 14_0927_12_20cm (SPAdes) (version 2) | ecosystem: Environmental > Terrestrial > Soil > Grasslands ...
GGTAGTGCTCGTCGCTGACCTTCTCCATCCAGTCGACGGCCTTCCCGTCGAGCGCCTCCACGATCGCGATGTGCGTCATTGCCGTGTTCGGCGTCGCGCCGTGCCAATGCTTCTCTTTCGGTGGGCACCAAACGACGTCGCCGGGCCGGATCTTTTGGACCGGGCCTCCCCAGCTCTGGACGAGGCCGCACCCGGCCGTGACAATCAGCGTCTGGCCGAGCGGATGCGTGTGCCACGCGGTGCGCGCGCAGGGCTCGAACGTAACGCTGGCGCCGAACCCCCGCGCAGGGGCGGGCGCCTGGAACAGAGGATCGACGCGCACGCTGCCAGTGAAGTTCGCAGCCGGGCCTTTTCCCGAGGGCTGTGAGCCGTTCGGTTTGATCTCCATCTGCAGGCTCCTTCGTCAGCGGAACCGTTCGAATCGATACGCGAGCTCGGGGCCGCCGCGCCCTCCGTACGCCAGCTCTGCCATGAGGAGCGCGAACGGTTCGGTGTAGCGGGCGATGCGCAACGGTCCGGCATCGACGGGCTCGAAGCCGACGTCGCGGATGAGCGACGCGGCGACCTTCTTCCCGCGCGCGTCGTCCCCGCAGTAGACGAGACTCGGCCGCGGTGCCTTTTCTCGCGCCTCGTACACGCCGAACAGCACCTCGCTCGGAACGGTGTTGAAGGCGCAGACGACCTGCGCGCCTCGCGCTTTCTTCGCCAGCTCTTCGGCGCCCGAGGACGTGAGGCCGACGACGAGGCCGGTGTCGCCGTCGTTCATCGGCAGCGAGCAGGTCACGATGACCTTGCCTTTGAGATCGCCGGCCTGGCTGAGCACGTCGTCGGATCGCGACCAGTGCACGGCGAAGAGAACTGCGTCCGCGTCCCGCGCAGCGTCGTGTGGCGTCCCAGCGCGCGCGCTGCCGCCAGCCTTGCGCGCGAGCGTCCTCAGCTTCTCCTCGCTGCGCGCGTAGCTGAACACCACCTCATGCCCCGCGCGCGCGAAGAGCGTGCCGAGCTTGCCGCCCATCAGCCCCGAGCCGAGGATGCCGACGCGCATTTCCGTTTCTCCTGCTCAGCCCCGCAAGCTGGCGATGTCGATGACGAACCGGTAGCGGACGTCGCTCCGGAGCACGCGCTCGTACGCTTCGTTGATCTTCTCGATGGGGATGATCTCGACGTCCGAGACGATCCCGTGCTTCGAGCAGTGGTCGAGCATCTCTTGCGTCTCGGCGATGCCGCCGATCATCGAGCCCGCCAGCCGCCGGTTGCCTCCGATGAGCGTGAAGGCGTGCAGCGGCGTCGGCTCGGGTGGCACGCCGACGACGACCATCGTGCGCTGCACGCGGAGCATGCCGAGGTACTTGTTGTAGTCGTGCGGCGCCGAGATGGTGTCGATGATCAGGTCGAAGCGGCCGGCGAGCTTCTCGAACGTCCTTTCGTCGCGGGTAATCTCGAAATCCGAGGCGCCGAGCCTGCGCGCGTCGGCCTCCTTCGACTTCGAGGTGCTGAGCATCGTCACCTCCGCGCCCATCGACGCCGCGAGCTTCACGGCCATGTGACCCAGCCCGCCGAGGCCGACGACGCCGACCTTGTCGCCCTTCTTGCAGTTGAACTGCTTCAAGGGTGAGTACGTGGTGATGCCGGCGCAAAGGAGCGGGGCAGCGGCCGCCGGGTCGAGGTTGGCAGGGATGCGGAGTACGTACCGCTCGTCCACCACGATCCGGGTCGAGTAGCCGCCGTACGTCCGCGTCTTCCGATCCATCTCCGTGCTGTTGTAGGTGAAGGCCGCGCCCTTCGCGCAGAACTGCTCGAGCCCGTCAGCGCACGGAGCGCAAGAGCGGCAAGAGTCGACGAGGCAGCCCACGCCGGCGAAGTCGCCGACCTTGAACCTGGTGACCTGGCCGCCAAGCTTGCTGACCCGCCCGACGATCTCGTGGCCAGGAACCATCGGGAAGAGGCCGCCCGACCACTCGTCGCGGGCTTGGTGGATGTCGGAGTGGCACACGCCACAGAACAGGATCTCGAGGACGACGTCGCGCGGTCCGGGCTCGCGGCGCTCGATGGTCATCGGGGCGAGCGGCTTGCCGGCAGCGGGAGCGGCCCAGGCGCGGATCTTTTGCATTTCTGTCTCTCCTGCGTACATGAGGCTCATCGGCTCTACCGAGGCCTCAGTTCCGTCGACGAGGCGACGTCATAGAGGAACCCACGCGCGGACTTCATCTTCGGTCCGGCCACGTTCATCCATGCCTCGTAGCAACCGTAGTCCTCACAACCTTCCTCGGCGCGCGTGGAAGCGATGACATCGCTGAGGGCGGCGTGGATTGCTTCGCGATCGCTTGGAGCGACTTCGATGAACGCAGTCAGCAGCAGCATGGCGTTCCCTTCACGTCGAACGACTTTCGGGCTCATACCGGGTCGAAGGCAGGTTGCCAAGGGAAGGCGCAAGAGCCTCGGCTCTCGAGATCTACTTCGCAGCCAGCGCTTTCTGCAGGGCATGCTCGGCGAGCGGGCCCATCAGATCGTAGCCGGCCCGATTGGGATGGACGCCGTCCTCCGACAGACTGGCTTTCAGGCCGCCGTCGGTATCGGCCATGGCGGCGTGGTAGTCGAGATAAACGAGCCCGTTCTTCTCGGCATAGGCTCGGAGCAAGGTGTTGAGCGCGATGATCTTCCCAGCGGGTTCGCGCCCCGGGCTCCAGCGGTAGTTGCGGGCCGGCAGGATCGAGGCGAGGACCACGTGGATCCCATGGGCCATGGCCAGCTCGACCATGGATTGCAGGTGGCCGAGGGTATCCTCCTGGCGGTAGGGCCCCGTGTTTTCGGCGATGTCGTTGGTCCCGGCCAGGATCAGCGCGGCCTGTGGCCGCAGCGCGATCACGTCCTGGCGGAAGCGCACCAGCATCTGTGCGGTGGTCTGCCCGCCGATCCCGCGTGCGAGGTAGTGGTGGCCCTCGAAGAAAGCGGGAGCCTTGGAGACCCAGGCCTCGGTGATGGAATCCCCGAAGAACACCACCCTCTTCTCCGCGGAGGTGGGAAGGCCGACCCGGGCATTCTCCGTTCGGTATACGCCGAGGGCGGCCCAGTCTGGTTCCGGAGACTTCGTCAAAGGGACGCAGCCTAGTGCGGCGCAGACGAAGAAGGCCAAGTGCTTCACGCCGGACCTCGCGGGTCACGATTGGAAGACATGACGGACGGCGCTCAGCCGAGCCCACGTCCATTCGTCGCGATCACCTTGGAGTAGAAGCGCGCGCTTGCCTTCGGCGTTCGCCGCTGCGATTCGAAGTCGACGTGCACGATACCGAAGCGCATCGAGTAGCCCAGTGCCCATTCGAGATTGTCCAGCAAGGACCAGACGAAGTAGCCGCGCACGTCGCAACCTGCCGCGATGGCGCCGTACACGGCGCGCAAGTGCTGGCGCAGATAGCCCACGCGCAATGGGTCTTGCACGCCATCGGCCGGCGCCTGGGGCGGGTCGTAGAACGCAGCGCCGTTCTCGGTGACGTAGAGCGGTACGTCGCCGTAGCGCTTCTTCACCCAGAGCAGCGCGTCCTGAAGCCCCTGGGCGAAGACCTCCCAGGACATCTCGGTATGCGTCGCGTTGACCTGGCGCACGGCCGAGGCGCGCAGCGGCCAGCTCGTCGCATCTGCGCGGGTGACGCTGCGCGTGTAGTAATTGACGCCCAGGAAATCGATGGGCACCCGGAGGGACGCCACCTCCTCAGGCTTCCAGTCGGGCCAGGCTTCGCCGAAGATCTCCGCGAGCTCCTCCGGGTACCGGCCGAGGAGCGCGGCGTCGAGGTACTGACGGTTCATGTACGCTTCGGCGCGCAGCGTCGCCGCCAAGTCCTCCGCGCTCGCTGACGCTGGATACTTGGGCTCCAGGCTGACGACCAGGCCGATCCGGTGCCGTCCCTCGGCTCGGTAGGCGGCGACCGACGCCGCATGCGCCAGCATCAAGTTGTGCGAAGCGCGCGGCGCCTCGAAGGGACTGCGATGGCCCGGCGCCAGCGTGCCGTGCAGGTAGCCGCCGTCGGACACCACCCACGGCTCGTTCAAGGTGACCCACAGCTTGACGCGACCGTCGAGCCGGCGGAACACCGCGCGCGAGTACTCGGCGAACCAGCGCGCGACCTCTGGGTTGAGCCATCCACCGCGATCGTCCAGCGCAGCGGGGAGGTCCCAATGGTAGAGCGTGACCATTGGCTCGATCCCCTGGGCGAGCAGTTCGTCCACCAGGCGCTCGTAGAAGTCGAGCCCCTTTGCGTTGACCGCCCCGGTGCCCTCAGGGAACACGCGCGACCAGGCGATGCTGAACCGATAGGACTTGAGCCCGAGCTCGCGCATCAGCGCGATGTCCTCCCGGAAGCGCCGGTAGTGGTCGCAGGCCACGTCCCCCGTGTCGCCGTTGCGCATCCTCCCGGGCGTGTGCGCGAAGCGGTGCCAGATGCTCGGACCGGCTCCGTCGCTCAGCGGCGAGCCTTCGATCTGATACGCCGCGGTCGCCGCGCCCCAGAGGAAATGCTGGGGGAAGTTGTAATCATCGTTCATCTCGGCTCTCTCTTTAGCCCAACTCGACGCGGAGGAGGTCGGGCGCGTCCGCGCGCCGATGCGCGGTCCAGGCGTCCAGCGGAATCGCCGCGCCGCCGGCGCGGTATGGGTTGTCGGCGCGGGTGAACGCCAACGGCCGTCCGTTGAGGGTGATGAGCCGCGGCGAGTAGCCCTGTCTGTCGACCTGAACTTCCACTTGCACCCGGCGCCCCAGCACCGACAGCTCCGCGCGCAGCCCGCTCAGCTCCGGTGCGATCACCGGGTCGATGACCAGAGTGGCTCCCTCGCGGCGGACTCCCAACAGACCGGTCACGAGGAGCGAGAGCGCGATTCCCGGCCCGCTCGAATACACGCGCCAGCCGCCGTCCAGCGCGACCCTCCCTGCGGCCACCTGCGCGTACTCCTTCTGCGCCTGGTACCGGTCGCGAAATGCAGCATCCGAGCTGGAGAAGTAGCAGTTCGACTGGCGAAGGCTGGCCTGAGGCAATCGCTCGCGCAACTGCACCGGGTGCGCCAGCGCCAAGGAGCGCAGCAGGCCCCGTGCATCGCCGACGTGGGCTTGCATCTGCGCGTAGCGCAGGTGCGCATGCGTGTACATGATGCCGATCTCGCGCCCGAAGAAGGCGCTGCTCTCCGCACGCTGGAAAAGCCGCTCCGGGCCGCCGCGGTAAGGCAGGGGGCGGTCGAACAGGCGTGCTCCGTCCGGGCCCCAGAGGTACTCGCGCATGATCTTGAGATGCGCCGCGGCCTCCTCGGGCGTGCAAAGGCCCTCGAGGATGGCGTGCATCATGGGCAGCAGGCTGTAGCGCACGCCCGTCTGGCGGTCGCGCGGGTGAAACAGCAACTCATCCGCGGCGCCCGCCGAGAAGACTCCATAGCCAGCGATGACACCGTCGGCCATCAGGTGTCGATGGAAGTCGTGCCGGATTCGGAGGGTCTCGGCCTCCAGGATGGCGGCTCGATCCGGGTGGCCTGCGAACCGCAGGGCCTTGGCGATGGCGGCGAGGGTCTGATGGTGCAGCGTCACGGTCCAGGCGCTGCACAGCCTCTCGCGCATGGACGGGTCGGCGGGCTGGAGGGAGTCGTTCCAGTCGCCGTGACCGTACGCCGCCAGCGCGGTGCCGGCCACGCGGCGTCGCGCGATGACCTGGAGGGCGCGCTCCACGTGCTGCAGCAGCGTCGCCTTTGCCTCGGTGGCGCCGGGCCCGCCATGGAAGGGCACCTGCGCGTCGAACAGGGAATGATCGCCCGTGCCCAGCACGGTGCGCGCCAATGCCAGCAGCGGCCAAAAGACGATGTCTCCGTGCGAGTCGCTCGCCCGCAGATCGCGCTCGCGCTCGATGAACTGGAACCACTGCGGCCAGTCGCCGTCGGCGTTCTGCGCGGCGAACACCCGAAGCACCAGGTCGCGGGCGGCCTCCGGGCAGTCGAGCGCCAGCAACATCTCCAGCGGACCCTGGCACACGTCGCGCGTGCCCCAGCCTCCGCCGGAATACTGCTCGAGCCCGCGGGGCGAGAGGTAATGCACCAGCGCATTGTTCAGCAGCCAGGGGAGCATCTCCGCAAGGCGGTGCACCTCGTGCGCAGCGCCGGTCTCCCCCGGTGCTCGCAGCGAAGGCAGCAGGATCGGCAAGGGCGAAGATGGCGCGCCGGGCAGAAGCCTCCCGGACAGTTCCAGGCCAAAGGAGCTGCTAGCCTCGCTCTCCGCGCAAAGGAAGGGCAACCCTCGTGACCGGCCATCCGTGAACAGGCGCCCGTCGCCCCGCACGACGAGGGGAGCCACGTCCTCGAGCAGCACGACGGCGAAGCCCCCGCCCGGGAACCGCGCGTGCAGCTCACCGCCCTCAGGAACTCCGACGAAGACCTCCTTGCCTTGCACGCGCCAGGCGACAGACGTTGCGGAGTTGCCGTCGTCGCCACCCAGCGCCAGGTGCAGCGTCGAGAGCCACGCCACTTTCGGGCCATCGAGGACGCGCGCCCGCAGGCTCAGGGTATTCCTCCCGGACTCCGCCCCGCTGACCACCTCGATGACGCCGCGGGCGTGCCGGTAGATCCAGCGGCAGGAGTCGAGCCGCATCTCGAATGCCGAGGGCACGCCGAGGAGCTGCCAGCAGCCGTCAACTTCCACGAACAAACGCAGGCCATGCGAGCGGAAGAGTCCCAACCAACTGTGCTGGGCGGAGAGGAACCGGTTGATGCTGACGTGGCCCTGCGTGACCATGGAGTGGAAGACGCCCGCCATCCAGACCGTGGAGGTCAATGACGAGTCCTCCGGCACGCGGGCCTGCCCCGTTCTCAATAATTGGCCGTGCGGGCGCTGGGTCCGCGCCTCCTTGGCGCGCAGCACCACATGGGCGTTCTCGCCGCAGAAGAACGAGAGCAGCTCGCCGCCCTCGCGCTCCTCGTGGCGCCACTCGGCGCCGAAGAACCGCGGCAGCTCCGCCTCCTCCAGGTCGCGGCACTCGAGCATGGGGGCGGTCGCGAACAGCGTGCCGCCGCCGCCGGAGTGCTCGTGCTCTGCGGCCGGGCTCGAGGGCGGCAGCTCGAGCGAGGCGGCCCACGAGAGCGCGGCATCCACGGCAGAGAGGTCTTCCGCCGAGGTGGCCAGCGGGTGATCCGCCTGAAGCGCCACGAAGAAGCCGCCCGACGAGCGGGCGCCGGGCGCCAGCGCTACGACCTGGTCCTGGACAGCGGCGAGGGCGTGCTCGTGCTGCAGCCGCTGTCCCGGCAACCCGTTCGACACCCCGCTTGGGAGGCCGCCCAAGCGCTGCGCGAGGCCATGGAGTTGCAGGCCGTCGGTGGCGAAGGAGACGCCGCGACGGAGCGAGCCGATGACGGCCCAGGGATGCCGGCCGGCCTGGGCGAGGTTCTGCCGAGCGGCGACCACCCAGCCGCAGCGCGCGTGCTCCCATCCGCTCAGGTCGATGTAGTGGCTGACGTAGTACTCGTTCAGGCGGACGACGGCGTAGCTCGCCAGCGCGAGGTCCTGGCCGAACATCAGATCCGTGCGGAGCTCTTCCTGCGAGCGGTTCCCGAGTCGCACTTGCCAGCACCAGGTGGGCCGGTCCTCGGCGAGGGCGAGGCGCAGCTCGATGTGCAAGCCCTGCCATTCGCCCGAGGCTGCAAAGGCATTCGCCGAAGCTTGCCCCCGCAGAGGCGACTGCGGCCCGAGCAGCGGCACCGCCTCGACCCTCGCGCCGCGGTGCAGCCGCAGCCACACGTTCGCAGGCGAGGGCTCCATGCCGTTGCCCATGAAGAGATTCACCGAGACGCCGCCGAATTCGATGCGTCGTGCGCCGCCGTCGCGGTTGAGCTCCAGGCTCAGACCGGCGGCAGTGGTGAGGCGCAGCGGCTCGGAGGGCACGGGCCTCGGCTCAGCTCCGAGGATGTCAGTCATGTTGGCCTTGCTCATGGACCAACTGCACGGTCGCGGGTCCTCTGGGAAGGACCAGCTCGCGGCCGGTCCACGGGAGCTCGGCGCCGTCGTGACGCGCCCTCGGCAACGGACCGGCCAGCGGCCAGGCGAAGCGCACTCCGCCTCGAGGCGGCAAGAGCCCGCCGGCCAACTCGAGACGGATGCCGCTTCCCGAGGGCGTGAGCGCGTAGCTGAGCGCACCCTGCGCCGTCGACATGCTCTTCACGGCGACACCGGAAGCGATCCACTCGTCGCTCAGACCCGCGCCTAGCACCAAGGCGTCGTCCTCCTCCCGCTGGTAGGCGAACATGTCGAGCACCGAGCGCAGGTAGTCGGAGGCGACCCAGGCATGCGGCATGTCGCCGAGGAAAGCCGGCTCGCGGGGATTTCGCAGCACGACCTCGGCCCACTGATTCCAGCCCTCCGGCCGCCGGTCATGCATGAAGAATTTGAGAAGTTCGTGTGCGCGACTTGGCTGACCCATCCGCACCAGCACCCCCACATTGCGCAGCTCGTAGGGCGTGTAGTCCTTCCACGGGCGCGTTCCCTCAGCGCGCTGCCGGGCCTCCTGCCAGTAGTGCTCGAAGGTGGATTTCAAGATTTGGGGTGAGACGCGCGCCTGCGCGGGATCGAGCGCCACCGACGTCGAGGTCGGGTCGAAGTCTCCGCGGTCAGCGGCGCCGGCGATGGCGTCCATGCCGAAGCGCGCGGCGGAGGCCTCGATCGACTGCGCGAGCTCGGCCTGGAACTCGTCGCGCCACTGCGCCCACTGCGTCGCCCGCGCGGTCTGGCCCAGGCCCTGGGCGATGACGACCGCGTCCTTGTAGCCGCGCAGCGCCCAGAAGTCGTCCCAATAGGAGAAAGCGGGCTTGTCCGAGTAGCCCTCGTGGCTGATGGAAGGAGGCAAAAGGCCGCGGAGGCTCGCCGGGTTCCCCGCCGTGAACGCTGCGGTGCGCGTGCTCTGGCGCAGGCCCTCGAGCCAGGCGACGACCCGCTGCACGACCTCCCAGTGTCGGGCCAAGAAGGCCTTGTCCCTCGAGTGCCGCCACACCTCGGCCACCGCGTAGAGGTACTCGCCGTGGCTGTCGTTCTCGACCACGGGGTCTGCCCCGCGCGCATCCACGCAGCACGGCACCTTGCCCGAGGCAAAGACGAATCCGGCGAACCAGTCCACGCAGTCGCGCGCAGCGTCGAGCTCGCCCAGGCGCAAGAGGCCCGCGGCCATCATCGCGCCGTCGCGAATCCAGAATCGCGCATACGAGCGCGTACCCGGTTCGAGCGCGGCGCGGTCCCGCGAGATCAGGATGTACGCGTGCGCCGTCCGCAGCGTGTCCACCACCTGCCGCGAAGACGCAGGCAAGGTCAGCTCCATCTTGCCGAGGCGCGCTCGCCAGTCTGCGGCCACCTGGTCCATGCGCTCGTCGATCGGCTGCACAGCAGCGGACCCGGGATCGGCACGGAGCGGCGCGCTCCAGCGGAGCACGCGCGTCTCGCCCGGCTGCAGCATCAGCTCCCACTGAAGCAGCGCCGAGGCGTGGCCCTGCTCATCCGCGAGATCGTGCAGGGCCTGGGCGTCGCGCAGCGGGCGCAGGTCGATGCCGCCTGCAAAGGGCAGGGCGGTCACGCGACCTGGCGCCTCGGCGAAGGTCAGCTCCTTGCCGTCGTTCACTGTCAGCCGCGGCGCCCGCCACCGCATCCGGTCGATACGACTCGCGCCGCCCGGCGTGTTGAGGAACTGCTGCGGTGGGTTCACCTGCCAGGGGCGCACGGCCAGGAGCAGTGTGAAGGCGCGCACCGAGCCGGAGGTGTTGGTCAGCGCGTACCGCGCCAGGATCTGCGGCGCTGAAGGCCGCCCCTCGGCTGCTGCCGCGATGTCGAGGGCGAACAAGCCGTGCCGCCAGTGCACTTCCGGCATGGGCAGATGTCCTTCGCGCAGCGAATGGACGATCTGCACGTCGGCCCAACCCACGAGCTGCCCCCCGGCCAGGACGGCCGGCTCCGCGCTGAAGCCGCCTCGCCCGAGCTCCAGCGCGCCATCCTCGCTCAGCAGCCCCGAGCGCTCACCGCCCCCGGCAACTCCCACCAGCGCCCAGTAGTTCTGCTCGCCGAGGAACGCTCGGGGGACGTGGCCGCGCGGCGCGTGACGTGCGAGCTCGGACAGGACGGCGTTGAAGTCGGGCCACGTCTTGCTGTCGCGCAGGTCGACGCGCAAAGGCGCCGCCGCGTCCAGCGCGCGAATCTTCAAGTGGCGCGCCTCGCTCTCCGGGAGGTAGAGCGCGTCGAAGCCGCCCGAGCTGCCGCGCACGCGGCGCAGCACCGTCCACCGTCGCGCATCCGGCGACGCCAGCACGTCGTAGTTCACCCGCCGCACTGGCACGGGCCACTGCAGCACCAGCCCGTTGAGCTCGCGCAGCCGGAGCAGATCGAGCTCGAGCGTGCGACCGCGCGTGTGTGCGAGAGGCTCCGGCCAGACGGCTGGATCGGGCTCGCGCTCCTTGAGCCCCACCTCCGCGATGCACAGCGCGCCCTTGCCGCGGTCGCGCCCCGCCGCCACCGCGAGCTCCAGGGTCTCGGTGCGCGCCAGCGCCTTGTCGGCGGTGGGTCCCCAGGCGAAGCTGAAGTGTCTCTCCTTGAAGGTGACATCGGTCAGTGCCCGCGGCGTGACATAGCCCGGCCGGTTTACCCACCAGACATTGTCGCCGCTCGCGTCCACCAGCTTGAGCTGGAAGTCGTTCACGCCGCCGCGCCCTTTGATCCGCACCCGCAAAGCGAATGCGCGCGGCCATTGGACGGGCATTGAACGCCTCATGACCGCATAGCCCGAGACGGAGCGGAAGTCGTACTCCAGGCACAGGCTGCCATCGGCGTCGCGCCGGAGCGCGGCCTCCACCTGCTCGGACCCGAGAGCCTTCCATGCGGAAGCGTCGCGAGCGTCCGCGATCACGCGCTCGCCGGCTGCGGCCGGCGCGCTTTCCAAGAGCACTGCCAGCATCAGGGGCGCCGCGATCATCCCTTCACGCTCCCTGCCAGCAGGCCCTGCATGTAGTACCGCTGCAGGGCGAAGAAGATGAGGAGCACCGGCAGCACCGTGATGACGGCGCCGGCCATCATCAGCTCGACGTCCTGCACGTGCTCGCGCGACAAGGTGGCGAGCGCGACCGGCAAGGTCTGCATCTCGCGATCGGTCAGCACGACGAGGGGCCACATGAAGTCGTTCCAGGAGAGCATGAAGGCGAGCACGGCCAGGGTCACCATGATGGGCTTCAAGAGCGGCAGCACCACCTTGAGGAAGATGCGCCCCTCTCCCGCGCCGTCCATGCGCGCCGCCTCGAGGAGCTCGTCGGGGATCGACCGCGCGTACTCCCGCACCAGGTAGATGCCGACCACGCTCGCGAGCCAGGGCACCAGCACGCCGGGCGTGGTGTTCACCAGCCCCATCCGCTTGAGCATGAAGAAGAGGGGCATCATGGTGATCTGCGCCGGGATCACCAGGGCGCCGAGCAGGAGGCGGAAGATGCGCTCACGCCCCCAGAAGCGCAGCTTGGCAAACGCGTAGCCCGCGCTCAGGTTGAAGGCCAACGACAACAAGGTGGCGAAGAGCGAGATCAGCAGGCTGTTGAAGACCTGCCGGACGAGGCCGTGCTCGGCAAACAGCACCCGGTAGTTCTCCAGTGTGGCGGAGGTCGGCAGCAGGGGCGGCGGATAGTTGTTCGCCTCGCCGGGAGCCATCAAGGACGCAGAGATCATCCAGGCGAGCGGGAAGAGGGTGAGCGCCGCCAGCAGGGCCAGCGCAGCGTTGACCCCGAGGAAGCCGAGGCGCGCCCTCATGCCGTCCCCCAGCGCCGCGACACCGTTACTTGCAGGACGGTGAACCCGAACATGAAGAGGAAGAGCACGAAGGCCACCGCCGAACCGGTGCCCAGGCTCCACCATTTGAAGCCCTCTTCGTACATCAGATAGAGCACGGTGACCGTGCGCTGCGCCGGACCGCCCTGGGTCATCATGTAGGGCTCGGCAAAGAGCTGGAAGTGGGCCGCCATGGTGAGGATGCTGACCATGAGCAGCATCGGCCCGAGCGCCGGAATGGTGATGTGGCGGAGCACGGCCAACGGCCCGGCGCCGTCGAGGCGCGCGGCTTCGTACTGCTCGCCCGGAATCGCCTGCAGGCCCGCGAGCAGGATGATCATGTTGTAGCCGAAGTTCTTCCACACCGAGAGCAGCATGATCGCGGGCATCGCCCAGCGCGGATTGCCCAGCCAGTCGATCGGCGAGAAGCCCAACGACGAAAGGCCGTAGTTCAAGAGCCCGTAGCGGGTGTGCAGCAGGAAGCGCCACGTCACCGCCACCGCCGCGAGCGTGGCCACCACCGGCACGAAGAGCGCGGTGCGATGGAAGCCCTTGAAAAGCGCCAGGGGCGAGTTGAGCAAGAGCGCCGCCACCAGCGAGACGGCAACGGACAGCGGCACGCCGACCACCACGAAGAAGAGCGTGTTGAGCAGCGCCTGCCAGAACAGCGGCCTCTGGAGCAGCTGGAGGTAGTTGTCGAGCCAGATGAAGCGCACGTTGCGCAGGTCCGCCAGCGCGTAGATGTCGAAGTCGGTCCCGCTCATCACCAGCGCTGCCGCCACCGGCACCACGAAGAACACCGCGATCGCGAGGAGCGCGGGCGCCACGAACAGCCAGGCCGCTTGCCTCGGCTTCATCGATGCGCCCTTCTCTCGAGCATCCAGCGGCGTTTCTCGAGGATCAGGTCGGCGCGCGCATCCATCTCCTGCGCCACCCGGGCTTTGGGGATGTCACCGCGCACCACCATCTCCATCACTAATCGGAGCTCGGTGGCAATGCGCTCCCACTCCGGCACCTGGGGGATCGGGCGGACCCGGTCGAGCTGATCGCGGAAGGCGCGGGCGTACGGATCGTGCGCCAGCGCCGGGGCGGCCCAGGCCGAGCGCCGCGCCGGAAGGTTGCCGCTGAGCCGGTAGAACTCCTGCTGCACTGCCGGGCGCGAGAGGAACTCGACGAGCTTCCAGGCCGCATCCATCCGCGTCGAGCGCCGGAAGATGGCGAGGCTGCAGCCGCCTGCGCTCGACGCGCCGGGCCCGTGCGGACCGGGCAAGGGCGCCGTCATCCACGACGACTGCAGCTCGGGAGGCAGGCGCCGCTTGAGCTCACCGATCTGCCAGGGGCCGGTGATGAAGAAGCTGAAGTAGCCGCGGGCGAACTCGTTCCAGACGTTGGCGACGTCGTTGTTGGTGACCGGCGGCGCGAGGTGCCTCTCGAACATCGAAAGATAGAACTCCAGCGCGTGCGCGAAGCCCGCGCTGCGGAAGTTTCCGAAGCGGTTGCCGTCGCGCAAGAGCGGCTCGCCCTGCTGTAGCCACAGCGCCACCAGCTGCTCGTACTCGTTGAGCGGCAGGAGCACCGCGTAGCGGTCGGGCCCCACGCGCTGCTTGACGGCGACCTGCATGCGCAGCCATTCGTCCCAGTCGCGCGGCGGAGCGTCGAAGCCGGCCTGGGCGAGCAGGTCGCGGCGGTAGAAAAGCACGCGGGTGTCCACGTACCAAGGCACGCCGTACTGCCGCCCCTCGATGACGTTGGTGGCCACGATTCCCGGATCGAAGTCGGCGAGATCCACCTGGGCCGAAGCGCGTAGGCGATCGTCGAGCGGCACGACCGCGTCGAGGGCGACGAATTCGGGGAGCCAGGTGTTGCCCATCTGCGCGATGTCCGGGGTGGCGTCGCCGGCGTACGCGGTGAGCAGCTTCTCGTGGGCTGCCGTGAAGGGCAGCTGCTCGACGCGAACGCGCAGGCCCGGGTTCTCGCGCTCGAAGGCCCCGAGCAATTCCGAGGCGACCTCGCCCTCGCGGCCCATGGCCCAGAAGTGGAGAACGCGAGCATCGTCGCGAGCGCAAGCTGCGGCACAGAGGGCGGCCGCGACGACCCTCACCCCAGCCATCCGCCGGTGAAGCCTGCGCGCAAAAGGCCGCGCTTGATGGCGGGGTGCTGGCGCGCGCTCTTCCAGACGAGCTCCCCGCGGTAGTTGGCGATCATCGCCAGGAGCGGCCCCAGCTCGATGCCCAGGAAATCCGTATTGACCCATCCCAGACCCGGCACCAGCCGGCCATTGGAGAGCTGAACGTCGCTGAAGTTGAAGCTCTGGTTGAAAGCATAGAAGCCGTAGCGCCCGTAGATGGCCCGTCCGTAGCGCTCATACATCGCGGCCAGCGCCGGTAGAGCGATCTCCGGCGCGAAGACCACCGACGAGCCAGCGCCGTAGGGAGCGATGGTGCCGTCGTCATAGGTGGAGGGTCCGCCCATGCCCCGGCCAGCGTAGCCGTGAAACTGGCGCTGCTTGCCGTTGAAGGATCGGATGACGTCGGCCGGACCGTCGCAGGCACTGACGCCCCAGACGTCGCGCCCGTATCCGGCCCAGCCCTCGGGGTTCGCGATCGCGTAGCCCTGCTGCGCGTACGTGGCGCGCCGCGAGTTCTCGAAGTAGTCGACGCCCTTGCTCTTCATGTACGCATCGGTCAAGCCGCGCATGTCCACCCAGCACTGCGTGAACTGATGGCCGAACAATGGAGGAAAGCGCAAGTACGTCTGTCCGTACTCGGTCACCCAACCGGAATGCGGCAAATTCTCGTAGGTGCTCGTCCAGGCGGCCCAGGCGTCCGCGCCGACCGCATGTGTGGGCGAACCCATGGCGAGCAGGTAGAGGATCGAGGCCTCGTTGTAGCCCTTCCAGTCGTAGCCGGAGAAACCTTGCTCCGGAGTCCAGCCCATGGCCACCCATGGGGAGCGCACTTGAAACCAGGACCAGTCGGCGCGGCCGTAGATGTCGTCCACCAGCGTCCGGATCAGCGTCTCGTCCGCGTCGATCCCGTCGAACCATGCCTGGCAATGCAGCATGCCCGCGAGAAGCAGCGTGGTATCGATGGTGGACAGCTCGCAGTCACGGAAGCGAGTGCCAGTCTTGGTGTCGAGGAAATGGTAGAAGAAGCCCTTGTAGCCGGTGACGCCCGTCGTAGCGCTGCCTTGGGGCGCGTCGTGGAAGAAGCGGACCGTGTCGAGCACGCGGGCCCGCGCCTGTTCGCGGGTGATGAAGCCCCGCTGGGCGCCCACGACGTAGCCGGTGAGGGCGAAGCCCACCGCCGCGATGCTGGAGAAGGACGGCGCGGGCCAGCGGTCCAAGGTCAGACCGGTGGCGGGGTCGGTGGTCTCCCAGAAGAAGTCGAAGGCGCGGCGCTCGAGATCGGTGAGCAAGGCGTCGGCGGCCAAGGGCGGATTATTCACAGGCGCCGGGGCGCCGTTCCTCCGGCAGGCTGAAAGCGGCACCGCGAGAAAGGCCGCGAGCAGATCGCGGCGCCCGAGGGGAGGTGGCGGCGACCGCGGTGCGCTTTTTCCCTGAGTCATGGGCTGGAGGGAGTGCACCCGCGCAGGCGCCCGAAGGAGGGCACCTGCGCGGGCGGTTGGATGCGTCGACTAGAAGCTATAACTCGCTGCGAGCTTCAAGGTGCGCGTCGGTCCGCGAATCCCGATCGGTTTGTTGAGGTCGAGGTTGTCCAGACCAAGCGAGTTGGCCGGTTTTCCCGCAGCCACGCCCACGCCACCCCAAGCGTTGGTGTCATAGGTTTCGTTGTTCCAGTCGAACATGTTGAAGACATCCGCACGGACCTCGAACGCCCCGGGCCCGGTGCCGAATCGCTTCGCCAAGCTCAGATCGAACTGCTTGAACGCCGGCGAATCCGCCAGCAGGGCCACCGCACCTCCGTTCGCGATGTCACACGGGTTGGCGCCGACGAACGGACAGCCTACGACACGCCGCGGGATACCGCTGCCGTAGGTGAACTTGCTCGAGAGTACGAAGCCCCACGGCAGCAGGTTGTCGGCCAAGGCCGCGAGGACCAGGCGGTGCTTGTCGACGAGGCGCGAGGTATTCCACGGCCGATCGGCGGCCGTCCTGCCGTAGGTCCAATCGAAGATGTCGTCATTCCACTCCCGATGCTTGGTCTGCGCGTCGGAGAAAGTGTAGGCGGCCGCCACGGTCCACCCCGAGAGCCTCGTGTAGGGCTTCTCCACTTTCAGCATCAGCTGGCGCGTGCGGGTCTCTCCGATGAAGTCGCCCAGGATCAGCGACCCGTATCCGGCCGGGCCGCCCCAGAGCGGGTCGACGACACTCTGCGTCGCGTACCCGCCATTCAAGTCGCGATTGCCGCTGAACCACTGGAACTGGTTCTTCCCGTCCAGTTCGCTGACGACGGCCTCGAGGTTGAGCAGCCACACAGCCTGGCGAACGCCCACGCTGAACTGATCGGTGTAAGGCATCTTGAAGTCGTTCCGGATGAGCCAGATTTCACCTTTGGGCTGCTGGTTCTTTTGCATCTCGTCGAGCGCGTGGTTGGCCATGATGCGGTCATAGGAGCGCCCATAGCCGCCGAATACCACGGTGTTCTTGTCGCCCAGGACGTCAAAGGAGGCTCCCAGGCGCGGCGCGATCGCTCCCAGGTACGTCTTTCGCGAATGACCATCAGCGATGTAGTCCGCGATGTTGATTCCGCCCTTGGCGAGCGACTGCGCGTAGGTCTGACCTGGTGCCGCCGTTTGACCCGTGAAGGTCCGGGTGTCGGGTGCGTTGAGGATCGCGACCCGATCCGCGGGGGTCACGTAGCCATTGTTGAGCATGTTGGTCTCGACATCCCAGCGCACGCCCAGGTTGAGCTGGAGCTGGCTGGTGAGATCCCAGTCGTCCTGCGCAAAGATGCCGATCTGGCCGTTGTTGATGCTCACCGACGTCGGAGCGAGTGCCCGGTCGATCTTGCACTGGTCGCTGTTGTTGCCGCCGTTGATGACGTTGGTTCCGGTGCACGTCCCGGTGGCGGGGTCGTAGAAAGGAACTCCCGTGCTGGGGTCGATGAGGGTAGTGACGACGTCGACGCCGCGCGAGGTTCCGGAGAGGTCGTAATTGAGGTAGGCGAGCTTCGCTCCGCCCTTGAAGACGTGTTGCGCGAGCCCCGCGTAGGCCAGGCTCTGGGAGAGGGTGAAACCTCTCTGCCCGCGCACCTGGTTGTCGGGCGAACCGCCCGTGAGGATCACGTCGCCGCCGCTGTCGACCGTCGCCCCAGAGGCCGTGGAGACCCTGTACCTGATCTCGGGCGCGTTGAGGTTCGACTGCGGCTTCCAATAAGCATTCTGGTAATCGAGCCTGGTCTCGGACACCAGCTCGTTGCCGAGATTCCACTCGTGGAAGGCATCGATCCTGAACTCGTTGTTGGTGCGGTTCTTGTCGTTTCCGGGCGCGCTCAGGTTCAGGTCTTCGGGGATGTGATCCGACTCGAGCCGCACCGTCGTCGAAAGCGTCAGCCTCCTCTCGTGGTCGAGCTCTGCGTTCACCTTGCCGAAGATGAGGTGCTCGTTGAAGCTGTCGACGTAGGAGCCGCCCTGCTTCGCGAGCTGAGGCACGATCCCGGCGTTGGCAGGGAGCTTGTCCAGGTTCCTCGGGATCACCTGCCGGGAGTCGCCGATGGTCTTGCCGTCATAGGCGAGGAAGAAGTTGACGGCGTCCTTCTGGATCGGGCCACCCAGGCTGACTCCAAACTCGTTCTTGTTCGAGGGCAAGAGGAGTTGCCCCTGCTGTTCCCTCTGGATCTCCAGCGGCGACTTGGATCGCCAGGCAGTCTCGGCGCGGTCGAAATAGACGTCGCCGTGCACTTCGTTCGTGCCCGACTTGGTGACGGCGGTGATGGCCGCGCTGCTCACCTGGTCGAACTCGGCCTTGTAGTTCTGCGTGATGACCTTGAATTCCTTGACCGCCGACTGGGGGAACGGGTTGCCGCGGCTCGAGTCCTGCCCGACCACGCCTCCGCGGAGGATGTTGTTCTTCTGGCTGACGCCGTCGATGAACACGTTGACGTTGTCGTGATTCTGCGCGCCGGCTTTGATGCTGGTGCTGCCGGTGGCCTGGTCCTGCTCGAAGACCACGCCGGGCGCCAGGTCGGCCGCGGCCAGGAAGTTGTGGGTGGTCTGCGGCAGACCCTCGATCAGGGCTGGAGGGACGTTGGTGCCGACCTCCGAGTTCTTCACCGCCTTGCGCCGTCGCGTGCCGACGACCGTGATCTCCTCGGTCCCCGTCTTGCGCTCCGATGGAGTGAGAGCGAGGTCGACCGACGCGGTGTCGCCCACGGCCAGTGTGATGGGCTCGCTCTTGGCGACGCCGTTCGGGTCCGTGATGCGGATCTCGTATTCGTCGGGCGGCAAGCCGGTGATCGTATAGCTGCCGTCCTGCAGCGTGGCGGTCTTGTACTCGAATCCGCTTTCCTTGCTGACGGCGACGACGCTCAAGCCGGCCGGCGCAGGGTCCCCGCCGCTTCTGACATGGCCCTGGATGGTGGCGGTGCTGACCTGGGCCTGTGCCGTCCCGGCCAGCAAGAACATCAGCGCCGCTGCTGCGGCGTGGCGACAGGACTTCTGCAAGCATCCCATGATTCCCTCCCAGTGGAACAACAGGTTTGAGCTTCACATCTCGAGGGCGCTACGCCGCCATTCCGCGCCGGGTAGTGCACCCGCAACTGCGCCGCACGACCAACTGCGTGGGCAACACCAACGACTGGCGCCGGGAAGCCGGCTCGGCCACCCGGGCGAGCAGAACGCGCACGGCCTGCCCGCCGAGGTCGCGCATCGGCTGCTTGACGGTGGTGAGCGACGGTTGCACGTGCCGCGAAAGAGCGATGTCGTCGAAACCGGTGACCGCGATGCCGGACGGGACCCGCACCCCGGCGGCGCGCAGGACGGAGAGACCGCCGACCGCCATCTCGTCGTTGCCGAAGAGGACCGCCTGCGGCGGCTTCCCGCTGGCCAGCAGCGCGCGCATCGCCCGGGCGCCGCCAGCCTCGGTGAAGCCGCCGTCTGCTGCGGGTCGGCCGGGAACGGAAAGCCCGGCCGCTCGCATCGCCATGCGGAATCCGGCGAATCGCTCCTGGGAATCGGGGGAGCGCGCCGGGCCGCCGACGAAGGCGAGGCGCGTGAACCTGTGCACCGTCAGGACGTGCGCGGTCAGCTCGCGCATGCCGCCGCGGTTGTCGGCCCCCACGTAGTCCAGCCTGGACCCGTTCAATCGGTCCGCCAGCACCACGATCGGCACGCTGCGCGAAAATATCTGGATATCCTTGACCGGCAGGCTGCGAGCCAGAACCACCAAGCCATCGACCTGCCCGACGACGGAGCGGGCCAGCTTCCGGCCGGCCCCGCGGGTGGCCGCGATCAGCACCGCGACGCCGGCGGCGGCCGCGGCCCGCTCCGCGCCCCGGATCACCTGGTCGATGAAGAGAGGAGATTCCTCTTCGGACTCGCTGAAGGACGCCAGGTCGGGGAAGAGCAGGCCGACGATCCCGGTCTTCCGGAAGGCGAGGCCGCGCGCCGGGCCACTCGGAACCCAGCCCATGGCGGCGGCTGCCGCGAGCACGCGCTTGCGGGTGGGCGGCGAGAACCCGGTGCCGTCGTGCATTACCCGCGAGACCGTGGCGGTGGACACGCCGCAGCGTCTTGCCACTTGGTAGATCGTCGACCGGGTTACCACGAAAGATCACTGCTCCTATCGACGTAACCGCTTACGGTGAGGTAAGCGCTTACTTTACATTTTTGTCGCTTGTCAACGACGCGACCGGTCATGCCCGAAGGCGGCGGTCGCGGGCTCGGCGACGTTTCTGTCCTTTGGAAGAAGATGGAACACGTCGAGCCAGGCTCTTGGCCGAGTGATCTGAGCAAGGCGAATCAGCGGATCGATTTGCCGTAGACTCGAGTGCGTGAAGCTCGGGTGGGAAGAGGCGCGGGCGCTGCGGCTCGAGCGCCACCAGCTGCATCGGCGCGCGCCGCGCGGCAGCGAGCTGCGTGTCGCCGCGCGGATCTGCGGGCTGCACGCGCAGCTCCTCTCCAGCGCTGCCCTCTCGCTCTGGGCGCGAGTCGAGGGCACGAGCCTGGAGAAGTTCCAGCGCGCGCTCTGGCGCGAGCGCACCCTGGTCAAGATCTGGGCGATGCGCGGGACGCTGCACCTCTTGCCCGCGCGCGATCTCCCCGTCTACCTGGGCGCGCTCGGCACCTACAGGCACTACCTCACCCAGGGCTGGGTCAGGTACTTCGGCCTCGCGCCCAAGGAGATCGAGCTGGTGATCGAGACGGTGGGCGAGGTGCTGCGCGGCCGCGCGCTGACCCGCGAGCAGCTCGCCGACGCGGTCGTCGAGCGCACCGGCTCGAAGAAGCTCGGCGCGATCCTCCGGCAGGGCTGGGGCGTCCTGCTCAAGCCGGCCTCGTACCGCGGCCAGCTCTGCTTTGCCGAAGGCGAGGGGGCGCGGGTGCGCTTCACCCATCCAGGTCCGGTACGGCAGCTCGAGCCGCCGAAAGCGCTCGCCGAGCTGGCCCGCCGCTACCTCGGGGCCTACGGGCCGGCGACGCGCGACGACTTCGCGCTCTGGTGGCAGGGCACCTCCCGCGCGCAAGCGCAGCAGTTGATCGAATCGCTCGAGGTCACGCCCGTGGATCTCGAGGGGACACGCGCCTATGTCCTCGCCGGCGCAGCGCGGTCCGCGGCGGAGGCGCGCTCGGTGCGTCTGCTGCCAGCATTCGATCCTTACGTAGTCGGCGCGCCGCGCTTGGGCGGCCTCTTCCCGGCGGCGCACAAAGGTCGCATCTACCGGCCGCAGGGTTGGATCTCGCCGGCGCTTCTGGTGGACGGCCACGTCGAGGGTGTCTGGCGGCACGAGCGGAAGAACGGCCGCCTCGAGGTGCAGATCGAGCCGTTCGCCCGCCAGCCGCCCAGGGTGCGCGATGGAGCGGCCGAGGA
>Ga0209471_1000736_pt1 | contig 20771 bp, 21 predicted proteins | sample GraSoiAngelo_128_FD_185885 | JGI IMG/M metagenome (GOLD analysis project Ga0209471, IMG submission 185885) | Grasslands soil microbial communities from the Angelo Coastal Reserve, California, USA - 14_0927_12_20cm (SPAdes) (version 2) | ecosystem: Environmental > Terrestrial > Soil > Grasslands ...
CGAGCTGTCGCTCGATGGCGGCCCCGCACGCCGGTCCGTACACGGCGCACAGCGGCTCCACCCCGCGCCGGCCGTCGCTTTCGGGGAGGAAAACGTCCCACTCGGTCGCCTCCTCCAGCAACGCGCGCAGCAGGTCGTTGGTGAGGAACGGCATGTCCCAGGCGACGCACAGCACCGGTCCCACGCCCGACACGACGGCCGTGTAGATCCCTCCCAGGCTGCCCTGGCCCGGGCGCACGTCGGGGATGGTCCGGAGGTCGGGGCGCCAATTGGGCCCGTCGGGGGCGTTGGCGACGAGCAACGGGGGCTCGCCGGTTACGGTAGCGACGGCGTCCACGACGCGGTCGAGGATACGTCGCCCCCCGAGCTCGACCAACCCCTTGGGATGCCCGCCGTAGCGACGGGCGGCGCCGCCGGCCAGGACGGCGCCGCGCACGCTCTCAGACTCCGAGCGCGCGGTGGTCGATCATCAGACAGCGGTCCATCACGCAGGGAATGCCAGCCGTCTGCGCCCGCGCCCGCGCCGCCTCGTCCACCACGCCCATTTGCAGCCAGATCAGCCGGGGGCGAGGCTGCAGGCCGATGGCCTCGTCCACGATCGGCCCGACGAACTCGCTGCGCCGAAACACGTCCACCACGTCGATCGCGTGGTCCGCGGCGGCGGCGGTCAGGGTCGGGTAGCTCTTTTCGCCGAGGACCGTGGCATGGCCCGGGTTCACCGGCACGATGCGGTAGCCCGCTTCCCGCAGGTAGCGTGCGACCCCGTGGCTCGGGCGCGTCTCCGTGGGCGACAGCCCCACGACAGCGACCGTACGCGACGTCGCGAGCAGGTCGCGCAGCGCCTCCGCCGTCACGTGTCGGGCCGGTGGACATGCGGCGTGCCGCTCACCGCTCGCCCGACCAGCACGATCCCCGTGCGCCGCGCGATGGTCACTGCGAGCGTCGAGGGTACGCTCGGCGTCGCGACGTAGGCGAGCCCGGCGCGCGCGGCCTTGTACGCGAGCTCGGCCGAGATGCGACCGGTCACGAGGAGCCCGCGCCCGGCGATCGGCTTCCGCGCGATCACCGCCGCGCCCACCACCTTGTCCACGGCATTGTGCCGCCCGATGTCTTCGGCATGGAACAACAGCCGCTCGTCGTCCGTGAGCGCCGCGGCGTGGATGCCCCCGGTCTCGTTGTAGCGCTCCCCGCGCGCGAACAGCTCCTTGAAAAGCGCGCGCAGGCGTTCCGGCGCCGGCGGCTCTCCGCGTGCCGGGGCGCGCGCCACTTGGTGCGGATCGGCGAGGAAGGTGGACACGGCCCCGCACCCCGAGGCGAGCACCCGCTTGCGGTTCTCACCTTTCACGGCGGCCACGCGCTCGGGGTTCACCTCGGCCCAGAACCCCAGGTCAGGGGCACAGGGCCGCAGTTTGACCAGGTCGTCGAGCGACTCGATGTACCCCTCGCCGTGGAGCCACCCCGTGGCCAGCTCCTCGAGCTGGTCCGGTGTGCACATCCACGTCACCGCCGGCTCGCCGTTCACTTCCAGCCACACCGGCATCTCTTCGACCACGGCCGAGTCGGCGAGCATGCGCCCGCGGCGGGTGCCGGGGGTGTGGGGCTTTCCCGAGTGCGAGTCCTCACCCCCTGACCCCCTCTCCGTTCCGGAGAGGGGGGACATCCTGAACTCCCCCTCTCCCGAAGGGAGAGGGGGCCGGGGGGTGAGGTCCGGGAGCGGGTCCGGAGTCAGTGGTTCACGACTCACCGTAGTACTCCGAATAGATGTGGGGCCCCTCCTGCACGCGCACCGCGTGCAGCGTCACGCCTCGCGGCAGCTGCGGCGCGATTCGTTCCCAGACGTACACCGCCAATGCCTCCCCCGTCGCGAGCCGGCGCCCGGGGCCGAACTCGGGGAGCGCCTCGTTGATGCTCCGACCGTCGAGCCGCCGGGTGATTTCTTCGGCGAGCAGACGATCCAGCGTCTCGAGGCTCATCACTCCCCCTGCCTCCGGCGCAAGCGGCCCCTTCACCGTGACCCGGCACTGGTAACGGTGGCCGTGCTCGGGGGCTGCCCGACCGAACTCCTGGGCGTTCCGCTCGTCGGGCCAGTCCGCCCGACCGATGTAGTGCGTCGCGCTAAACTCAACGATACGGGTAAGATAGCTGATCGGCACGGCTAGAACACTCGCACCGCGCTGGCCTTGAACGAGAACACCACGGGGCCTCCCGGCGTGAGCCCCAGATCCCGTGCCGCCTCCTCTGTGACGACCGCCACGAGCTCTACGCCCACGTCCGCCGTGACCTGTACGGCCCCCGGCCGCTGGTGCGTGAGGCGGGTGACGCGTCCGGTGAACACGTTGCGCGCGGAGGAGGCGAGCGGCTCGCGACTCACGAAGATGTCCGTGGGCGGCACCGCTAGGATCGCGGGGCCGGTCTTGTCGGTCGCCGCGGCGATCTCGATCGTGCCGACGCACACATGCTTGAGCTCGCCGCTCCCGCTCGACGGCAGGTCCACACGGAACAGGTTCTCCGGCGTGACCGGCGACAGCCGGCCCTCGGCGAGGGCGCGCACGTCATCCGCCCAGCGGTAGGCGTCCTCCAGCTGATGCGAGGCGAGGCAGACGGCGAGCGGGCGGCGGGCGCGCTCTTCGGTGAGCGCGCGATACAACGTCTGCGCCGCCGCGCGGTCAGCCGAGCTGGCGGGCTCGTCGAGCAGTAGCACGTCCGGCTCGATCGCGAGTGCGCGCGCTACCGCGACGCGCTGCACCTCGCCGTCCGACAGCTCATGCCGTCTGCGCTGGAGCAACGGTGTGATCCCCAACCGCGCCGCGACGCTCGCTACTCTTCTGTTTACGTCTGTGCGTCTGATTCCTCTCACCTGTAATCCAAACTCCAGGTTTTCACGGACGCTGCCGCGCAACAACACCGGGCGCTGTTCCACGAGTGTGATACGCCGCCGGGCCGCCGGGCCCGCCGAGGGCGCCTTCGCTCCGGCCACCACGACGCCGTCGAGCCGCACCTCGCCCTCGGAGGGGCGTTCGAGCAGGGCAAGCAGCCGCAGCAGCGTGCTCTTGCCCGATCCGTTCGGTCCCACGATCGCGACACCCGAGCCGGGTGCGACGGTAAAGCGCTCGATGTCGAGCACCACGCGGCCGTCGTAGCGGTGACGCACGCCGACCAGCTCAAGCATGACCGCGGCCCTGAAGCGCCTGCAACGCGACGTTCACGAGCAGAGCGAGGAGCAGGAGGATGAGCCCGAGCGCGAGGGCGAGTCCGAAGTCGCCCTGGCTCGTGTAGAGCGCGACCGCGGTCGTGAGGGTGCGCGTCTGGCCGCGGATGTTGCCGCCCACGGTCATGGCCGATCCGATCTCCGCCACGATGTGGCCGAAGGCGGTGGTGATCACCGCGGCGAGGGCGAACCGGGCCTCACGCGCCACGGTCCACGCGGTGCGCCAGCGGCCGGCGCCGAGCGTCTCGGCGGTGCGGCGGATGCGCGGATCGACACCCTGGACTGCCGCGGCGGCGAGCGCCGCGGCGATCGGCAATGCGAGCACGATGTCGCCGACCACGATCGCCTGCCAAGTGTAGAGCCAGGCGACACCGCCCAGCGGACCCCGACGGGACAGCAGGCCGTAGAGTAGCAGGCCCACGACCACGGTCGGGAACGCCAGAGCGGTGTTGACGACCGTGAGCGCGGCGCGGCGTCCCCAGAACGGCCTCGTGGCTAGCACGAACCCGACGGGGATGCCGAGGCCGCACGCGAACACGGTGGCGATGAGGCCGATCTTGAGCGTGAGGAGCGCGATGCCGTACACTTCGACGTCGCCTGAGAGAAGCAAGGCGACCGCGCGCCGCAGTCCCTCCCCTAGAAAGTCCATCCCACGCCGATCGTGGCCCACGGATGCGACGTCCACTCGCTGAACGAGGCGGTCAGCGGCAGGACGCGGCTGCCGTCGCTGGCCGGCACTTTGTAGGAGACGGGGTAGTTGAGCTTCCAGAGCACCAGGCGAAGGTCACCTCGCACGGAGAGGCGCCGGGCGGGGTACCAGCGCAGCCCGGCGTTGGGCGCGACCGTGAATTTCGAACCGAACTGGTAGCCGCTCGCGTCGCTGGGCGACGCGCCGCTGATGACCATGCCCAGGGCTCCGCCCACGTAGGGAGCGATGCCGCGCCACGTCTTGCGGCCGGTGAGCACGAGCTGCAGCCCAGCGTCGACCAGGACGACGTCGTTCGGAAACGGGCCGGTCGTGCGGGCCGGGGACGTGGAGTCCTTGGTCGGATCCACGACGAAGCGGTTCGTCCGCCCATAGGCGAGGCCGAGCGATGCTCCGATCGCGCCGAACGGCACTTCGTAGCGGATTCCGGCGGTCTTTCCATCCGAGAGCCCGACGCCCACGCTCCCCCGGCTGCCACCCAGATACCCGAACGTGATGACTCCGACCGCGCCGCGCCGGACATCGTGGTAGGGAGAGTGGGAGGGCTCGTGTCCGACCTGGGCGGAGACCCCGTTCCACGACGCCACGACGCCAAGGCACACTAGGGCAACAACTCTCATCTTAATCCGTCTCCCTTAAGTCTCTGCCGGTCATTTCCGGCGGCGGTTGGATATCGAGCAGTCGGAGCACTGTGGGGCCGACGTCGCACAGCGCGCCACCGTGGCGGAGCGGCCCCCGCGCCTCGTTGTCTACAAGAAGGAACGGCACGGGGTTCGTCGTGTGCGCCGTGTGCGGGCCGTCCGTTATCGGGTCGATCATCAGCTCGCAATTGCCGTGATCCGCCGTGATGAGCAGCGTTGCGCCGCGGCGCTCGGCGCTCTTCACGACGCGCTCGAGACACTGATCCACCGTCTCCACGGCCTTCACGGCCGCGCTTAGTACCCCCGAATGGCCGACCATATCCCCATTCGCGTAGTTGCAGAGGATGAAATCGTGATGCCCCGCCTCGATCGCCTTGCACAGGACGTCCGTCACCCCCGGCGCGCTCATTTCGGGCATGAGGTCGTACGTGGCGACCTTCTGGGATGGAACGAGCAGCCGCTCCTCACCGGGGTAGGGCGTCTCCACTCCGCCGTTGAAGAAGTATGTCACGTGCGCGTACTTCTCCGTCTCGGCCGTGCGGAACATGGTCTTACCGTGGTCGGACAGCACCTGCGCCACGATCTCCGACAGCACCATAGGCCCGAACGCCATCGGAAAGGGAAACGTCTCGTCGTACTGGGTCATGGTGACGAGATCGACGGCGGGCCTGGTACCGGTGTCGAAGCCGTCGAACCCGTCCAGCGCGAGCGCGCGCACCATCTGCCGCATGCGGTCGGCCCGGTAGTTGAAACAGAAGATCCCGTCGCCCGACCGGATGCGCGGCGTCCCCGCGATGACGCGGGGCTTCACGAACTCGTCGGTCTCGCCGGCTTCGTAGGCGCGCCGGATGGCCGTGAGCGGGTCGGGGGCTACCTCGCCCACGCCGTGCACCATCGCGTCGTAGGCGATCTTGGTGCGCTCCCAGCGCTTGTCGCGATCCATCGCGTAGTAGCGGCCCACCACGGTCGACACGACCGCTCGACCGCCGTACTCGGGGAGCTGGTCCACCAGCTCCTGCATGAACGCGAGGGCCGACTGCGGCGGCGTGTCTCGCCCGTCGAGCCAGGCATGAATCGCGACCGGCAGCTCGTGCATGTGCGCGAGCGTGACGGCGGCCACGAGATGTCGATCGAGCGCGTGCACACCGCCGTTGCCGATCAGGCCCGGGAGATGCAGAGTCCCGCCACGGCGCTTCACCCGCCTGCAGAGCTCGACGAGGGGTGGCAACCGGAGAAACTCTCCCGACTCGATGGCTTGCGAGATCCGCACGATGTCCTGCGGGACGACGCGGCCGGCGCCGAGGTTCAGGTGTCCCACTTCACTGTTGCCGATCTGTCCCTCGGGAAGACCCACGGCGAGCCCCGACGCGTTGAGGAGCGTGCGGGGCGCGTTCGCCCAGAGGCGATGCCACGTCGCGGTCCGGCCGAGCTCGACGGCGTTGCCCTCCCGGCCGGGACGGAAGCCCCAGCCGTCGAGCACGATCAGGACGACCGGGGTGCGCGGCCCATGCCTCTTTGCCATATTGGAGGGGATGCAATCTAGCCGGGCCCTCCGCGCCCTACCAGTTGTGCTGGGGCTCGTCGTACCCCTGTCGCTCACCGCCCAAGCACGCCATCGCGTCATTACCGACGGCGCCTGGTTCTACCAGGAGCCGGGCGGAAAGCGCCTGGCGCGTCTGGCGCGCGGGGCCGTGCTCATGGGCGGCGAGACGCAGGGCGACTGGCAGGGCGTCATGCTCGAAGGCTGGATTTTCACGACCTCGGTGGGTCCGACGCCGCGCGCGGGTTACGACCTCACCGTGACGCGCGCGCCGGAAGAGAACCTCCGCTCCGCCCCCGCGGGCGCGCTCATCGGGAAGCTGCCCCAGGGCTTCCTCCTCAACCGGGTGGCCGAGGGTACTTCGGGGCGCTGGGTCCACGTCACACGCGCCGGCTGGGTGGCAGCGACGGACGTCGAGTCGGTCGCGCAAGTTGCGAGCTCGCGAACGGCGAGCACGGACACCGGCTCGGGTGATCCGATCCCGGGGCCGCGCCCCGGGGCGCCGGCACCCCCGGGCCACGGGTCCGGGGTCGGGCCACCCGACACGAGCGCCGGCTCCTCTGCCCCCGTCGATCCGGCGCGCGTAGAATCCGCGCGGCGCACGGTCTTGTACCGGGTGCCCGAGGGCCCGCCCACCGGCACGCTCGCGCCGTCGGCGCCCTTACGTGTGCTGGGTCGTTCGGGCGAGTGGACCCGGGTGGAGCTCGAAGGCTGGGTGAAGAGCGCGGATCTGGAGATCGCACCGCCCGGTGTGCTGGTGGGCATCACCGCCGCCGAGCTGCGCACCGATCCGCAGCGCTACGCGGGACAGGTGCTCCGCTGGACGCTGCAGTTCATCTCGACCCAGAAGGCCGACGAGCTGCGCCCGGAGATCCCGAACGGCGCCACGTATTTCCTGGCGCGCGGGCCGCTCCCCGAGCGCGGGTTCGTCTACGTCGTCGTTCCCGAGGCGAAGCGCGCGCAGCTCGAGACCCTCACGCCCCTCGCCACCATTCAGGTCACCGCGCGCGTGCGCACCGGCCGCACGCGGTTCCTCGGCAACCCGGTGCTCGACATGATCAGCCTCGAGACCCTGCCATGAACGAGATCCTGCGTGACCGCGTGTTGCGAAAGCTCGATACGCTCCCCGACGACAAGGCGTATCAGGTCCTCGACTACGTCGAGTTCCTGGAGTCCAAGTACGCGGAGCGGCCGGCCGGCGCGCCGCCGTTCCAGCGCGTCGCGGAAACGCTCGAAGACACTCTGCGCGCCGGCCGCGTCCCGGTCAACATCATCAAGGGGACGATGGACGCCGTGGGAAAGGCGGGGAAGTTGCTCGAGAAGGTGGCGGCGGCGGGGAAGGCGGCGGTGGAGGAGGCGGCAAAAAAACACGCCGACAAGGATAAGGTTGAGGAAACGCCCCCCGCCCAGTAACTTTCGCCATGGGAACCTTCCGCCCCGCCGCCGCTCTCACTTTCGACGACGTTTTGCTCGTGCCGCGCCTCTCGAGCGTACACCCGCGGAGCGTGGACGTGCGCTCGCGCTTCACCCGCGGCATTTCCCTCAACATCCCCCTCGTCTCCGCCGCGATGGACACGGTGACCGAATCGGAGATGGCGATCGCGATCGCGCGCGAGGGTGGCATCGGCGTGATCCACAAGAACATGCCGGTCGACCGCCAGGCGGCCGAGGTGGACCGGGTGAAGCGCAGCGAGTCGGGGATGATCCTGCACCCGATCACGCTCGGGCCGGACCGTCCGCTGCGCGAGGCGATGCGCCTGATGGAGCGCTTTCGCATCTCGGGCGTCCCGATCGTGGACGACGCCGGGCGCCTGGTGGGCATCATCACCAACCGCGACCTGCAGTTCGAGCGCGAGCTCGACCGCCCCATCCGCGACGCGATGACCAAGGATCGCCTGGTGACCGCGCCGGTGGGCACGGGACTCGACGAAGCGGAGCGGATCCTCGCCAAGCACCGGATCGAGAAGCTGCCCGTCGTCGACGACAAGGGTGTTCTCAAGGGTCTGATCACCATCAAGGACATCTTCAAGCGCCGGCGGCACCCCCATGCCAACAAGGATCAGCACGGTCGATTGCGGGTCGCCGCCGCGGTGGGCGGGAACCCCGACGCCCTGGCCCGCGCGCGGGCGCTCATCGACGCGGGGTGCGACGTGATCGTCGTGGACTCGGCGCACGGGCACTCCGAGGGCGTCCTCAAGACGGTGGCCTGCCTGCGCGAGACGCACCCCGATGCGCAGCTCGTGGGCGGCAACGTGGCGACCGAGGCCGGCGCGCGGGCCCTGGTCGAGCGCGGCGTGGACGCCGTGAAGGTCGGCGTGGGCCCGGGCTCGATCTGCACCACGCGCGTCGTCACCGGCGTCGGCGTCCCCCAGATCACGGCCATCATCGACGGCGTGACCGGCGCGGGCGACGTGCCCGTGATCGCGGACGGCGGCATCAAGTACTCGGGCGACGTCGTGAAGGCGCTCGCCGCGGGCGCCGAGAGCGTGATGATGGGTTCGATGCTCGCGGGCACGGAGGAGAGCCCGGGCGAGTCGTTTCTGCTCGAGGGCCGGCGCTTCAAGGTGATCCGCGGCATGGGCAGCCTCGGCGCCATGGAGGAAGGCTCCGCCGACCGCTACTTCCAGGAAGGTGAGGTATCGCCCTCGAAACTCGTGCCCGAGGGGATCGAGGGACGCGTCCCCTACAGGGGGCCGGCCTCCGACGTGATCTTCCAGATGGTGGGAGGCCTGCGCAGCGGCATGGGCTACTGCGGCGTGTGCGATATCAAGGCGCTCCGGACCGAGACCGAGTTCATCCAGATCACGAGCGCCGGGCTGCGAGAGTCCCACCCCCACGACGTCGTGATCACGCGGGAAGCGCCCAATTACAGCCTGTGACGCTTGACACTCCCTACGGGGAGGCCTAGTCTAGCGCGGCCGTACCAGCCATCCCCCGCCCCCCAAAGGGAGTGACGCGTCTATGAGCCTGTGGGCCACCAAGTCCATCAGCGTCCTGCGCGCCGAGGCCGATGCGGTCAGCGAGCGCTCCCTGAAGCGGCACCTCGGCGCGCTGAATCTGATCACGCTCGGGATCGGCGCGATCATCGGCGCGGGGATCTTCGTGCTGACCGGTCAGGCGGCGGCGCTGCACGCCGGCCCGGCGGTGCCCCTCTCCTTTATTCTCACGGGAATCGCTTGCGGGTTCGCTGGGCTGTGCTACGCCGAGATGGCGAGCGCGGTGCCGGTGGCGGGCAGCGCGTACACCTACTCGTATGCCACGATGGGCGAGTTCGTCGCCTGGATCATCGGGTGGGATCTGGTGCTCGAGTACGCGATGGGCGCGGCCACGGTCGGCGTGGGGTGGTCGGGGCATTTCCTCAGCCTGCTCGACTTTCTCGGCATCCACATCCCGGCCAAGCTGACCGCGGCGCCGTTCGACTTCTGCACGGCTGGCGAATTCGCCGCCAAGGTAGCGGGGTGCACGCGGGTAGGGTGGTTCTCGACCGGAGCGTACGTCAACCTGCCGGCCATCTTCATCGTGGCGGTGATGTCGTATGTGCTCGTCGTCGGGATCAAGCAATCCGCGACCGTCAATAACGTCATCGTGATCACAAAAATCACGATCGTCCTCGCGGTGATTATCTTCGGCCTCCAGTACGTGAACCCCGACAACTGGAAGCCGTTTATCCCCCCGAATACCGGGGAGTGGGGTACGTACGGATGGTCCGGCGTCCTCCGGGGCGCGTCGTTGATCTTCTTCGCTTACATCGGCTTCGACGCCGTCTCGACGGCCGCCCAGGAGGCCAGGAACCCCCAGAAGGACATGCCGATCGGCATCCTCGGCTCGCTCGCCGTGTGCACGCTGCTCTACGTGCTGATGTCGGCCACCCTGACGGGCCTGGTCTCCTACAAGGAGCTGAACGTCGCCGCCCCGGTGGCGCTTGCCGTTTCGCGCATTCCCCAGCTCACCTGGCTGCGCCCGTTCATCGACGTCGGCGCCGTGCTGGGGCTCGCATCCGTGATCCTGGTCATGCTCCTCGGCCAGTCGCGCGTCTTCTATTCGATGTCGCGCGATGGACTACTCGGCAACTGGGCGGGCCAGGTCCACCCCCGGTTCCGCACGCCCTACCTCTCGACCATCTACACCGGCATCGGCGTCGCCTTCTTCACGGGATTGTTCCCGATCCGCATCCTCGGCCAGCTCGTGAACATCGGCACGCTGCTCGCGTTCGTGCTGGTGTGCGGCGGCGTGTGGATCCTGCGACATAAGCGGCCCGATCTCGACCGGCCCTTCCGGACGCCATGGGTGCCCGTCGTGCCGATTCTCGGGATTGCCACCTGCTTGGCGTTGATGGGGTTCCTCCCGCGGGACACGTGGATTCGTCTGATCGTGTGGCTGGTGATCGGCTTCGGGATTTACTTCGGGTATAGTCGCAAGCACAGCGTCTTGCAACGGGAAATGGCAGGCAAGAAATAGAGGCGTCGAGCGAAGACGTCACGCAGAGGCGTCACGCAACAACGTCAAAAGGAACCGGATGAAGCACCTATTGTGCTGCGTCGTGCTCGCGGCGCTCGTAGCCGCGTGTGGTGGGAACAGCGTTACCGGGCCGGTCCCATGTGACACGTACACCGGCGGCATCTTGACCGGGAATACTGGCGGTCTGCCCGGCACGTATGATCTCAAGTCGGTGTGCTCGGGAATGAAGCCCGATCAGGCGGGAGTCAGCGGCACCGTCGCTATTACGGCAACAACCTTCACGGCCACGATCGGGTCGACCACGTACAGCGGCATGTACACCCTTGCTCCTCCAGACGGCATTACGGTCGATCTGACCAGCCCCCTTCCGACTCAGCTGGTCGGGACGTACCGGCTTCGGAACGATAGCCTCGCGGTGAGCGGGACCGTGGGCACCCAAAGGCTGTCGCTCGTCGGGACGAGGCATTAGCTGTCGCGCCTAGCCGCGACGGGGTTTCGTGACGTCCTTTCTCGCGACGTTTCATCGCGACGCCTTCTATTTATCTTCCTTCAATGACCACCAACGGCGTAGCGATTCCTCCGGAGCGAGTACGCGCGGCGGAAGCCGTCGCCGCCGTGTTCGGCCCTGGCCAGCGCATCGTGCTCACGACGCACGTGAACGCCGATGGGGATGGGGTGGGAAGCGAGGTGGCCCTGTGGCATCTCCTCACCGCGCGGGGGCTGTGGGCGAGCATCGCGAATCCGACCCCGATCCCCGAGCGATTTCACTTCCTCCTGCCGGCAGGGGCCGATCACTCGGAGCGCGCGGCGCGCGAGGTCGAGGCGGCCGACGTGGTGGTGGTGCTCGACATTTCCGACGTGAGCCGCCTGGGCGACCTGGCGCGCGCCATCACCCAGTCGCACGCCGTGGCGTGCATCGACCACCACGTGAGCGGCGGCGCACTGCCGCGGGGCCCCCGGTTGGTGGCCCCCGAAGCGGCCGCCACGGCCGAGCTGGTGTTCGACTTCGCGAGCGCCCTGCAGTGGCCGCTCTCCCCGGCCGCGGCGCGCGCGTTGTACGTGGGAATCCTCACCGATACGGGCGGGTTCCGGTTCGCGAACACCACGCCGCGCGTGCTGCAGGTCGCGGGCGCGCTGCTCGAGCGCGGCGTGGACCCGGAGTCGATCTACGAGTCGGTATATGCGAGCGCGCCCGAGGGTCGAGTCCGGCTCACGGCCGAAGTGCTCGGCACCCTGGTGGTCGAGCCGGAGCACGGGTTGGCATGGGTGACCGTGCCGCCGGACGCCCTGCAACGTCACCGCGCCACCGCCGACGACCTGGACGGCATCGTCGAGTACCCCCGATCGATCGCGGGGGTGCGGCTCGCCATGCTGTTCCGCCAGCTCGCGAACGGAAAAGTAAAGGTCAGCTTCCGCTCTCTCGGCGACGTGGACGTCGCCGAGCTGGCGCATCGGTTCGGCGGCGGGGGACATCGCAAGGCGGCGGGGGCCTCGCTCGAGGGCTCGCTCGCCGAAGCACAGGCACAAGTGCTGGCGGCGGCGCGGGAGTATCTCAACGGGCGCTAGGGTTTCGCAAAAACGCCCGCACGAAGTTCCGTTTCGAGAAATCCCCGCCCGTCCACAGCCGCCACAAAAGATCGCTTCCTGGCAGAGCGGCGGGCGGTCGCGGCCTCGCTCCAACCACGGGCGCGCAGGTCGTGGATCCGCCCGCCCAGGTCGACCAGGAAGTCGAGCTTGTCGCGCAGCTGCGCCGCCCCCCGCTCCACGCGCCCGCGGTGCTGGCAAAACAGCACCCGCGGCTCGAGCGTCAGGACCCGCCGCAACGAATCCATCATCGCGTACACGTCCTCGTCGGCGCGGAGGTAGCGGAGCCGAGGCGCGAGATACAGATCGCCCGAGAAGAGCCAGCCGCGCTCGGGCTCGAACAGCACTACGTGATCGGTGGCGTGGCCCGGCGTGTGGATCACCTGGAACCGGAAGCGCGGCGTCTCGAGGCGCTCGCCGAGCGGCGCCGCGGGAGCGGGCGGCCGGTCGCCCCAGGCGACACGGCGATACAGCCGGGTGTGGCGGTCCGCTAGGGCGAGGCGCGACACGCCACTCGGGTGTGCCAGCGGTGTGATCCGCAGCTCCCCCGCCAGGAGACCGTGGTTCCCGGAGTGGTCCTCGTGATGGTGCGTGGTCACGCACTGGCGTACGGCGAGCCCCGACACCAGTCGTCGAACGTCGCGTGCGAGGTTAGGAGGGCCCGAGTCCACGAGCAGACCGTCGACGACGTACACTCCGGTCCAGTAGATCGCCCTCCCGAACACCGTGCGGGCCATCCGGAAGTAGCGAACGTCGCCGTAGTCGAAGGTCAGGATCATGTACGGGAGTGTAATGGATGGTTCGCTCGGCAGGGGCCCCTTGCCGTGCGAGCCGCGTCGCGCCAGCTTCGCGCACCATGAAAAAGCTCATCGGTGCCGCTGTGCTCGTCGTGGTCCTCGCGCTCGCTGCCGTCGTGCTCGAGCGCACCTTAACGTCCCACTCGCGCCAGCCCCAAGTGGCTTCAGTGGCGGTCGAGCCGCTCGACACGGCGGCGCTCGCGCAGCGTCTGGCTGGCGCCCTGCGCTTCAAGACGATCTCCTATCAGGATTCGAGCCAGTTCGATGCCCGTGAGTTCGACGGATTTCAGCGGTACCTGCGGACGACTTTCCCCAGGCTTCACGCCGCGCTCAAGCTCGAGAAGGTGAACGGCTACGGCCTGCTGTACGAATGGACGGGGTCCGAGGCGAATCTTGCGCCGATCGTGCTGCTCGCGCATCAGGACGTGGTGCCCGTCGAGCCCGGCACGGAGAGCCGTTGGACGGAGCCGCCCTTCGAAGGGCGGATCACCGGAGGCTACGTGTGGGGCCGTGGCGCGCTGGACGACAAGGGGAGTCTCGTCGGGACGCTCGAGGCGGTCGAGCACCTCGTCACGGCGGGGGTCAAGCCCCGGCGCACCGTCTATCTCGCGTTCGGCTACGACGAGGAAGTCGGCGGGCGGCGCGGGGCGGCCCGCATCGCGGATCTGCTTGCGTCGCGCAACGTGCAGCCCGAGTTTGTGCTGGACGAAGGTGGCGCACTCACCACCGGATTGGTGACCGGCATTTCAGCGCCGGTCGCACTGGTCGGTATCGCCGAGAAGGGGTACGTCACCGTCGCGCTCACGGCTCAGGCCGAGGGAGGGCATTCCTCGATGCCGCCGGACGAAACGGCGGTCGGTCTCCTGGCGGCGAGCATCACGCGCCTCGAGCACCACCAGATGCCGCGGGCGATTCGCGGGCCGACGGCCGCCATGTTCGACTACCTGGGTCCCGAGATGTCGTTCGGCCTCCGGCTCGTCCTGGCGAACCGCTGGCTGCTCGGCGGGATCCTCGCGCGCAGGTTCGGCGCCACCCCCCAGGGCAACGCCATGGTCCGCACAACCACGGCGCCGACGGTCTTGCAGGCAGGGATCAAGGAAAACGTGTTGCCGTCGTCGGCCCGCGCGCTCGTGAACTTCCGCATTCTGCCCGGCGACAGTGTGACGGGTGTGATTGAGCACGTGCGCCAGGTGGTGCACGATTCGCGGATCAGCGTGCAGGCGCTCGACCAGACGATGGGTAATCCAACGACTGTCGCCAGCGTGGATGCCGCGCCGTTCCAGTTGCTGGCGCGCACGATACGACAGGTAGTGCCTGACGCCGTGGTGTCTCCCTGGCTCGTGGTGGGTGGCACGGACTCGCGGCACTACGCGCGGCTCACGCCCAACGTGCTGCGGTTCGTTGGAGCGGCGATGGGCAAAGAGGACCTGCGCCGGGTGCACGGTACGGATGAGCGGGTCGGCGTGCAGGCGTACGCGGTCGTCGTCCGCGTGTACCTACAGCTTCTGAAGAACGCGGCGTTCTAAAGCCTGCCGCTCTGCTTCGTCAGGGCCGCACCGTCCGCGCCGCCCGCGCCGGTGTCGGGAGTTCCGGCGCGCTGCTCGAGAAGCACTGCTGTCTCTCGTCGATCCCCCGAACGACTCTGATCGCGAGCACGGTCGCCACGATCCCGATGACGCTGCCGACGAGCGCCAGGTCGCTGACGTTGACGAACTCGAGCGTCAAGCCGGCGTTCCGGACGGTGGACGCAAGGAGCGGCTGCAGCGCTCCCCAGGTCAAGGACATGCCCCACCAGCCCGACAGCAGTGGAGGGGCAGGCAAATCGTCGTACCCGTCGCGGTCGTTCATCGATTCGCTGCGCAGCCAGAGGTCCTTCATGACCTGGTAGCCCAGAACCAGGTTGACGAAGGGAATGAACCAGTAGCCGACCGCCTGGCGCGACGTGAATCGCGACCGTTTCGAGCCGACGAGCGCGAGATTGCGGTAGGCCCGCCGCACCCAGATCAGCCAGGCGATCCCGGCGCCGAGGAGCGCCGCAAGTTTGAGCGTCGTGAGCGTTGGTCGTCGGACGTCGTTCTGGGCGGCCGCCACACGGAGCTCGGCGCCGCGTGAGAAGGCGGAGGCGAGCGTCCCCGCCTCGAGCAGCAGGCAGGCGAACAGGAGGCAGGTCGTCCACCGCGCCACCGTGTGTTCGGCGCGCCGCGCAATGCGCAGGTCTAGGGCCATTGGGGAAGGTGATTGGGCCGCTACGAGCGCGGCAATCCCCGTGCCCCCGGTGTGGGGAGCACACGCCGTGCCCCGCTCGTTGCCCCTCCGCCACATATTCCTCTACCTTTCTCCCGTGCCTGCCTCCGACGCTCTGCAGGCGCGCGTCGAGCGCGCGCTGTCCCAGCTCAAGAACCCTCGCAGCGGGAACGATGTCCTCTCGGCCGGCATGGTCCAGGACCTCGCCGTCGACGGGGACGGCACGGTGAGGTTCACATTCCTCCTCGGTCGCGACGATCCCGGCTCGCTCGCGCGCGCGGTGCGCAAGGCGGTGCAGGGTGTGGACGGGGTCACGGCGGTGCGTGTCAACGTCGCCGATGCAAGCAGTGGGGCGGAGGGTGCCGCTCCCCGCCAAACCGCTCCCCGGCCCGGTCCCGGGGGCGTGCCTCCACCTCCGACGCCGGTCGAGCTCCCGCACCTCGGCACCGTCCTCGCGATTTCATCGGGCAAGGGCGGCGTGGGGAAATCCACGGTCTCCGCGAATCTCGCCGTCGCGCTCGCGCGCTTGGAAGGAGGGCGGCGCGTCGGGCTGATGGATGCCGACATCTACGGGCCGAACATCCCGCGGATGATGGGTGTGGACCAGAAGCCCGAGGTGCGGGGCGGCAAGATCCAGCCGCTCGAGGCGCACGGCGTGAAGCTCATGTCGCTCGCGCTGATCGTCGAGCGGGACACGCCCGCCATCTGGCGCGGGCCGATCATCATGAAGGTGATCCAGCAATTCGTAAAGGATGTGGAGTGGGGAGAGCTCGACTACTTTCTCGTGGACCTGCCGCCCGGGACGGGCGACGCGCAGCTCTCGCTCGCGCAAACCGTGCACATCCGCGCCGCCATCATCGTCACGACGCCGCAGGAAGTGGCGGTGGGTGATTCCTTGCGCGGCGCGAAGATGTTCGAGCGGGTCGGCGTGCCGGTGCTGGGTGTGGTCGAGAACATGAGCTACTTCGTGTGTCCGCATTGCGGCGAGCGCACGGAGATCTTTCGCGCCGGCGGCGGCACGCGGCTCGCCGATGAGCTCGGCGTCCCGCTGCTCGGTCAGGTGCCGCTGCAGGCGCAGCTGGCCGATCTCGCCGACACGGGCCGCCCAGTGGTCGCGGCCGATCCCGGCTCGCCGGCGGCCCAGGCCCTCGCGGCCGTCGCCCGGCGGGTCGCGGACGCGCTCGCCGCTCTGCCGCGCTGACGTGCGGTTCGTCGTCGCCGCGCTGTACCTGTTGCAGCATCCGCGCGCCGAGCGGCCCGACGTACGCGCCGGGCTCGATACGTTGTATGGCGGCGGCTTTCCCACCGCCGCCGCGTACTTCGCGGAGCTCGCCGCGCGGGACTCGACCGACCCTGCCCCCGTGACGTTCGAAGCGAGCGCGTACATCTGGTGGGCCGCCGCGCTCGAGAACGACCGGTACGAGGCCGCGCGGATCGACTCGCTGCTCGATCTCGCGATCGCGCGCGCTCGCGCCGCCTCCCCCGGCCTGGCGCGCGACTTTTGGCTCGCCACCGCGCTGGGATATCGCGCCCGCCAGCGCGACCTGCACGGCCACTCGTGGGCCGCCGCCCAGGACGGCAAGGCGATGCGCGACGCCTACGCGCGCGTGCTGATCGTGGACTCGAGCTGCGCCGACTGCTACCTCGGGCTGGGCGTCTACCAGTACGGGCTGGCACGCGCCAGCGCCATCGCCCGGCTGGTCGCGAAGATCGTCGGACTGGGAAGTGGCAACGCGGAGCGCGGGATCGCCTATATGCGACGGGCGGCCACGTCAGGAGATCTGGCGCGGGTCGAAGCGGGCTGGGTGCTGGCGGCGGCCCTGGTGCGCGAGGCGGCGCGCGAGCCGGCGCAGCGCGCCGGGCTCGAGCGGACCGCTCGCGACGAGGTGGCCCGGCTCGCCGCGCGCTATCCCGGGAATCCGGTGTTCCACCGGTTCCTGCGAGGGATCCCCCAGCTGTCCCCGTGATCAGGGTGACCCCCATCACCCATGTTGCGCCCGCGCCACTCTACCATTACGGCCGGAATGTCTTACGATGTTCCGGATGGCACTCCAGCAAGGGGCGGCGTTGGCCGACCCTCAGTGGGCTCGGTTGCAGGTCGACGTGAATTGTCGAGTGCGCCGTGGTGCGTGGTACCGGGTCGCGGATTTGACGTCCGCTGAAGCGAGGCTCGACGTCAACCGCGAGCAGATCTCTGTGCCGCGCACGTCCCTGAACATCGTTTCGGCACCGCCCCAGCACTGGACGATCGTCGCCCGCCCGCACGATGCGAGAAGCCTGCCCGCGCGATGGGGCGACAAGTACGCCGTGTGCCCCGGCTGCCGCAACCGCATGGAGCTGAGAGGCGCGCCGCACACGATGCGCTGCGCCCGGTGCGATTGCATGTTTCGAGTCGGATGGGAGGAGTGGTTCATCGGGGTGGGTTGAGCGACGGCAACGCCGCTCCACCCATCTCATCCTTACGTATCGTCGAAGGCGCGCGCCCCGCCGTCCTGGAGACACTGAGGACTGGGATGGTGCAGTCGCGATTGCTCAGACGTCTGGGGTTGCTCGCAGGCCTGGCGGCCGGCTACTTCGTGGCCGGCAAGCTAGGGCTCGAGGTGGCGTACGTCCACCCCAGCGCCACCGCGGTGTGGCCCCCCGCCGGGCTCACGCTCGCTGCGTTGCTGCTCGCCGCGTTCCTCGTCAACATCACCACCGCGGGATCCGTGGCGACGTCCGCCGCCATCGCGGCCGGCAACACCCTCGAAGGGCTGGTGGGCGCATACCTGGTCAACCGGTTCGCCCGCGGCCACCGGGCCTGCGAGCGCGCTCGGGACGTGTTCAAACTGGCGGGGCTCGCCGCGCTCCTGAGCACGACGATCAGCGCCACCGCCGGTGTCGCCGCTCTCTCGCTGGACGGCTTCGCCCGCTGGACCGACGTCGGGTCCATCTGGTCCACCTGGTGGATGGGCGACGCCGTGAGCGACCTGGTCGTCGCGCCCGCAGTGCTCCTCTGGGCCGCGCGCCCGCGCGTGCGCTGGACCCGACACCAGGCACTCGAGGCCGTCGGGCTGCTCGTCTGCATCGCCCTCGTCGGGATCGCCGTCTTCGACGGGCACGTCCCGTGGAAGGACAAGCACTACCCCCTCGAGTTCCTGTGCGTCCCGCTGCTCTTGTGGGCGGCGTTCCGGTTTGAGCAGCGCGAGGCGGCGACGGTCGTAGTGCTGCTCGCCGGCGTCGCCATCTGGGGGACGCTGCGGGGCTACGGACCATTCGCCCGGCCGCTGTTCAACGAGTCCCTGCTCCTGCTGCAGTCCTTCCAAGGGGTCTCGGCTGTGATCACCCTCGTCCTCGCCGCCGCGGTGGCGGAGCGCACGGAAGCGGTGGACCGGTTGCGCCGGCTAGCCGTGAGCGATCCGCTCACCGGGCTCTCCAACTACCGTCAGCTTGCCCATGCGCTCGACGCGGAGATCCGGCGATCGTCCCGCACCGATCGACCGTTCGCGGTGGTGTTGATGGACCTGGACGGTCTCAAGAAAATCAACGACCACTACGGCCATCTGGTGGGCAGCCTGGCCCTGCGGCGCGTGGCGGAAACGCTGCTCGGCTCCTGCCGGGGGATCGACACCGCCGCGCGCTTCGGCGGGGACGAGTTTGCGCTGGTTCTCCCGGAGACCGGGGACGCGGCGGCATGGCACGTGGCCCGGCGCGTCGCCGACCGGGTGGCGCGCGACGGCGAGCAGCCGCCGCTGTCGGTGAGCGTCGGGGTCGCCGTGCATCCTCGCGACGGGGCGACCCTCGAGGCGCTCATGAACGCGGCGGATCGCTCGCTGTACGACACCAAGGCGCGGCGTCGCGACCGGATCAAAGAAGCCGCTCGTTGACCCCCAGCCTGGCGCCCCGGTAGCTTCCGGCGCCATGACGAGCACCACCCGCACGCCCGGCGCGCTCACCGTCGGGCCGCTGCGTCCCGTCATCCTGAAGCTCGCGGCGCCCGCGGTCGCGATGATGGCGTGCCACTTCTGCTTCAACCTCATCGATGCCATCTGGGTCGGCCGCCTGATCGGGCCCGCGGCGCTCGCCGCCGTCTCGACTGCCGGGTTCTACGTGTGGGTGCTCCTGTCGCTCGGCGAAATGGTGGAAGTGGGGCTGATCGCGGTCGCGGCCCGGCGCCACGGCGAGGGGCTGCCCGATGCCGCGGCCTGCGCCGCCGGGGCCGCCGTCTGGTATGCTCTGGCGGCAGGGACCGTCGTGTCGCTCCTGGGGTTCGCGCTCACGGACACCCTGTTTCACGTCATGGGCGTGCCGCGCGAAGTGGCGACGCTGGGGCGCGCCTACCTGGACACGTGGCTCCTGGGCGGACCCCTCGTGTTCGGCTTCTTCGCGATCGAAGCGACTTTCCGCGCCTCGGGCGACACGCGCACGCCGTTCCTCCTGCTCATGGCGTCGGTGGTCCTGTCGGTGGGGCTCGACCCCCTGCTCATCAGCGGCGTCGGCCCTTTCCCGCGACTCGGCGTCGAGGGGGCCGCCCTCGCCTCGGTGATGGTGCGGGGCGGCGGGTTTCTCATCGGCATCGGCATCGCCTGGCGGCGCGGTCTGATCCGCCTCGACGTCCCCGACTGGCGCGCGGTACCGACGGTGCTCCGCGTCGGCGCGCCGCTCTCGCTCGCGGGCGTCCTGCTTTCTGTGGTGTACATGTGGCTCACGCGGTACACGTCCGCCTTCGGCACCGCCGCGCTCGCGGCGCTCGGGATCGGCCATAAGGTGGAAGGGCTCGGCTTCATCGCCATCTCCGGGTTCGCCCTCTCGGCCTCCGCCCTGGTGGGACAAAACCTCGGCGCGCAGGAGGAGGCGCGCGCCCGCCAGGCGGTGCGGATGACCGTGGGCTACTGCCTGGCGGTCACGACGACCACCGCGGTCGCCTTCCTGACGATTCCCGGGACCCTGGTCGCCCTGTTCACGTCCGATGCCGCAGTCATCGCGGACGGCAGCCTGTACCTGCGGGTGATCGCGTTCGCGCAGATCGGCCAGACGTTCGAGATCATCCTGGAGGGCGCGCTGGCCGGCGCGGGCTACACGCTTTGGCCACAACTCGCGAGCACCACACTGACCCTGCTGCGCGTGCCGCTCGCCGCGTGGTCGTCGGCAGCGATCGGGCTGCTCGGTATCTGGCTCGCCCTCTCGGTCACGGCCATCGGACGCGGGATCGTCATGGCGATGTTCTGGCTCAGCGGCGCGTGGCGCCGCGCGGTCGTGTAACGAGCCCCTAGCCCCCGGCCCCCGGTCCATGGCCACTCTCATTACCCTCCTCACCGACTTCGGCAACGCCGACAGCTACGTGGGCGAGGTGAAAGGGGTGCTTCTGTCACAGGTGCACGGCGCCGCGCTCGTCGACATCACGCACCAAGTGTCGCCGGGTGACGTGCGGGCGGCGCAGTACATCCTGTCGCGCGTGTGGCACCGGTTCCCCCAGGGGAGCGTGCACCTCGCGGTCGTGGACCCGGGCGTCGGCACCGACCGCCGGGTACTCGCGGCATCCACGGCGGGACACTTCTTCGTCGCTCCGGACAACGGCCTGCTGTCGTTTCTCCCGGCGGACGCGCATTTCGTG
>Ga0209471_1000737_pt1 | contig 20756 bp, 17 predicted proteins | sample GraSoiAngelo_128_FD_185885 | JGI IMG/M metagenome (GOLD analysis project Ga0209471, IMG submission 185885) | Grasslands soil microbial communities from the Angelo Coastal Reserve, California, USA - 14_0927_12_20cm (SPAdes) (version 2) | ecosystem: Environmental > Terrestrial > Soil > Grasslands ...
GTGTGTTTTGTGAACGTAGAAAGTGTGGATCGCATCATCTATTCCATCTTCCAGAGATTTAACCTGGAATGGAAAACCCGCACCCTCAACCTTTTTACACAAGCAGCTTGACGTCACCCTGCTGGTCACAATTCTTGACACGCCGCGGGTTTAAGCCTAGGCTTTGACTGAAGAGGTTTTCCTTACTTGGCGCCCCCCAAGGCCCTCTGTGGAGACGCAACGAGCCGCGTTTCTGCTTTAGTGTTCTCACGCGGGCGAGAGTTTCAGGTTCTCTCAAGGAGAGGGAGTGGGCACCGCCTAGTTCGCTCCCTGTCGATATAAATATCAGCATTAATGTCCAATTCGCGCCTTTCAGAGTGAATGAAACGACGCGGAGCTTGTCCCTTGCGCGCTGACGAGGCGACTCGCCAACGTGTTCGAGGTTAAACCGGTCCTCAAGAAGGAGCTCCTGGCGTGAACGTTCATCTGATTAACCCGAGCAGTGTGTCGTTTGGAACCGCGGTAATCACTCCGCGCTGGCAATATGTGCTGGCTGCCGCTACGCCGAAATCTTTTGGCGATCCGATTCTGGTGGATGAAACTTTGTTTCAAGTAGAACCGGAGAGCATAAAAAAAGGCGACGCGGTAGGGATTGGGATTCATACTGCGAATGCGTTGCGGGGCTACGAAATCGGGAAGATGGCGCGGGAGCGGGGCGCATTTGTGATCTTCGGGGGAATCCACGCGACTCTTTTTCCCGAGGAGGCGATGGAACTCGGTGGCGCGCACGCAGTCGTGAAGGGCGATGGTGATCTGGCTTGGCCGAGGGTGCTGGCGGACTGCTGCAATGGCGGACCGAAATCCGTATATGCGGGCGGGCAGATCGAGGCCAGCGATTTCAAGGCGGCGCGTTGGGACTTGATTCCGCGGAATCGTTATATGTGGGCGTCGGTGCAGACGGTGCGGGGCTGTCCCAAGCATTGCTCGTTTTGTTCGGTGTGGAGAACGGATGGGCAGCGTCCGCGGCAGCGCGCGTCGGATGTGGTGGTGGAGGAGATTGTGCAGTTGCGCCGCCTGGGCTTTCGCTTCATCGCATTGGCCGACGACAACTTTTATCCAGTGACTCTGACCGATCTGGAGTTAGCGGCACGGCAGAATAATGGCGAGCGGCTGCATGAACTAAGAAGAATTCGGGATGAGCGGTTCGAGTTAATGGCGCGACTGGCGAAGCTTCCGGACGACACGGTGTTCTTCACTCAGATTACGATGGAGGCGGCCGAAGATACGGAATTTCTGGACGCCATGCGTGCGGCGCGAATTAAAGGCGCATTGGTGGGAGTGGAATCGGTCACACCAAGCGGGCTGAAAGACGTCTACAAGGATTTCAATCTGGCAGGCGAAGCGCTGATTGAACAGCTCAAGACATTTCGGCGCCATGGGGTGCATGTGTTGGGGTCATTCATTTTTGGATTGCCGAGCGATCGTCCGGAGACGTTCGACACTACTGCGGCGGCGGCCATCAGCGCGGAACTTACGTTTGCACAATTCGTGACATTGAGCCCCTATCCTGGAACGGTGGACTTCATTCGTTGGGAGAAGGGGCTGGGAGAGAACCCGCCAACTATCGCAGGCATTCCGCTGACGCGGCGCTGGCTGATACCGCAGGCCTTGCGGCCGAAACTTTACTGGGACCACCCGCTGATGTCAGCGGAGGAAATACGGTCGAGGACTCAGGCGGTATGGGATACGTTTTACAGTTGGCGACCCATTTGGAAGCGCTCGCGTTTTATAAAGTCCAGCCGAGGCCGTCTGGCATTTCTCTTGATTTCCAAGATCTACCGTCAGATGTACGCAGACACCGGCATTGCTACCGATAGCGCCCGGGTATCGCGGTCGGCACGTTGGGTGCGAATCATGGCGAAGCCGTGCCGGCATCTATTTGCCGCGCAACCCCTGCCTAACTTGAAAGTCCCAGATGTAGATCAATCGGCAGTGAATTAGATCAAACTAGATTTTCGGAGCTTCTCCCTGGCGGGAACCGATTTGCTTGGGCAGTTCTCTGACTGCGAATCCGGCCAAGGCAGACATAATGGAGCCGGCAATGGTGAGGAAGAGTGTACTGGCGTAGCGCTCCAGCCATCCAGCAGCAGTTACAGTTTCGGACGTGACACCAGTGGCTCCCTGCCACGAGAGTGCAATACCGGCACGCCGGGCGGATACAGACAGAGTGCGTTCACTGTTGCGGGAAAAATCGCCGCTGATGGTGTCGTCGCGCGCAACGCCGTCGTCGGAGGTCACCTGGACACGAATCAAGTGCTTGCCTGAGGTGAGCGGCAAATTCTGCGAAAGAGTGCCTTGCACGGAATCTGGAATGAGGCCAAGTCTTTTCTTCATAGAGCCGGTAAGTTTGCCGGAGTAGGCAATCTCACCATCCACCCAAACCGCAATGCGGGCGCTGCGAAAGGAATGCTGAACCTTGAGATGGAGGCTGGAGGTCTTGTCGGCCAAGAACAAATGCAGCCCCATCAACGTGGCTGCCACTGTGAACAGCACGAGCATCACCCAGGCAGTGATCGGAACGCGTGCGGCACGTTGCCGGGTCTTCTGCCAGACGCGGAAGGCGGTGGCTTGCAGCGTTGCGACACCAGGGTGGGTGTTGGGAACTTCGTCCATGGGAAGGTCTATTTTCGCGCGTTCGGGGAGTAGGACTCCAGTTACCAAGGTGTAGGAAGAGTCAAACGGCAAGAACCTGGTTGAAAGAGACGTCTTTACCCTGGCTGCTCGCGGGAGGAATTTGGGCTCTCATGCCGCCACTGCCCAAAAGGCCTACAATCCAATAGTTAGCAGAAGGCCTTGTCGAATCTTGGCCAGGCTTTCTGACGGCTTTCGAACCAAACCCAGGGCCTAGAAGTGACATCCAACCAACAGGCCACGTCCTTAACAACCTGGCCGGGATCTGCGGAGGAATTATGCGGAAACTTGGAATTGCGATTGGAATCATCATTGTTCTGGTCATCGTGGCGGCTGTGGCCGTGCTGGCGCTGGTGGACGTGAACAAGTATCACGGGGTGGTACAAAGCCAACTCGAGCAGCGGCTGAACCGGAAAGTGACGTTGGGCGAGATGCACCTCGGTATTTTTCCGCCGCGGTTCCAAGTCCAGAACCTGGCCATTGCGGATGATCCGAAATTCAGCACTGGAAGTTTTGTACAGGCGCAACAAGTGGATGTGTCGGTAAAGCTGATGGCACTGTTCCACCACTCGGTGGAGATCAATTCGTTGGACCTACAACGACCAACAGTTGAGCTGGTGCAAAATACACAAGGCGTGTGGAATTTTGCGTCGCTGGGAAAGCCGACGGAATCGACCACGGGGGGAGCTAATCCAAATCCACCCGCGCGGCCGGCGGGAACGAATCAGCCTGCGAGCGGAGCGCCCCAGGGTAGTACATCCGGATCGAGCAGTTCCGGAAATGAATTCTCGCTGGGCAAACTGACCATTAGCGATGGACAAGTCGCGCTCACCGACCAGGCGAAAAGAAGTCCACGAGCGGTTTACGATCATATTAATTTGACGCTTACGGATTTTGCGCCTAATAAGCCTTTTTCCATTGATGCGGCAGTGCATTTGCCCGGTTCCGGAGCGGAGCAAATTCATCTCCAGGGCGAAGGGGGACCGATAGCAACGAACAATTTTGGCATTACCCCGTTTCGCGGCACGCTGGATTTGAAGGGAGTTGGCATTGCTGATCTGCAAAAATTTCTTCAGACCGGGGCGTTGGCCAACACCGACGGCAGCTTGTCCGGCAAGACCGACATCAATAGTGAAAATGGAAAGATTGCAGCCAAGGGACAGATGACAATACAGAGTCCGCGAGTACGCGGGCTTGACGTGGGTTATCCGATTACGGCGGACTACGATCTAAGTGATGACGTTAACAGTGATTTACTGCGGATCAACAAAACCACGCTGAAGCTGGGGGAGACACCGCTGTTCGTCAATGGGACGGTGAACCTGAAGCCGACGCCGGCGCAACTGGATGTCAATTTAAAGGCAAATGATGTTTCCATTGCGGAAGCAGCACGCCTGGCGGCAGCCGCCGGGGTGGCGTTCTCTCCAGGCACCACGGTTAACGGACGGGTGAATGCTGATATCACGGCGCGCGGTGCGGCGGATAAACCTGCCCTAACTGGGACCATTGCCGGCCGTGATGTTCAGGTAACAGGGAAAGATATTCCGCAGCCGGTACAGGTTAAGGCGATCAATCTGGCGTTGACACCGAACGAAATTCGCTCTAACGACTTCAATGTGACATCGGGTGGAACGAACATCGCGGCGAGATTTGCGCTGCGGCAATACACCTCGAAGTCTCCGCTGGTGGATGCGGCGGTGCAGGCGCCGAAAGCGGCCCTGCCCGAGGTTCTGGCTATGGCCAAGGCGTGGGGGGTAACCGGGCTGGACAAAATCAGTGGTGCAGGAACACTAAGCCTGGATATGCATGCTGCGGGACCATTGCAAACCATTGGCTCGAACGAAATCCTGAGAGCATTGAATGGCAATTTGAACACCAACTTCATGAATGTGCGTTTGGCGGGTACGGACATCAGTCACGAACTGGCTTCGATTGCAAAATTCATCAGACCGGGTGGGGACAAAGATCAGGGGTTCACCAACATTCTAAAAATGACGGGTAATGTCCTGGTGAGAAATGGGGTAGCCCAGACCAACGATCTGCAGGCGCTGCTTGATCTGGGAAATGTCGGGGTGGCGGGAACTGCGGACCTGGTGACCCAGGCGCTTAATCTGCGCGTGACCGCGGTGCTTTCGAAAGCTGCCAGCCAGCAAGTGGGCGGAACGGGAATTGGCGGATACATGAACACGGCTCTCTCCAACAACCAGGGCGAGATCGTGATTCCGGCGATCGTTACCGGTACTTTTCAGCATCCCATTTTCCAGCCCGATGTACAGAAGATCGCTCAGATGAGGTTGAAGGGATTGTTGCCGAGCGCCGACAACCCTAACGGCGCCGTTACCGGAATGCTGGGAAATCTGTTGGGACAAAAGACAGGAAATCAAAACCCACAACAAAAACAGCAACAGCAACAGAATCCAGGACAAAATGCAGTGCAGCAAGTGCTGGGTCTTTTCGGGGGCAAGAAGCAACAGCAGCAACAGCAGCAACAGCCGCAGCAGCAGCCGCCACAGAAGTAGCGTGAGGTCCGGAATTCGGGCTGCTAGTTGAAGTTCCGGCGCTAGCTTCTGGCATGAAGCCAGAAGCTAGCCGGCCCGGTATTGCATTTTCGTAGCCAGCGGACCGTGGTCTGCGACTCAAGTTTTTCTCTTCTTCATTCTGCGATTCAAAACTTCCGTCGGTATGTTCTAATAGCGAGTCTTTCCTGAAAGTTCACAACGTGTGAGGTGGTCTTGATCCGATTTCTTCGAGGCCGAATCTACATTTTGATTTTGACTGTCGTACCTCTTCTAGTCGCGGGATCTCTCATCGCTCAAACTGCTCCTCCCTCGGACCTGGATGCCTGGGTCGCGCGATCGATGAAGACGTTTGACGTGCCCGGGCTTTCGGTTGCGATCGTCAAGGATGGAAAGGTGGTGCTCACCAAAGGCTACGGCGTGCGCAAGCTGGGAGAACCGTCGTCCGTTGATGAGCGCACGATGTTTGGAATCGGTTCGAATACCAAGGCGTTTACCACCGCGGCCCTGGCTATGCTGGTGGATGAGGGCAAGATCTCGTGGGATGATCCGGTTTACCAGCGCTTGCCCGATTTCCAGATGTATGACCCCTACGTTTCACACGAAATGACCATCCGCGATTTGCTCACGCACCGTAGCGGGATGGGACTGGGCGAAGGCGACTTGCTGATATGGCCGCACAGCACGTATACACGCGATGAGATTATTCACCGGCTTCGGTATATGAAGCCCGTGTCGAGCTTTCGCAGTCGTTACGCGTACGACAATCTGATGTACGTGGCGGCGGGACAGATCATTCCGGCGCTGACCGGGAAATCCTGGGATGACTTTATCCGCGCGCGGATTTTTGGGCCGCTGGGAATGAGTTCATCCAACCTAAGTAATGCCGCCTTCAAAGCAGGCGACGATTACGCGTGGCCGCACTCCAAGGTGGAAGGTAGGCTGCAGGCCATCGAGTTTGAGAACCTAGATAACGCTGCCCCTGCCGGCGCGATCAATTCCTGCGTGGCCGATATGGCTAGGTGGGCGTTGGTACAACTGAACCGGGGAAAGTTGGTTGACAAGGAATGGCGGCTGTTCAGCGAGCGGCAGTCGCGCGAAATGTGGTCGCCACAAACCATTTTGCCGATCGGCGAGGGAGAGCCGTCACTCGCGGCGTTGAAACCAAATTTCGCCGATTACGGTCTGGGCTGGGGATTGCGCGATTATCACGGCCGCAAGGTGGTAGGGCATACTGGCGGCGTGGCGGGATTTGTGTCACGGGTCATGCTGGTGCCGCAAGAAAACCTTGGGGTTATTGTGCTCACCAATGCGGAGGAGGGTGGGGCGTTCGACTCGATTCTGTACCACATTCTCGACCAGTATTTTAGTTTGCCGGTAACTGACTGGATTGCCGCTTTTAAGGCGGCCAAGGATCACGAAGAAAAAGACGCGGCGGAAGTGGAGCGGAAGCAGGCTGGTTCGCGGGCCACGGATTCCAAGCCGTCGCTTCCACTGGAGAAATACGCAGGCGCGTATAGCGATGCGTGGTATGGGCCGGTGAATATCAGCGTGGAGAATGGCAGGCTCGTGCTCCGCTTCAGTCATACTCCGCAACTGACGGGCGAACTGGAGCATTGGCAGTACGATACGTTTAAAACTCACTGGCGCGACCGTACGGTTGCGGACGCCTTTGTGACCTTCGCGCTACAGCCGAATGGCAATATTGATCATTTCAAAATGGTGCCGGTTTCTCCGCTGGCAGATTTCAGCTTTGATTACCAGGATTTGTATTTGACGCCAGTGGCGGGCTCGACAAAATAGCATCCGCTGAAGCTAAGCACCGAGGATGCGAAGGTTTTCGCTAAGCAAGCAGCGAAGTTCTTTTCCCGCTGTGGCGGGTACAATAATGACGAACCGAGGACCAGGCATGTCTGTCACCCGCAGTGTTCGTCGTGAAACCGCGTCGGCGGAGATTCCTGCCGTCCCTCTGACCACTGAAGGCTATAGCGTACTGCATCAGATGATGCGGGTGCGTTGGTCTGCCTGGAGAGCTTTAGGTGACAACGAACGGCGCGAGATTGCCGCGGAGGCGGCCGCCCTGCTGGCGAAGATGGAACAGAATTCCGCGGGGCAGTCGGCGCTTTTTTCGCTGCTTGGCCACAAGGGCGATCTAATGCTGGTGCATTTTCGGGAGTCGTTTGACCTGCTGAATCAGGCGGAGTTGCAGTTGGCGCAATTGCGACTGCACGATTTTCTCGAACCGACGACTTCGTATCTGTCGATGATTGAGCTGGGCTTGTATGAGTCAACGATCAAGGCTTATCGGGCTCTCGCGGATCGCGGCGTGGAGCTTTATTCGGAGGAGTGGAAACGGGAGATCGGCGATACGGTAGCGCGGCAGAAAGAAGCGATGCACCCACGGCTCTTCCCTGCCATGCCATCGCATCGGTATATCACTTTTTATCCCATGGACCGCAGACGGGGCGAGGAGAAGAACTGGTACACGCTTCCCATTGAGGAGCGCCAGCGGCAGATGAACGAGCACGGGATGGTAGGGCGACGCTATGCGAGCGAAGTGAAACAGATCATTACCGGTTCGATTGGATTCGATGATTGGGAGTGGGGGGTGGATCTGTTCGCCGACGATCCGCTGGTATTTAAGAAGTTGATATACGAAATGCGCTTTGACGAAGTCAGCGCGGTGTATGCGTTGTTCGGACATTTCTATGTGGGAGTACGGTGTCCGGCAACGGAGTTGGGGAAGCTGCTGAGCGGTGAAGTGCCGGCGAAAGCGGCATCCAGGCCGTAAAGCTAATGCTAGCGTTTGCGAGTCGCTTTCGGCCGTGGAAACTTGAACTCGTGTTGGGACATATTCACGCGGCGTCCGCGGAAGGTGACTCCCTCGGCTTCCAGACGCAGGCGCTGTTCGAAAGCGGAGTCTCCCCGCAGTTTGATTTCACCGCCCACGCCCAGGACGCGATGCCAGGGCAATCCCATTGACGTGTGCAGGGCCCGCACGACTTGGCGGGCCGCGCCGGGATAGCCTGCGGCGCGCGCGACGGCACCGTAGGTGGAGACCTTCCCGCGTGGGATTTTTCGGATAGCGGCGACGATTCGTTCACGCATTGGGGATTATTCTATTCAACCTCGACTACAGGGCGATCCATCCAGCCCGAATCAACCACAACGAACCTATCGAAACCAGAAGCCACAGCAATACTCCCTGCAAAAGCGGGCGGTGGCCGACCTGTTTCAGGGTGGCGACGGAAATCCCGCTGCCAATCAGGAATAGAGTAACGGTGAGTCCGATGCGAGCGGCGTGGGCGAGCACGCGATAAGCTGGGGCGCCGGCTGGAAAGTATGTGTTGCACATTGCAGCCAGGCAGAAGAATGCGATGAACCAGGGCCATTGGATATTTGCCTTGGCGCGCATCGCGATGGCCGTCGCTAGCGATAAAGGAACGATCCACAAAGCGCGGGCGAGTTTCACGGTGGTGCCAACCGCCAGGGCCAGGGGGCCGTATTTTGCGGCGGCGCCGACGACCGAGCTGGTGTCATGGATGGCGAGCGCGGCCCATAATCCAAACTGTGTTTGGGTGAGTTTGAAAGCCGCTCCGATGGCGGGGAAAATCAGCAGCGCGATGGAGTTAAGGACGAATACGGTGCCGAGCGAGACCGCTATTTCTTCGTCGGTGGCGTGGCAGATGGGACCGACAGCGGCGATCGCGCTGCCTCCACAGATCGCGGTGCCGGTTGAAATCAGGAAGGCCGAAGTCCTCTGCATCCCTAAAAAGACGCCCAAGGCCATGCCGACGAGCATGGAAAAACTGATGCTCAGCATGGTGTAAACAAATCCGCTGCGTCCGGCGCTTACTACCTGGTGGAGATTCATCCCGAAACCCAAGCCGACCACGGAAGCCTGCAGCAGATACTTCGATAGAGTTCTGGAGGCGGTATCGAAAGGATTGGATAGCAGTAGGCCAAGGGCCAATCCAATAGCCAGCGCCGCGGGTGGGGAGACAAATCCGCTCGCGGCTATGACCAAGCCGAGGACAAAAAGAAGTTTGCGAATCATGAGGGAGAGAATTGGGGCGCGAAGCGGGAGTCGCGCCCTTCGAAGACCAATCTATGCGGCAGCACCCCTTCGGAAGGACTGGACGGCCTGCTCTTCGTTGTCGTAGACCTCAAAAATCGTGACCAGTTTGGTGACCTGAAGGAGATCTCCGACGCGGGGAGTAAGACTGGCCAGCTTGATCTTGCCTCCATTGGTCTGGGCACTGGTGTAAAGGGCTACCAGGGTGCCAAGTCCTCCCGAGTCTATATAGCTGACGCCAGATAAATTGAGCACGATGTTTTTGTTCTCATTGATCAATTTCTTGACGGTGTCGCGCAGATTTGCCGATTCCTCGCCGAACACGATCCGGCCATTGCAATCTACAATCAAGACACCATCGATGGTGCGGGTACTAATTCTGAGTTGCACGGAAACCTCCTGGGGCCTAGGCAAACAGGGCCACTGCAGCCCACAAAGCCTATCGCTTCGGCGGTTGTGGTGCAAGCAGTTTGTAGTCAGTTTGGCGGATTGACGACGCCCGGCTTATGGCAGGGGAGGGGCAAGCCGTCGCAAGGGCGGGCTAGAAGAGCCCTCCTTCTCCGTACCGGCGGCCTAAGGGTAAAACGGCGTCCGGTCGAAAAGGTCGTGTGGCTTAAACATAAAGCCCGTCCACATGACCAGCGCAACGCCATGCCAGTAACCATTCACAATCTCGCCGTCCTCATCGCGGGGATGATGGTGAATTGACCCCTTGTACCACAGGACAACGTCAGTATCGGCGACCGGTTCAGGGGGCGTGATGTAGGACAGCAGATCTCTTGCGCTCATTTCCGTCCAGTTATAGTGGGTGACCCAGAAATCCTGCTGAGTGAACGCCTCCAGATGGCGGGATAAACCTCCGGTAGGCAATGGAATAAGCTGGTACTCAGCCTGGTCGCCTTTGCCGTTTTTTAGGAATTTGTCGCTGACATTCAGAGAGTTGAAGGCATGGGGATCCCATGGCAGCCCCGCCTCAACAGTGAACACCGGCTCCACGTCGGTGGCAGAGGGACCAGGCAGAGATTCTATGTGGGTACCCAGGGCTACGGAATCGTTCGGCCAGCCGTTGAGATCAACATCCAACCGCCAGATGGGGTTGTGCATGTGCGTTTCCCAGGGGTCGCTGGGAGAGTTGGAGGAAGTTGCCCCCACCCGGCCGATGACTACGCCATCATCGCGGAAGGTCCATTCAATCACATAGTTGTACCAGGCTGCGGCGAGTGCCGACCACAATATTAGTTCCTCGCCGCGACGGACATCATTGTCAGACTTCCACGCCAGTCCCCGGTCATGCACCTGTTTGCACACATTTCCGCCAAAGACAGTGCCCCCAACCGCAGCGGGACAGTCCTGCGCACCTACGGGCGTCAGAGGGAACATATACTCCACATCGTAGTAACGGGGCGAGCCAGTGTGATAAGGAACGAAAATCTCCGAGAGCCGAGCATCCCAGAGGAGGAAAAGCCAATTCGAGGTGGGCGACTTGCGGAAATAAGCCCAACGGATCAGCAAGCCGTTTCCCGGAACTGTATCCCAGCAGAGGCGCCAGTGGGTAACCTCGGGACCGGCGGTGGGAAAGCTTTGGTCGACGAGATTGGCGCCCGAACAGGGCATCCACGGAGGCGGCGTTTGGGCGGAGGCCAACAAAGAGAGGACAATCTCAGCGAGTAGCAGGAAGAAGACTTGGCGGGCGCAGGAGGATTTCATTGCTGTTTCTTCCTTTCCACGTAGACTCGCTTAGCCGTCAAGTCGGCGATGATCATGGGACCACTAAGAAAATCCCGACCACGACGAAACGCCAACTGGAGACATCGGTGCTTGAAACAAGGGTCATGTTCATCGCTAGACCGGACCCTCAGCCCAGTGACTGAGTTCTCCATGGGGGTGGCTGTACCGGTCAGAGACATGGATTGCACTTGATAACTCTTCGCCGTTGGACCGAGTATTTTCAATACTTCCTCATTGCGTAAAGCCAGCTGAAAAGCGTCAGCGAGATCCTCCCTCGTCATGGGAACCTGGCTACCGTCCAGACGTATCACTTGCTCCACGGCGGCACTCGCAAGATTGACGAGGGCCCGAGCACCGACTTCCCCTTGGGGTTGGAACAGCACGACTTCGGCGTGACGCACGGGTCGGGCCGACTCAGTCGCGGACTCGGGCTTTAGAGCCACGACTTGGACCAGGACGAGCCGCACGTTGGCCTCACCAACGAGGTCCCGGACTCTCCTATCGGACCGCGCCAGCCGTTCCGCTACTGCTTTGTCCTCCTTATCGAGAGGGTTGAGAGGAAGGGCTTTTTGTTCTGGGCGGGGCTGCTGCTGGTTGGGTACCGATTGAGCTGAGCCAAAAACGAAACCGAAAAGGGCCAAACTCAGGATGACCAAAGCTCGAAGAGTAAATGCGGTCCTACAAGAGCGAGAAATAAGATATCGCAAGAAGGTCACGCGGCACCTCCTATCACGTACTCATCTATACGGGCGCAGATCCCCACATGGGAGTTTACCCTTCTCTGGCAGAATGAGTGACTGCGTTTTCGATACCTTCGCGCTTGCAACTGATCTTCCTTACACTCACGAGGTGTTAGGCAGATTCAGCTATCCATCTACGTCTTGATGGTGAGGCAGTTATCGTGTGACGGACAATTTTCTTTAACCTCGGTGATCGTTCATCCAGCGATTCCCCTATCCGGTAAGATAGTTGGATGATCCGTTTAGATAGCTTGGGGACATCTTCGCTGACTCACATTTCAAAAATTGCCACGGGCTTATATCTGTTGAGAAATCAAAGATTGCTAACGAAGGAGAATTCCGGACGGCGATTTTAGCGGGGCGGCATCACGTATAATCGAGTGTCAACCCCATGAGCTACCAAGTCCTGGCGCGCAAGTACCGTCCCCAGAAATTCTCCGAGGTGATCGGGCAAGAACACGTCACCCGCACGCTCAAGAACGCCATTGAGCAGGGGCGCACCGCCCATGGATACATTTTCAGCGGGCACCGGGGCATCGGAAAGACTACCGTGGCGCGCATTCTGGCGATGGCGCTGAACTGCCGGTCTACGGACCATCCGGTGCCGGAGCCTTGCGGGATATGCGATTCGTGTACCGAGATTCGAGCCGGGAATGCCGTAGATGTGATCGAGATTGACGCCGCTACCAACCGCGGCATTGACGAGATTCGCGAGCTAAGGGATGCGGCGAGGTATCGTCCCGCGAGAGATCGGTTCAAGATTTACATTCTCGATGAAGCGCACCAGATTACCGACGCAGCGTTCAATGCCCTGCTGAAGACGCTGGAAGAGCCGCCTGACCATATGGTGTTTATGCTGGCTACCACACAGCCAGAGGATATTCCGCAGACGATCCGGTCGCGATGCCAGCATTTCAGTTTCCGTGCGGTGCGCTTCCAAGATATTTTGGGACAACTGCGAGCGTTGGTGACGGCGGAAAAGATCGAAGCTGACGAAGATGCACTGGCGCTCCTGGCCGAGGCCGGGGATGGGTCCATGCGCGATGCGCTCTCCATTCTTGACCAGGCGATCGCCTCGTGTGATGGCAGGTTGACGGCGGATGCAGTACGGCAGTTGGTGGGCGCGGCGCACTCGGGTGTGCTCGAAGACGTGATGCAGGCAGTAGCGCAGGCATCAAGTGAAGAAGTATTACGGCTGGCAGACAAGCTGATTTGTGAGGGACATAACCCGACACACTTCGCCCGGCAGATGGCGCGTTTTCTACGCAACGCGGTGGTGGCGAAAGTGGCCGGGAAAGACTCACCGCTGCTTCAGCTATCGGGTGACGAGCGGGCGCGGGTGGCGCGAGTGGCGGAGCTGTTTGGCGAGGAGGATCTGGCGAGGCATCTCCAGATCATGCTGCGTACTCACAGCGAACTGGGCTACAAGCAGGAACAGCGGTTTCATCTTGAACTCGGACTGCTGAAGATGGCGCATGCGCAACGCCTGCTGCCGATCGAGCAGTTGCTGACCGAGGCGGCGGGAACTCAGTCGGGGGGTGCTTCCACCCGAGCACCGGGTAGACCGTCAATTGTGGCTGCGGCAGGGGAGCGGCGGAGTGCGGCAGAGTCGCAAGCATCCGGGTATGTTTCTCCATTTGCTGCCGATTCGGCGCGAAAGGGCGGCTCGAAACCGGAGCTTTCGGCGGACGTTCAGCCGGGTTCCGGGCCGCGAATCGTTGCTGCGGCTGTCGCGCCGGCTAGAGTTGTTATGAGAGCTGCGGCTCCGGCGGTAGCTGAAGTTCCGGAAGAATCGGCGGAGCCGGATGCGCAGGGAGAACCAGTTCGGCAGTCGTCTGCAGTGGAAAGTCTGCGGAGCAGCGTGTTAGGGGCCCTGGCGAATGCAGGCCATCGTATGCTCGCATCCATGCTGGAAGGTGGGGAATGGAGAGTGAACGCTGGAGAGCTGGTGATTTCGGCCGCTGCCTCGGCGACCGTAATTGACATGGCTCTGGGAGCGGATGCCAGGCGTTTGGCTATCGCCACGGCGAGTGGAGTGCTGGGGCGTCCGGTAAAGCTCAACGTTGTGCCGGGCGGGACGTCCGAAGGAGCGCCTGCGAGTCGAGCGGCTTCCAACGGAGGAGGCCGCAGCCGCGCCGAGCAGGATGCGGTGGTGCAACGCATGCAGGAGAAGTTTGGGGCGCAGATTCGGACGATTATTGATTACCGGGAGAAGCGGTAGAGGAAGGTTTCAAGGTTTCAAGGTTTCAAGGTTTCAAGGTTTCAAGGTTTCAAGGTTTCAAGGTTTCAAGGTTTCAAGGTTTCAAGGTTTCAAAAGTCGCAACCCGAAATCTTTGCGAACAAAATCGGAACCGTCAGGAAATTGGGATCTAAAGAGGATGCGCGATGGGCGGATTTAATATTCAAGAATTGATGTCGCAGGCGAAGCAGCAGTACGAAGTGCTGCAGAAGAAGATGCAGGAAACGACGGTGGAGGCATCCTCCGGCGGCGGAACCGTGACGGTCAAAATGGATGGGCGTAAGCAACTTCTGAAGGTGACAATCGATCCCGAGGCGGTGAAAGCCGGTGACGTGGAGATGCTTCAGGATCTGATCACGGCAGCGGTCAATGAGGCGGCCCGCAAGGTGGATGAAAGTATGCAGTCTACTATGGGCGGGATGCTGGGCGGACTCGGGTTGTGAGAATTTATAATTTAGTAATTTGTAATCGGTAATTTGCCAGGGCGCGATCGCTGCGTCATTCGTTTGTCGTAGTAAGCGATCGCAAATCCTCTTATGTCCAAATTTGCCGAGCCGATGACGCGGCTGATTGACGAATTGAAGAAGCTTCCGGGCATCGGCAGCAAGACCGCGCAGCGGCTCGCCTTTCACATCCTGCGATCGAGCGATGAAGACGCCGAGGCTTTGGCGGTGTCAGTGCGCGAGGTGAAAGCCAACCTGCGGCTTTGTTCCATCTGCAATAACATCACCGATGTTGATCCCTGTGTCTATTGCAGCAGTCCTACGCGTAACCAGCGGCAGGTGTGCGTGGTTGAAGAACCTACCAACATCGCTGCCATCGAAAAAACCAAACACTTTAACGGCGGGTATCATGTGCTGCACGGTTCGATTTCGCCACTGCATGGAGTGGGACCGGAGCAGCTCAGGATCAGCAACCTGGTGCGCCGCGTGGAAAGCGGTCAGGTAGAGGAAGTGATCATCGCAACCAATCCTACGGTCGAGGGGGAAGCGACAGCGGTCTACCTGGCGCAACAGTTGAAACGTCCCGGGCTCAGGATCACGCGGATTGCCATGGGCATTCCTGTGGGCAGCGATATCGAGTACGCCGATGAGATCACCATGCTGAAGTCCATGGAAGGGCGGCGCGAGTTGTAAATTCCTATCCCTGCTAAATTCTTCTGAAGAGCTGTCCTGGCTTACTTCACTTTTCCTACTTATGCAAAGTTTTTTGTTTGTCACGGGTGGCCGCGACAGGGAATCCTATTCTCGATTTTATGACATAAAACTAACCTCCTATTAAAGAACGACTTACAGGCACCCGTTCTAGTGACACGCGAAGCCGATGAGTGGCCCACCGGTTGCTGATAGATCCTGGGTTCGCCACTCGCTCGCACTTTACCGTCGGGCTGAAAAGCGAGGAGCGCAAATCGGAAACGAAGCTGGCCACAACCCAGGGCCAGCGCCGCATTCTCCGCATCAGCCGCGCCGGGCTGCGATGTAACCGCATCCCAACTCGACGCCATAAGAAACCGGGCCAACCAGCCCGGTTTTCTTATCTCCAGAACTGACCACTTCACTGCGGCTCAAAGGCGGGCTCCGGCTCAAGGAAGAAATTGGGCTCCTCTTCCTGCCCGGAAATGCCTTCGGGGAGTTGGCCGCGATTGTACTCGGCCATGCGGTTCTTCCACTTCAGGAACTGGGTAATGGTTTGCGGCTCGATGCGAATTTCCACCCGGCGCAGGCTAGCCAACAGCAAATTCATTTCGTAGTGCAAGCCCGGGGTGGTACGCATTTTCTTGCTGGAGGGGCGAATCATTTCGATGCGGTGGCCACGGGTTTCGAGCAGTCCCCAACCGATGGGCAACTCTTCCAGACGCAGCAGTCCAGCCGGAACCAGGTAGAAGCGTTCGCAGCCCAGACCCAGCTCGGCTTTCTGGCGAAAGGGTTTGCAGCGGTCCGCGAGAAAATCTGGGCGGGAAAGTTTGCATTCCACCAGAACCGAGTGGGAGGCGCGCTTCCAGCCAATGGCGTCGGGCATCTCGCCGCTGACGCAGGCCTGCTCGGCGAGCACGATCCCGCAGCGATAACGACGGAGCCAATTTACCGCCATTTGTACCAATTGGGCGTGGGTCATGACAGCAATGGTTTTACTCGCGAGGGAGCGTTCGAGGAAGTGACTGAGTGGTTTCGGGTTTTTGAGCACCGGTTCACACATGTAAGTGGCCCGGCGGTCTCCATGCTTCTCCGGAGGACAAAGGCTTGACCTTCTACCCTTTCAGCTGACCTGGGCGAACGGAGGGTTTCCCACATTGGAACAATTACCTCCGTAACGTGCATAGTCATGTCAGTTCGCATTACCCTGACGAGTGACCGTTGTGCCAGGAGCGGCGTATCTATACCACAAACATCAATAAGGACAACAGGAACGCATCGGCCAGTGCGTTCGTGCACAGTCTCAACATCCTGGTGAAGTACGTGCGCATGTATGGCTTCGAGCATAAGCGCACCGAGGGCCAATTCGAAATCGCCTGGAACGAACTGCAAGCGGCGATTCCACAAGCGGGGGACGGCGGTTTTCTGCTGGGGGTTTCCGGTAGCAAATTGCTGCTCGACGGCATTCCGATCGAAACTGGCCAGGCGGAGCGCACATTTGCGCAACTGCTTACCACTGCGGGTCTGGCGAGCATTCATTTTTCCACCAAAGTAACGGTAACGGATTTTGCCCGCCTGGTCCGCGCTTTCGCGATTGGGGGCTCCAAGGGCCAGGATGTCGCCAAGCACATTAAAGACACGCTCGGCGAAATCAAAGATTCCACCATCAAGATTAACGAAGTGAAGTTCGTGGCGGCCGATCCCGCAACCGGAGACGTAATGGTTGCGTCCCAGATCGCCGCGCAATCTCTGGGACCAGAATTCAAGCAATGGCTGAATGATCCGCAGAAATTGCTGCAACTGATCGCGGCGGCAGAGGGTGCCCGCAGCGGTGGGGGCGACGGAACGATGGTTCCCTTAGGCAGCGTTCCGCTGGTGAGCGGGAGCGGAGGCGGGGCTGCAACAGGAGGGGGAGGCGGTGGCGGCGTTGTCGGAGGTGTCGTGGGGGGCGTTGTGCCGCTCCAGGAGCAGGAGGTCATTCAGGCGATTCGGCTGCTTACCCGGTTTGGAGAGGCGGGAAAAGACGAATCGAAGACTCCGATCCTGCAAAAGGAACTCAGCGAGACCGATCCCAATACCAAACTGAATCTGCAGCAGTTGCTGGAGAGTCTGGCTGCCAATCTTCCCAGCGAAAAGACCGAGACTCCGTTGCTCATGAAGGCGGCGGAGCACATGGCCATCCGGTTTGCGCTGGAGCGATATTCGAAGGGCGAAGTGCGGGTCAATGCCGTGCACCAAATGATGGAACACATGAGCCGGCAGATGGACACCCTGCGCCAGATTCTGAAAATCCAAGAAGATAAAATGGGTAAGGCGGGGCTGCTGGTCGAATCGCACGCCGACATTCTCGACCGGATGTTCTGGGCAGAGGTGCCTGAGGCGGGCAAAAAAAGCGTTCTGCTTTCGAATGAAGCGGCTTGCGTACCCCCAAGAAATGTGCGGCAGTTTGTAGAGTTGCTGCTGGAACGCGGGGATAAGGAGGGTGCGGGAGGAATCCTGCTGAATTATGTAGGCTGCCTGGATGCGAAGGACATTGAGCCGCGCCGTAAAACGGCGATTGGTCTAAGTCAGTTGCCAGACCTGTATGCCGGTCCCGGAGGCACATTGTTGGCGACAACCATCCGCAAAGTGGGCGAGCATCTATCGAAGGAGCAGGATTCTGAGTTGCAGAGCATGCTGAGTTCTGCTTTCGTGCGACTGAGCCAGGAAGCCAGCTCGCGCCGGAACTATCCGGCGGTAAGCGAAGTGTGTGAGTCGATGGACGTTGTGGCAAAGGCGCGGCCGGTGCTGGCGAGTGATATGCGTCCGCGCATTGGGGTAGAAAACCGTTTGCCAGAATTTATTGAGGAAGCGCTGGGATCTTCAGAGATACCCAAGGATCTGATAGATGTGCTGCGTCGCACTTCGCAGGCCGCTGTGGAGCATCTTTCGGACCGCTTTTTCCGCTGTATGCGCCGCGAAGAGTGTGACCGGATGGTGGACATGGTGCGGGAACTCGGCTCTCCGGCTCTAGCCCAACTTCGGGAAATGCTGCGCACCGGGCAGCCGCGCCAGGCTTCGTCGACGGTGGGTTTGCTGAGCCGGCTCGACGTAGGCACCATGCTGGAATTGCTTCCCGTGCGGCTAAAGGAATTCAACCGTTTTTACCACGACGTGGTAGTGCGACAGGTGGCGTACGGTGCGGCCCACGATCGCGGCCGTTCCCTGCTTGAATTATTGGAGATTATTGATCCGTTGGTTCTGCCGCAGGCAGTCGACGAAATCGGCATGAGTGGAGATCGCACCGCGTCCGAACCGCTGATCGTCATGGCGCAGGTGGGCGAGGCGGAATCGCGCTCGCCATTCGTTCAATTGAAAGCCATTGAATCATTAGGCAGACTGCGTGAGCCGGAAGCAGTACCGGTATTGCGCCAGATAGTCGAAGCCAAAAAAAGGTGGAAATGGGCTCATCACCGCGAATTGCGAATTGCGGCGGCGCAATCGTTGGTAAAAATCGATCCTCGTTATGGCAGCCAGGTTGTCGCCGATAGTGGCCTGGAGCCCGCGGAATTAGCGATCGCGCCCTTGGATGCGGCGCCGGCGTGTCCGTGGGTCCGGCAGCGCCGTTACGAGCGCATAGTTTTATCGCGAAAGGTGTCGGCCCAGTTGGGCAGTTCCTGGGGGAAATCCAGTATTATGATCCGCGAGTTGAGCCTGGGCGGTGGAATGGGAACGAAGGAAGACAACCTCCGCATCGGTTCGGAAGCAAACCTCGACATCTCGGTGGGTGTGCGCCACATCCGCGCGCAAGTGCTGTTGCGACGGTCGCGGGTGAATGAAGTGGGGTTTGAAATTGTTAATACCGATCTGGAAAGCCGCTATCGGCTACGACGGATCCTGGTGGAAGCTCTGCAGCGCGGACCCGAAAATAAAGATATCGACTGGGACGGCAAGCGGAAAGCCTAGCTAATATCGCCTTCTAGGAACCGACTCCAACTAGAAAAGCCTCCACTCAGAGATGAGCGGGGGCTTTTGTACATCTGAACAATAAATTCCTATTTTACTTTGACGATGATGATCGCCAGGGTGTAGAGCGCCAGAGACTCGATCAGGGCTAGACCGAGAATCAAGGCAAATGTAATGCCTGGGCGGGCGGCGGGGTTACGCGCCAAGGCCTCGGCGGCGGCGGCGGTAGCTCTGCCCTGCGCAAGACCGCAGATGGCGGAGGCAATCGCCATGGAGAATCCAGCGGCGATAGCGACCCAGTTGACGGGGGCGGCTTCCCCGCCCTGCGCGAACGCAGGGACGGCGAAGCACATCAATGACAGCATCATGAACATGAAACTCAGCTTACGCATTGTGTATCTCCTGGTATGAAATTGCCGCCAGTGGGTGGTTGACGTCATCCTCGTGCAGACGCCCTCACGCTGAACGGCGGGTTCTCAACTTTCGGTGCTTCAGGTCTTAGTTCCGAGTTCCTCAATTTTCAAAGATCAGTACTAGGAGGCAGTATCACTTCCACGCACCCTTCAGTGCTCTTCTGAGACCGCTCCTTGCAAATATACGGTCGTCAATAGGACGAAAATGTATGTCTGCAAAAACGACACTCCAATATGTAGCCCTAGAAACAACACCGGCACCCCGATCGAGATCATGGAAAAGAACGCCATGGTGACTAAATCTCCAGCAAACATATTCGCCCAAAGGCGGATGGTCAGCGAAAGCACTCGAGCCAGATGGCTGACGATTTCAATAGGCAGCATCAGGATCGAAAGCGGGATACGAATAAAAAGAGACATGCTCGAATCCGCCGGACCCAGGAAATGCGCGGCGTAGTGAGCGAGCCCCTTCTTACGAATTCCCTGGAGGTGATAATAAGCAAAAGCACACACCGCGCAGCCCAGCGGGACTCGTGGATTGGCGGTGGGAGATTCGAAACTGGGAATCAGTCCGATGAGATTGCAAATCAGAATGAAGAAAGCCAGTGCCACTAGAAACGGGGTATAGCTTTCGCTGTGGTGGCCGATGATGTCGTGGCTCTGTTGCTGAATGAAACCGTGAGCGCCTTCGAAGACGTGCTGAAGCGGAGCTGGATTATCCACCGAGAGACGAGAGCGCACTATCACGAATAAAACAAGCAGAAATAAAAATACCAGAACTTGCATGGCCACGGCATTGGTAATCGGAGCTTGCGGATAATGCGGCTCAATGTGTAGGGCGCGCAGCAGGTGGGTGACCGGGCCGGCGAAGAGGTGGTTCAGAATTACGGTAAACCAGAGTTGTTCAGGCATATAAAACGGCGCTAGCTAATTACTGAATCAAGGTCAGGTGTCACGCACCAACGTTGCAAAGGTCTCGTAGGCGGCTTCGCACGCGATGGCGGCCACGGGCAAAAACAGTCCGGTCAAGAGCCCGTAGAGACTCGCGGGGGAAACACTCAATATAGCATAGGCTCCGAGAGCCATCAAAAAGTAGCGCACCAGGAAACGTATGACGACTCCCTTGCCAGATTGCCGCTTTCCGGTTTGAGTGATGCGGTCTGCCAACTCGGTTACCACACCTTTAAGCCAGTGAAAATTCAAATAGGCGACGGCGCACCCGATAAAAAACCCGACAGCCACGCGCCAGCCAAAGCGCAACCAGGCCGTTGCGCTCAGAACCATCCATAGCACGAAC
>Ga0209471_1000739_pt1 | contig 20750 bp, 18 predicted proteins | sample GraSoiAngelo_128_FD_185885 | JGI IMG/M metagenome (GOLD analysis project Ga0209471, IMG submission 185885) | Grasslands soil microbial communities from the Angelo Coastal Reserve, California, USA - 14_0927_12_20cm (SPAdes) (version 2) | ecosystem: Environmental > Terrestrial > Soil > Grasslands ...
GATGGGCGCGTTCGGGCCCATGCCGATCGCCTTCATCTGCTCGTCGCGCACGCCCGCATCGGAGAGAGCGTGGCGAACCGCTTCGGCCCGGCGCAGCGAAAGGGCCTCGTTGTACTGTGCCGGTCCGGTCGAATCGGTGTACCCGCGGATCTCGATGCGGTCCTCGGGGTACTTCTTGAGCACGTCGGCGAGGTCGCCGAGCGTCGCGTCCGCTCCCGGCTTCAGCTGGGCGCTGTTCACCTCGAAAATCAGGTTCTCCTTGAGCCGCACGAGGATGCCGTCGGCGGTGCGCTTGGTGTCGGCAGCGCGCGCCTTCAGCTCAGCCGCCTGCTTGTCGAGGATGTGTCCTGCCGCTCCTCCGGCGACGCCGCCGATCACGCCCCCGACGACGGCGCCCTTCCACCCTGCCGTCGCGCCGCCGACCACGGCGCCGGTCGCTGCGCCCGCCCCCGCGCCCACTTCGGTGCGCTTGTTCTCATTCGAGCTGGAGCAAGCCAACGACAATGCCGCCACGCTGAGTAGGAGATTTCGCATGGGGCAAATTTGGCGACGGCTGTCGACACCGCCAACGTTACGACCTGCCCTGCGGCTGAACGCGCGGCCTCGACTCCTCCAGGCGGGCGCTCCCGCGGATCGATCAGGCGTCCTGCCAGATTCTAGACGGCGCCGCCACCCTGGGGAGGGTGCGCTTCGGGCGGTGCGGGGATCGGTTCGTTGGGGCGCGGCGAGCCCATGAACCGCTGCCGCTCCTGCGCCGCCGGTTTCGCCGCGGTCTCGGTGGCGGACTCGGGGCGCTTCGCCGCGGCGCCGGCGACTTTCTTCTTGGGCGCAGCAGGAGCGCCGCGAGGTCTCGACATCCTGGACGCCGGCTTCGCTGCCCGCTTCGGCTCAGCCTTGGTTAACGGCAGCCCTTTGCGCTTTGCTCCGGAGCGCGGCTTGAGCCAATAACGCGCCGCCACCGTCCTGGGCTGGGGCAACCCGCTCAAGTCGAGCCGCACGATCGCTCCCTTGCGGAAGTCGAGCTTCACCGCCGGCACGTGCGCCAGCGCCGACAAGAGCAGCGTGAGCTGCGGGTCGTGACCGACCAGCGCCACCGACGGCCGCTTGCCGGCGACTTTCGCCACCGCCCGCAAGAGCGCCTCGATCGGATGGTCGGGCGTCAGCTCCTCGAGGACGAGGACCTCGCCGTGCTGCACCTCGGCGGCGAGAATCTCCGCCGATTGCACCGCTCGCACCAGGGGGCTGGTGAGGATGAGGTCGATTCTTTCGCGCAGCGCGTGCGCCGTCTTGCGCAGCCGCTTGCGGCCTTTGTTGGTGAGGGGGCGCGAGGCATCGACGCGCGCGTCGTCGACGGCAATTCCGTGGCGGACCAGATAGAGGCGCATGATGGGCGCAAACTAGCACGGTCCAGGAGCGCGGGGTCTCTATCCGGTGCTGCCGGTCGCGGGCGGCTCGGCGCGCGCCTGACCGACCTGCCGCCGGAGCAGCTCATTCTCCAGCGCAAGACCGGCTTGCACGGCCGCCAGCTCGAGCATCTCCACCTGCTCGATGGCGGTGTTGCTGAAGCCGTTGTCGGCGTAGACGACGGCGATGACCTTCTGCCCGCCCAGCACCGGGAAGATGGCGCATTGCCCCGAGGAAGGCTTGCCGATCAGATCGACGAACTCCGGGGGAAAGAGCGACTCCTCGAAGGCGACCGAGCGCACCTGGCCGTCGCCCAGGCTCGCGACCAGCGCATTGTTGCTGTTCAAGGGCAGCCGCAGCCCGCGGGTGAGCAGCGCCAGCGGCTGTCCGCCCTTCCCGGTGCCGAACGCGCCGAGCACCGCCAGATCGGTGCGGCGCACGAGGAAGAGCACAGCCCGCTCCACCGACTCGGAGATGATGTTCATCAGGCTGAGCGAGATGGTGGTGGAGATCAGACCCGAGCGCAGGTCTCCGACGATGCGCCGCAGGCGGGCGAAGTTCTCCTTGATCCGCTCGGGCCGCATCGCGCTGCCGCTCCACAGATCGCGCCGGTTCTGCACAGCGCTGCGGATGCAGGCGGCGATCACTGCCGGCTTTCCCTCCACCGCGGCGAGCGCGCCGGCTTCGTAGACGGCAGCGGCGGAGGTGGAGGCGTCGACCACGGCGATCACGGAGGCGCGAGGCCGCGACCGCCTCACGGTCGCCACCGCCTCGAGCGCCACGCCGCCTTGCCGCAGATCGAGGAGCACGATGGGCGAAGGCTCACCGGGCGGCGGGGTACCGGCCTCGCGCAGAGTGACGCGCACGATGTTCGCCTCGCTGGGCTTGAGCAGCTGAGTGAGGCGCTCGGTCATCTTCGGATCGGGCGAGACCACCTGCAGCCGCGGCGGCGGAGGGGCGGGATCGGCCATCGCCGGCACGACCGGCGGGCGCGGGAGCTCCGGCAAGGCCAGCTTGGGCGCCGGCGAGGGATGCACCGGCTGGGTGTCGCCTTCCAGCGGCTTGGTCGCGCGGTTGCGCTCGTCGAAGAGCCGCAGCGCATCGAGCAGCACCATCTGCGTGTCGACGTTGAGGTTGACCACGTCGCCGGGATAGACCGCCATCTCGTCGGCCGGCCGCAGATCGTCGAGGGCGAACTCGAAGGTGCCGCGGTTCCAGGTGACCAGGTCCCGCACCGTGCCGAGGATCTGCTGCTCCAGCACCTTGTAGATCGACTCGGCGTCGAGCGCGCCCATGGTGACGAGGATCTGCCCGAGCGTGGGCCTCGGGTGCGCGCCCTCCTGCGACCGCAGCGCGGTCTCGAGCGTGTCCTTGCCGATGACGCCCGTCTCGAGGAGGATCTCCCCCAGCCGCTTCGAGCTCGGACCCCAGGCCTTGACGATGCGGCCGTGGTGGAAGCCGATCTCGGCCTGCGCGTCGCCGGAGACGAGCCGCAGCGTGCCGCTCCGCCCGCCGAGATGGATGAACTGCAGGGTATCGGCGACCGAGACGTCTTCGATGTTGCCGGAGAAGCTCATCCCTTTCGCAGCAGGTTGACGAGGTTTTCCAGCGTCTTGAGCTTGCGGTCGGTGGCGGAATAGACGCGCGCGGCGAAGAGCGCCGAGGCGGCGTGCGCGGCGAGGAGGTCGAGCAGTTCGCGATCCTCGGGCCGCAGCGAAGGCTTGTGGTCGAAGAGCTTGAGAATGGCGAGCGCGCCAACGGTGGTGCCCTGCACGGTGAGCGGGACGGCGGCGAGAGCGGTCGAGCCTGCCACCGGCCCGATGCGCAGGACCCCGTCGGCGAGCGTGGCGTCGATCATCGAGTCTCCGCCCACGTACTTGCCGCCGGAGAAGAGCCCCGCAGGATCGTCCTGCAAGCCCTGGCCGAGCGTCACTTCGCACTCGGTTTCGTCGCCGGTCCAGAAGAGCAGCGCGAAGCGCTCGGCGCCGAGCAGGTTGACGGCGATCTCCGCGACCGTGCTCTGCACTTCGGCGGGATCGAGCGTGGCGTGCAGCTGGTAGGTCGCCACGTAGAGGTTCATCAGGCGGCTGGTCTGCTGCTCGTGCTCGGCCAGGTTGATGGAGAGCTGCTTGCGGTCCGACTCGAGATCGGCGAGCCGCTCCTGCAGCTCGGCCATGCCCGAGCCGTCGCGCCCCGGCGTTTTCCCCGGCGGCATCTTCTCCTTCAGCTCCGTCGCCAGCTCCCGCGCCTTGTCGAGCAGCGACTGGAGCTGGTTGAGGGCCTCGCCAGAAACCTCTGGCGTGAGCTTCTGTGCGGTCATGCCGAAAGGCCCTCGATGACCGCGAGCAGCTCTTCATTCTTGAAGGGCTTGCGCAGGTACGCCGAGGCGCCGGCCTTGATGCCGCGCTCGGCGTCGGCTTCCTTGCCCTCGGTGGTGATGACGATGACCGGAATCGCCGCCTTCGCTTTGTCGGCCTTGATCTGCGCGAGGAACTGCAGGCCGTTCATGCGCGGCATGTTCATGTCGAGGAGGATGAGATCGACGTCGGCGTTCTCTGCCTTCGCCAGCTTCTCCAGGCCGTCGACGCCGTCGCCCGCGTGCACGACCGTGCAGTTGCGCAGCATCAGATCGAAGATCTTGTGCAAGAGCTTCGAGTCGTCCACCACGAGCACTTTCTTCGGCTTCATGGCGGCCCCTCAGACCCGGTAGCTGGTCAACACCGACGAGACCTGCTCGGTGACGCTGTGCACGACACCGGTGGCTTCGGTGGTGGAGTGCAGCCGCTCGACGGTATCGCTCATCATCTTGGAGAGGTCGGTGACCGCGCCGAAGATCTGGCTGATGCCGGCGCTCTGCTGGCTGACGGCGGCGGCGATCTGCCGGACCGCCGCCGAGTTGTCGCGCACGATGGTGGAGAGCTCGCGCAGGTTCTCGCCCGAGGACTTCACCTGCAAGAGCTCCTGTTCCATCTTCTGCGCGCCCTTCTCGGTGATGGACACCGCGCCGCGGACCGCCTCGCCGATGTCCTCGAGGATCTCGCGCACGCGGTTGGTGGCCTGGATCGACTGATCGGCCAGGCTGCGGATCTCGCGCGCCACCACCGCGAAGCCTTTGCCGTGCTCGCCGGAGCGCACGGCTTCGATGGCGGCGTTCAGGGCGAGCATGTTCGACTGGTCGGCGAGATCCTTCACCGTCTGGGTGATGCCGCCGATCTGCCGGGTGCGCTCGCCCAATTCGCCGATCTTGCGCGCCATCTCCTCGACCTGCGCGCGGATGTCGGTGAGCCCGGCGAGCGTGCGCTCGATGGTCTCTTCGCCGCTGCGGCCGATCTCGTCGGCGCGCTCGGCCACCTTGAGCACCTCCTCCGCCTTCTTGGTGGCGAGAAAGGAGGTCTGCTTGATCTCCTGGGCGGTGGCCTGCGTCTCCTGCAGCGCAGCCGCCTGCCGGCTGACCATGGCGTTCTGCTCGTCGGAAGAGCTGCGCAGATTCGTCACCGAGCTGGTCAGCTGCGCGACCGAGGACTGCAGATTGCCGTGGATCTGCTTCAGCTGCTGGACCATGTCGCCGAAGCTCTCCGCCAGCTGGCCCACCTCGTCGTTGCCGAAGGTGGGGATGGCTTGGGAGAGATTCCCGGTGCGAACGATCTCGGCCGTGACGCGGGTGAGCGCGCGGATGGGCCGCACGACGGTGGTGAGCGTGACCGCGAGGCCGAGCGCGATCCCCGCCAGGCAGACCACCAGCGCCCAGCCGAGCATGGAGGCGCGGAGCTTTCCGACTTCGCGGGCGATCTCCATCCGGTCCATTCCCACGTGGACGACGCCGAGCGCGCCGCCGCTGACGGGCGCGGCGATGTCGATGGAGTGGATGCCGGCCGTGTCGAAGTCGACGTCGCGCCGCTTCACCCGCTTCTCGTGCGAGAGCTCGCCGATCTCGAGCGGGTTGGTCTTCTCGAAGGAGGCGGGGAAGCTGGGCGTGAAGGTGTGGACCATCACGCTCCCGTCCGTGTCCTGGATGTAGATGTACTTCACTCCGGCGATGACCTTGCTCGAGTCGATCAGGCCCTGCACCATCGAGATGTTGCCGCCGGCGTTCTGCTCCACCGCCGCGGCCAGCGAGATGGCGATGGCCTCGCCCTTGGAGGCGAACTCGCCGTTGATGTTGTCCGACAGGCGCGAGGTGGCCAGGATCGAGAGCGCCAGCGCCACCGCGGCGGTGACGAGCACGGTCGTGCCCACCAGCTTGAGCGCCAGACCGAACTTGACGACCTTTACCTTCGCCATCTTCTCCCCGACAAAAGATTGCCGATCGAACTCAGTGGATGAGAGACGCGGGATCGTCCCGCGAAGCCCAGCTGTCGTTGTTCACGTAGGTGAACCAGACCTTGTCCAGCGCCTGGTGCCGGGTGGCGGACAGCTCGAGCGGCACGCCCAGGCCGACGTCGAACTTGCCCATCTTCTCGGCCGCCTCGTAGAAGCTCTTGCGGGTCAGGTCTGCGCCCGCCTTGTGCAGGACGGCGAGAAAGACCTTGGCGTTGAGGTATCCCTCGAGAGAACCGAAGCTGTACTTGCTGCCCGGCGCATAGGAGCCGTCGCCCATCGCCGGCGGCACCCTGGGATTGTATTTGTCGATGGCCGCCGCGTATTCGCGCACCAGCGGAATGCTCCGGTCATTATAGGAAGGCACCACCTGCGTGACGATCAGGTTGTCGGTGAGCTTCTTGCCAGACTTCTTCTCCTCCTCGCGCAAGAGCCGCAGCATCTGGTCCGCGCCGACGAAGGAGACGTTGTGCAGCGGCGCGTTCCAGCCCGCCTCGCGAGCGTCGCGGACGAAGGCCGCGCAGGCCTGGTATGCGCCGACCATGACGACCCCTTGCACGCCGGCGTCGCGGAGGATCTTGAGCTGGCTCGCGGTGCTCACGTCAAAGGTCTGGCCGCGCGGATAGGTGGCGTCGGCGACGATGTCGAGACCGTGATCCTTGAGCGCGCGGCGCACGCCGTCGCGGCCACTCGCGCCATAAGCGTCGTCCTGCACGTAGACGCCGATCTTCTTCAACCCCTTGGCGACGAAGGCGTCGACCATCGCCTTGGTCTCCTGCCGGTAGGAGGCGCGGACGTTGAAGACGGCCCGGTCGTAAGGAGGCTCGCGCTGCGGCTGCGCGCCGGTGAAGTTGGCGAAGCGGAAGAGGCCCTCGGCCTGGTGATACTTGAGGATCACCGGCAGCGCCTTGACGATGGTGGGGGTGCCCACTCCCCCGAAGATGGCGAAGACGTTGTGCTTGGTGATCAGCTCGACGACCGCGGGCGCGGCCTTCTCCGCGTCGTAGCCGTCGTCGGTGAGCACCAGGCGGATCTTGCGCCCGTTCACTCCACCCGCGTCGTTCGCGGCCTGGAAAGCGGCCGAGTGCCCGCGCCACTGCTCGACGCCGAGACCCGCGGACGGTCCGCTGAAGGCGGAGGCTTCGCCCAGCACCACTTCATTCGGGCTCACGCCTTTTTCTGCGGAGACTGGAAGCGCGAGAAGAAGGAGGAGCGCCAAGGAGATCATCTTCGGCATTCGCAAACGGAACCTCCGCAAAGATTGTCGCGCCCCATCTGAGTTATCATACCGATCCATCCCCAAGAAAGAATTTGACCCGGATTGCCGCGCCTTTCCTGCGCGCATGTGGGAGAGGCGAACATTTTGCGAAGCCTGCGAATCGGGCGATTATCGAATGCGTCCCGGAGCAGCGCTTGAGCCTTCCGCATCTACTTCTCGTCGACGACAGCGAGGCGGTGCTCGCATTGGAGTCGGCCGCGCTGGCCGGCCGCTATGTGCTCTCCACCGCTGCCGACGGCCGCGAGGCGCTGGCGAAAGCGCAGCAGCTCAAGCCCGACGGGATCCTGCTCGATCTCTCCATGCCGCACATGCGCGGCGACGAAGTGCTGCGGCGCATGGGGGCTTCGGCGGAGCTGAGCCGAATTCCCGTCGTGGTCGTCTCTTCCGAGACCGAGCGCGCGCCGGAATGCCTGCGGCTGGGAGCGAAGGCGTTCTTGCCCAAGCCGGTGCGGGCCAAGGAGCTGGTTGCGCTGGTCGATCGCGTGCTCGACGAGGCGCGGCGCGAGGCCGAGAGCGGCAGCCTGGCGGTGCTCTTCGTCTCGATCGGATCGCTGGAGCTGGGCATCCCCATCGGTTGCGTGAAGAGCGTGCTGCACCAGATCGCCACGCTGCCGCTGCCGATCGGGCCTTCCTACTTGTGCGAGATCGCCGAGCTGCACGGCGAGCCGGTGCTGGTTCTCGATCTGGCGCGCCGGCTCGGCATCTCTCATCGAGAAGCGGTCCAGGATCGCAAGCTCGTCGTCGTCGATGTCGACGGGCTTGCGCTCGCGCTCTGCGTCGACGGCGTGCGCGATCCCGAAGAGGTGCCCGCCGCGGCGCTGGTGCGGCGCGAGCGGCTGCAGCACGGCCCGGTCGCGCTGATGGGCGTGGCGCGCACGCAGCGCGGGCCGGTCTCTCTCGTCGAGCCGGCCGCTCTCGTCTCTCCCAAGTTGCTGCGCGAGCTGCGGCAGTCGTTGGCGATGCCCGGGGCGGCATGAAAAAGCACGTGCCCGAGGAGACCATCGCCGAGCTGGCCGACTACGCCGCGGCCTGGACGGGATTCTCGCGCGACGCCATTCTCCCCGACGCCATCCGCCGCGCCGTCGGCCGCGACCCCGACGAGATGCTGCGCCGGGCGCGGCGGCGCGACCCCGCGGTGGTGCATTCGCTCTGCCAGGCGGTCTCGGTCGGGGAAACCTTCTTCTTCCGCCACCAGGAGCACTTCAAGTACATCGCCTCGCAGTTTCTTCCCAAGCGCGTCGAACAGGGCGCGACGCAGGTGCGGGCCTGGAGCGCGGGCTGCGCCACGGGCGAGGAAGCGTATTCGCTGGCGGCCTGCCTGCTCGAAGTTGCCCCCTGGCCGCCGGGATCGATCGAAGTGCTCGGCACCGATCTCATCGAGCGCAACCTGACGGCGGCGCGCGCGGCGACCTACGGCGCCTGGTCGAAGCGCGCCTCCGCGCCGATCCTCCATCCTCTCTGCCATCCCATCGAGGGCGATCGCGTGCGCATCGACGAGCGCGTCCGCAAGGCGACGCGCTTCGAGAACCGCAACCTGCTCGACGAGCCGCCGGCGGGCGGGCCTTTCGATCTGATCTTCTGCCGCAATGTGCTGGTTTATTTCTCGGCCAAGGCCAGCCGCACCGTCGTCGCGCATCTGGTCTCCGCGCTCGCGCCGTGGGGGGTGCTCTTCTTTGGACCGATGGACGTGACCCATGGAGCGCCGCATGGGCTGGTTCCCGGAGCGCGGCCCGAGGAGCAGATCTGGCGCCGGCCCGACCCGGACGAGCCGCGGCCTGCCAAGCCCGCGCGCCGCCACGCTGCGCCCGCTGCGCCGCCGCCTCCTTCGCAGAAGAAGATGCCGGCGCCTCCCGAGCCGGTGGCGCTGCACTTGCGCGCGCTGCGCCACATCGACCGCGGCGAGCGGCATGTGGCGGAGCGCGCCCTCACCGAGCTGTGCCAGCTCGTGCCCGACTACGTGCCGGGCCTGGTCGAGCGCGCGCTCTTGAAGATGCGCAACGGCGAGCAGTCGGCCGCCGCGCAGCTGATGCGCGAAGTGCTGCGCCGCACCGAAAAGCTGGGACCGGAAGAGATGCTGGCCGGTCCTGAGCCGCTGCCCGTCCGCTTCTACCGCGAGTCGGCGGACAACTTTCTCCGCGGCGCCGAGGAGCTGTCGCGATGAAACCCGTCGTCCGCGGGCCGGAGCCGGTGGCTGCCGAGGTGAAGGCGCTGCTCGACCGCCGCGCCGAGCGCGCCCGCGCCCGCCCGCGCCTCGAGGAAGAGACGGTCCTGTGGATGGCGGAGTTTCCCGTCGGCGAAGAGCAATACGCCATTCCGCTCGAGACGCTGCGGGCCGCCGTGCCCTTGAAGATGGTCACGCCGGTGCCGCTCTCGCCGCCGCACGTGATCGGCATCCTCCGCTTCCAGGGACAAATCATCAGCGCGCTCAGCCTGGCGTCGCTGCTCGGCGGGCGAGGCTGGCGCGAGGACCCTGCGGTGCTCCTGGTGGTGGATCCCGGCGTGGGGCGCCTGGTGGCGCTCGACTGCGAGCAGATTCCCAAGCCGGTGGGCATTCCCGCGGGCCTGGTGGAAGAGGCGCGCGGGCGCAGCAAAGGCGCCGTCAGCGAGATCGTGCTGCCTGGGTTGCGGCAGCTCAACCTGCTCGACCTGCGCAAGCTGATGGACCGGCGGGCAGCGACGGGTCGTCCATGAATGATCCCATGCTCGAACAGCTCGTCGCCGGCTTCGTCGACGAGTCCCAGGAAATCCGCGATCGCGTCGTCCACCAGGTGCTTGCGCTGGAGAAGGCGGACAAGGTCGACGGCCAGAGCTTCGAGGAGCTGGCCCGCGGGCTGCACACCTTGAAGGGCAGCGCTGCGACGTTGGGCCTTTCCGAGCTGGCGGACCTGGCGCACCGCATGGAAGAGGTGGTGCTGCCGCTCTCGGGAGCGACCGGCCCTCTGCCCGCGCGGGTGGCCGACGGCGTCCTCCGCGTGCTCGACGTCTGGATGGCGCGGCTGCGCGCGGTCGCGGCCAAGAGCGAGGAGCTGCCCGACCTGGCGGACTCGATCGCGCTCTTGCAGGAGCTCGACCAGCCGGCCGCGAAGAGCAGGCCGGCCTCCGAAGCTCCCGGCAAGGAGCCGGCGCGCAAAGCGCGCAGCACGAAGACCGAGCCGGCCCGCGAGGCGCCCGCTCTCGAGACCGATGGCCCCGCCGCCGGCGATGAGGCCACCTGGCGCGTCGGTACCCGGCGCGTGCTGGCGCTGATGCGCGAGGTGGAGCGGCTGCGCGAGCTGCGCTTGCGCCTCGAGGAGCGGCGCCGCGAGATGGAGCGAGCGCTCGCGCAGCTCTCGCGCCTGGGCATCCTCACCGAGACCGCCGAGGCGCGCGCGCTGCTCATGGGCGTCTCCCGAGCGGTCGGCGCAGACGGCGAGGAGGCCTCGGACATCATCGCCTCGATGGAGGAGGGGCTGAAGGCCATCTCCACTCTCCCCGTGCGCACCGTGCTCGAGCCGCTGCGCCGCAGCCTGCGCGATCTCTGCAAGCGCTCCGGCAAGGAGGCCCAGCTCTCGGTCAGCGGTGCCGAGCTCTCCCTGGACCGGCGCGTGCTCGAGGCCCTGCAGGGCGCGCTCGCCCATCTCTTGCGCAACGCCATCGACCACGGCATCGAGACGCCGGAGGAGCGCGCGGCGCGCGGCAAGCAGCGCGAAGGCGCGCTCAGCGTGCGCGTCGAGCAGCAGGGAAACACCATCTTCCTGGAGATGTCCGACGACGGCCGCGGCCTCGACGCGGAGCAGATCCGCGAGGTGGCCCTGCGCAAGGCTATCGCTCCGGCCGAGGAGCTGTCGGCGATGGGCACCGGGCAACTCCACCAGCTCATCTTCCGGCCCGGCTTCACCACGCGCGACGAGGTGAGCGAGATCTCCGGGCGCGGCGTGGGCCTCGATGCCGTCCGCAACCAGGTGCAAGCGCTGCAGGGCAACGTCGAGGTGCAGAGCGAGCCGGGCCGCGGCGCGCGCTTCATCCTCACCATGCCCGCCGAGATGGGCAGCTCGCCGGTCGTCGTCGTCCGCTGCGGCGAGCACCGCCTGGGCGTGCCGATGGTGGCGGTGGAATCGTCGCGGATGGCGCGGGCCAAGGATCTGCAAGTCGGGCGGACCCGCGTGCAGCTCTTGCACCGCGACGAGCTCGTGCCCGTGCGCGATCTCGGCGCGCTTCTCGGCTTCCGCCAGCCGGAAGCGCCGGCCGAGGGGCAGCCGCTGCTGGTGCTCAAGTGGCAGGACCGCAAGCTCGCCCTCGGCGTCGATGAAGTGGAGGGCGACCGCGAGCTGGTCATCCGGCCGATGCCGGTCGAGCTGCGCCACCTGCCCGCCTATCAGGGCGCGGCCACCCTCGCCCGCGGCGAGCTGGTGCCCATCGTCCGGCCCGACTGGCTCGTCAACCTCGAACGGCGCGGCGATGCAGTCCTCGGCAGCACGCGCCGCGCGCTGGTGGTCGATGACTCGCTCACCGCCCGCGCGCTCCACCGCACCGCCCTCGAATCCGGCGGCTATCTGGTGCATACCGCCAGCGACGCGCGGCAGGCGCTGGAACAGCTGCGACACTCCGCGTACGACGTGATGGTCTGCGACATCGGCATGCCGGAGATGGACGGCTTCCAGCTCACCTCCGCGGTGCGGGCGCGCCCCGACCTCGACGCCATGCCCATCATTCTCGTCTCTGCTCGCGAGAGCCCGGCCGAGGGCCAGCGGGGCGCGGCGGTTGGCGCGGACGGCTTCCTCAGCAAGCGCGACTGCGTCTCGGGGCGACTGGTCTCCGAGGTGGCGGGAGCCATCGCGCGCCGCAAGGCGCGCGTCTAATGGTCCGGCGGAAGGCGCCCGTGTGAGCAATCCCATCCGCGTGCTGGTAGTCGATGACTCGACCACCTCCCGCAAGGCGCTGGTGCAGATGCTCGGCGACGATCCGGCGCTGCGCATCGTCGGCGAGGCTGCCGACGGCGTCGCGGCGGTGCGCATGGCGGCGGCGCTGCGCCCCGACGTCATCACCATGGACGTCGACATGCCCGGGCTCGACGGCCTCGCCGCGACCGCGGCGATCATGGCCCAGTCGCCGGCGCGCGTGCTGATGGTCTGCGCGGTCGGCGAGGCGCGGCAGATGGATTTGAGCTTCCGCGCCATCGCCGCCGGAGCGCTGGAGCTGATCTCGAAGCCCGCCGCGGGCGAGGACCTGCGCCGCTGGGGACGGCGGGTGGCCGAATCGGTGCGGCTGATGGCGGAAGTGCCGGTGGTGCGCCGGCGCAAGCTGGCCGCGGCAGCGCCCGCGGAGGGGCGCGAGGTGGAAGTGTTCGGCCTCGTCGCCTCCACCGGCGGACCGCCCGCGCTGGTCAGCGTGCTCAGCGCGCTGCCGCGGAGCCTGGGCATTCCCATCCTCGTCGCTCAGCACATGGCGGAAGGATTCACGCCGGGCTTGGTGCGCTGGTTCTCGCAGAGCCTCGCCCTGCCGGTGGAGGTGGCGTACGACGGCGCTCCGCTGCGGCCGGGGCGGGTCTATCTGCCGCCCGACGGACATGATCTGGAGCTGGATACGGATCGGCTGCTGCGCATCCGGCGGGCGAGCGGCGTTCATTGTCCGTCGGGGAACCGGCTGCTGCATTCGCTGGCCCGCGCCTGTGGAGCCCTGGCGGGGGGAGTAGTGCTGACCGGGATGGGCGACGACGGCGCGCAGGGGCTGCTCGCGATCCGCAACGCCGGCGGGCTGACCTTCGCACAGGACGAAGCGACCTCGGTCGTCTTCGGAATGCCGCACGCGGCGGTCGCTGCCGGCGCAGCGGCAACGGTGCTGCCCCTCGAGGAGATCGCCGCGGCGATCGTGCGCCACTCGGCTCCGCGTAGCTAACCCTTCTTTTGCGGATAGCCCAGCCGCTGGAGCAGCTGGGTGAGCTCGTCGAGCGCCGCGGGATCCTCGATGGTGGCCGGAACCTTGTGCTCGACTCCGTCGGCGATCTTGCGGATGGTGCCGCGCAAGATCTTGCCCGAGCGCGTCTTCGGCAACCGCTTCACCACCGCCGCCGTCTTGAAGCAAGCCACCGGCCCGATGCGCTCGCGCACCAGCTGGATCAGCTCGCTGCAGATCTGCGGCTCCTCGCGCTGCACACCCGCCTTGAGCACGACGAAACCCACCGGCACTTCTCCCTTGAGCGAATCGTCGACGCCCACGACGGCGCACTCGGCCACGTCCTGGTGCGCGGCCAGCACTTCTTCCATCGCGCCGGTGGAGAGGCGGTGGCCGGCGACGTTGATGACGTCGTCGATGCGGCCCATGATCGAGAGGTAGCCGTCCTCGTCGAAGTAGCCGCCGTCGCCGGTCAGATAATGGCCGGGCACGCGCGAGAGATAGAGGCGGTTCAGGCCGTCCGGATCTTCGTAGAGGCTCGGCAGGCACCCTGGCGGTAGCGGCGTGCGGATGACGATGGCGCCCTGCTTGCCCTTGGGCACCTCGCTGGCCGCCTCGTCGACGATGCGCACGTCGTAGCCCGGCATCGGCTTCGTCGCCGACCCCGGCTTGATGGGGAACAGCTCCAGCCCGAGCGGATTGGCCGCGATGGGCCAGCCCGTCTCCGTCTGCCACCAGTGATCGATGACGGGAATCTTCAGCCGCTCCTGCGCCCAGACCAGCGTGTCGGGATCGCAGCGCTCGCCCGCGAGAAAGAGGGCGCGCAGTTTCGGCTCGTGCTTCTTGATGAAGTTGCCGGGCGCGTCTTCGCGCTTGATGGCGCGGAAGGCGGTGGGCGCGGTGAAGAGCGTCTTGACGTCGTGTTGCGCGATCACCCGCCAGAATGCGCCGGCGTCCGGCGTCCCCACCGGCTTCCCCTCGTAGAGGATGCTGGTGCAGCCGTGGAGAAGCGGCGCGTAGACGATGTACGAGTGACCCACCACCCAGCCGATGTCGCTCGCCGCCCAGTACGCTTCGCCGGGCCGGGCGCCGTAGATGAACTCCATGCTCCACTTGAGCGCCACGGCGTGACCGCCGTTGTCGCGGACGATGCCTTTGGGCTGGCCGGTGGTGCCGCTGGTGTAGAGGATGTAGAGGGGATCGTTCGAGCTCAAGGGAACGCAGGCGGCCGGCTCGGCGCCTTTGAGCGCCTCGCCCCACTCGATGTCGCGCCCACGCACGAGCTCGGCCTCGTGCTGCCGCCGCTGCAGCACCACGCAGGCGGAGGGCTTGTGCGCCGAGAGCTCGAGGGCCTTGTCGATCATCGGCTTGTAGGGCACGACGCGGCTGGGCTCGATCCCGCAGCTCGACCAGAGCAGCAGCTTCGGCTTGGCGTGATTGATGCGCGCCGCCAGCTCCGGCGCGGCGAATCCGCCGAAGACGACCGAGTGCACCGCGCCGATGCGGGCGCAGGCGAGCATGGCGACGATCGCCTGCGGGACCATCGGCATGTAGATGACCACGCGATCGCCTTTGCCCACGCCGAGCTTCTTCAGCGCGCCGGCGAAGAGGGCCACTTCGTTTCGCAGCTCGCGATAGGTGAACTTCGCCACGCTGCCGGTCACCGCGCTGTCCCAGATGAGCGCGAGCTGATCGGCGCGGCCCGACTCGATGTGCAGATCGAGCGCGTTCTCGCAGGTGTTGATCTGCCCGCCCTGGAACCACTGCGGCAGCTCCGGACGCGACTGGTCGAGCACGCGGTCCCACTTCTTTCGCCAGCGCAGCGCCTTCGCCGCTTCGCCCCAGAAGCCTTCCGGATCCTGCAGCGAACGGTCGAACATCTCCTGGTAGCGGCCCATCTCTCTCCTCACTTGGCGCGGCCGGCGCGGACCGTCAGGATGTCGCCGTCGTGCACGGCGTAGTCCTTGCCCTCCAGGCGCAGCTTGCCCAGCTCGCGGGCGCGATGCTCGTTGCCGGCCGCGAGGAAGTCGTCGTAGTGCATGACTTCGGCGCGGACGAAGCTCTTCTCCAGGTCGGAGTGGATCTTCCCCGCCGCGCGCGCGGCCCCATCGCCTCTCTTGATGGTCCAGGCGCGCACCTCGTCGTCGCCGACCGTGAAGAAGGAGATCTGATGTAGGAGCGCATAGACGGCGCGGAGGAAGCGCGCCCGCGCCGGCTCGCTCAGGTCGAGCGAGGAGAGGTACTCCGGTTGTTCCTCCGGCGGGAGCTGCGCGATCTCCGCCTCCACTTCCGCCGAGAGCGCGATCGATTCGGCGCCGAGCGTCCTGGCCGCTTCGGCCAGCGCGGGATCGACCGGCTTCGCCGCATCCTCCTCCGCGACGTTGGCGACGACCAGCATCGGCTTGCGGGAGAGGAATCCGAAGTGCGCCAGCACCTGGTCCTCGGCGTCGCTGAAGCCGAGCAAGCGGAGCGGCGCGCCCGACTCGAGATGCTTGGCCAGTCGCTGCAGCTCCTGGAACTCGCCTCCGGTATTGCGCTCCTGCTTCAGCCGATGTAGCCGCTTCTCCGCGACCTGGAGGTCGGAGAGGATCAGCTCGGCATCGTAGTCGCGCAGGTCGCGCAGCGGATCGGGCGGCGCCTCGGCAGGAAAGGCGCAGAGGACCAGGCAGAGCGCGTCGACCTCGCGCAGCGCCTGCAGCGACTCGGATTCCAGGCTCGCGCCTTTGGCGCGCGGACCCGGCAGATCGGCGAGCAGCACCTCCGCCGGCGTGGTCTTTTTCGGCTTGAACATCGCCGAGAGCTTGTCGAGGCGCGAGTCCGGCACCTTGATGGCGCCGAGATGCAGCTTGGCCTCGTGGCCGCGGTTGAGCCCGGTCAGGGCATTGAACAGCGTGGTTTTTCCCGAGCGGGCGAATCCGGCGAGTCCGGCTCGCATGCGAGCCTCCTGGTGAATGCCCCCGGCAGCGTAGCACCATCTTCATTCCATAGATCGTAGCCTGGGCGGCGAGCGTTTCCAGAGGGGGAGACCGCTGGCACGCGGCGTGAAGAGTGTGCAGCGGAAAGGAGGTTGCACATGACCACACTGGGAAAGATTCTCTTGGCCGCCATCGCTGTCGGGCTCGTCATCGGCGCCACCGTGATCTACCGGCCGCAGCCCGAGCCGGCGGTGGAGAGCGTCAAGCTCACGCACACGCAGGTGATGGAGTTGCAGCAGACCAAGGCGCCGACGCCGAAGCCGGTGGAGCACGTCGTGCCGCCCGCGCCGTCGGACGACGACGCCGAAGACGGCAACGGGAGCTAAGGGACGACGGGCGCCGCGCCGGTGAGCAGCGCCATGTAGCGATCCCAGTCCCAGCGGCAGGCGATGACGTTGTGCCAGGTCGGCTCGCCGGCCCAGGCGTCGCAGGGGTCGGAGTGGTGGCCGTAGCCGCCATACCAGCCGGGATGGTGCGGGTCGGGCACTTCGTAGTGCCCGATCACGTGCTGCCGGTCCTTGGGTATTGCAAATTTGTCGGTGATGAATCGGGCTAGGGCAGCCGACGATCGATAGAGCGCGTCGGGGAACGCCAGCTCGGCAAAACCTTCGTGCTCGATGGCGATCGACTGCGAATTGAGGTCCCAGTTGGCCGCGTGCCAGGCGGTGTCGGTGCTCGGCACCTGCTGGGTGATCTCGCCGTCGGCACCGCGGATGTCGAAGTGCGCGCTCGCCTGCGTGTCGGCGGAGAGGAAGAGCAGCTGCGTGCCTTCGTAGCTGCCTTCCATGTCGTGGATGACGAGATATTCGATCGGCAGCTCTCGACCTTCGCTGAAGTTGGCGGCGAGCATGAGCAGCGGCGGGCCCAGAGGAAACGGCAGCGTGAAGTCCTGGGGCGCGAGAAGGCCCGGCACGCCTTCGCGCAAGGCGGTGTAGACCTCCGCGGCGTAGGCAGCTGCGTCGCGCCAGTCGGAACCGGGAGCGGAGAGCATGACGGCCTCGTGCCAGTCGCCGAGGCGCTCCTCGCGCAGGTCGCGATACTGCGCGAAAGTGAAATCGGCTTGCGCGCGCAACTCGGCCGCGCGCGGCTCCATGCACTCGAGGGTCTCGCACTTCTCCACAGCCGACATCGCCAGGAGCAGCGGCCGCGGAACCCCGGCGCGGTCGGCGAGAGAGGAGAGGACGAGGAGGACTTCAGCGAGCATCGCCAACCCAACAACTGGCTCGTCCTCAAAGTTTCGCAAACAAGCTCGGCCGGCGCCGCCCCGGCGACCGCCTGCTCGGCCGCCAGAGTCTCCGGAGTGTCCAGAGTCTCCAGTGTCCCCGGAGTGCGCAGAGTTAGCAGACTGTACAGTTTGTACAATTCGGCCGGGCCCTGGGGGCTTCCGGCAGTATCCGGAGTGCGCGGACTGTACAGTTCGTACACACGGTACAATGCGCCCGTGTTTGCCCTGACCTTTGATGACGGGCCGGGACCCGATACCGAGGCGCTCTTGGACGTCCTGCGCGCCGCCGGAGTGCGCGCCACCTTCTTCCTGCTGGGCCGCAACCTCGAGGAAGCGCCCTGGTGCGGCGATCCGGCGCGGGCGCGCTCACTGGCGGTGCGCGCTGCCCGCGAAGGGCACGTCCTCGGCAACCATACCTGGTCGCATTTCCGGCCCGACCGATGGCGCGAGCTGGCGGCAGACGTGCGCCGCGGCGAAGCGGTCGTCCGCGACCTGCGCCGCGAATCCGGAGCGGCGGAGGCGCCGGTGCCGTTCCGACTGCCGTACGGCGTCCGGGTGACCGATGGCGCGCTCGATCCCCGCCTGCCGGTCATCGCCAGCATGGGGCTCGGCCATCAGCACTGGACCAGCGATTTCGACGACTGGACGTTGCCGCATGGCGAAGGCCCCGCGCTCGCGGCGCGGATGGTCGCGCACATCGAGCAGTTCGCGGCGCTCGGTCTCGATGCCGTGCTCGATCTCCACGACTCCGGAACTGGCTCGAGCTTCGGATACTCGCGCCCGGCCACGGTCGAGGGCGTCCGTCTGCTGCTCGAGGAAGCCCGGCGGCGGAAGTGGAAGAGCTACACGGTGCCGTGAAAGAATCGCGGCGTGCGGCTTTCCACCGATCGGCTCGAGCTCTTTCCACTGGACGTGCGCGCCCTCGACGCCTGGCTCGCGGGTGACGTTCAGCTCTTGCTTGAGCTGACCGGCGCGCAGTTCCCCGCCGTCGCGCCGCCGCTGCTCGACGAAGATCTACAGATGCTCCGGAACCTGGTGGCGAGCGCCGGCGAGGGCTGGTTCTGGGCCGTCTGGGCCTTCATGCTTCGCGACTCGCACATCGTCGTCGGCGCGGGCGGATGCGGCACCGGCCCCGACGCGCAGGGCAACATCGTCTTTGGCTACTCCATCTACCCAGAGCACCAGCGCCGCGGCTTCGCCACGGAGGCCTCACGCGCGCTCGTCGACTGGTACTTCGCCGACTTGCGCGTGCGGATCGTGCGCGCGACGGTGCCGCCGCAGCACACGCCCTCCATCCGCGTCGTGGAGAAGTGCGGGCTCGTGCGCGTCGGCGCGGAAATCGATCCCCAGGTGGGCCCCGTCGACGTCTACGAGCGGCAGCGTTAGCGGCGCGCCAGGCGCACGGTGCGCTCGAATCCGTCGTCGAGCACCCTCAGGCTGGCCTCGACCGTGCCGTCGGGGGCGCAGCGGTAGATCTCCTCGACCTCGGGGCCTTCGCGCGCCAGCCGCTGGACAGTCACGCCGGCCAGGTCGCCGCGCTCGCGCAGGGTGGGATCGAAGGGAAAGAGGACCTCGTCCCAGGCGGCAAGATTTCCTTCGGGGCGGCCCTGATCGATGCGGCCGCACTCGACGAAGCGGAAGTGGCCGACATTGTGCGCGGCGCGGTAGCGGCGCGAGACCTGCGTCGGCAGCTCGGTGTCCTTGGGCACCAGGATGTCGAAGGAGATGCGCTCGCCGGCCTCGGCCTCGCGAAAGACGCCGAAGTTTCGCGTGAGCCGCTCGGTCAGCTTGTACCCTGCGCCTTCGTCGAGATGGATGGCGAGGCCGATGGCGCAGGAGCCGAAGGGATGCGGCGACCGGCGCACCCGGTGCGCGCCGAACCGCTCGCGCAATCTGCGATAGACGGGCGGAAAGGCGGAGGCGCCGCCCACCACGTAGATGCCGGCCAGCTCGCTCCAGGGCACGGGATCGTCTCCGCGGCGCGGATCGCGCATCGCCGGATCCATCGCCGTCAGCGTCTGCTCCACCAGGCCGGCGCAGGCGGCGTAGACGTCGTCGATGGGCAGCACGACGGAATCGACCACGAACTTGCGCGTGTTGGGGCTGATCGATTCTTTCTGCAGGCGCACTTCCTCGAGCAGGGCCGGCGACACCTCCGCCTTGCCGCGCACCGCCACCAACCAGGCAATGGCGTCGTCGAAATCGTCGCCGCCCAGGCGCGAGACGCCCGAGCTGGTGATGACTTCGTTGCTCTTTCCTTCCATGCGGATGAGCGAGGCGTCGAAGGTGCCCCCGCCCAGGTCGTAGACGAGCACGTACTCGCGCTTCGCCGTCACCGTCTCGCGGAAGCGGTGGGCGTACTCGAAACCGGCGGCGGAAGGCTCATTGAGCACCGCCTTGAGGTCGAAACCGGCGCGCCGGTAGGCGTCGATGGTGATCAGCCGCTGCCCCGTCGAGGCGTTGGCCGGCACGCTCACCGCCGCTTCGATCCGGTCCTTGGGGCGCAGGCCGGCGTTGGAGTGATGGACGATCTGCTCGCGCACATGGGCGAGGAAGCGCGCGAGCAGATCGCTGACCTGCGCGCCGGGATGCGCCTCGTTGAGGAGGCGTTTGAAGGAGCGGAGCAGCCGCCAGTCCGGATCGTGCGCCACCGCCTGCGCGGCGAGACCGAAGCGCATTTCGTTCCCGCGCGTGGCGATGAGCGAAGGGATGGCCTGGTCTCCGTGCTCGAAGGAGACGATGGGGTAGTTGCCGCGATCGACCAGCGCGACGACGGTATGGGTGGTGCCGAAGTCGATCCCCAGCCGCATGAGGCCTGTTATACACGCGCGCCATGCTCCTCGCGCTCCTGCTTGCCGCCCAGATGGACCAGTCGACGCTGGAGAAAATGGCCGCCCGATTCGCCCCCACCGAGGTGGGGGCGCCGCTCGACGGGCTGCCCGACAACGAGCGGCTGGCGCTCGCCCGGATCGTCGCCGCCGCGCGTTGGATGGACACCCTCTACTTGCGCCAGGTCTGGGTGGGGAACGAATCGTTGCTCTTGCAACTATCGCAGGACCACTCGCCGCTGGGCCGGGCGCGGCTGCATCTCTTCCTCATCAACAAATCGCCCTGGTCCAACCTCGATCACGACGCGCCCTTCATCCCCGGCGTTCCGCCCCGCCCCGACGCAGCCAATTTCTACCCGCCCGGGGCGAGCAAGGAAGAGATCGAGAAATGGCAGGGCTCGCTCTCCGGCGCGCAGCGCGACGCCGCCGCCGGGTTCTTCACCGTCATCCGCCGCACCAGCACCGGCTACGCCATCGTGGACTACAGCATGGAGTACCAGCCGGAGCTGGCCGAAGCTGCGCGGCTCTTGCGCGAGGCGGCGGCCCTCACCCGGCAGCCGACGCTCAAGCGATTCCTCGAGACGCGCGCCGCGGCGTTCCTCTCCAACGATTACTACGAGAGCGACGTGGCCTGGATGGAGCTGGACGCGACGATCGAGCCGACCCTCGGTCCTTACGAGGTCTACACCGACAACTGGTTCAACCAGAAAGCGGCTTTCGAAGCCTACATCGCGCTGCGCGACGAGAAGGAGACGGGGCGGTTGGCGAAGCTCTCCTCCCAGCTGCAGGGCATCGAGGACGCGCTGCCGATCGCGCCCGGGCTGCGCAATCCCAAGCTGGGCGCTCTCGCG
>Ga0209471_1000742_pt1 | contig 20714 bp, 15 predicted proteins | sample GraSoiAngelo_128_FD_185885 | JGI IMG/M metagenome (GOLD analysis project Ga0209471, IMG submission 185885) | Grasslands soil microbial communities from the Angelo Coastal Reserve, California, USA - 14_0927_12_20cm (SPAdes) (version 2) | ecosystem: Environmental > Terrestrial > Soil > Grasslands ...
AATCGGCAGATTCAGGAGGCGGCCGAAGCGCATCCCGATTTTTTCATCTTTGACTCTCTGCCTGGAGCGGGAGCGGTGATGGCGCCACGGCTGCTGGCGGCGTTCGGTTCGCAGCGGGAGCGCTATCAAAATGCCGCCGAGGTGCAAACCTTCTCGGGGATCGCACCCGTGACGGAAAGCAGCGGGAAAAGCAGTTGGGTTCATTTCCGCTTTGCTTGTTCGAAGTTCCTACGGCAGAGCTTTCACGAATGGGCCGCCCTTTCCATCCCTCAATCGAAATGGGCGCGCGCCTACTACGAGCTGCAGTGTCGCCGGGGCAAGAAGCACCATGCGGCGGTGCGGGCGTTAGCCTTCAAATGGATTCGCATAATCTATCGCTGCTGGAAGGAGCGCGTGGCCTACGACGAGAACGTCTACCTAGCAGCTTTGGCCAAACACAACTCGCCGCTGGTGGCAGCAACCAAGGCGGCGTTGTGAGAAACATGTGTGAAACCTGTGCGGGAGGAGGTGAATTTTCACGGGGAAAATCAATTTCTTACTTGACAGCACTCCTCAGAAATCTTGCGATACCTTGCAATGCTTGCAAAAAGTTTCCAACTGGTTCCAACACGCCAACTTCATTGCCATCGCTTGCGCTTTTTTGAGCGCGAACGCGTCGTGACGCCGGCGGTACCGATTCCCGGATGACGAATGTCATCGTGCGCCGCGGGCTGGTGATTTCCTCAACTTTCATCCGGACCCCCGAGGAGAAAGTCCTCCCAGCTGACGCTCGCGATCTCGTGGCGCCGCGCGAGTTCTTCGTGGCCGGGTGCCGAGATGACGAGCGGCTTAAAGGCTGGATTGCGCCGGCAGAACTCCAGCAGGCCCCGGAGCGCCCCAGCATCAAAGCGGCCGGTTTTGACTTCCACTGCCCACTTCCCCCAACTCCCGTCGAAGACCGCATCAACCTCCAATGGTTCTTCCCGCCAGTACGATACCTGCTGGCCTTGGTTGATTGCGAAGGCTAGGCATGCGTTCTCAACCCAGAACCCGAACCGATCCGGTTCACGATCTGGATCGGGCGCACCGCTGGGATGCATGGCGGAGAGCAGGGCATTGTTCAGCACTACCAGTTTGGGCGGAGAGGCACGACGCCTATGTTCCTGCAACGAGTACTTTTCGAGCGGCGCAATTAGGTAAGCCTCTTGAAGCAGTGCAAGGTAATGCGCAACCGTTTCCAAGGCACCTCGGTCTTGAAGCTGCCCCTGTAGCTTTTGCAGCGAGACGATCTGCGCAGGTGATGCTGCCCCGAGGGCGAATACTTGACGCAGTAGCGCGGGACGCCTCACCGCACCCAATGCAAGGACATCGCGGCCAATCGCAGGCTCGATAATAGCGTCACGTACGTAGGCACGCCAGCGGGCCTGATCTTTCTGGAGTTCGACCGCGCCGGGGTAGGCGCCGAAGCGGACGAGATCATGCGCGGCCTCGCGCGGCGAGAGATGAAAAGTCTCTGCCAGAGCGGTAGCAGGCCAATGGCTGAGGGTCAGCCGCTCGAAGCGGCCGGCCAGGCTCTCCCGCGAACCTGTGGCGACATGTAGTGCCGACGAGCCGGTGGCTACAACATGGATTGGATGACGACGACGGCGGACGCGATCCCACTGGCCCTTTAACCGTTCTGCCCAGCCGGAAAGACGATGCACCTCATCCAACAGCAGAAACGCTGTACCGCTCTTAGCGCGCTCTTCTGCTTCGCCCCAGCGGTGCTCCCAAAAACCTGGCAGGGCGGCATCCGGCTCATCAGCCGCGGCGTATACGGCTCTGTCGCGGAACCTGGCGGCGATTTCCAGTAGGAGCGTGGTCTTGCCTACCTGACGCGGACCGGTGAGCAGCTGAATGCGGCCGGGAGCGGGCTCCTTGAGGCGGTCGAGCAGCTGTTCCCGGCAGTAGCCAAAGGCGTTGTGAATCGCTACCATAGTCTAATAATTATTCTACTATACCTTTGATTCTGTCAAGTCATAAGGGATGAGCCATTTGCCTGCCGTCCTACCAACAATGCTTTTATGCCTTTCAAGATTTAGACTAACTCGTATACATTGCGACGACATGGATGGCAGGGCCAGTCGGTCGTCTAGTCGTCTATCAGCGCGCTTGCAGCAACTTTCACATCAACTCGCGCCCCATCCTGTGCCTACCAAGAACTGGATCAGCCGGCCTTCAGCAAAGTACGGGGTCGTCTTTGAGCTGAGCAGCCAGAACAGCCTGTCGAACAAAACGAGTCTTGGGCGTGGATGACGCCGCTTGAGCGCAGAAAGCTGCTGGCGTAAAGCCAGATTCATTGAGTTACCCATGCGTCCGAGGGGACCGTTCCGAGAACCGCGTTTGCGGCAATGAAGCGCTGCGCTTCGAGGTTGAAGAAGAAAAAGGCTTTATCCTTCAAGACCGGACCGCCGAAGGAAAAGCCATAACTGTGGTTACGCAGCTTGCTTGGCGAGCCGGGCGGAACGAAAGGAGATTCCTTTCCCAGCGCGTCATTACGATGAAAATAATAGACGCTCCCGTGGAAGTCGTTGGTTCCCGACTTCACCACGACGTTGACCATGGAACGTGGGTTGCGACCGTAATCCGCGCCTCCGACACTCTGCTGATTGAATTCCTCGATCGAATCAATGGGCAATAACACTCCCGGAACTCCGGAAATGCTTCCCTGGTTGACGGTAAGCGGACGTATCGGGCTCTGGTGGACACTCCACGTTGCTGACAAGGATCACAAAATCTGCGCAAGACACGCTCTGTGAGCGCAAATTTTACTTTGTGCGTTTTTGGGGGTTGGGGTGTTAGGGGTCGTCGTACTTGACATATCAAGATGTGAGCGTAGACTTCTGCCCACGCCGGATACTCATCGCGAGGCTTCCAACACGACACAATGCCACTTCTTGTAAACTCATTATCCCGCAGACGCGTCTGGCTTATCGGTGCCCTTTCGCTGTTGATAGTTGGCATGATGGTCAGCGGTCTTTTTGTGCGATTTCGCACCCAAGCTGGTCCCCCCTATAGCCAGAGAGAAGCTCTCCGGACGATTCGAATTGACAAGGGCTTTCGTATTGAGCCCTTTGCCGCGGAGCCGCTGATCAAGAGCCCCGTCGCGATGGATTGGGACGAAGATGGGCGCATCTACGTCGCCGAGGATACCGGTTATCCGCTCGATACCAGGCCGATAGGCCGCATCGTGCTCCTTGAGGATACGAACGGCGATGGAATTCCCGATCGTCGCACAGTCTTTGCTGATCAAATCGTCATGCCAAATGGCGTGATGTGCTGGAAGGGTGGCGTCCTTGTGACCGCAGCTCCCGACGTGTGGTTTTTCAAGGATACAACCGGAAGCGGCAAGGCTGACGTCCGTGAAAAAGTCCTTACCGGTTTCGCGTTCACAAACCCGCAGCACATGGTGAACGGTCCGCTTTACGGTCCGGATAATTGGATCTACCTAAACCACCAAGGACCGATTCACACCGTGGTATTCCAGGACCCATTTGGAGACCGGGGAAGCGACATTCGCTTCGCGGATGGGCAAGGGCCGCGGTTAAAAATGGCGCCGCGCAGCGTACGATTCAGGCCAGAAACACATGAGCTGGAGTTCTTATCCGCTTGGTCGCAATATGGGCAGGCCTTTGATGAATGGGGACGCCATTTCACCGTCACCAACGACAGCAATGGACGCCACGATGTTATCGCCGCTCGCTACTTGCAGAGAAATCCCGCTCTCTTGGTGTCAAACGTTCAGCAGGATGTTTCCACGGATGAGAACAACAAAGTTTTTCCGATCACGCGAAATCCGCGATTCGAAATCCTGACAGACGTCGGAACGCTCACTTCTTCGTGCAGTATCACACTGCCATCCATGGGCGGCACGTTCCCGGCTTCATTTGATCGCGTGGCCTGCGTTGCTGAGTCTGCGCACAACATGGTGCATTGCGATGTCTGGTCAGATGCGGGCGCAACTTACCTCGCGCGCCGCCTGGAACAGAACGCCGAGTTCATTGCCTCGACAGATGCGTGGTTCAGGCCAGTCAATATGTACATCGGGCCGGATGGGGCGTTGTACCTCATCGATTATTACCGCAACACCATTGAGCATCCGGAGTGGATGGCCGCGGACACCTATCATGCCGGATACCTCTATAACGGACAAGATCGCGGTCGAATCTACCGGATTGTTCCCGATTCAAAGTCGCCCCTAGCCTTCGCCAAAGACATTCGACTCGGCCAAGGGTCAGACGCGGAGCTTGTCCAAAAACTGGCTAGCCCAAACATCTGGTGGCGCCGGACGGCTCAGCGTTTGCTAGTAGAGCGCCATCGCACCGATGCCGTTCCATTGCTAGTTCGACTTTTCCAGGAAAGCACGTCACCGCTGGGGCGCGTGCACGCATTGTGGACACTCGATGGCTTGGGAAAACTTGAGCCCAGTCTAGTAACAAAGGCGCTCGACGATCCCGTAGCGGGTGTCCGCGAAAACGCAATTCGCCTGGCCGAACCCTACTTGGCGAAGTCTCCCGTGCTGGCTCGGAAGCTCACGCAGATGGCCGGCGACCCGGATGCCAAGGTGCGGTTCCAGCTCCTTTGCACGCTGGGATTGATTGACTCCCCGGATGCAGCAGCCGCTCAGAACAAGCTTCTCGCAGACGGCGTGGAAGACCCGTGGATGCAGGTGGCTGCACTTACCGCACCTCCGCGTCGTGCGCTGCCGTACTTCGAGCTGGCGGTTTCTCGCTTTGCCAACAGCGAGACGAAGGGACGTCGCGATTTCTTTCATCAAGTCGGCTCTGTGATCGGCATGAAAGCCGACACGAAACAAATGCGGCGACTTCTCGCAACCGTGGCGAACAGCTCCCAACGCAATTCCAATTGGTGGGGCGGGGCCACGCTCGACGGCATGGCTGAGGGCGTTCGCGCGAATGGTGCTGATGCCAAAGCAGCGCTAAAGGCAGATCGCGATACCTTTCTGCGAATGTTCGAGCGCCGGCCGGGGCCAGTCGGTCATGCCGCGGTTCATCTCCTGGCGGCGCTCGGACTTCCGGACGACTCCGCTGCCTCAGAAGCGCTGAAGCGCGCTGAAGTCATAGCCGCAGATCGCAAAGCCGAGGCCACTGTACGAGCTGACGCATTGGAGCTCTTGGCGCTCGCAAAATCCGATCGCGAGGCACACTTACTGGAAAGCCTGCTGGACCCCCAGGAGCCCGACGCCGTTCAGATTGCCGCCGTGAAGGCGCTTAGCTCCGTCAGAGGTTCCAAAGTAGGCGGATTGTTGCTGGCGAAGTGGAATGGCATGAGCGCTACCGTTCGAGCGGAGGCTACTAACACCCTCCTGAGCGGAGGTTCCGATCGTGTTCGTCTTCTGCTGGAGGCCGTGAAGAACGGAGACGTGCAAACCTGGCAGCTCGAACCGTACAAGCCCCGCCTTTTCATGGACTCCGATCCTGCTGTTCGACAGTTGGCAAGGTCGCTTTTCGAGCAGAGCTCGGCGCAACGCGAGCAAGTCTTGAAGGAATATCAGCCGGCATTAAACATGGCTGGCGACGTAGCGCGCGGCAAAGAAACCTTCACGCGCGTCTGCTCGAGATGTCACGCTCTCGACGGCGTCGGCGTGGCCGTCGGTCCCAACCTCGGAACAGTTCGCAATCATCCCGCATCGGAGCTTTTGGAAGACATCATTCTGCCCAGCAAGTCAATCGAACACGGCTTTGAAACCTATGTCGTGGAGCTGGCATCCGGAGACATCGCGAATGGAATTATGAGCGCGCAGACTGCCGCAACGATTACCCTGCGGCAGGAGCAGGGAAGGGCGACGGTCATTGCTCGCCAAGACATCAAAAGCATGCGCGTCAGCAAGGTTTCCATGATGCCCGAAGGCCTCGAGAAGCAGATCAGTGTTAGTCAAATGGCGGACCTGCTGACGTTTTTGAAAGCCGTCCGCTGAGTTACATGCGCTGCTTAATGTTCAGAACAAACCCAACAAACCAACAAGCCCGGTATCAACCACCGTTGCCACGAGCCATGCTAAAATCTGGCCCGTGAACCGCCGGCAGACCCTCCAGATGCTTTTCCGGCTCGGGCTTTGCTCTTTGCCGCCCTTCCCTCGTCTCTTACCCGCAAAGACTGGCAGCGAGGACGAGTACTTCCCAAACTATGTTGACGTTGCCCTTCAGGCTGGGTTGACCGCGAGGACTGTGATCGCGGGACACGAAAGCAAAGACTTTCTTCTCTCCACAACCGGTGGCGGAATTGCTCTATTCGATTATGACAATGATGGATGGCTGGACATATTTGTCGTGAATGGCTGGGGGCTAGCTCGGTTCCCCAAAGGAGAAGAGCCAACAAATCACCTCTATAGGAACAATCACGACGGAACATTCACGGACGTGACCGCCAAAGCCAATCTCGCGCGCTCCGGCTGGGGCCAGGGAGTATGCGTCGGGGATTACAACAACGATGGCTTCCTGGACTTATTCGTCACCTATTACGGCAAAACCGTGTTGTACCGCAATAACGGAGATGGCACCTTCACCGACGTGACCCGCGAATCCAGGCTGCTCCAACTTGAGGACCACTGGAACTCCGGGGCGGCTTTCCTCGATTACGACCGCGACGGCCATCTCGATCTCTTCGTCAGCAACTACGTTGCCGACGAATCCGGCCTCGCGCTGTACGATTCGGATCCGTCCCTGGTCGGGGTGCAATCGCCCGTGTTACACGGGCCCGCAGGATTGCAAGGATCAAAGAACATTCTCTATCACAATAATGGCGACGGAACTTTCGCAGATGTGTCCAAAGCAACTGGTATCGCAAACTCCGATGCCGCGTATGGTTTTACGCCTTGCGTTGCCGACTATGACAACGATGGTTGGCCCGATATTTACGTTGCGAACGATTCGACCCCGAGCCTGCTTTTCAAAAATAATCGTAACGGGACATTCACCGAGGTTGGCCTGCTCGCTGGAGTGGCCGTTGACGAAAATGGGGGCTCGCAGGGCGGAATGGGTGTGGATACTGGGGACTATGACGGCGATGGTCTTCTCGATATCATAAAAACGAACTACTCAGATCAAACCACGTCCTTGTACCACAACCAGGGGAATGGATTCTTTTCGGATCGCACATTCCAAGCCGGCCTAAGTGGACAGACTTCTTCCGTGAAGTGGGGCACTGCTTTTTTCGACTTTGATAACGACGGTCAGCTCGATGTTTTCATCGTCACGGGCGCGATTTACCCTCCGGGGCTGGGCGGACGGCACGGCAAGCCGAAAGAAGAGGAAGGCAAGAAAATTTTGTACCGCAATTTGGGAAACGGCCGCTTCCAGGACATCTCTGCGCGTGGCGGACCTGGCTTGGTGTCTCCGCGTTGTAGCCGGGGAGCGGCTTTTGGCGACATTTTTCGTACAGGGCAAATCGATGTGGTTATCAACAATCTGAATGACTTCCCTACGTTGCTTCGGAATCAGTCGCCTTCGCCGAACTCATGGCTGCTTGTTAGACTTGTGGGAACGCGTGCCAACCGCGCCGCAATAGGATCCCGTGTGATTGTCGAAGCCGAGGGCCGCCGGCAAATTCAGGAGGTGCGCAGCGGTGGCAGTTTCTGCTCGCAGAGCGACTTGCGATTACACTTCGGCCTCGGCCGCGCGCGCGAAGCGACTCGCGTGACGATTAAATGGTTAGGCGACAGGCAGGAAATCTTGGAACACGTGCCTGCCAATCGCTTGGTTGTGATCCAAGAGGGAAAGGGTATTGTTGGTCAGGAAAAGTTTTGAAGCTGTTTTGTCGTGCTATTTTCGACCGATTGTTCTGGCTTTCCTCGTCGTAACTGTTCCGTGTGCGCTACTGAAAAGTCAGGGAAATCCTGCCAATACATCTTCCGCGTATGACCGAGCCTTCCAATTATTGCAAGCCGGACAACCTGACGCGGCGCTCGCAGAAATAGATACCGCATTGGCCCGTGAACCGGACAATCCCTCTCTGAACAACCTTCGAGGGCTCGTAACTGCGAAGCTCGGTCGTTCGGCGGAGGCCGAGGCCAGTTTCAGGAAAGTCATTCGCCTGCTGCCTCATGCGGCGATGGGCTACAACAATCTTGCCGCACTGCTTTGGCGGCTGGGGCGCAGTGATGACGCTGCGAAAACATTTCGTCAGGCTCTTTCGGAGGAGCCGCACAATTTCACAGCGTTAGTAGGTCTCGGTAGCATTTTGGCGGAAAGTCGAAAATCTGCAGACGCTCTCCCATACCTTGAAAAGGCGTGGGGCAGCCAACCCGGGGACTTCCAGACTGGCTATGAGTTGGCTCGAAGCCTGACCGAGCTCAAAAAAGCGGGTGAGGCTCAGAAAGTGCTAGCAAGGGTAGCCCCTCCCCAAGACACTGCAACCCGAGCGAAGTTCTATGTCCTCTCCGCAGAAATAGCCGAACAACTTGCCGACCAACCTGCCGCAAGTCGTGATTATCGACGCGCATACGACCTTACTCCGCAATCGTTCGAGATTTACCTTGGCTTGGTGCGCAGTACTCTCGCGATGCGCGACCCTTCATGGAGGCAACTGCCTCCTCCGCCGGCAGGTCTTTCTCCGGAACAACACTTAGCGCTCGGCGTAATGTTTGCATCGAGTGGCACCTACTCGGAAGCGATTTCGCATTTTCAGCAAACGCTGCAGCTGCAACCCACGAGTCATCTCGCAGCCTATAACTTAGCCTTGGCCTACAAGGAGGAAGGTAAATCGCAGGCAGCCATTGAGTTGCTTGAACACACAGTCGATCAACAACCGAATGCCGAGCTCTACAACCTCCAGGCATCACTCGAAGAAGACGCAGGCCGCTATGTGCAAGCCGTGCGTCATTACCAAAGCGCCGTGGATCTCGATCCCGGGAACGAACAATATTATTTTGACCTCGCGGCGGAATACCTTGTGCATCTGACATTTGGTCCGGCACTCGAGGTCTTTCGCGTAGCCTCACAGAAATTTCCTGCATCTGCGCGCCTGCATGTCGGCGAGGGGTTGGCTCAATTCGCCCTCCGCCAATATGGCGATGCCGCAGACACGTTTATGGACGCCCTGGAGACTGATCCCACCTCTCCTGACGCCTTTCTCGCCTGGAATGCGTTGCCCACTTTTGTAATCGTAGCTGCATGGGAAAAGATACAGCCTCGGCTGCGGCATTTAGCGGGACGCTTTCCTGAGAATCCCCAGGCTGTGTTCTGCTATGCATCGGCGCTTTTTCGTCAGAACGTGGCTTCGGGTCAATCGGACGGTCTCGACTTGGCACAATCTCTGCTCGAGAAGGTAGTCCGCTTGAACCCCCGGATGGCTGTTGCCCACCTTGAATTAGGAGCAGTCTATGCCGAGCGCAAACAAAGCGAAAAGGCCGTCGCCAGTTTTCTCGAGGCAATTCGATTGGATCCCAACTCCGAAATGGCGCACTACAAGCTTGGGCAGATCTATCGAGACCTGAATCAATTGACTTTGGCTGAGCGGGAATTGGATCTCTATCGGAAATTGTCGAGAAACCATCGCGACCAAATGGTGCGAAACCGAAGGGCGATCCGGCAATTCGTGCTCGCAAAGCCTGCATACGACTCTGCTTCGACAAAAGAAAAGGCACCCTTGTGACCTAACGGAGACGGAAGAACGAAACGGGTCGGGCTAGAACTTGTATTTCAAGGCGAACTCGATCTGCCGGTTGTCCGTCGCGGTACTGGTGATGCTCGCTCCTCCTGGCTGATCCACAGTGTTGCCAGGCAGGCCGAAATTGGGGTGGTTCAGCATGTTGAAGAACTCGGAGCGGAACTCGATCTGGTGAGTTTCACGCAGGTTGAAGCTCTTTTTCAGAACAAAATCCACGCTGACAAGCTTCGGGCCGCGCAGGTTTCCAATCCGCGAGTTGCCGAACACGTGCGCGACCTGTTGTCCGGGGGCCAAAGACGGCACAACGAATACCGCCTGGTTATACCAACACGCCAGCGTTTGGTGGCCGGGATTATCGCAACCCAGACTCGCCTGTTGGGCCGTCCCAATAGAAAACTCGTAAGGATTGCCGATCTGGTCCGGCCGATAACTCCCACTTCCGGTGTTGCTAAGATCACCGGACATGCCGGCCGTGAATGCCTCGCCGCTCTGCGCACTCGTTATTCCACCGATCTGCCATCCGCCGATAATCCCCTCGGCAACACTGCTGAGATTACTTACGAAATGTCGGCCTCGGCCAACCGGTAGCTCGTAGATATAGCTCACGACGAAACGGTGCCGAAGATCCGGCAGGACCGGGCCATACTCTCTTTCTGGATGGTGAGCATCCTGGATTGCGGCGCCCACGTTGCCATCCGCGTTGCCCAGATTGTGAGCCAGCGTGTACGAGGCCAGGAAGTTAAAGCCGTTTGACAGGCGTTTGTTCAGCGAAGCCTGGAAAGCGTTGTAGGTCATCTGAAGTTGTGGAAAATCCAATGGCAATATGTTGCTCAGGTCCGGCAAGACGTTGAAATATGGCCGACCAAAATTACCTGTGGCATCAGAGAAGTTGGAGTCCAACGGCTGAAGAGGCTGGTTCAGGTCGCTGACCTCATGGTTCCACAAGTGGTACGCACGCGTGCCGACATATCCAATTTGCGCCACCCAGTTCTGCGAAAATTCGTGTTGAATGCCCAAGTTCCACTCGAGGATCCGCGGCATGCGACGCACAGGTCCAGTGGTTCGCACGACCCCAATGGGGTGGCTCGGATCAGCGAACGGAATCGTCGGCGAAAAACCGGCGGATATAAATTGGCTCGCGGAGGGCACCTGGCCCACATTGAAGGTGCGCGATGCAAACGCCAGTTGCGGCGGGTTCAGGCCTAAGTCATCGAAGATGTTACCCTCGCTTGAATAGAAGATGCCGAAGGCGCTGTGGACAACGGTCTTCTTCTGCAACGACCAGGCTAAACCGATGCGAGGGGCCCAGTCGCTCTTATCGAACTGAACGCCGGCGTGAGGCACCGCATTCGGTCCATAGGAATTCACCACAACAGCGCGGTCGAGATCGAAGTTACCAACGCGTCCGTTGGCGGGCGAAGTCACCTCATACCGCAAGCCAATGTTCAAAGTAAGGTTCGGCAAAACGTGAAAATCATCCTGTGCGAACTCCGCGAGGTCCCAATAGCGTGTCGGATACAGCCCGGTCAGGAAATCTTGGCCGGACGAATTTGGGATTCCTAGCAACAAGTCAGCCAGTCCGTTGCCGCCGGTCGACGTGGTCAGGTCCGCGGTATATCCGCCGGGAAAACTGAATTGTCCGCGAGACGCCGTAAGCTGAAAAAAGTTCCGCTGCTGCCGGCGGAAATCAATGCCGAACTTGAAAGAATGCTTGTTCCGGACCCAGGTCACAGTGTCCGCCACTTGAAAAATGTTTTCGAAAGCATGTTCGGGCGTCCAGAGCGAGTCGCCGAGAGAAGTAAAGCTGGCGACATCGATAAAAGACAATCCCGAAGAGTTCACGTCGCCACGATTTGCGTTGGGAATTCCCACCTGCTGAGACAGGTTTTTGCCGAAAAGCAGTGGCAAAGCATTCACCGTGTAGCGGAAGAACCCGCCATGAGCGTCGTTGAGCAGGCGCCCTGAAAAAGTGTGAGTCCATCCAAGGCTAATGTGCTGAGCTCGCGTCTTGTCGCGACTTGGACAGCAACTTGCTCCGCCCAGGTCCCCTAACGGTCCTGGCCTGAAGCTACGGATATCATCGAAGCTGTACCCCGCGAAGATTTGATCCGGTTCGCGGAAATGATGGTCGAGCCGAATGTCGAACGAATCCTGATCGTTCATCCGACTTGGACTGGAGAAATAGTTGTTGAACAAGCCCGGACCGTTAGGCATTGGGTACAAATTGACAATATTCGAACCCGTCGCATCGATGATGGTAGGCGGGATCACGTTCAGTTGGCTGTTGTAGCTGATCGGATCGCGGAGCTGAACGCTTACGGGCTGCCCGGTGTTCGGATCCGGATTAACGCACGTATAGTTGCGAGTGCTAAACGGGTCAAAAATAGTGCCTGTGTCGAACGACTCGCCTGGACCGGGAGCGGGACAAGGCGAAAACGATTGCCCTGTCAACCGGTCGCTAAAATCCCCGGCACGCTCCGCGGCGTTCGGCACGGTGGATATGTAGGGTAGGCCCTCCCGCACCCTGCTCCCCTGGTAATCGCCGAAAATGAATGTCTTGTCTTTTTTTATCGGACTCCCGAGGAAAGCACCAAACTGATTTCTCTTAAAAGCTGGTTTTGGCGTGGGTGCGAAAGAGAAATAATTTCTCGCGTCCAATTTTTCGTTGCGGATGAACTCGAATGCGCCACCGTGAATCTGATTGGTCCCGGACTTCACTACCACGTTCACCGCGGCGCCGCCGCGACCAAATTCCGCGCTCATGGAGTTTTCTTCGGTGCGAAATTCCTGAATCGCGTCGGGCGGCGGAAGCACGACAACACCTCCGAGGCCGAATTCATTGTTATCCACGCCGTTCAGCAGAAAGTTATTGTTCGAAACCCGCAGCCCATTTACAGACAGCGCTTCATTCGCCCTTTCATTCTCAAAGACGCCGCCGGACACGTTGGAGCCGGTCTGGCCGCTATTAGCGCCTGGCCCCAGATAGGCAAGTTGAATGAAGTTGCGGCCGTTTAACGGCAGGTCAGAAATCCGCCTCTCCGTTTCTATCGTTCCTAGGGACGAGGTCTCGGTCTGCAGTAAGGGGGCCGTTGCGGTTACCTCTACTGATTCGGTCGTGGAACCCACCTGCAGAGTTAGATTCACCCGTACCACTTGGTTGACGCCTACGCCGACATTCGGCTCAACGGCCTTCTTAAAACCTTGTTTTTCCACGGTCACTGAGTACGCGCCAATGCGCAACACGTTGGCTGCATATGCCCCGGAGCTATCCGTTGTGACCTCAACTAACTGATCTGTAGCCAAATTCTTTATAGCTACCTTTGCCCCTTCCACGTTTGCGCCACTGGCATCGCTCACTGTGCCCACAATACTGCCGCGGTCAACTTGGGCGATTAGGGCAGAAGCATGGGTGATTACAACCGAAGCGAAAGCCAACTTCAGAGCCCGGCTAGCAACTGACAGTGCCTTCATATTGCCCCCTTGGCGTTGTGAGGTGAGGGTGAATGGTTGGAATGAGAGCTCTAATACCCCACCACAAGCCCCCTGTCAAGAGGGTTAAGGTGCTCGAAAGTTGTAGGAAGGTCTACCAGGCAGAGTTAGAATGCGGTCCTGCATGGGAGTATCGTCATGAGCACGATTCGCCTCTCAACTTTTGTCCTTTTGGTCTGCTCCGTCGCATGGCCGCAATATCACGGTCCAGTGGGGAACGGTCATGATAGAAAACGGTGGGCGGAGCCCGCGGAACAGCACAATGCAACTCACCTAAGCGATAGGCCCGACTTGCGAGAGCTCAAAAGAGATGCAGAGGAATTGGCCAACCTGTCGCAGACGATACCTGCTGACGTTGAGGCCATTAGTCGCGGCTTGCTTTCCAGCAATTTGAATGAACGGCTCAAGCGTATTGAGAAATTATCCAAGAAACTGCACGATGCCGTGGAACGAAGCAAACCGTGACACGGAGAGTTGGTGTGTCTCCGTTACTGCGGATTCCGCGCGAGAGATGATCAGTACTGAACAAAACTGGTGGCGTAGCGGAAGGTTTCTACGTAATGGCCGTCCTTTCGAGGCTGCTGCCGTCGCATGTCGGCTTTGGCTTTGGCCAGATCGGCAGGCTCCCAATCGGACCGATACTGGCTGACCGCCGGCTCGAACTGGCTGACTTGTCTAGCGGCCGCATCGAATTTGAGTTCGGCCACCGCATCGATGTTTACGTAATAATTGGCTTCTTGCGGCGAAGGGTAGAAGAAATACGTTTCGGGAACTCTGTACGGCTGCAGGCCTTGCTGCAGGCGCTGATTCGGAAAATACAGCCAGAACTCCGCCGCACGGACCGCATCGATAGTATTAAAAGCCGCCATGCGATGGTCCGTTTTGTGCCATCGCTCATACCATTCCCCGGGATCCACACTGAGTAGTACATCGGGGCGTATGCGCCGGATAATGGCTGTGGCCTCCTCAACGAGCTTCGGCTGTGGCGCATATTCCAGCATGCCGTCGTCATATCCCATCCATATGATGTTTTCTTTTGGTGTGCCAAGCAGGCCCTCGGACAGTTCTTCCTCGGCCTTTCTGATTCGGGCCAGCTCCTGGGATGTCATCTTGGGATCGTACGAGCCTTTGTCGTCATTTGTGTAGATCACGATGTAGATCTTGTTGAGATTGCGGTTGAGTAGGGCGATTGTCCCACCAGCACCAAAGACATCATCGTCAGGATGCGGCGTAAAAACCAGAACGGTCTTGCCATGGATATTTTCCAGACGCGTGTCCTGTTTTTGGACGACAACACCCGCCAGGGTCAACATGATGATTGCGAATACCTTCATTTTCGGCTACCCCTGCCGAATCATACCTCCTTCACTATGGGGACGCACGGCTTCATCGGTTCGTAGTAACCGCCAGTAGTGCCACCTATGGTGATACCTTGACGGGTGATCCCGTCCAAGGAACTTGGGAGAGGAATGAAAAACTGGGGCACAATCAAGCAGCACCTCATGTTACCGGTGCCGTGGCTCTGCTGCTGGCCCAAAATCCTGCATTGACTGCGGATGACGTCAAACCAGCGCTACACACAGCGCGAGAACCGATTTCTTTACGGGTGCAACGCCCAACAATATTTGGGGCTTCGGAAAACTGGCGGTCGATCTTGCGAGTGTCCACTCATCGAGGTTGTGGGTTGTGGTGGGATTTGGAGATGACCCTTGGTGCGTGGGACAAGGTAATAGAGCCTGAATCGGCTGAGATTGTGCGGACGCCAAAACGAGTACAACAACCAAATGCCTGCAAAAGCTCCAGAAGTCCGCGGGCTGAACCTCGATCATAATCCAATAAGCGAACGCCCCAGCCAGAACCACGAACAATGGGCCGCTCTAAATTTTGCGCAATGAGACTGTAACAACGAATCATTGGCTGATTCTCAACCTCGTGGGGCACAAGAGCAACCGCGATGCAATCAGGGCAGAAGTCCGGATTGTGGACGGAAAAAATGTCCAGATGGCAACGGTAACAACCGCAAGCAGCTATCTTTCCTCCGGCGACAAGCGGGTGCATTTTGGCTTGGGGAAGAAAGCGTCGCACAAACGATTGAAATTCGATGGCCGAGTGGAATCCAACAAAGCCTAAAAGTGTCAGAGGTGATCAGGTCCTGAGGGTTGATGAACCCACGGTCAGTGCGAAGACTAAGACTGGAGACAAGTGATTTTGCCGAAAGGCATTCCAAACAGACGCGACCAAACTTCTACTTTTTCTGTTCGAAGCGCCGCAGATGATCTTCAGGAGCCGTCACTTCTGCAGGGATCTCCCATTCAGGAAGCAAGAAATCGCCGAGCAAATCGCCTTCCGATGCCGCAGGCTCCGCGAGTTCCGTGTCGGCATACTTGGCGGCGGGTTGCGAATCCCCCAAGCGTCGGTATGCCTGGCTGAGCAAATGCTGTGCCCGAGAATTGCCGGGGCTGAATCGCAGGACTGTTTCCAACTCAGCGATCGCATCCCGCGTCTGCTGAAGCTTTAGCTCCGTTTTTCCCAAGCCGAGATGCGCTTCGGCGCTGTTCGGGTTGATCTTCACAGCTTCCTGAAATGCGGAAAGGGCTTCCTTTGGTTTGGCGGCTCGGTCGAGGGCCACGCCGCGGAAATAGCTGAGCAGGAAACTCGTGCCGAGCTTCTGCTGGGCGGCTGCTAATTCTGTGACTGCTTCTTCGGCTCGTCCGGTGCGAAGCAGGACTTGGGCGAGCCCGACATAACTTGTGGGAAATGGATCCCCTGCCGTGACGAGCTCCCGAAACGTAGCCTCAGCTTCCGCGTAATGCCCGGCGGCAAGGTAGGCTGCTCCGAGACGCAAGTGCAACGCGTAGGAGTTCGGTAAGGCGCGAAGAGCTTCTTGTCCCCAGAAACGGCATCGGAGTAGAGACCTTGCTCCATCAATTGGCGGGTCAAATTAAGCCAGTGCTCTTCCTGGTTCGGTGCTAGGGCGGAAGCCTTGCGAAAGGCATCGATCGCCTGATGGCCCAAGCCTGTGCCGCTTCGAATTACTTGCGTCGATTCCGGCGGTGTGTGTTCCGCCTTGATGTGAGTGGGTAATGCTGGAAGCGAACCGACGACGCCGGGCGCAGCGCGGAACGAGACAGGTGGCTCGGCGGAAGACTCAGCGTGAAAAGCGGGAGAGGTGTGAGTTGACGAGATTGTAGGAGGAGGTGAGACACTTCACAGGTCCACCAAGACACTGGAGCGTGTCTCATGAGTCAGAATCGACTCCCTCCTCCCGAGTCTGAAGCTTGCCTTTTTCGGCTGCGTTCGTCCAGTCAAAAGGGCGGCACGCTGATCGCCGAAGAGGTCACCGACCACGCCACGCACGAGCGGCGCATTTGCGATCCGGACGGCTATCGGCCACCCTTCTGCCCGCGATGCGGGAAGCGGCTGCACGTGCACGATTACCGGGAGCGCGTGCTACGCGCGGAACTGCGCAAGCCCGTGGCCCTGATTGTGCGTCTCATCTGTGTGTCCTGTGAGGCGATCTGGCAGATTCTACCGCTCTTCATTGCTCGCCATCTGTGGCGGACCTGGAATGTCGAGCGAAACGCGCTGAGGCCGGATCACCAGGCATCCTCCCCCAGCGAGCCGCAACATTGGCCGAAGGTGCCACAGCGAACCGTGCGGCGCTGGCGCGCACGGTGGTTGCGGCCGGCGCTTGCACTGGCTCAGATCCTTGCCGTTCCCTGTTTGGTTTTTCTTACGTCCGACGCTGCTTTCGATATCCACTGGGTGGATGCCGCAGGCGAAGAGATTCCTCTTGAAACCGCCCTGAAACGCGTTAAGCCGACCACCAAGCCGCAACAAAAGCCATAGTCTGCGATGTTGCGTATGCCGGGGACACCTCTGCTGACTGATTGTGGATTATCGTCGGCATTACCGGCCAATCTCTGCCCGCCTGCGTGTGCTCACTTAGGATTGAAGTTTCGTGAGGTGACCAGCAAATCGTGCACAAGGGAAGATCTCCAATGAGCTACGATTCTTTTTCTCCCCACTTTCCGACCCGCTTGACCACTCAGATCTTAGCCGGAAGAGGAGCTCTTTCCTTCTAAGAGAAAAATCCAACTGAAAAAGAATAACACCTCTCAGAAAAACCTCTTGTAAAAAAGAGATCACAAATATTGGCCGCTAATAAACGCCAAACAAGAAGTAATTCCGTTCCTTCCGGTTTGCTCGTGATTCGCCCCAAATAGGACTGGTCCGCGATTGACGGCGCGAGCAGGGAGAGATATACGAAGAATGTGCTTCAAATGTGGGGTATCCCGACATCCGGCTCATCAGCTCCGGCGCGGGAGTAGCTTTCGTAAGAGGAGGTCATCGTGAAACGCGAACGCATGCTGCAAGTCGCCTTGGGACTCGTGGGCCTCGTTTATGTCGCCATGATTTATCCGCTCTACACCGACCTAGCGCACTCCAAGTGGCTTCTGGAAATGAAAGACGCATGCGAGCCGATGTTTCTTAGTTGGTTTATCGCGCTCGGCCCCTTTCTGCTGCTGGCTGCCAGAAAGCCGTCGTTGCACCGCTCGCTGATTACCTTCGCCGCGTGCCAGAGCTTGGCCCATGCTTCGGTAATGACCATCCAAACTGTGGAAGCATGGAAGCACGGCGTTCATCGGGATTTTACGGATGTTGTCCTGTTCGGCGTCATCGGGGGAATTTTGCTGGCACTCACACTGGAAAAACGAAAGCAGAGCGCACTCGTTACCCAATAACTGCCGAAACATCTCTATTCCACTCAAGACAGCGGCTTTTCGTCGTTCCTTGATGGATGGTCGGCATTACCCTGAGCGTGCGTCATTCATGGCGGCACCTTCCGGTCAGCTATGCGCGAGCCAAAAGCCATAGCGCGCGGAATCCAGCAGTCCAAATCCCTTGCGATACCGCTGAACGTGGTACCACTTGTTCCACTTGCGGATGAATTTGAGAACCAGTGGCATAGCCCCTCCCTCTCTCACCTGCGTTACGTCCTTACACCCACAGCAAGGGCAACGCTCGCGCCAAACTAACGAAATCGTAAGTCACTGAATTTTCGAGAGAAGACGCAACAAAGTCGAAAATGTCGAAGTTGAAGATGTCGAAAGAGTGGAAAGTGTCGACGTGATTCGGATGGCTATGAAAAAGGGGGAAGCGCGACTCAGGTGTATCGCTTCGCATAGGGCCGAGCTGTCTGAATTCGTCGCCAAAATTGCAGGGCACAAACGGCGCCGGGCCAGCCAATACCTATTGCTGGTCATCTCTCCGGCTCCTTAACATTTCTGCGAATCTTGTGGGCGAGCCGTTTCATAACGTGTTTTGTGAACACACCTGAGGAGCGGAACCTGACCCCTTCTTTCATCAGCTCAAGCAGTACGTTTTGTCCGTCTTCGCTGATGCAGGTCACGTTCCGCAGTTCGATCACCAGTTCACGGCCTCGTAGGTCCGCTGCGGCCTCTCGGCACTCCTTGCTTAGCTCAGCCGCCCACGGGGCGACCAGCTTGCCCTCCAGCACCAACCGTCGCCGACCGGGGGTATCGAGAATGGTGATCTTCAACATTTGCTTTTGCTCGCACCGCCGGTAAGGGCAAAGCCCGCTCCAAACCAGCCGTCCCGTAAGTCGCTGAATTTTCAGGAGAAGACCGCCTGAAGTCGAAAATGTCGAGGTTGAAGAAGTTGAAAGAGTCGAAACTGTCGAAGCTATTCCCTGAGGGCAACCGACAGAGAGGTGCGGTGCAACTTAAGAGTACTGCTTCGGGTAGATGCCGAATTTTTTCATTCGAGAGAGGAGAGTCGTGCGGTTCATTCCCAGGCGCGCGGCAGCACCATCGGCGCCACCCACGCGCCCCTTGCATGCAGTAAGTGCCCGTATGATCTGATCGCGCTGCTTTCTTTCATATTCGTCAGCAACGCTACTTTTGTCACTTCGCGAATTTGTTCTTTCTCCAGCGACTTGTTTAACTTCATGCAGGTCAGTATGCACGAACCCTTCCGTATTGGTCTTTCGGAGTTCTGCGAGCGGAGCCTCAAGCGACTTGCCCCTCGTCAAGAGCACGGCTCGCTCAATGAAATTCTCGAGTTCACGAATATTGCCGGGCCAGTCCCAAGTCCTCAGCCCCTTCATTACCGCCGTAGGAATCGCTTCGATAGGCTTTTGCATCTCCTTGGCGAACTTTTGGACGAAATGGCTGACGAGCAAGGGGATGTCTTCTTTGCGGTCTCTCAGCGGAGGAATACGGATCGGAAACACATTCAACCGATAATATAAATCAGTGCGAAATTCTCTGTCCGCAACCATCTTCTCGAGATCGCGATTCGTAGCTGCCACCAAGCGGACACTCACCTTCCGCGTATGCGTGCTGCCGAGACGTTCAAATTCCCGCTCCTGGAGAGCCCGCAGCAGCTTCGGCTGAATCTCAATGGGGATGTCACCGACTTCATCTAAAAACAGAGTGCCTTGATCCGCGAGCTCCAGCCGCCCAATTTTTTGAGAGATCGCGCCCGTAAACGCTCCCCTTTCGTGCCCAAACAACTCGCTTTCCAGCAGCCCGGTTGGTATGGCGGCGCAATTCAGCTTCACGAGTGTCCGCTGTTTGCGGCGGCTTCGGTCGTGAATCGCGCGAGCGATCAGTTCCTTTCCCGTTCCAGTTTCACCAAGCAACAGCACAGTAGAATCACTAGGCGCAACTGTTTCAACCTGTTGCAAAACGTGCTTCAGTGCCGCGCTGTTCCCAATGATCTGTTCAAAGCCCATCTCGCTGCGAAATTCTTCTTCCAGGTACAGTTTTTCCTGGGCGAGCTTGTCCTTGAGTTCGGAAATTTCCCGGTACGCGAATGCGTTTTCGATGGCGATGGCTATCTGCCCTGACGCCCGGCTAAGAAAATCGACATCTTCCGGCGAAAACGGAGTCTCGGTCGTGCGTAAAACCGACAGAAGTCCGAGGAACTGACCGCGATTCGTAAGTGGAATATTGCATAAAGCTTTTATGCCCTCCGCAGTCGCAAGGTCAGATACCTGAAACGCGATCTCGTCACGTTGCCACGTGTCAAAGACTACCGGTTTCAATGTATCCATCGCTTTCTTAACGGCGGCGCTTGGCGCAACGAGCAACTCTTCCTTGATGACCCCCTTGCCGTGCGGAAAATCCATGGCAAATACCCTGAATTTTTCGGAAGCTGCATCGGGGAGCGCAACGGCTACGGCATCGGCTTCTATGACTTCGCGTATATTCGCTGCGATCGCGCGCAAGACCTCCCGCAGGTCGAGGCTCGACGTGATTTTGGCGGTCAGATTCAGGAGCAGCTCAAACCGTTCGTTTTGACGTTGAAGTTTCGTTTCAGTGCTCATGGCTATTCAATTCAAGCCCGCCGATTAGACCGCGTACTCATAACCCGTGATTCATTGACTGCGTCCATTGAGACGCTCCCTTTTGATGATTAGGAAACTCTTTGGCGCTCAGCAGGAATTACCAAGTCGGGCTCCGGAGAAGTGACCACCAGCAGGAACACGATTCAGGAACCAGTTTGAAATTGTGCGCATTATCCCGCACAAAAGAGAACGCGCATACTCTTGG
>Ga0209471_1000743_pt1 | contig 20701 bp, 13 predicted proteins | sample GraSoiAngelo_128_FD_185885 | JGI IMG/M metagenome (GOLD analysis project Ga0209471, IMG submission 185885) | Grasslands soil microbial communities from the Angelo Coastal Reserve, California, USA - 14_0927_12_20cm (SPAdes) (version 2) | ecosystem: Environmental > Terrestrial > Soil > Grasslands ...
AGATCCTTCATCCCTATCCCCACTTGCGTTTCGACGCTAAACATCCGCGGTAAGAGCCGGATGCGCTAATTAGTGCCAGTCCGGATCCGTGCGGGGGGCGCTGGGTAACCGGCGTCCCTACCGCGATCCTCGTTCGTCGATGAAGGTATTGATCCAGTTTTGGATCGCTTTCAACGGGATGCGCACATCAATGGCCTATTCATTGCAACCTTCTCCTACGGACGCGGAATCGCCGGGAGGCAAGTTCCCGGACAGCCGTTACCGGACCACGGCAAACAGGAGTACGACACGGCTTTTCACGGCGGCAATTTTGCAACCACACATGAAGGCTTCTACGCGCGTACTTCACTGAGAAAAATTCAGTCACCGGATCATCCGGGGTTCGACGTACTCGCAAGCGTTCTGCCGAAGGCGCAGTCACGAAATATGAAAACTTTCTGCTGGTATGAAGACATCTTTCGTCGTGATCTTGAGGGCATCGACCGCTTGCAGGAAGTGACGCTGTCTGGCAAAAAAGCAGGGACGCTCTGTTTCCACAACCCCGAGGTACAGGCGTTTTGGCAGGCGCTAACCGAGGATTATGTTCGCAGCTATCCCATTGACGGGGTGATGTGGGGCAGCGAGCGTCAGGGACCTTTCAACAATGCGCTCGGGTCATCTCATGGCGGCGCAGGGACGAATCCCTCGGAAGTCACCTGTTTTTGCGAATTCTGCAAACGGGAAGCCAAGGCACGCGGAATCGACCTACAACGAGCCGTTGACGGCTACACGAAACTCGCATCGTTGGTCCGCGAGTCCCGAGCGGGTTCACGTCCAAATGACGGCTATTTCGTTTCTTACTGGCGTCTGCTCGTCCAGTATCCGGAAATTCTTGCCTGGGAAAAGCTGTGGAACGACGGCCAGCACGGCACGTATGCGAGTATCTATCAATTCGCCAAATCCATTCGTCCGACACTCATGGTCGGCTGGCACATCTGGCACAACAATTCCTTCAGCCCGTTTTACCGTGCCGAGCAGGACTATGCTGAGTTTCGGAAGTATTCCGATTTCCTGAAAGTGGTGATGTACAACAACTGCGGCGGACCTCGGCTTGCTTCCTACGTGAACAGCGTGAGCCGCACAATCTTTGGCGATTTCTCGCCGGAAGAAGTGCTCGGCTCTGCGTATAAAGTGCTGGATTACAAGGAAGCGAATCTCGAGGAGCTTCCCCGCAAAGGTCTGTCGGCGGATTACGTAGAAAGGGAAACCCGACGCGCGATCAATGGCGTTTCATCTCACTCTGAATCAAACGGCGCGGCGAGAATCTGGCCCGGTATTGATGTCGATATTCCTACGGGCCAGAACGAGAAAAAGACCGAACCACAAGATGTGCGCGAAGCCGTGCGAGCCGCTTTTCGTGCCGGCGCGGACGGTGTGATCCTCTCGCGCAAGTATTCTGAAATGCGTTTGGCGAACCTCCGGGCGGCGGGGGAGGGCTTGCAATATGAATAGGCGCTCATTTCTCTTGCTTACCGCGACGTCAGTCGCAGCAACTCCCGCCGACCTTGTCGGTGCTTTCGCCAATGAACCATCACGGAGTTCCGCAAGCCCGACTTCCACAAGTGCGTGGTACGCGACGATGCGGCGGTGCGGACAGATCAACTACAACGAATGCGATCCGCTGACGATGGATACCGAAGCGTGGGGCGATTATTGGGCGTCACTGAAGGTCGATGCCGTGCTGCTGAACGGCGGCGGCATTCTCGCTTTTTATCCCACGGAAGTGCCTTATCACCGTCGCAGTCAGTTCCTCGGCACGCGAGACCTGTTTGGTGAGCTAGTCGCAGCGATGAAACGGCGTAACATTCGCGCCGTCGCGCGTATGGATTGCAACCTCGCCTATGAAGATGCCTTGAAAGCTCATCCGGAATGGTTCGAGCGCAATCAGGACGGAGCGCCAAGACCTCATGCCGAGTCGCCGTGGCTATTTGCAACGTGCATGTTCAGCACGTATTTCACCGAGCAGATGACTGCCATCTATCGCGAAATCAACCAACGGTATTCCATCGACGGATTCTTTACAAATGGCTGGCCCTCGACAGGCCCGCTGCGTGTTTGCTACTGCGAAAACTGCCGAAACCTGTTTGCAAAACTAGGCGGAGAGCCGCCTGGCGAGACTGACATCTCGAATCCGCTTTATCGCAACTACTATCAAGCGTACATGGATCGCATACAGGAGATTTGGCGTCTGTGGGACAACATTGCGCGAGAGAAGAACTCGCAATCGGTGTACGTGGGGAACCTTGGCGGCGGCTTCGATGCGGTGAAAGATCTGAAGCAGCTCGGCAGCGTTGCCGCCTGGTTCAATGCCGACCATCAGTGGCGTGCTGGCGAGACGCCGATATGGAATTGCGCACAGCAGGGCCGCGTAGCCTATTCCGTTATGCAGGGCCGCACTATCACGAATGTTTCAGGGGCTTACAGCAATGCGCAACCTGTCTGGCGGCACGTCTCAAAATCCCCGGCAGAGCTAACCCTTTGGATGGCCCAAACCACAGCCAGTGGCATGGTGCCGTTGTTTCACTGGCTTGGCGGCTCTCCCGAGGATAACCGGTGGCGCGAAGTGGGCCGTTCGTTTTTTGACTGGCTGGCGGCAAACGAAGTGCACTTCCGCAACCGCCGCACGATTGCTGATGTGGCCGTTCTCTATTCTCAGCGCACGGTAGCATTCTACTCGCGGCCAGAGTCAAAGCGGCCAGGTTATCGCGGTGGTCCCATCGATTATTTGCAAGGACTTTACTACGCGCTGCTCGAAGGCCGTTTCTTCTTCGATTTGGTACACGAAGGAAATCTCGACGCGGCGAATCTTAGAAAATATCGCGTCTTACTTTTGCCTAACGCTGCGTATCTGAGCGAAGCTCAATGTGAAGCCATCCGGCAGTATGTGAAGGATGGCGGTTCGCTTCTCGCCACTTTTGAAAGTTCACGCTATTCGGAGTGGGGAGAACCCCGAAATGATTTCCAACTGGCTGATCTCTTTGACGCGCATGTGACGGGCGACTTCATCGGTCCACATGGGAACAGTTACGCACGCATAGAAGCTCGCCATCCGGTCCTCGAAGGCTTCCATGGCACTGCTCTGCTTCCCGGAGCGGAGAATCGCGTACCGATCAGTACGGCGGTTCCGCTAACGTTGAGCGTGGTTCCCGCGTACCCGGCCTTCCCGCCAGAAATGGTTTATCCCCGGACGCCACGGACGACCGAGCCGGCCGCAGTTTTCCATGAGAAAGGAAAATCACGCATCGTCTATTTCGCCGGAGACGTTGACCGTACTTGTTGGCGGTCCGGAAACAGCGACATCAGTCAGCTTTTACAGAACGCGATCAGGTGGGTGCGCGGGCCAGAGCCCCGTGTTTCGATCACTGGCGAGGGGCTTATTGAGGCATTTGCGTGGGAGACTGAACCCGGATACGCGCTGCATCTGCTGAACTACACGAATCCCAATATGACGCATGGAGCCGTCCGTCATACGTATACACTCGGAGCACAGCACGTGCGTTTTCGGGTCGGCAGGGATCGCGTAGTCAAGAATGTTCGCGCCCTGCGTTCGGCAGCCACACTAAAGTTTCAGCACCAAGCCGAGACCGTTAGCTTCGATCTTCCAAACCTTGCCGATTACGAGGTCGTCGCGCTCTCGTGACATCTTCCCCTCCCTGAAGGGTCCCTGAAGGGAGCGCCCCTGGCGTAATTCCTTGCACGGAATGGAACTACGAAGAAGAAACAACAAACATCTACCATCAGCGAGTTGGAACTAATCGAAACCAAATACAGAGCGTCGAGCACCGTTCCGCGGTTCAACGGGATGGGGCCCGATCGGCGCGCGCAACCTGCTTTGGGCGAACCCTGATCATAAGCGGCGGTGAGGCGTGATAGGTGGAGGCGTTGGACTCGACAGCGCCCACCACGTAGGCTGGTTGATCGATTGATGTGGCCCAATCTTCCGCCTTCACCGTGAAAGTCCGGGTGGTTTCATGCTCCGGGATCAAGATGCCATTCAAGCCCACGTTGACGACGCGCACACCTAGTGGCAGGTTTCGGAGATTGCAAGGAACGCGGCCCGCGAAAGCGTTTCTTCGCTCCACTCGCAGAGTCACCTTCGCAGTTTGACCGGGCTCGAGGGTCAACTCTTTTGGCTCGATCTCGACGGAAAGATCGGGAGGGGGCATGAGGCTTACAACCTCGAGAGGCTGGTGAGATCCTGCCGTTCGCACCAGCTCCCGGTCTCCCACGCGCCCTTTGCCAATCACCTGGAACGGTGCGGCACCCTCTGGCTCGGAGGCGTCCGCGGCAGCCTCGACAATCACCACCGTCGAGTCCTGACCGGCGGGAATTATCGCCGGCGCTGCGGTCAGGCCTTTGGGAAGACCCTTCACTTCAATCTCGATTGGTCCGTCGTAACCGAGGTAGCGATCCGCGGATACCGTGAGGGGGACGCGCCCGCCACGAGGAACGTTGGGATTCGCGGGACTGGCCACGATATGGAAATCCGGGCGTGATTCAGTGATGGTCAAGCGATAAGCAAAATCCGGACCCTCGAGGCCGCGGACATCCTTCAAGTGAAGGATGTAATCGGCATCGCGAGGCGCAGTGAATTCCAGGCGCGAATCCGCGCCGTAACGCGGCCCTCCGTCATCGTTGCGATAGGTAATCTCGAAGATGGGCAAGCCGTTCGCAGGAAACGTCGCGCCAGGTTCAAGAATCTGGACACGGTAGACCGGGTCGTTCACGGCATGGGCCTGAGGCGAAGTCCCAAGCAGCGCGACGCGCTGGCCTCCGAAGCCCTTGAGGAGAGTGTCGGCGTCAGGTTGATCGGGAATGTCGTCAATCTGATCCAATTCTTCTCCCACCATGATGTAGTCGTTATCGTGAAAGGCGGAGGTCGACAGAAAGCGGTACCCGCGGCTCAGCGAATCGCGGTCCGCCAGTGTCAAGAGCGTCTGGTTGAGGCATCGGACCGTCGCTTGTGGGATGGCTCGGCCCTGATCGTCAAGCACCTCGATCAACGAATCGAGCGGCGATCCGAGTCGCGCTGCTGCAACTTCCATTGTTAAGCGCTCACCCTTGCGCGCATGAAAGCGGAAGTAGTCCTCGTCCGGCGCACCCTTTCGCTCGCTCCAAATCCGCCCCTCAATCGTGACCGGAACCGTTACTGGTTGCGCTTCCGCTGGAGTATTGTTCGGCTCTTTTTCGAGCGCCTCCGGATCGGTCCCGACGGCAAGCTCGAGGTTGTTGAGCGTCTCGCCTTGTGGCGTCTTGACACGCAAGGGGACAGTCGTCCAGCCATCAGCCGATTTTGGTGGCTCTACTTTGACCAGCTGAATGCCATCTAGGTTGGCTCCTTCCACACCAATCTCGGCCGATTGTCCAGCGCGGATGCCCAGCGGAAACGCGCGGGTCAAGTAAGGGAAAGCACCCGCATTGAGCCGATAGAAATAGGCTGCGCCTCCTTGTCGACTGCGGTCACCGATGGAAATCGTGTATTTGCCGTTGGACGGGAGCTTAAACATCAGGACGGAGTCCGGCTGCCGAGCATATTCTCCTGCTTTCGCCAGCACTTCCCCTGCCGAGCCGCGGAGGACCAGGAGCGAGTGCAGTTTCGACATTAGCCGAGACGCGACGGTTTGAAACACAACTTCCTCGCCCGCTCGCCCTTCGAACTGATAGGTGTCAACATTGCCCGGGTTCGCGATGGTTCCCGCGAGAGTTGCCGGCAGTGTGACCGGCGACGCCTCGCCGGGAGAGCTCTTGGGCTCGACCTCGGGAAACTCTCCCACATCGAACGTTCCCATGTTGGAGGTCCCCAGCGGCGTCTCGATGCGAAACCAGTGAATGCCCGGCTCGACGTCGCCTGGAGCGGTCACTTCCAGCGTGGCCTCTTGCTTGCGCCCTTCTGCAACGATGGCTCCCAGATCGACTCCAGGCCTGGCTTTTCTTGTCTCCTCTGGGAGGTCGATCACCTGACGGACCTTTGCGCTTATCCCGTGGTCGTCAAACAAAATGAAGTTGGCACCCGCGAGGTTCCTGCCCTCGACAGTGAACGTCTTCGTCGTTCCCCGTTGGAGCCCGGTCGGGCGCACACTCGAAACGGTCGGCGGGATGACCCTTTCGGCTTCCTGCGCGCCGACCGGCAAGCTTTGTACGATTGTGGTAAAGCACAAGAGCGTGAAAGCGATGAAAGAAAATAAAGCAACCGTCTTTCTCTTCACGGGTGGTACCTCGCTCCCTGCGGGCATAGCCTCAACCAGAAACCAACGGGTGCCGGACGTCGTTTATAGCTCCGCGGCCTTCACGAACGGCTCCAGCGGATCTTGGCTACGGCTTGCCGCTTCGCGCCAGCAATTGCCGGTAATCGGTCAGGTCGTAGACGCTTAGCGTCCCGTCATAGCGACCTGCGGCCAGTCGCTTGCCATCGGCGCTAATCGAAAGCGCTTCCACCCAATCAGACTGGTCGGGAAGCACTTTGATCGCGTTCAGCGTAGCCGCATCGCGCACGCGGATCGACCCGTCGGTAGAGCTAGTGATGATTTCTTTTCCGTCCGGAGACCATACGAGTTGGAGAATGGTGTCCTCATCGGCTATCAAGGACGCGGCTAGCGTTGCGCCTTTCGGATCCAAGTTCCACACGTAAATCAGTTTGTCGTACCCGGCGGCGGCGATCTGCCTACCGTCGGGAGAGAATGCTATGGCGACGATCCCGTCTTGCGGCTCGCCGAGAGAGTAGAGGCGCTCGCCGGAGTTCGCGTCCCAAATCTTCACCGTGCGATCTTGGGACCCGGTGGTCAACCACTTCCCGTCGGGACTGAAGGCCACGGCAAAGACGGCATCGATGTGGTCCTTCAGGGTTTTTAGCTCCTTGCCGGACTGTACGTCCCAAATCTTCACGAGCTTGTCGTAGCTGCCCGTAGCGAGCAGCTTTCCATCCGGGCTGAACGCCACGGAGTAGATGCAGTCTGTGTGACCCTGGAGGGTGTGTAGGAGCTCGTAGGTTTGCACGTCCCACAGCTTGACCTCTCCCGCCACCAGTGGGCGACCACCTGCGGCGGCCAGCCACTTCCCACTCCGGTCAAAAGTCAACGAGCGGACCAAATCCGCGTGCTCAGGCAGTGTTGCGACAGCTTTTCCGGTTCGGGTGTCGATCAAGCGCACTTCCTGATAACGGCCCACGGCCAAGAGTTGACCGTCAGGCGAAAACTTGACCGATCCGATGGGAGAGACGACGGACACCTGTGGCTTAATGTCAGGAATATTCACTTCTGGCGGCGAGGGAAGCACTTCATTCAACGCGGGCCCTTTCGCGCCGGCGTCAATCCATCGACGAATCGTTTCGATTTCACTAGCGCTGAGGGGTACGCCGTTGAAGGGCATACGGGGTTGCCGCTTGCCTTCCAGCATCAAGATGATTCGGCTTTCGCTGCCCTTCCCGGGAACAATGACCGGGCCGTCAGCCCCACCCTTCATAAGGCTCTCATAAGACTCCATGACAAGTCCGCCCATCTTCGCCGCGCCGCTGTGGCAGGCGAGGCATTTCTGCTGGAGGATGGGCAGCACTTCCCGAGCGTAACTCGGCGGAGCTTGCGGCGGAGAAAGAGTGAGCAACAGCGTGTAGAAAGCTGCGTACATAATTCAGATCCGCCACCAGGCCGCCCGGTGCGGCTCGCCTGCGGGTCGCATCTCTTCCACCTGCCCCGAGGCGGGCCCGGCGCGGTCTAATGGTTGAACATGAACCCCTTGCTTGTCAAAACGGCCCACACCAGGTCCTCCAGCGCAGCGCGGCGAGATTCGGTCGAGGAGCTGGCTTCCGCATTCTTCAAGTCCTCGACGAGCGCTTGGCGCTCGTGCTCGGTGGGATGACGGCTAAGAGCCGCAACAAAGACGTAGTCCACCACCTGATCATCCGCCACACCAAGCTTCAACAGCATATCCACGACGCTCGCCGGGCCGCGCAGTTTGTCGTTCAGCGTGTCGCCATTGATGACGTGCAGCGCCTGCGTAATGGTAGGTACCGACGTGCGTTCGCTCTCGCGCGTCTGCTCGCGCGGAGGGCGGCCGAAAGCTGTCAGGAAGTAGTCTTCGACCGCCGTATCAGGCAATTGCAACGCGCGCATTCCCGGGGCATAACCCTCGAACTTCTCCGGAATTCCCGTCACCTGGGAAAGCGCATCGAGCAGAACTTCAGCCGGCAAGCGGCGGATCAGGTAGTGCGAATAATACTTCTCGTCCAGTGCGTTATAACGGTTAGGTTCGGAAGAGGTCTGGTATGTCGCCGAGTTCACAATCGTGCGAATCAGGTGGTTGACGTCGAAGCCGTGGCTGACAAAATCCTTGACCAGCGCATTCAGCAACTCTTCGTTGGTCGGGGGATTGGTGTTCCGCAAGTCATCCACGGGCTCGACCAGGCCGCGCCCCATGAAGTTGCGCCAGACACGGTTAACCAGGGCCCGCGCGAAATACGGATTCTCCGGTGACGTCAGCCACTCGGCGAAATACTCCCGGCGGTTCCGCGGCGAATCGAGCGGGAGAGCATCGGCCTCGAGCGGCTTGGGGGGCAGCGACCGACTGAAGCGGTCGTCAGTATACTGCCCAGTGTATCCCGTGTAGACCGTCACGTTGCGGAAGATCGGACCCACGCCGGGCTTGAATCCGGCGGGCTCAGCCATCTTCAACCGCACGCGAGCGAAGAGATTGGCCATTCCGTAGTAGTCTTTCTGCGTCCACTTTGCAAGCGGATGATTGTGGCAGTGCGCGCAACTGATGTTGATCCCCAGGAATGCTTGGCTCACATTCTCGGCGATGTCGATGGGGACGCGATGAATGACCCAATAATTGGCGGCGCCGTTTTCAAGCGCATTCCCTGAAGCCGTGATGATCTCCCGAACAAATTGGTCCCACGGTTTGTTGCGGGCAATGCTTTGCCGGATCCAGTCGTAGTATGCCCACATGGCCTCAGGGGAAAGCTTGTTGCTTGAGACTAGCAGCAGGTCCGACCACTTATAGGCCCAGTAGTCCACAAACTCCGGCCGGGTCATGAGCTTGTCGATCCATTGCGCACGCTTGTTGGGCGAAGAGTCTTTGAGAAACTCCTCCAGTTCGCGCGGGCGCGGAAGAATGCCCGCCGTGTCCAGATAGGCGCGGCGGAGAAACTCTGGATCCGTGGCTGGCTGGGACGGTCGAATGCGAAGCGTCTTCAGATGGGCGAGAATTAAATCGTCAATATAATTATTGCGGGGCGCGCGCCGGAAAGCGGCCTCTTCCGCCGGATAGGGGTAGGGAATGCGCAAGCGCGTGAAGGTAACACGGCTTAGATACCAGACGGTTATAGGAGTCTCCCCGGTCCCTTGCATGGTGACCAGTCCCTTGTCATCCACGGTCGCCACGCTCTCGTCGCCGCTGGAATATTTCGCCCAGCGCGTGACATCCTCGCTGTGCCCGTCTGAGAATTTGGCCGTGATCAGGAGCTGCTGCTGCGCTCCGGGGAGCAGAGACGCTTCACGCGGTAGCACCTCAAGGCTTACAATGAGCGGGTCGGCGGGCTTCGGCGGAGGCATCCCGGCCGCGATCCATCCTGAGATCACTTGGTATTCGAGCGACCCGACGGGGAAACGCTGCCCACCCTTGTGCGGCAGTGTGAGCGTGGGCTTGAGGAGAATGAGACTGCGGGCTGGTTCTAGCCTCTCGGTCCGTCGGGCATTTGCCTGTCGCGTTAGCGTCAAATAGTCCGTCTCCGGATCGAAGCCGCGCAACGTCAACTTAAAGCCGTTCTTACCGGCTGCTGCGCCGTGGCACGGGCCTGAATTGCATCCGGCTTTGGTCATCACCGGCAGAACATTATTGCGGAAGCTCCATGCGAACGGGGCGGTGAAATTCGCGACTTGTACGGGAGCGCTCGCTTGGCGTCCCGCATAGGTGGCGGTCACGGTTGCTCGCCCATCCGATTGCGGATGAACAAACGCCTGTTTGTCCACCGAGGCAATACGCGAGTCTGAACAGTAGAGCCGGGCTTTTGATGTGATGTCCTCCAGGTGACCGTCAACAAACGTTCCCTCGACGACCAACCGTTGCGTGAACCGCGGGCTAACCAGCTCAATCGAGGCCGGGAGAATTCGGATATTGACGAGGGCCGTGGGTCTCGATGGGAGACGCGTCGTCATGAGAGGAGGCGCGACAGGCGGCCCAGGCGGCTTGAGCGGATCCGTCTTGTGGTAAGGCGTTTCTGGAGCGGGATTCTGCGGTTGAGGCAACGCGGCCCACGTGGCCATCGCGACGCTAGCCAGCATAAGCGCGGTGATGCTTGTGAAGCGAGCCAACCGATCTGTGCGTTCTTTCATTGTGCTTTAGCGGGTCCGGACCCGCTTCGTCCCACCCTCAAAGTACCTGAGCCGAGATCAAGCTTCCTCGCATCGCGGAGTCTTGCTCACGACGCGGGATTTCAGGCCAGCAGTTCGTCGATCGGGTCGAACCCATTGTCGACGAGCCGAACGACTCGTCCCTCGGGGGTTTTGAGTTCGAGGTCGATCGGCAAACCCAGAGCTTTAAAAACCGTTGCGGCGACGTGGCCAGGGGCCACTGGCCGGTCCTTCGGTGCCGAACCGATATCATCGGAAGAACCAACGACCTGGCCGCCCTTGATGCCGCCGCCAGCGAAAACGACGGTCCAGCACTGCGGCCAGTGGTCCCGCCCGCCAGCCGGATTAATCTTCGGTGTCCGCCCAAACTCGCCCGTAGCCAAAACCAAGGTGTTCTTGAGCAGGCCGCTCGAGTGCAAGTCCTCGAGCAGCGAGCTATAGGCATTGTCGAACATCGGACCGATCAGCTCGCCGTAACAGGTGATTGGACTGAAAGGCGCCGAGCCGTGAATGTCCCAGGTAATTTCGTTGAACACGGTATCAAACATATTCACCGTGACAAACCGGACGTCGCGTTCGATCAAGCGTCGCGCCAGCAGGCAGCCCTGGCCGAAACGGTTCATTCCATATTTCTTGTGGACGGCCTCCGGCTCCTGCGCCAAGTCGAAAGCTGCACGCGCCTTTGCCGAGGTCATCAAGGTGTAAGCCTGTTGAAACGTCGAGTCCATCAGGCGCGCGTCCTGGCTGGACTCAAAATATTTCACCGACTCATCGACGGCATTCCGCCAGTTGCGGCGACGGTCTACTCGCAGCGAAGCCAGATAGCCGGGAGGCAAGAGGTCAGGCACCTTGAAGTTCGCGTCGCTGGGGTCCGCGTTCAGAACAAATGGATCATACGCCTTGCCCAAAAAGCCCGCCGTGTCCCCGTGCGGCAAATTGCCTCCGAGCTGACCGATGGGGATGGGGATAAGAACGTTTGGGGGAACGTCGCCCCGCGGTCCTTTTAGTTTGTTGAGCACACAGCCGTAGTTCGGCGACTCAAGGCCACCTTGGAAAAGCCGGCCCGTCTGCATCATCTGGCAGCCGGTGTCGTGCACGGCGGCACCGGTGTGATAGACCGAGCGGAGGAGGGCAAACTTGTCGGCATGCTTGGCCATGCGGGGGAAAATCTCAGAGATCTCCATCCCTGGAACGTTCGTCCGAATTGGTTTGTAGGGCCCGCGGATAGAATCGGGAGCCGCAGGTTTCATGTCCCAGGTGTCGAGCTGACTCGGTCCACCGACGAGCATCAGTTGAATGCAGTTGATGTCCTTTTCCGGAGCGACGGCCCCGAACTCTTTGAGGGCGAAGAAGTCCGGCAGGGTCAAGCCCAGCATCGTAATGGCGCCCGCGTGCAGGAAATCGCGCCGCGTGACTCCGTCACAGAAATGCACCGCTCGCTCAGCATCTAGCTTGATCATGGCATTCGCCCCTGCCGCTCGACACCACATCGGACCAATCGCGTCGTGGCGACCCACTGCGCCCGAATTGCGCGTGGATAATCCCCCTCTCGCATCAGCTTTGCTCTTTGTGGGGGTTTTTATGCCTGTCGAGGGGTGCTGTCAAGTAGGTCGTTCACCTAGTCACCCAAAAGGCCGGGACGCCAAAATCATGGCGAGCTAAAACGCTTCCCAGAGTTATCCGTGTGGGTGGGGCTCTCGGCCGCCCAAAAGCCCAGCGGGTTTCGAATTTTCACGCTACGGACAACGCCTGGCAACAGTGCGTAGCCGAGGGCGGCAGTTCACCCTCGTTCGCACCTTCAGCGAGCTTGCGCAGGATCAGCTCCACCGTGATTCGCGTCCCCCGAATAACGGGTTTTCCCATCATAATCGCCGGGTTGATCTCGATTCGCTCGGTCGTCATTACAATCCTCTTGGCCCATCATATCGCCCCGGCCCCAGTCGGGCACGAGAACTTCTCCTGCGTCTTGCGATTCTCCGCAGAAACCGTACCGCACGGCAGGACACCTACGGCTGGTGTTTTGCGGAGGAACGGCTACCAGCAACCCGCCCCGCCACCTCAGTTTGTACTGCAACTGACGGCGCAGTTCGAACGGGCTGGCGTCGAGCACGGCACGATTCAAGCCGGACTTCCGCTTGACGTTCTTGCCGTGCTTTTCCTGGCTGCCCCTCGCTGACTTCGACATGTTCCTGATGGACAAGTCCTCGATGAACACCACGGCGTGGTTTTTGCTCAGGTCCTTCGACGACTTGTGTACAAAATCCTTTCTGATGTTGGCAATTTTGTTGTGCAACTTCGCGACTTTAAACTTGGCCTTCTTCCAGTTGTTTGAGAACTTCTTCTTGCGGTTGAGAACACGCTGCAACTTCGCCACTTTCACAGCGAATTGTTGGAGCGGTGACAATTGCTCTCGATACTTGCCGTTCGACAGGGTGTAGAACCTCTTGATGCCCCAATCCAAACCAACCGACGACTTGGACGGGTGCATGGGCGTCGCGACTTCCCGCTCGGTCTGAATGGAGATGAAGGCTTTGCCATGCACCAGGCTGACGGTGACGTTCTTCGGCGTGCCTGCGATTTCCCGTGATTTACGGTAGCGCATCCAGCCAATTTTGGGCAGTTTAATGCGTCCGTTGTGATTGTCCACCTGGAAGCCTTGGGGGATACGAAACGAGTCTTTCCGACCCTCTCTTGTGAAAATCAGGGAACTCGGCGCGCTTCTCGAAGAAGTTGGTGAACCCGCCTTCCAAGTCTTTCAGCTATTGCTGCAACGCGTGCGCCGGCACATCAGAGAGCCACGCGAACTCTGTTTTCCACCTCGGCAAGAGAGCACAAGTGCCCGCGTAGCCACCTCGTTGTGCGCTACCCGACCCGCTACCTGGCAGGTTCGGCAGCGGGTAGATGCTCGCTACGTTCGCTCCAGTTTGGTCGATGAGCTGCGTCGGAATAATGTTGCAGGGAGTCCCACCCGTTTGAGTGCCAACATCGTCAAACTCTTGATCGGGCTTTGATGCGTCCCGCCATCCTCCTGCTCCTCTTTTTCCTTGGCGACGTAGCCGGCAGCCGCCGCAGGGTACTTTCCAGCCTGTCGACGGCGCGCAGTATCTGACGATGAAGCTTGACCAGGTTCGAGGAGCCCTGGCGGACAGGCCGGTGCTCCTTGACCCTGCGGCGCGAGCGCTGATGGCGCTCGGAGCCGAGCGAAACCAGCCACCGGCTGAGAAGCAGCAAGTCGCTTCCGAGGGGTGTCGAACAGGCAGCTTGCGCCTGGGAGGCCAGGGTTTCGGCCTGCTTGAACTTTCCGGCGAGCAGGGCTTGCCGCGCGGCGGCGCGACATCGGTAAGCCACGGCGATGAGAAACATCACCGGCTTCAGGTCCGCGCCGCAACGCGAGCAGATGCTTTGGCCTCGAAAGCGCGCCTGGCAAACGGGGCAGCACCGTGGCGTGAGGGCTTCGGTCACTGACCCTCCACAAAAAAGAGAAGCTCCCCCAGGTCCTTTATCGCTTTTTCCAGCGTCGCCGGATCTCCGGCATCGATGGCCGTCTCGATGCTCTCATGCAAGCCGATCGCTTCCTCCTTGTCATCGGGATGCATCTTTTCGAGCAGGCGGCGAGACCGGTCGATCAGTCTTCTGGCATCACTCACGGCTTCCATACCGGCCCGGCGCAAGAGAATCTCGCTCGGTGGGGACGCGCTCGCCACAGATTCGCCTTCAACCTCAGCCCGTAGGTCGGGAGCCGAAGCGACTTGGCCCTCGCGTGTCTCGAAGGAGTCATCGAAGCTTTGGGCACGCCGGGAATATAGCATTTTCAAGCGCTGCCGCGCCGCTTCGATTTCGGCTGCGGTCTTGGTCTGGAGGGCATTGGCGACGGTGATATGTTTGGATTTCCCGGTCTGCTTTTCGGTGGCTGTGACGTGCAGGATGCCATCAACATCCAGGCTCATCCGGCAGAGCACTTCATTGGGTTCTTCGGTGGGCTGCAGACCTTCGACGCGGAAATCGCCTACCAGGATGTTTTTCAGTGCGTCTTCATCCTCTCCCTGATAAATCTCGACGTGCACTACCTTCTGATAGGATGCCGCTGTCCAATAGGACTCCGTGCGCGTAATAGGCAACGGCGTGTTGCGATGAATGATCGGACGGTAGCAATGCGGATAGAGGACACCGCCCCGGTCTCCCAGGTGGGAAGGACCGAAAGAATACGGCGATATATCCACTAGCACTCGCTCCACTTCGTGACCGGCGAGGCGGGAGGCCAGCACCCCGGCACCCAGCGCGACGCACAGGTCCGGATGCACGTCCTGGCGGGGCTCGATGCCGGAGCGCTCCCGGAGCAGCCGTGAGATCAGCGGCGTGCGGGTCGAGCCGCCCACAAGCAAAATCGCATCGAGGTCCGAAGCGCCCTTGCCGGCGTCGGAGAGGGTTTTCGAAACGCTATCGAGCGTGGATTCTACCAGGCGCAAGATCATTTCCTCGTACTCGGTGCGGGAGAGCTCGAGATCCAGGTGCAGAGCCTTGCCGTTTTGGATCACCAGGTTTTCTTCGCGCACCCTCACATAAGGCTCGAAGCTGAGCTTCTTTTTGGCCTCTTCCGCCGCCCACCACAACCGGGCGTGGGCGGCCGCATGGCCGTGACGCAGATCAATACCATACAGCCGTTCGAATTCCTGTTCCAGACGCTCGAGCAACAAGTCGTCGAAGTCATCTCCGCCCAGGTGATTGTTGCCGTGGCTTGCGAGGACTTCTGTTACCTCGCCTTCCGCAGTAACAACGGACACATCAAACGTGCCACCGCCCAGGTCGTAGATCATCGCGGTGTGACGCGAAGCGTCGCCGAAGCCGTAAGCCAAGCTTGCCGCGGTCGGCTCATTGAGGATGCGAACCACCTCCAAGCCCGCCAACATTCCTGCCTCGCGGGTGGCCGTGCGCTGGGCGTCGGAGAAATACGCGGGCACGGTGATTACCGCCTTCTCCACCGGCTGGCCGAATTCACTGCGAGCCCACTGAACCAGTTCGCGCAGGATCAAGGCGGAAATCTCCTGCGGAGTAAAAGTCTTATCGCCAAGGGGCACGGCTTCCTGCATTCCCATCCGGCGCTTGACGCTGCGCACGGTGCGCTCTGGATAGAGGATTTGCTGGTTGCGCGCCGCTTGTCCTACCAAAAGTTCCCCGGTGGGCGAGAACCCCACGCAGGAGGGGAGCATTTTTGTTCCGCTCCCGAGGAGCCGCACACGATCGCCAACATACGCCGCGATCTCCGAATTTGTGGTTCCCAAATCGATCCCTACGACCAAGTCAATCATCGGTTTCCTGCGCGTCGGCTAGCCGTGCCTCAAAACATGGCCACCCGAGCCGCGGCCTCCTTGCATGAGAAGTCAGAAAAGCAAGTCTGCTAAGATTTTGCCTTCGGGCAGAAGGAATCGTCGGCTGGAGCGCTCGGACGCTCTCGCCCCTTCGCTCTTTGGTCTCTGATAGCGGAAGTTTTCCCTGTCTTGCCAATAGATTCGACCGCAGGGGGACTGTCGCCTTCAGGCGAAAGGGGAATGCGGCCTTTTTTTGAGTATTCGTGCGTATTCGCACCTTCGCTTTTTGTTTGCCTTAGACCGAAATTCTTTGTATACTCTCGCTAACGCGCCCGGATCGGGCGTTCGCGGCATAACTTAGAGGATGTCGTCTCCTGCGTGCCGCGAGAAGCCGTCGCCTTTCAGGGACGGAGTGATCACTCACATCAACCGAGCCGGGCGTCGAGCATCGTGTTCACGGCTTGCGTTGCCGGACTCTTGCTCCCCGGCGGCCGGGCCAGCCGCGGACCGGGAGACCTTGACTTGGGCCAGACGAAAGGTCTGACCCTTCCATTCGTAGCCAACGCGATAGACCTCCACCACCGTGCCTTCGGGAACTTGGTTAGTCTCCTCCAAGTCCACTGCCTGCATATACCTGGGGTCGAACGGTCGCCCCTGACAGGGGATCTCGGTTACCTCCAACTGGTGGAGAACCTCGTCGAGACGATCCAGACTCAGCGCATAGCCCTTTTCAAGTGCGACGGCCGTTTCCCGCGCAGTCTCGCGGAGGCTCTCCCGGCCCAGCATCTTGCGTCTCCACCCCCGCGGCGACAACCCCTCAAGACGAACCAGGCTTTTGCGCGCCGTCTCCAGTCCCCGGACCATTCGATCGCGAAGGTCCAGAAACATCTCGAGGACTTCGCGCCGGGCCTTGGTTTGAGCCTCACGTTCCAATTCGACCAGTCGCGGCGCCAGATCTGCCACCGGAGCGACGGCATCGCTCAATTGCTTGAAGCTGCGGCCTTGCAGCTTCACCTCTTGGACTAATGCGGTCATCTGAGACCACAGGGAGTAAAGGTCGCACGAGCCCTCGGTCGAATGAGGAGACTCCGTCGACAGCCGAGCGAGGATCTCGCTCGGGAGCCCTTCGGGCGGCTCTTCTTCGGCTAGCACCCTATCGAGCCAAGCCTCGAAGCTCCGCAAAATTTGTTTGCGATCTCGACGCATGTTCGTTCATTTTTCGCGCAACACGTCCAGCCAGGGGCCGGGTCCTACAAATTGCCTCTTCCACACGCGGTCGGCCACAAGCGAAACTAGGGGCCCCTCGGCATCGACCGAGAGCAAGAAGCAGAGGGCCCGTCGGCGCGGATCGCGCAAGAGCTCGTAAGCGTCGCGAATGCGTTCGAACGCCTCAGGAGAGCGCTCCGGAGGGTGTTCTTTGACCTTCTGCAGATAGGCCGCACGGATATCTTCATCAGTCGCGTTCGGCTCCAACTCCAGGATTTTGCGCGGGTCATCCCCTGGAGCGAGCGTGCCTCGACGTTCTCGGCTCAAAACAGACTCCGCTGTCCTCGCGATGACGGACGGTGTCTCTTCCCCGGTGTGCCATCCGGATCGCGCGGCCCAACAATTCGCTTTGCGAGTTCAAATAGAAATTGGGTCAGCTCCTCGAAGTTCATAGCCGCGAAGGAATCGTCTTCCTCTTCCTCATGCTCTTCTTCGATTTCTTCGTTCCAGCGGCCAGAACCATAGTCCGGAGCGGGCTTGTCAGGGCTGAGAACGGGCAACTTGCTCGCTTTCCTTTCCCGCTCCAGAATTTTCTGCACTTCCTCGCTGCTCATCGAAAAGGAACGTGGCTCGCGGTGAGCGGCCCATCTGAGGAAGGTGGAACCTTGGCGGCTGTAAGTCCGCAGGAACTCTACGGCCTCCTCCGCCAGGTCCATGTCCCGTTGGCGGCGCGCCAGTTCGGCGGCGGCTATAAAGCACTCGTCGCGCCGAGAGAATTCCCACTCAGGCAGGGCCTGCCCACGCAACAGCAAGAACCGCGCCTCGGTTGGCCCACCCTTCGCTAATCCTGCTCCACAGGCGGCGAACGCCAATTCCCGACGACCGGCACGCAGGGCGGCCTCGGCCAACAGACAAAGCTGCCGGGTTCCCATCTCCAGACGCCTCTCCCGAAGTTCATCGAGAATTTTCTCGTCCCACTCCGAAGGAACTACAAACTTCAGTCCAAGGTCCTCGCCAAGGGCGCAGGCGCACGCCACCGCCTCGGCGATCTTCTCTCCCGAGATGTCACTGCCGAGAAAGCCGTTGGCCGCCGACCGGAATCCAGCCATGTCGGCGAGGTTCGCGAGCGTCACCGTCGCTGCGGCTCGGCTTTCAAGTAATGCTGCCAGCTGGGCGGAATAGTGCAAGGCTTCCTGCCGGTTGTTGTCGAGCACTCCGGAGGCCCAGCGTAGTGCCGCCAGAAAGGCAGGACGATTGACCTCCCCGGCCTGCGGCAAGGCTTCCAGGGCAGCCGCGTCCAGCTCGACGAGGTGCACCTTGTTCTGGCTCAAATGACGCACGGCGTTGGCGGTCAGCAAACGCAAGCGCGCCCGTCGAACCTCAGGATTGAGCCGATCGAGGGCCTCCGCTTCCTCCAGATAGCCAAGCGCCTTCTTGAGCGCGCCCCGTTTCTCCGCCGACTCCATCAGGTGCAAGAGAGGCCGACCGTCTTTAGGGAGCGCTCGCCGCCAACTCTGGGCGGCCCGGTCGGACAAGTGCCAATCCTCGCTTCGCCGCGCCCAATGGAGCCACTGACGAAAGGTCTCCGGATCGGGGTCGATGGCGCAGGCGCGCGCGTAAAGCAACTCGGGGCGGAGGAAATAGCAAGCCTCCGGATCCTGCCGTGCCCCAGCTCGCCGAATGTCCGCCGGTTGGTCGGAGTAATAGTTAAGATAACCAGGGAATCGGTCCTCGAAGGCAGGGCGCTCGCGAGCCAACTCCTCCGGCGACGACTGTTCGAGAATTTCCGCCATGTGCAGGTAGAGGGCCGCGATCTCCGGTCCGTCCTCAGCAAATAAACCTTGCGCAACGGCGTGTTTGCGAAATTGCTCCCAGAGACTGCACGCCTCAAGAGTGAAATCCCGCTCCAAAACTTCGGTCAGTCGCGCCAGGAGGTGCCAAAAGTGTGCGTCTTTCCGATAGCCATCCGGAATCGCCGCCAAGGCGCGGCGATCCGACACATAAGCCCGAACGGCAATGTGCTGTTTCAGTCTCTCGACGAGGTCCGGGCAGCTCGTCTTTACATCCGCGACGGCCTTCTCGATATGACGCGCGATGCGTTTCGGTTTCCCGGCGACGAAGGCGCGGTCAAGCGCCTCGAGCGATGCGCGAACCGAAGATGCTTCTCCGACGATCTGTGTTGTCAGCCTGATTGCGGCCGGTTTGAGCGGTTGCTTGCTCGGCTTTGCGAGCATGACGCTCAAGGCAGGCACAAGGCGCGCGGGAGCCGAATCGGCTGCGACCTGTTCGAGCCACCGTTCGCACGCACGATCGTCACCGCGGTAGAAACTGGCGATGGCGCGCACCAGCGACTTCCACGGAGCAAGGGGACTCTGGTGAGAGATTTCTGTAAGGGAGAGGGCGTCATCCGACACCGGCCCAGTGGTGACTGCCCGAAAGGCTTGCTCGAGTTTTGTCGCAGCCAAGCGAAGCGGATGGGTGGCCGGCAGCACTGCAGATTGCGCTAGAGGCGCAAGATCGGTCAGCTTGCGTCGGATCACCGTCTCGATCTCGGCGCGCTTGTCCTGTGGGAGATCCGGGTCCGCGAAGGGCCGCAGGAAATCATCGAGCGAGGTGCCCGCATGAAGAATGAACCCGATTCCCGCGAGTGCTTCCTTGAACCGGGAATACCGTTGCCCCACGAGCGCAAGCAGGGCTTTGGCTTCTTCATTTAGGCCGGCCTGGACGAGTGCATGGATCCTTGCAGCATAGGCCTTCACCAGGAGGGCTTCCGAGGCCGCAGAGGCCGTGTGCTTGTGGGCTACCTTCGCCAGCTCAACCGCAGGCTTGGATTTTCCCTGCTCAAGCAACCGCTCCACTTCTTCTGTCCATACGGCCCACTGCTGCACAGCGCCAGGCTTCGTTCCAGCCGCGATCGATTGAGGCCTGCTTGGCGGTTGGGGTTTTCGTATGTCAGGCATCTCGCTCTGGTCGGGCTTTCCCAAGTCAGGTCGGATTCTACAGCAGGGAGGCACCCGGAGATCCACTGAACTTTCGCGCTCAACCTGTGGATTTCTTTGGGGTTGAGGAAATTTTTGGTGATCACTCCATCGCTTGAAAGGCGACGGCTTCTCGCGGCACGGTCGGGAGTCATGCGATTGTTCCTGCTAGGATTTGGGCCCGCGTTCGAAGGTCCAGTCTTTCGGGATCATGTTGTCACCGATGGATTTCTTCATGGCACTCTCCTGCACGGGTGAGGGTAGGAAGCGCATCAGGGTCTGATAACTGTGCCGTCTCGGCGTCGCGTGGTTCCCCAGGAATAGTCGAAATTCGGCGGACCGGCGGGGATGGGGAATTTCGCCGCGAGCTTTTCATCGACCTCGATGCCGAGGCCTGGTTTCTCCTGGGCCAGCATGTAGCCGTTCTTCACTTCGGGACAGCCTACGAATACTTCCTGGGTTTCTTTGGGGAAGCCGCTGCCTTCATGGACGCCGAAGTTGTAGCTGGCCAACTCGAGCGCGAGCTGCGCGGCGTGTGCTACTGGTGAAGCATCGCCCGGCCCGTGCCACGCGGTGCGCACGCCGAAGAACTCGCTCAAGGCGGCGACCTTGCGCGCTGGACTTAGACCGCCGATCTGCGAAATGTGGATGCGGATGAAATCGATCAGACGCTCTGAGATGAGAGGCACGTATTCGTGCTGGGTGTTGAACAATTCGCCCATCGCGATGGGCGTGCTGGTTTGCTGGCGGAGCAACCGGAAATGGTCATTTTCTTCTGGCGGGAGCGGATCTTCGAGAAAAAACAAGCGATAGGGCTCAAGCGACTTTG